>Ga0207878_100057_pt1 | contig 157133 bp, 157 predicted proteins | sample LinPmetageLP41_FD_184053 | JGI IMG/M metagenome (GOLD analysis project Ga0207878, IMG submission 184053) | Marine viral communities from the Pacific Ocean - LP-41 (SPAdes) | ecosystem: Environmental > Aquatic > Marine > Oceanic | place: Pacific Ocean | collected 2010-08-27
TGTGACGCGCATCCCTAGCTACGCGCATGGAAGTTGCAAGACTCCCCCGACAAACGGGTGTTACGCATCTTCCAACCGTGCCTGTAATGCATCACTTGCCGCTTCGAGCAGCGCATCCTCTATCCGCGTCAGCCGTGCTTCGGAGGTGATCTTCGAGCCGGTGACGTCGGTGACGTAGAAGGTAACGACCGCGCGCTAGCCATAGGCGGTGATATGCGCCGAATGGACCACCAGCCCCTCCTCGAACAGCGTGCGCGCCAGCCGGTTGAGCAGCGCCGAGCGATCGCCGGCGTGGACCTCGATCACGGTGAAGCGGTTCGAGGCCTTGTTGTCGAACACCACCCTCGGGTCGACATCGAAAGCCTTGGAGCGGTGGTGCGGCAGCGGACGCTGCGCCAGCCGCGGCTCGAGTGCGATCCGGTGGCGAGCGCATCCTCGATCGAGCGTTCGATCCGCTCGAGCTGCGCCGCTTCGCGGAACGGCCGCCCGTGCGGGTCCTGGCTCAGGAAATTGTCGACCGCCCAGCCGGACCTCGTGGCGTGGATGCGCGCATCGATGATGTTGGCGCCGGCGAGATGGATCATTAAAACGATTGAACGAACCCGCTGACGCGGGAGAGGCGTGCGTATAGGCCGGAATGGTCGCTCCTGATGAGTTGGTTTGGTTGCTGGACCAGCTCTCAACCAGGAGACCACCCCATGGCTGAGACCACAACAGGGGCGAGCCCGCTGCGCCGCCGTATGATCGACGATATGATGTTGCGCAACTTGTCGCCCGCCACCCAGCGTTCCTACCTTCACGCCGTCACGAAGTTCAGTCGCCAATTCGGACGCTCACTGGATCGGCTTGGGCTGGAGGATGTCCGGGCATTTCAGGTCTATCTCGTGTCGCAGGGGATTTCCTGGCCATCGCTGAACCAGACCGTGTGCGCATTGCGCTTTTTTCTATGGCGTGACGTTGAACCGGGGCGAGATACCTGAGCGGATCGCCTATGCGCGCACGCCTCGCAAGCTGCCGGCGATCTTGAGCCCTGACGAGGTGGTACGCTTTCTTGAAGCGGTGCCGTCCTTGAAGTCGCGTGCCGCGCTGACCACTGCCTATGCTGCGGGACTGCGCGTATCGGAGGCGGTGAGCCTGAAGGTCGGCGATATCGACAGCGACCGGATGCTGCTGCAGGTTCGCCACGGCAAGGGCGCCAGGGATCGCACGGTTATGCTCTCGGCCCAGTTGCTCGATATCCTGAGGACGTATTGGCGCCTGACGCGCCCGACTGGCTGGTTATTTCCCGGCCGGGGCGAGAGGCCGATCAACGTGACTGTGCTCCATTCGGCTTGCCGGTCAGCCACCAAGGCGGCTGGATTGACCAAGAAGGTCAGCGTGCACACGCTGCGCCACAGCTTCGCCACCCATCTGCTCGAGAGCGGCGTCGATATCCGCATCATCCAGGTGCTGTTAGGGCACAACAGTCTCTCGACGACTGCGCGCTACACCCAGGTTACCGCGACTACGATCGCTGCAGCGCAGAGCCCGTTTGATCGTTTGACCCTTGAGGTGGTGCCGCCCGCCTGAGCCGGGACCATGCGTTCCGATCTGGAAGTGGCGGATATTTTCCGCCGCCATGGCCATGCCTATGCGCAAGCCCATGACGGCCATCTTGGCCGCATCGAGCGGCGCGTCATGTCGGCGATCGAGCTGTGCCGAACCGCTGCGCTTGGGGGTCATGTCGAGGCCTGCGAGGACTGCGCGCATGTCCGCGTCGCTTACAACTCTTGCCGCAACCGGCATTGTCCGAAGTGCCAGAGTGCGAAGCGCGAACGGTGACTCGCTGACCGTCAAGGCGATCTGTTGCCAGTGTCCTATTTCCACGTCGTGTTCACGGTCCCGAGCGAAGTCGCCGAGATCGCGTTCAACAACAAGGCGGTCGTCTATGCGATCTTGTTCGACGCCGTCGCGCCGACACCCAAGACCATCGCTGCCGATCCCAGGCACCTCGGCGGCGAGATCGGATTTCTGGCCATTCTTCACACGTGGGGCCAGGCTCTAACTCACCATCCTCGCATTCATTGCCTCGTCCCCGGCGGAGCGCTTTCATCGGATGGCCGGTGGCTCGGCTGCCGACCCAACTTCTTCTTGCCCGTCCATGTCCTCTCACGCCTGTTCCGGCGACTGTTTCTCGAGCGGCTTCAGGCGGCACATGCAGCCGGGCGACTACGCTTCTCCGGCAAGCTGGATGGATTTGATGATGCCGATGTCTTCACCGCAGCGATCGGCAAGCTGCGGCGCAAGAACTGGATCGTCTATGCCAAGCCGCCCTTCGGATCGCCCGAGCATGTCCTCGCCTATCTTGGCCGCTACACACACCGGGTCGCCATCTCCAACAGTCGCCTGGTCAGCGCTGACGAGACCATCGTGACCTTCCGCTGGCGCGACTACCGTCATGGCAACGCGCCCAGGCTGATGTCGCTTCATCCCCACGAGTTCATTCGCCGCTTCCTCATCCACAGCCTGTCGGACGGCTTTCATCGCATTCGCCACTATGGCTTCCTTGCCAACGGCTGCCGCCGGGCACGGCTCGCCACCATAAGGCAGCTCCTGATCCGGGCGGAGACGATTGCGGCGGTCGCCGCCGAGATCGGCGATACCACAAAGCGGCTACCGCACTTTGATCCATCCCAGTGCCCATGCTGTGGCGGCATTCTGCGTGTCACCGCCACGCTCCCGCGATGGCGCGCCGGGCAACCCCGACCTTGGTCCGATACGTCATGATCAGGGGCGCGATCGAACGTAAGACGTGGCAGCGGCGCGGCATTTGCGCCGACGATCCCCCATCTCTGCCATCCTGCAAATCCACTCGCAGGACAGCAGTGCCACCCCGCAGCCTGCGCAGATATCCGTGGGGCGCGTCGATTATCTCGACCAATGCGGCCAATACGCCATCGTCCTCACTTGCTTGGTGGCATCCGATCAAACAAGCTCGGTCACCAGCAACCAGCGGCGCAGCACTAATCCCATAGGTCGCGAGCGCGTCAGCGGGTTCGCTCAATCCGGCTTCAATGAGGTCGCGCACAGCGCCATGATACCCGCGTTTCGGCGCGCGACCTCACAGAACCCTCCAGATTCCCAATCGGTTCGATTTCTGATTCAACCTGCTGGCTGGGAATGGAGGCTAGCAGGTATGGCAAGACCCTATTCGAATGATTTGCGTGAGCGGGCAGCGACGTTGGTGGCTTCGGGTCGCAGTTGCCGAGAGGTGGCGTCCTTGTTCGGGGTGAGCGTTGCGAGCGTAGTGAGGTGGTCACAACGTCAGCGATTGACGGGGACGGCGGCATCGCGGCGTATGGGCGGCCATCGCAAGCGGCTGCTCGAACCGCACCGGGCACTGGTGATCGATCAGGTGAAAGCTGTGCCGGACATCACTCAAGGCGCTGGTGGCGGAGCTGGCCGAACGACTACGTCGAGGGGCGCACCCATGATGGTCGCAAGCGCGGTCCACCAGCTCACATCCGGTCCGACAATGGCCCGGAGTTTATCGCTACTGCCGTGCAGGAGTGGCTCGCCCGCATCGGGGTGAAGACGCTCTACATCGCGCCGGGCTCGCCATGGGAGAATGGCTACAACGAAAGCTTCAACGGCTCACTGCGTGACGAGCTGCTCAATGGGGAGATCTTCTACAGCCTCGCCGAGGCCAAGGTCCTGATCGAAGCCTGGCGCGGCCACTACAACACCGTGCGTCCGCACAGCAGCCTTGGCTATCGGCCGCCTGCCCCGGAAACTGTAAGATCGCCATTGCCGCCTTCCGGTTCCGCTTCGCTCCACCTCCAGCCGGCAATGGCGCAGGAGGCGACAATCCACTAACAATCAACACGGACCACTCGGTGGGGGCCGGTCATCTCCACTCTTCTCGAACCGACAGCAATCTACGACCGGCGGGCATCAGCCAACTATCCTCTTCTGCAAGGCGTACTGAAGAAAAGGATCCGCATGCAACCCGGAAGCTTTCAGGCGGTATCTCGAAACCGTTGATCGGCTTAAGCTCTCTCAAAGGACTTGCGACCGATCAGCAATCCTTTGGATCCTTCACTTTCGAAGTTGAAGCTGAACTCAGGCCAATCGCGACGCCACCGGCGGGCAATTAAGCGTTCACCGGGCCTTGCAGCATCGTCCAGCATTATTATGCCGCCTGGAGAAATCCTGTCGAAGAGACAGTCTGCAATTCCTCGCGCAAAGGGATGTACAGACCAAGGCGGCCCGTCGATTACAAGCAGGTCGATTTCATCTGGAAGCTGTGAAAGGGCATACCATATTCCGGGCCAGCTGTCGCTGCGATAAAGAAGGGGTGCATAGTGAAAGGCCGCATCCAGGTCGTAATCGGAAAGCCACTTCGCCATTTCTCCAACGAACGGCAAGTGCTGGTCGTAACTATGCAGCCTGCCCTTCCCGTTCTTCTTAAGCGCACTTGAAATGATGAGGGATGTGGCTCCAGAGCCGAGTTCGACCACATTTGCGGGTTGGCGCTCTTCAGCCAGGTCAACAATGCGATGGAGGAAGTGAGTGTCCGCCTTCCAGCTGCCAAGATGAGGAAGTGCATCATGGTCTAGCCTGAGTCGCTCCAGGAGAGCGAACTTGGAATGGCGTGTTCCGCCATAAAGGCTTTTGAGCAACCAGGGCCATTGAATCGCCCCAAAACCAATCTGGAATGCCCGTTCGGTAAGGGTCAGCCGAGCTTGCGAACTCGATTCGACCGACTTGGATAAAATACCTGTGAGAAGCTTTGTCGTCATTCTGTGCGTCCCGAATCCGTTGAGCAGATGCCTGGCGGCTGCGGCCCCTCTCAAACGAGGTGGAAAATGGATCTTCTGCGCCGGAATCGAGGGCGATACAGCCTGACAGCGTGTATTGGCCCCTGGTTTGGCATTTGATACGCAGGTTTTCAGGTTCGGCGATCGTCCAGTGCGACTAGAGCGCAGCCCCGGCAGTCGCCGCTATCGCAATCGCGGGAAGAATTCCAACAAGCGTCGAAATGGCATAACGCCGCAGGCTTAGAGAGGCCAATGCGGAAACTCCCGTCACGGCCAGATGCGGGACGCCAATCAGGCGAAGTCCAATAATCGGTAAAATCCCACCCCTTGAAACTGCGTGATCCAACCTCTTGATGTGGCGGCCATACCGATGCTGCGAGATAGAACTCGTTCCCCGCACGAGCCCGCAGAAAAGGATGACCGATCCAAAAAGCGCGCCTGCGGCGACCGCTGCGATGGCAAGCGTTTCGCCTAGAAGCGCACCCGAGGAAAAGGAAACCGGCACGAGTGCGCCGGGTATGCCAGTAGCGTAAATACAAGCTGCCAAGCCCAAGAATGCCATAGCCAGCCAGACTTCTGCCAAGGGCATTGCGAGGATTATCTCGGTCTTGTCGAGTGTTAATAAGGGGGAGACGTGAAAATCCATAAACAAGACTCGCCTGAAAATCGTTTAGCGTTCTCACGGATCCATGTGTGGGAAATAGGGGAACTTTCCCAGTGGAGGGTACCGGTGAAGCAGCGGGGTGCCAGAGACCGTTCCTCGGGTATCAAACTGCCGTATCATCATATGTCGCGGATCGAACGCGGCCTTGGCATTTTTCGCTGCCCAACTTGGGTCCGTTTCCGCGTTCTCCCTTGCCTGACAATAAACTACTTTACTAGATTTTCCGAAAAGCATAACCTCTGCCCCAGAGGCGCATGAGATTGTTTCTCATTTAACCTCTCCTCAGACTAGGGGCAGCTCGCCGAGCTGCCCCCATTTTGGGGCAATAGGGAGCAGGCCCAAAAATGGGTAAATTTCTATGGAGAGAGGGGAACGAGCATGCAGAAAAAATCCTACTGGCTGGCGGGCGCCGCATTATTGGTGTTGCCACAAGTATTGAGTGCTCAACCGGTTGCATCCGGCCAGGATGCCGATGACGGGCAGGTTGTAACGGGCAACGTCATTATTGTGACGGCCCAGCGCCAGTCGCAGAGCTTGCAAGAGGTGCCGATCGCAGTCAGCGCGTTCGACGCCGAAGCGCTCGAAAGCCAGCAGATCGAAAACGCATCCGATCTCCAGTTGACCCTGCCTAATGTGTCGTTTTCGAAAGGCAATTTCACCTCCGCCTCCTTCACTATCCGCGGCATCGGCGACTTATGCGTCGGCGTGACCTGCGACGCCGCGACCGCCATACATGTCAACGGATCGCCCCTTTTTGGAACCCGATTGTTCGAAACGGAATATTTCGACCTTGAACGCATCGAAGTCCTTCGTGGACCCCAGGGAACGCTCTTTGGCAGGAACGCGACCTCCGGTGTTGTGAACGTGGTCACCGCAAAACCCGACCTGTCAGGATTCGGCGCTGAAGCCGAATTCGAATATGGCAACTTCAACAGCATAAGAGCAGAGGGAATGGTAAACATTCCGATCGGAGATACGATCGGCGTCAGGCTGGCCGGCGTATATCTGAACCGCGATGGCTATACCACGAACTTGTACGACGGTTCCGACATCGATGATCGCGACATGTATGCTGTGCGCGGGTCCCTGCGTTTCGAGCCCGGCCCGAACACAACTTTCGATATGATGGGATATTACTTCCGCGAGAACGATACGCGATTGAGGAACCAGAAGCAGGCCTGCCAGCGAGATCCACTGGGGGTACTGGGCTGTCTTAACAATCGTCTTGACTACGACATCACCAATGCAAATTCCACGGTGGGGGCCACGCTTAGTTCCTCTGAATTCTTCGCCATTCAGGGCATTCCCGGAGTGCTCGGGCTCGGGAGTTTGTATGGCCCTGATGCATTCGCCGGGTTCGACAAGCCCGACGATGTCAGGGTGGTGAACACTCCCTATACGCCCTTCTACTTGGCGGATGAACTGCAGATTCAGGCGCGACTGGAGCAAAGCTTTGGCGCGATGACGTTAACTGCCACGGGCCTGTATCAGGATACCCAGGTGGATTCGCGGCAGGATTACTTTCTCGGGGTTCAGGACCGAGCTGGCTTCGCCCCGGCATTGAACACACTTGCCTTTTTCGGAGCAAATGGTCTGCCAACTGGCCTCGCTCCTCCGGCTCCCGCATTTATTCCGGGATCCTCAGGCTATTTCTCGCCCATAGTCGCCGCACTCTTTCCAGGCGGACCGCAGGGGCCACTATGTACTTCTGACAATGACGACGGCAACCGTGGTGCTTTCGAGGGGAATTCGCTTTGTTCCGAGTCTCCCCTCTCCTTCGACCGTTCTGCTGAACAGCGAGAGTCCTGGAGTGGCGAGCTAATCCTCACAAGCGACTTTGATGGACCGTTCAATTTTCTGGTCGGCGGAATTTATGCAAAATCCAAAACCACTGACAACAGCTATTACGTTAATTCGTTTGCGCTAGATTATGCGAGCGCAATCCTGGGATCTTTCGGTTCCCTGTCGGGCGGGCTTCCACCTTCCTATTTCGCGACTTCGATGTATCGGAACAATTCTCTGGAAGCCAATCTTGAGAGCTACGGAATATTCGGCGAGGTATATTTTGACTTGACCGATCGGCTCACCCTTACGGGCGGCCTACGTTATAACAACGACAAGAAAGATGTAACCGCACGCACCACCTTGATTAGTTTCCTGAATCCCTATTCGAACGATGGAGATCCCTTCGAAAGCCCTATAACCCCTCTGGTAAGTCCATCAGGGCTTTTCGACGCTGACCCCGGCCAGCCTGGCCTTCAGCTCACTCAGTTTCGCGAAGTCGGCTTTGACGACATTACGGGAAGAGCTGTTCTGGACTTCGCGATCACACCCGATAATACCATCTACGCCTCTTATTCCAGGGGATACAAATCGGGCGGGATAAATCCGCCACTCTCTCCGATTTTTGAAGTGAGCGAAAGCTTTGGGTCCGAATCGATCGATGCATTTGAAATCGGTTCAAAGAACGTCTTTGCAAACGGGGCGTTGCAGTTGAATGCGACGGCTTTTTATTATAAATATAGCGGGCTTCAGCTAAGCCGGATCGTTGCTAGAACTTCAGTGAACGATACAATCGATGCCGATATTTGGGGCCTCGAACTGGAAACTGTGATACGGCCGGACCGTAATCTGCTGGTGAATTTGAACTTCAGCTACCTGAACGCTGAGGTCGCTGGCGATCAATTCTTTTCCAATCCGCGTGATCCCGGCGGCGGCGATCCCGATGCGGTGATCATCAAGGACATCAGCAATGGCGCCCATTGCGCTGTCACGGGGCCTGCTCCCGGAGTCGCTGATGGATTCGTTGCAGTAGTCAATGCAGCTTTGGGACTCCGGGGCCCCGAGGAATTTCCTGCTGACGGCAATATCGCCTCCAGCGGTGCATTCGGCATCTGCGATGTCCTCGAAAATGCCATTCCCGAGAATAGCGGAATTCAAGTTCTCAGTCCGGGTGTCGAGGTGAACATTAAAGGCAACACCCTGCCTCAGGCCCCCAATCTAAAGGTTTCGATGGGTGCGCAGTACACAGTCGAACTCAGTAATGGCATGACTTTGGTGCCTAGGATGGATCTTGCTTTAACCGGCAAGCAGTACGGGAACATCTTTAACGGGAGGGTCAATCGCATCGAGCCCTTCGTTCAAGCGAATGCCGTGGTCCAACTGAACAGTGCTGATGATCGCTGGTTTGTTCGGGGATTCGTCCAAAACCTCTTTGATAGTGATTCCATAACCGGATTGTATGTTACCGATGCATCTTCCGGTAATTTTACAAATATCTATACCCTAGATCCGCGGCGTTATGGAATCGCAGTTGGAGCCAAATTCTGAAATCCGATTGCTGACGGGAATGTCTCGTAGCTATAGGATGTTACTTCGGGGGAACAGGATAGTGCAGTTATACAGCATGAGCGGAAGATCCGTGCCGGTCATGCTGCCAAATTCCCGGACAAGCCACCAAACTGCCGGGTTGGTCAACGGCTGCGAACGTCGTACCTCGGGGTGCTGATATTAGTAACGTAACGATTTGGTGCTGGTAGCAGACTGATGAGTGGAGCCGTTAAAGCCCGAAAGCATGAGGCGATCCTCTCAGCCGCCACCCGGGTGTTCGTGAGGGAAGGCTTTGATGGCGCCAGCATGGAGCAGGTGGCACGGGAAGCAAAAGTTGCTAAGCCCACACTTTACAATCACTTTCCAGACAAGGGCGCACTCTATGTCACGGTTGTAGAAAACGCACTTAAGAATGTTAACAACGAAATCGCCAAGCCAAGGCTGGCGGAATTGCCTGCGCGACAAGGCTTGCTCGTAGTTGCAAATCAGTTGACTGATCTATTTGGGCGGCACGACAGTGCTGTGCATTTGTGTCGTATTGCAGTGGGGGGGGGCGGACGCTTCCCACTCGCGACGGCGACGATTATGGACGCCGGTCCGCGCCGAGGGACGGAAAAGATCAGGGTGCTTCTGCGCGTATGGTGCGGACGTGGCGAACTGACCGTGGATGATGAGCAAATCGCTGCACAGCAGCTCGTCGAACTGTGCAAAGTGTCTATTTTTGACAACCGCCTATTCGGTTCGCATGAGAAAGTGCCTGTCGCGCAATGCGAGCGTGTCGCCCGCGCGGCTCACGACACCTTCATGGCGCGCTATGGTGCCTGAATGACTGAGAGGATAACGGCGGAGGGGCAGCCAGTAAGCGATCGCTGTCTCGGATGCACGGTTCCCAATTAAGGAAGAGCCGATATAGTATAAAAGGTGATACTCCAGTGCAGATCGAAGCAATGATCTTATACGGTGAGGCAGGAATTGCTCTTGCCGCTGACGCCTGCGGGGAACAGAACGCGATGCCGGTCCTGCTCGCTCATGGGGGCGGTCAGACCCGGCGGGCGTGGAAGCGCGTAATGTGCGATCTCGCTCAAGAAGGCTTTCGCGCGATTGCGGTCGATCTTCGAGGGCATGGAGATAGCGACTGGGCTCTTGAGGGCGCTTACGATGTCCGAAATTTTGCGGCTGACTTGGTCAACATCGCGTCGCTTATGGAGCGTCGCCCAGCCCTGGTCGGGGCTTCGCTTGGCGGAATGGCAGGAATTCTAGCCGAAGGCGAGCTCGCACCCGGCACCTTTGCCTCGCTTACCTTGGTCGACGTAGTTCCGCGAATGGAGCCCGCCGGCGTGATGCGAGTAGTCGGTTTCATGGAAGAGCACGTCGATAGTGGCTTCGCTTCACCGCAGGAGGCGGCGGACGTGATCGCTCGCTATATGCCGCATCGTGCCAGACGCGGCGCAAGCGATGGCCTCAAGAGCTATCTGCGGAAAAAGGAGGATGGCCGCTTTTACTGGCATTGGGACCCCGCTTTCATCCGCAATATCGCGGCTACCAAACGAAGCGACCCTGGCAGTCAGGACCGGCAGTCGGCACAGTTGAGCCAAGCCGCGGCGAATCTCGCACTTCCGCTGCATCTCATCCGCGGCGCTTCGAGTGATCTTGTTTCCGACGAGGCCGTTTCGCATCTGCGACAACTTGCCCCTCATGCAGAATACACGGACATCGCAGATGCCACGCATATGGTCGTGGGCGATGCGAACGACGCCTTTTCCGCCGCTATCGTCGATTTCCTGAGGGGCCATCACTCTTCCGATACGGCTCAGCTGGAGGGGATGAAGGAAGCATGATCGATCGAGAGCGCTTGCAAGAGATGCTGCACCTGGCCCCTTTTCACCGATGGCTCGGGCTGGAGATTGCTGCCTGGTCTGAGAATGGAATCGAGATCACCATGCCGTGGCGCGAGGAGATCGTGTCGAACCCCATGGTGGGGTCGGCGCATGGAGGGATCCTGGCGTCACTGGTCGACCTCACCGGACTTTATGCTTTGCTTGCGAGAGGCGCCGCCGCGAAAGCGACGGCCGATCTGCGCGTCGATTATCACCGTCCTGCAACCTCAGGCCCTCTCACTGCTCACGGACAGATCGTGAAGATCGGGCGGCAGATTTCGGTGGCGCAGACGCGTATTGTCGGACCCGACGGCAAGTTGGTCGCCAGCGGCAGGGGCGCGTATTTCTCGTGAACCGAACGAACTGACGCAGGACTCCTCGTCAGCTACGACTTCACGGCGCGGCAACTGCCCCCTCGGCGGGCTCTTGCCACCCCAGGCCCAGCGACTTCTGCAGCGCGATCCAGGCCAGGGTAAGCGCCGCTTTCGTCCGAACCAGGTCTGCCGAAGCCTGCTGCTTGTCGCGCAGCGCAAGATTGAGGTCAGCCCTCGAGATCGCTCCTGCCGCAAAGCGCTGGCGATTCAGATCAGCGGCGCTATCGGCCTGGCTCTTGATCTGTGCGGTGGCTGCCAGTGCGACCCGTTGTTGGCCAAATCGTGCCAGAGCTCGCTCGGCATCCTGTAGCGCCGAGAGGACGGTTTGACGGTAGTTAGCGACAGCTTCGTCGCGGACCGCCCCGGCTCGATCTACTGACGCGTCGACCCTTCCAAAATCGAGAAAATTCCATTCCAGGCGAGGGATCGCCAATGCCGATAATTCACCCACATCGAAGATGTCGTCGGGGGAGGATCCGCCAAGGCCCAGAATCCCCATGAAGGACAGCTTCGGGAACCTTGCCGCTTCAGCCACACCGATCCTGGCCGTTGCGGCGGCGAGAGTGCGCTCAGCCGCCCTGATGTCGGGCCGACGCGCGAACAGACTCGCCGGATCGCCGACAGTAACCTGATCCGGGGGCAAAGGGATATCACGCGGCGTCGAAAGGTCTTCGGCAGTCGATCCGGGAATCCGGCCGGACAGTATGGCAAGCGCGTCGAGCAGGACCGCAATGTCGGCCTCCGCCTCGGCGAACTGGGACTTGAGCACCTCCAGCTCGGCGTTCGCGTTACCCACCGGGAACAGCGGCAGCGCGCCCTGCTGATACCGCTGATAAGTCAGGGCCAGGATTTCCTCCTGCAGCTTGATCTGCGTCCGGTATTGGTCGGCGCGGAACTGGGCCTCCCGCAAGTTGACGTAGTTATTGGCAACTTCGGCGGTCAGCTGGACCTTTGCGTCCTCCGCGTTGGCGACCGTTGCAGCGGCCTGCGCGTTGCCGGCCTCGATACGCCTCCGGGAGCCGCCCGCAAACTCCAGCTCCCAGTTTGCATTGAGACCAACATTGTAAAAGCTGAGGGCGTCGTCGCTTCCCGCCTCCGGATCGGGTTGCTGTGAGGACGGGGGTGGCCCCCCCTGGATGTCCAGGCCGGGAAGCCGGCCCTGAATAGTGGTGGCCTGGGTTCCGAGCGTCGGCATTCTGCCCGCCCGATCCTGCCTGACCGATGCCCGGGCCTGCGCGATGCGCGCTTGCGCTGCCTGAAGCGACGGATTTTCGGACAGCGCAATTTCGACCAGCCGTGTCAGTTCAGGATCGTCGAGCAGCACCCACCATTCGGCGAGGGCCGGGTCCATGAGGCCTACGTCCTCGCCAGCGCGGACAAACCGATGGCCCGTATCCGCCGACAATATTTTCGGAGGGCCTGCGTAGTCCGGCCCAGCCGTACAGCCAGCCAGCAAGGCGATGAGGAGAAGCGATGGTATTGGACGGCGCATCATGTTGGGCTCAGTGCATCGAAAGGGAGACATTTTTTGGAAGCGGCCTCAGGAAGAGGACTAGCGGAACCGTCGCGAGGGTCAGGACCCCCATCACCAGGAAGACGTCATTGTAGGTCATTATGAACGCCTCGCGTTGGAGGGTGCGGCTCAGGACGGCCATCGCCCCCTCCATGCCGCCGAAGTTTCGCGCCAGCCCGTCGAGATAGTCCTGCAGCGAAACGCTGTTCGCATTCAGCGTCTCTTCCATTCGTCGGCTGTGATGCCAGATCCGTTGGTCCTGGAACGATGCCAAAGCTGAAAGAGCGAAAGACCCGCCGAGATTGCGGGCCGCGTTGAAAATCCCCGAAGCATCGCCCGCGTCCTCCTTGGCAACCGAAGCCACTGTCGCTTGGTTCAGGAACATCATCGACAGGATCATGCCGACACCGCGCAAGAGCTGGCTCTCGGTGAAAACGGCACCCCCGGATTCGGCTGTAAGGCTGGTGCTGACAAAGCAGCTGACCGCCATCAGCAACATGCCGGCGCCAACGGCGATGCGGATGTCGATCTTCCGTATCATCAAGGGAAGGACAGGCATCAACAGGAATGCCGGGACGCCCATCCAGAAAATAACTAGCCCGGTCTGAAGGGCGTTGTAATCAGAAATGATCGCGAGGAACTGCGGGATTACGTAGGTCGAACCATACATCACCATGCCCAAGGCGAGCGCCATGATCGCGACGCTGGCAAACTGTCGATTGAACAGGAGTTGCAGTTTTAAGACCGGTTTGCGTGCCTTCACCTGTCCGTAAATCAGCGAGGCAAATCCGACGATTGTGATCACCGTGAGCCATTGAATGAGCGAGGATTCAAACCATTCTTCACGGTGGCCCTCCTCGAGAACAACTGTCAGGCCGCCCAGCCCCAGGATGAGCCCGAGAATGCCCGCCCAATCCGCGTCGGTGAGATATTCCCACTTTGGCTTTTCATGGGGCAAGCCAACGAACAGGAGGAGCAGCAGCAGGCCGCAGACTGGCACATTGACAAAGAAGGCATAGTGCCAACTCAGATTCTCGGTCAGCCAACCCCCGATCAATGGTCCCATCACGGGGCCGAGGATCACTGTCATGCCGAACAGGGCCATTCCGATGGGCTGTTGATGAGGCGGCAGCCTTTTGGCGACGATGGTCATCGCCGTCGGAATGAGCACTCCGCCCATGAAGCCCTGACCCGTGCGACCGATGATCATAGTGGTAAGGTCGGTTGCAATCCCGCACAGCACCGAAAAGGCGGTGAACGCGCTGACCGCGATGATAAGGAGGGTTCGCAGACCAAACAGACGCTCCAGCCAGGCGCTCAGCGGAATGACGACAATCTCAGCAACGAGAAACGAGGTGGCAATCCAGGTGCCCTCGGCGCCTGTGGCACCGATTTCTCCCTGGATAACAGGCAGAGCGGAATTGACGATCGAGATGTCCAGCGTCGCGAGCATGGCGCCGAGAGCGCCCGCAGCCACGGCTACCCAGGCGGTAACGTCCGCGTTTTTCGGGCTCGCGACCGGACCTCCGGGAGTGCCAGGGGCTGCCATTCCTTCGGTCATTGCGTCTGGCTCGAGATCTCTTCCAGTTCACCTGCCGCATTCCGGGTGTCAACGGTCGCCACAACTGACATGCCGGGAACGAGCAGACGCCGAACTTCAAGACGAGCGTCAATAGCTATGCGGACCGGTATACGCTGAACGATCTTCGTAAAGTTGCCGGTGGCATTCTCGGGGGGGAGGATTGAAAATTCCGCTCCCGTTCCCGGCGATATGCTGTCCACCCGTCCCGCGATCTCAACGCCGGGTAAGGCGTCGACCTCTAGCCGGACGCTCTGGCCGGGCCGGATCAGGCCAACCTGCGTTTCCTTGAAGTTTGCGGTCACGTAGATCGCGCTCACCGGAACCACCGTCATCAAACGCTGGCCCGGCTGCACGAACTGGCCCACTCTCACCGAGAGATCGCCGACCCGGCCTGCCTTGCTGGCGCGCAGCAACGTCGATTCAACCGTAAGGTCGGCTGTTTCTAGCTGCGCGCGCGCAGCGTCGGCCTGCGCCTGGGTCTGGCCAATCTGCTCGAACAGGGTCGCGCGGCGAGCCGTTGCGGCAGAAACCGCCGCCTGCGTAGCTGCGAGTTCGGCGCGCGCCTGCCGCGCCTGCGTCTCATACTGGTCGAGCTTTTCCCGCGGTTCGGCTCCGGTGGCAGCCAAGGGTCGATAGCGCGCCACCTGGTCGTTCGCGAGGTCGAGTGCCGCGCCCGCGGCGGCGCGTTGGGCCTGCGCCTGGCGGATGGCCGCATCCTGTTCGGTTACTTGTGACCGGATGGTATCGGCCCCTGCGAGCGTCGCGGCAATCTGCGCGCGCGCCTGTTGAGCTTGCGCCTGATAATCCCGCAAATCAAGTTGTACGAGGGCTCCGCCGCGAGCAACCTGCTCGTTCTCCCCCACGAAGACCTCTTCGACGTATCCCGCTACCTTGGAAGAGATAACGACGCTGTCAACAGCGACATAGGCATTGTCGGTCGACTGCATGTACTGACCGTAGGTAACGTGCCGAAAGTACCACCAGCCCCCGCCGAGCAGGACTGCAAGACCAATAATGATTAACACGACGCGCAAGCCACGCCGCGATTGCGGGTTCGTTGGGGTTGTGCCCTCCTGCTCCGGTTCGTTGGAGGTATCGGTCATCTGACTCTTTCGGCAGCTTCAGTAAGAGGTGATCGGGCCACGCGCCCTATAAGGCGCGCGTCGTATAGTAAAGTGTTTTAGCAGTTTGTGTTTGGGCATCCGAAGCGATCGGACTACACAGTCCTATGGACGAAAACCCAGATACCCTGACACGATCGCAGCGTCGGCGGAAGGTAATCAGCGATGATGACCGCATTCTCTATCTTTTGAACGAAATCAGTCGGGGAGCTCGAAGGGCGTACGATGCACGGGTCGCCAGGATCGGTCTCAATCAGACACAGTGGAGGATCATCGGACAACTTCTTCGCGATCCTGTCCTCACGCAGGCTGAAATAGCGAAGAAACTGGAACTGGAATCAGCGACTATCGGCCAAGCGGTCGCCAGTCTTTGTGCCAGAGGGCTAATGGAAAGGGTTCGAGCCAAAACGGATCGGCGAGCGTGGCAGCTCATTCTCACTGAGCGGCTTGATGACCTCCTGCCCGAATTAAGGGGCTCCGCTGATCGGCTTCATGACCTGCTTTGGCGCGACATTACCGCAGATGAGAAACGTACATTGAGAGACATTCTTGCGAGGGTATCGGCAAATCTGGACCAACAACGGAACGAGGCAGATTAAAAAACATGTCTTCGTTTTCTGAAAAGCCTATGAGCAGCATGGCTCGCGCTGCGGAGATCGGCCAGATTCTTGTAAGGCACGGGGCCAAGAACCTCGCGGGAGCCTTCGGGTTTATTCCTTCTACCAGCCCAGTTATTGACACTCGCGAATTTCGCCCAGCCGCAGTGGTCGCGTTCCTGCGTGACATCGGTCCAGTTGGTATAAAGCTGGGGCAGCTCCTCGCCACGCGTAGCGATCTGTTTGCCGAAAACTGGATCACGGCATTCTCAACCCTGCACGATCAGGTGTCGCCAGTACCTTTCGCGCATATCGAGCCCGTTCTTGCTTCAAGCTGGGGTGAGGACTGGCGGAACGACTTTGTGCAATTCGACGAACAGCCTTTGGCCTCCGCCTCCATAGCGCAGACCTATTCCGCCAAACTGCGGGACGGAAGCGATGTCATCGTGAAGGTTCGGCGGCCAGGCACTGCCGCTCGGATGGAGGCTGATGTGCGCCTCCTTGTACGCCTTGCCGGGATCGCGGAAGCACGGTCGCCAGACATTGCTCGCTACCGGCCAGCCGAGTTTCTGCGTACCTTCGGCCGCAATCTCGCCTGGGAGATGGACCTCGCTGCGGAATCCAGAGCGTGCGAGCGGATTGGCGCCTATCTCGATACCATTGGGGTCAAGACTCCGGCCATCCATTGGGAACTAACGGGGCTCCGGGTCAACGTACAGGAACGCCTGTACGGCCTGCCGGCTTCTTCGCTGGCCAACTCCTCTGGCGATCCACAGGTGGCTCGTTTCGCCAAAAGCTACGCCGACGCAGTCCTGCGCATGATCATTCTGAACGGTGAATTCCACGGCGACCCGCATCCCGGTAATGTTTTCCTGATCGGCGAACAGGATGTCGGATTCATCGATTTTGGATCGGTCGGGACGCTCACCAAGGCCAGACGCGACGAGATTGTTCGGCTTGTGCTCGCGATTGCCGGCGAGGAAACCAGCGAGGTCGCTGATGTTCTTCTCGCATGGGCGGGAGAGCCTAAAGTGGATCGCGCTGCACTGGCGCTAGATCTCGATCAGTTGATTGGAGAGTTCAAGGGGGCGGTGCTCTCCGGTATCGAGTTCTCGCAGATCTTCTCGCGAGTATTCGACTTGTTACGGGATTTCAAGCTGGTCCTCCCGCCCGATCTAGCCATTCTTCTGCGGACCTTGCTGACGGCCGAAGGGTTTGTCCGATCGCTGGCACCCGAGTACAACATTGCCGAAGAAACCCGGCCGATTATGATGGAGCTTCTCTCAGAGCGGTTCTCACTTGGCAGTGCTCGGTCAGGGCTGAAGAAAATCCGCCGTCAACTGCTGGGATTGTCGGCGTCCCTGCCCGGTATACTTGCGAACGCGAGCTCAATCGCAAAATCTGGCTATCTGCCGGTCCAACTCGATCCGGTCAGTGTCGAACGGCTCGCGGCCAGCCACCATCGAGATCAGTCCGCTAAAGGGCCTGTAGCCGCTGCATTGATCGTGGCCGCTGCGCTGCTTGTCGATCAATCCTGGCTGCTGGCGGGTGCCGTGCTAGGAGTTGCCGGATTAGTCCTGCTGCGGAATTGACCCCGAGCCTGCTATGGCACTTAGCCCACCATATTGCGAGACTCGCTCGTGCTGAGCGTCTCTGCTCCGTCTTTGATGAAGCCGGAGTGCTTACGCGCTACTCCCGATTCCCGATGCCTTGAGAAAGAAGTCGGTCCTATCGCGCAGCCGCTCGGGCGTGTTACCAATGCCCGAACCATGGCTGATTGCTTTTGTATGTAGGTCCGCCACGAAGGGGTTCATGAACATTTCCGCGAGAAAGCTCGGTGGCCCATCCATTGCGATCCCGCACTCCTGCCAGTTTTGGAATAATCTCTCCAACGCGATGCGCGTGCTTGTTGCGGTGCGCTCAAAAAAGCGCCTAGCGAAATTGGGATCGCTGATACTTTGGGCCATCACGATGCGGACCAGCGCAACAACCTCCGGGTTCAGAAAGAGGGCGCTAAGCTCCTCGGACAGACGATGAAGGGTCGGGCCAGGTAATGCTCCGTCCTTCCCGGCCGCCTGGAATAGCGCCTCGCTCGTGGCGACGTTTTCCAGCACCACAGCTTCGAGCAGGCCGTCCTTATTGCCGAACAACTTGTAAACTGTCGCGAGTGACCCCCCCGCTTCATCGACGACATCGCGCAGCGTTGTCTGCTCATAACCTTGCCTAACGAAAAGCTTACGCGCAGCCGAGACGATCGCCTGGCGACGAAGGTTCAATCTGCAGAACGGGTCTGGCGAGGTCATCACGAGCAATGTCCACGATCGAGAGTTGCAGGACAAGCGTGTAATGACTATTACGCTTCCAAACCTGCACCGAATCTGACTGAAAGCCCCCCATGAAGCGTATTCTTGCCGTCGTTACGGCCTGTCTCTTGCTCGCATCATGCTCGGACGCCGAAGCACCCGCTGAGCCGCCAGCCATACCGGTCAGGACAGTAACCATTGCAAGTCGGCCCATTCCCAATGTGGTCGAGCTTCCGGGAAGGGTCGAGCCCGTCCGCGAAGCCGAAGTGCGTGCGCGGGTAACGGGCATCGTTCAGGCGCGGCTGTATAAAGAAGGCACTGACGTGCGCGCCGGTCAGCCTCTCTTCCGCATCGATCCGCGAGAACTGCGCGCAAATTACGCGCAGACCGAGGCAGCCTTGCAGCGTGCCCGCGCGACAGCCAGCAATGCCCGCGCTGTCGTCGCACGTTTTCGGCCTCTCGTGGCTGAGAACGCGATCAGTGGCCAGGAATACGATGCCGCGGTTGCCGCCTCACGCGAGGCGGAGGCCAATGTCGCACAGATCCGCGCGCAACTCGAAGCCGCTTCGCTCCAGCTTGGCTATACCACCGTCCGAGCACCGATTTCGGGGCGCGCCGGCCGGGCGCTGGTCACCGAAGGTGCGCTGGTCAGCCAACCTGAAGGGACTCTCCTGACCAAAATCGAACAGATTTCGCCGGTCTATGTCAATTTCGCCCAGGCCGCGAGCGAAGTGCTCGCACTTCGCCGCTCGGTTGCAGCAGGTGAAATCGAGCTCGACGAGAATGATCGGGTTGAAGTCAGACTGACTTTCAGCGACGGGACAGAGTATCCCATTCCAGGTTATGTCGACTTTTATGCCCTGTCGGTAGACGAGGAGACCGGCACGGTCGAACTGCGCGCCGAGTTTCCCAACCCCATGGGATTGCTGCTCCCGGGGGAATTCGTCCGCGCGAGGATTTTCGCGGGCGAGGTGCAAGAAGGCATTTCTGTTCCCCAGCGGGCAGTAAATCTGACCGAACAGGGCGGTTCGGTCTTCGTTGTCGATGCCGAAGGGCGGGCGGCGACGCGTTCGGTCGCCCTTGGCGCGATGGTGGACGGCTTCTGGATCGTAAAGAGTGGCCTGAAAGTAGGCGACGTGGTGATCGTCAGCAATTTGCAGAAGGTCCGCCCGGGGGTGCCCGTTCAGCCCCTGAGCGCTCAGACGGCCCGCAAGACCGCCGTCCGGAAGAAATCTGCCCCCGTGTCCCAGGAACGCTGAAACATGGCCCGGTTTTTCATTGATCGGCCCATCTTTGCATGGGTTATCGCGCTCGGCATCCTGCTGGCGGGCATAATCGCGTTGCGAGCCCTTCCGGTCGAGCAATATCCCGAAGTCGCGCCGCCCTCGCTGACGATCAGCGTAGTATACCCCGGCGCCGACGCCGAGACGCTTGAGCAAAACGTCACCCAGGTGATCGAACAACAGCTCAACGGCGTGGAGGGCTTCCTTTACATGTCGTCCTCGAGCGCGTCGAATGGCACTGCGAGCATCACGCTGACGTTCGAGGCGGGAACGGATATCGACCTCGCCCAGACCGACGTTCAGAATAGATTGAGCACTGTCGAGGCGCGACTGCCAGAGGAGGTGCGGCGACAGGGCATCACCGTGCGCCAGGCCAATGCCGGATTTCTGCTGATCGTCGCGCTGGTGTCTAAAAGTGGCGATCTTACCAGCACCGATCTTGGCAATATCGCATCCAATCAGGTGATCGATGAACTGCGGCGCGTGCCCGGGGTAGGCGACGTAACACTGTTCGGCTCGCAATATGCCATGCGCATCTGGCTCGATCCCGACGCTCTCGCGTCCTACAATCTTTCGCCCGGTGCCGTTCTGGCCGCGATCCGCGAACAGAACGCGCAGACGGCAGGTGGATCGATCGGAGCCAGGCCCCTTGCGGACGGGCAGCAGATCACTGCGACGATCACCACCGAAGGTCGTTTCAATACGGTCGAGGAATTTGAAAACATCATCTTGCGCGCAAATTCCGGCGCCGCAGTGGTTCGCCTGGGGGAAGTCGCGCGAGTGGAAATCGGCGCGCAGACATATGCGACATCGACCACTCTAAACGGTCAGCCAATGGCGGGACTGGCTGTGCAGCTTGCTACCGGTGCCAACGCGCTTGCAACCGCTGAAGGAATCACGGCGCGGATGGAAGAAATCGCGCCCGGGCTACCGGCTAATGTTGCTTGGTCAATACCTTATGACACGACGCCATTCGTCGAAGTCTCGATCGAGGAAGTCATCAAGACTCTGGCCGAGGCGATGGTCCTTGTCTTCCTCGTCATGTTCCTGTTCCTCCAGAACTTTCGGGCAACACTGATCCCGACGCTGGTGGTTCCAATCGCCCTCGCCGGCGCGTGTCTCGGTTTGTGGGTGTTCGGCTTCTCGATCAATGTGCTGTCGCTGTTCGGCATGGTTCTCGCCATCGGCATCCTCGTCGACGACGCAATCGTCGTCATCGAGAACGTCGAGCGCATCATGCGCGAGGAAGGCCTCCCGCCCCTCGAGGCGACCCGCAAGGCCATGGGTCAGATCACCGGCGCGATCATCGGCATCACGCTGGTACTGATCGCGGTATTCGTACCGATGGCGTTTTTCCCCGGATCGACGGGCGGAATCTACCGCCAGTTCTCGGTTACACTTGCCGTCGCGATATTCTTCTCCGCCTTCATGGCCCTGTCGCTGACGCCGGCATTGTGCGCTACCTTCCTCAAGCCGATAGCCCAAGGGCATGGCGAGGGTGGCGAGGTCGAGATCGATTGGGAGGCCGAAGCACAGCCCGGCTGGCGCGGGCGGTTTGCCCGTGTCCGCAACATGGCCGCGCGCTTCTTTGGCCGGTTCAACCGCTGGTTCGCGAAGATGCAGGACAAATACGGGCGCGCGAACGATCGGATCCTTTCGCGTCCGTTTCGCGCCTTTGCAGTGTTCCTCGCCCTAGTAGCCATTACCGCGTTGCTGTTTTTCCGCCTGCCTACCGCTTTCCTGCCGACTGAGGACCAGGGTTACCTAATCACTGCGGTACAGGCGCCGCCGGGCGCCACCCAGGAGCGGCTGGACGAAGCGCTCGAGCCGATTACCGAGTTCTGGCTCGCCCAGGAGGAAGTCGAAAACCTGGTCGTAGTGCGCGGCTTCAGCTTCTTTGGGCAGGGACAGAACAATGCATTGATGTTCGCGCCTTTCAAGCCGTGGGACGAACGGACCGCCGAGGAAAGCAGCGCAGGAGCTATTCTGCAGCGGGCAATGGGGACTTTCATGCAGAATGACGGAGCAACCGCGTTCGTCATCCAGCCACCGGCGATCCAGTCCCTTGGGCAGGCCAGCGGGTTCACGCTCAAGCTCCAGGATCGCGCCGGTCTGGGACGTGAGACCCTGATCGCCGCGCGCGACCAGTTGCTTGGTCTGGCGGCGGAGAGTCCGCTCGTTGCGAACCTGCGCCCAGAGGACCAGGGACCCAGCCCCGAACTCAGGGTCGACATCGATCGAGTTCAGGCGCGTGCGCTGGGCTTGTCGCTCGCTGACGTCAATGCGGCTCTCTCGATCACTTTTGGCTCTGCTTATGCCAATGATTTCAACCGTGACGGCCGCGTACTCCAGGTGCTGGTCCAGGCCGATGCGCCCCACCGCATGACCCCTGAAGACGTCCTGGCGCTGCGCATTCCCAACCAGGCTGGTGATTTGGTGCCGTTCGGCTCTTTCGCTGATGTCGAATGGTCCGCGGCCCCGGCCAGCATCTCGCGCTATAACGGGTATCCGGCCCTGACCTTGTCGGGAATGGCCGCACCGGGTGAATCGTCCGGTGCGGCTCTGGCGGAGATGGAGCGTCTTGCCGAACAATTGCCCCAGGGCATCGGTTACGAGTGGACGGGCGTTTCCTTCGAAGAAAAGCAGGCCGGCGGACAGATCGGATTTCTCCTCGGCCTCTCTGTGGTGGTAGTGTTTCTGGTGCTCGCGGCTCTGTATGAAAGCTGGGCGGTCCCACTAGCGGTTTTGCTTATCGTGCCGATGGGGGTGCTTGGCGCGGTCCTTTTCTCGATGCTGCGGGGCCTCTCCGCAGACGTCTATTTCAACGTAGGTCTGATCACTATCATCGGCCTGGCCGCAAAAAATGCGATCCTGATCGTCGAATTCGCGATCGAGGAAGAGGAGCGGGGCCTTAGACGTATTGACGCGGTCAAGGCAGCGGCGCGCCTGCGTCTGCGCCCGATCATCATGACTTCGCTTGCCTTTACGATGGGGATGGTTCCGCTGGTCCTCGCAAGCGGAGCAGGCGCGGCCAGTCGGATTGCCGTCGGCACCGGAGTCGCGGGCGGCATGATTGCTGCAACCGTTCTCGGCATCTTTCTCATCCCGGTGCTGTATCTACTGGTAAGGCGTAATATTAGTCGAAAACAGCCGGTTGCGACCGGGGGGCATGAGGGGGACCGACACCACACCGGACCGTTGGCAGGCGCGGAAAACTCCGCAGGCCGGGGAGAGGCCGAATGATGATCTGCCCCTGGTGTGGTCCGACCAAAACCGTCCTTGGCGCCGCACTTGCCTCGAGCCTGCTAGGCGGATGCGCCAGCTTGGCACCCGAGCATGTCCGCCACGTACCAGTCACTGCGCCCGTTTTTGATGCCGACTATCGTCCCGATGGCGAGATCGTTGCCTCACAGCTGTCCTACCGCGACTGGTTCATCGATCCGCGGCTCGAAGGGCTGATCTCAATTGCCCTCGAGAACAATCGCGATCTACTTGCTGCAACCGCTCGTATCGCGCAGGCACGGGCCCGCTACCGCATCCAGGAAAGTCGTCGGCTTCCGAACCTGGTCGGCGACGCCAGTGCCGTTCGCACACGTCAGCCACTTGGTGTTAATCCGGCGCTCGATTCCGGCGACGTTGAGGGAGCGCCAGCGGCTGTCACCTTCAATCGGTTCGACGTCGGAGTTGGTGTCAGTTCTTTTGAGCTGGACTTCTGGGGTCGAATTGCGAACTTGAGCGAGGCCGCCCGCGCCCAGTATCTTGCAACGGTGGCTGCGCAACGCGCATTCTATCTTGCGCTTATCGCCGACACGGCCAACACATATTTCGAGATCGTTGAAACCGAAGAACAGCTCGCGCTTGCCGAGGCGACCGCGCAAAGCCGCCGCGAAGCGCTGCGGATTGCCCGTCTCCGGCTCGACAATGGAGTCACATCTGCGCTGCCTTACCGGCAGGCGGAAACCTTGCTGACGCAGGCCGAACAACAACTCGCGATCGAGCGGCTCGATCTCGCGAGGCTGCGCAATCAGCTTGTTGTTCTTTTAGGGGGGGGCGTCCCCCCCGGACTGCCGCGCGGCTTGTCCCTCGCCGCTCAGCTTGACGATCGCCGTCTTGCTGCAGGCCTGCCTTCCGAATTGCTCCTCGTCCGCCCCGACATCATTGCGGCGGAGGAACAGCTACGCGCAGCCCGAGCCAACATAGGCGCGGCCCGAGCCGCTTTCTTCCCCACAATTTCGCTCACGAGCAGCGCCGGCCTCAGCTCCAACAGTCTCGATGGGCTCTTCTCCTCGGGTGGGCTGGGGTGGAGTTTCGGCCCCTCGATCACCTTGCCGATTTTCGACTGGGGCGCGCGTGAGGCCGACCTGAACCTCGCTAGGGCACTCGAAGTTGAGCAAGTGGCCAACTATGATCGCACTGTACAGACCGCCTTCCGCGAAGTTTCCGACGCGCTGGCCGGTCGACGCTACCTCGCCGAGCAGATCGAAACGCTCGAGCGTGCTCTCCTAGCGCAGGAGCGCATCGCGCGGATCGCACGGCTTCGCTACCGGGAAGGTGTGGCGGATTACCTCGAAGTGCTCGATGCCGAACGCAATCTGTTCAATGCACAGCAACAGCTTCTCGCCACGCGCCGCGCCTGGCTGCAGAACCGCGCCACCCTTTTTGTCGCGCTTGGCGGTGGGCTCGAAAAGGCAGGCCCCTTCGAGGAAGATTGAGTTGGTTGCACGGACAAGGCACATGGACGCGGTAAAACGAATGTTGGCATGGCGAGAGTGCTATCTCGGTGAGTGTCCATGGTAGAAAATTCCGAGACGCGAAACCCACGAAGTCACGCCGGCATTCGCTCCGCTGGGCAATGAAGGCACAAGGTCGTAGCCACACAGCGACGTCTCGGACCCACACCGAGAAATTTCCGTAGGAGCAGTTCATGAAGTTCTACTTTGTTGGCGGTGCTGCCGCAGTCCTGCTCCTTGCAGCGGCTCAACCCGCGCTTTCCCAGGATGATGAGGAACCACGCCGGACGAGGATCGCGCTCGGCGTCCAGATTGTGCCGAGCTATCCGGGTTCCGATGACCTGAGTTTTCGTCCGCTTGTCGACGTCGCTCGCGCTCGCGGGACCGATCCTTTTCAATTCGAAGCACCGGATGAAAGTTTCGGATTCCCTCTTATTAGATTTCAGCAACTGACCATCGGCCCCGCCCTGAACTTTGAGGGCAGCCGGGCTGCTGGGGATGTCGGCGTGGACCTCCCGAAGGTGGGGTTCACGGTCGAGCCGGGTGTGTTCCTTCAATACGATCTGTCTGAAAGCGTGAGGCTACGCTCAGAGCTTCGAAAAGGCCTGGGAGGCCACGAGGGGTGGGTCGGGAATATCGGTGCCGACTTCGTGGCCCGTCGGGGGGACGATTGGCTCCTTTCAGCCGGGCCTCGTGTTACCTTCGCGGACGAGACCTACAACAGCGCTTACTTCTCTGTTGCTCCCGATTCGGCATCCGGCCTGCCAGCGTTCTCGGCGGGTGGTGGGATTCAGTCGGTTGGGGCTACACTCGGCTATGTGCAGCAAATCACCAAACGTTGGGGAGTCTACAGTTACGCGAAGTATGATCGACTTGTGGGTGACGCTGCCGACTCGCCGGTGGTGCGAATAATTGGTTCACCAGATCAGATTTCGGGAGGGCTTGGCCTGACTTATACATTCGGCCCAGCCGGCTCCTAACTCCCGATGATGAGGGACTGCAGGTAGCAGCCGCCGCTCCGTATGACCGCCCGCACGACCGTAAGTCTTTGCGACAGCGATCCCGGCGCGTAAAGATGTTGAAGAGGCACGCTTCAGGAGGAGAGTTGGATGAATTTGCGAACGCCCGTCGATCCGGTTCCTGCCGCGACCATGCTGTTGCTGCGCGACGATCCGCAGTTCGAGGTTCTCATGGTAAAACGGCACCACCAGATCGATTTTGCCTCGGGCGCATTGGTGTTTCCCGGTGGCAAGCCCTCAGCCGGTGACAAAGTTCCTGAATGGATCGATCATTGCACTGGTTGGGATTCCTTCGATCACACGCAACGGACCTTGCGGATTGCCGCCATCCGTGAAGCTTACGAAGAAGCAGGAATCCTGTTGGCCGAAAATAGCGACGGTACGACATTCGAGGGCGCCTGCGACCTTGAAAGCCGCAAGGCGGTAGAGCGAGGGACTCAGGGATTTTTAGACATCGTGCGCGACGCCGGCGTGCGACTGCGGCTCGACCGGCTTACTCAGTTTGCAAGGTGGGTTACGCCAGCATTCATGCACAAGCGCTTCGACACCCATTTCTACGTTGTCCGCGCTCCCGACCGGCAGATTGCCGCCTGCGACGGATACGAAACCGTCGACGCGGAATGGCTTTCGCCGCGCAAGGCGCTGCAAATGGGAGAAGCTGGAGAGCGAACGGTTATTTTCCCGACCCGGCTGAACCTGCAATTGCTGGCAGAAGCAACGAGCGCGGAAGATTGCGTTGCACAGGCTGAAGCCCGCGAGATGGTGACGGTCCTACCCGAGATCGTCGAGCGCGACGGCAAGAACGTCCTCACTATCCCGGAGAACGCGGGATATGGTGCCGCTTACGAATTTGTAGATTGAAAGCCGACCTGCAAGAAGCCCGAGCTTTGCTGGTGTCTCCGTACATCGGGGGCCGCTACTGAGGCCTCATCGAAAATCTCACAGTGATCCGTCAGTATTGCTGCTCGGGGACGTGCAGAACTAAGCCGTCCAGCTCTGGCATTATTGGAATCTGGCAAGCAAGACGGCTGTATTCGCTCGTCCCTTCGGCGAACTGCAGAAGGTCGGATTCCATACTGTCGTCCGCCAGGCGACCTACCTTGTCGATCCACGCGGGATCGACATGGACGTGACATGTCGCGCAGGCGCAGACACCGCCGCAATCGCCGTCAATTCCTGGCACATCGTTGAAGAGCGCCGCTTCGCGCGCGGTTTCGCCTTCGGCCACCTCGACCTCGCGCCGCGTTCCCTTGCTGGAAACGAACGTTACCTTGACCATCTTGAACTCCGTATATTTGCTCGCGCGGGTAGCCGGTCATCGTGCGTGCAGCCGAACCGGTAGCTTGGTGATTCCCCGAACGAGGTTTGAGAACAGGCGTTCGGGCTCGCCGGTTACTTCGACTTGCGCGAACCGCTTGTGAATCTCTTCCCAGATGATCCGCAGTTGCAGTTCGGCAAGGCGGTTGCCCATGCAGCGATGTATGCCATAACCAAAGGACAGGTGATGACGAGGGTTCTTGCGGTCGATAATAAACTGGCTGGCCCTGTCGATCGCGGTCTCGTCCCGGTTGCCCGACAAGTACCACATGACGACCTTGTCGCCTTTCCTGATTTGCTTGCCACCGATCTCCCAATCCTGAACGGCAGTGCGCCGCATATGGGTCAGCGGGGTCTGCCAGCGGATGATCTCGGGCACCATGCTGGCGATCAGCGAAGGGTCCTCGTTCAGCTTTCGGTATTCGTCCGGGTTCTGGTTGAGCGCCAGGACGCCCCCGCTGATGGAATTGCGCGTGGTGTCGTTGCCTCCAACGATAAGCAGGAGGAGATTGCCGAGAAATTCGAGGAAGGGCATGTCCTGAGTCGCAGGCGAATGCGCCATCATCGAAATCAGATCGTTCTTCGGTTCTTCGTTGATGCGCTGCTCCCACAGACCTTTGAAATACATTGCGCATTCAATGAGCTCAGCTCGCCGTGCCTCGTAGGATTCCACGATTCCAGTTTCGGGCGCGGCCGTCGTCACGTCCGACCATCGTGTCAGCTTGCGTCGCTCTTCCCACGGAAAATCGAACAAGGTCGCCAGGGTCATCGTGGTCAATTCTATAGAGACCTTGTCGACCCAGTCGAATTCTTCGCCAACGGGTAGCGTGTCGAGAATTTCGCCTGCGCGCTCGCGAATAATCGGCTCGAGCAGCAGCAGGTTGGAGGGCGCGACCGCGGGAGTGACTGCCTTGCGCTGCTGGTCGTGCTTGGGCGGGTCCATGGCGATGAACATTTCGAGTTCGAGCGCGCCTTCGACGGAATGCATATCTTGGATTGCGATGCCGCCCAGTTTCGCCTCCGACGAAAAAACCTTGTGGTTGGTATCGACCGCCATGATGTCGTCGAATTTGGTAATCGACCAATAGGGCCCGACGTAGCTGTCCGGGCAGTAGTGGATCGGGTCTTCCCGCCGCAGACGATCGAAGAACAGGCCTATGTTGTCCTTCTGGAACAGGCTGGGTCGCGAAACATCGATCTCGTCGATCGGGATGGACGCGATCTTTTCTGCCGAATCCAGTTCAATCGTGGCGCTTTCCATGTCCCATCCTTCGTCGTGGCTAATCGTCGGCACTGGCGCAAGGTAGGCCGCCCACCCCTTGTCGTCAATAAACCTTATAATCTTTAATTTCTCGGCCCGGGCTCGGTAACGGCCGCAAGGATGTGTGGACAGGATTGTGATTTAAGTCTTATAAGCATTCTTGATGGGAGCTAATCCACAGATGCGGCCGAGGGCCGATGTTACGAAGAAGACCAAGCGCGCGCTTTCGCTCGCTCAGCACATCGTTCGCGATATCGAAGCTGGAGCCCATATTGCGGGGGACCGGTTGCCGCGCGAGGATGAAATGCTTGCGCGATATGACGTTGCCCGGGCAACCTTGCGAGAGGCGCTGCGCTTCCTCGAACTCCAGGGCGTCATTCATCTGCAACTGGGGCGCGGCGGCGGTCCGGTCGTCGCACGTCCGCAAACCGGCGATTTTGCTAACAGTCTTTCGCTTATCCTGCATTTCATGGAGGCAGACCTGCGGGGGCTGCTCGAACTGCGCGAAGCGATCGCGCCCGATGTTGCCGCTTACGCCGCCCAGCGAGCGACCACTGGCGACCTGAGCGCCCTTGCGGATTGCCTCAAGGAGCTCGAGCGCAATGTCGAAGGAAGCAGGTTCGAGGAATTGAATCGCCGCTTTCACGACCTTTTGGGCTGGGCCAGCGGCAACCCCCTATTCGGCCTGCTGACTTCGGCGATGCATTTGCTGACCCGCGAATTCTCGCACTCGCTGGGCTATTCGGCGCAGGAACGAGCTGTTCAATTGCGATTTCTGCGCCGCGTTCTTGAGGCCGTTCGCACCGGCGATAGCGAAGCTGCGCGGAACTCCATGGCCCGTCTTGTGTCGGGGTCCGCCGCCTATCTCGCGGAGAGAAGCCCGGAACTGGTGAGCCAAAAGGTCCGGTGGGGACACATTTAGCTACGCGTCCGGGACGGGCGCGGGATGGAGAGGAAGACAACAATGGCACTCAAGAGCCGCATTTGCGAAATTCTCGGGATCGAATACCCGATCCTCCTCGCCGGCATGGGCGGGGCGAGCGTTCCCGCGCTCGCGGCTGCCGTTTCGAATGCCGGGGGACTCGGCGTTCTGGGCGCAGCGGCGTGCTCGCCGGACCAGTTGCGTAGCTGGATCCGTCAGACCCGCGAGATGACCGATAAGCCGTTCGGGGTGGACACGCTTCTGCCAGCCTCGGTGAGGCGGGGTTCGTCGCCACAAAGTGGTGATGCGCCCGACAACCCGATGGCATTGCTAGGCGAATACCAGGAGTTCACCCGCGATTTCATGGAGCGGGAGCATCTGCCCCACGTCGATGCTGCAGCGGCGATGCGCGCCGCGGGTGCGCCGGAAATGGGCAAGAGCGGGCTCCAGCTGTTCTCGAGAGAGTTCTTCGAGGCGCAGATGGAAGTGGTGATTGAGGAGAAGGTGCCGGTCTATGCCGCTGGCCTCGGCAATCCTGGGCCCTGGATGGACCGTCTTCATGCCAATGGCACCAAGGTCATGGCGGTGATCGGCAAGGTCAAGCACGCTCGGCAGGTGGTCGATTCCGGTATCGACATGATCGTGGCGCAGGGTCACGATGGCGGCGGCCACAATTCCCCGATAGGAACCATGTCGCTGATCCCGCAGGTCGTCGATGCAGTCGGCAATCGTGTGCCCGTGATCGGGGCCGGCGGTATTTCCGACGGGCGCGGAGTCGCTGCGGCACTGATGCTTGGGGCCGAAGGCGCGTGGGTTGGCACGGCATTCCTCGCGACGGTCGAAGCCGGGATCGAGCACTTCCAGAAGGAAGCGATCACCGAAAGCGGCGATGCGGACACGGTCGTCAGTCGTTCGCTGACCGGCAAGCCCGCGCGAATGATCCGAAACAAATGGGCCGATGCATGGGTTGCTGCAGGCAAGGAGCCCCTTCCCATGCCGTATCAGTCGATGGTTTCGGGGCCGGTCATGGCCTCGGGCATCAAGGCCGAACGCAAAGACATCATGCCTGGCTTTGCTGGCCAGGGAATTGGCCTGATCGACGCGATCCGGCCAGCTGCAGAGGTCATGCGCGGTCTGGTGGATGAGGCGGAAAGAGCCCTGGCCAGCGCCCGTTCGTATTCCTGACCAGCGGCTGAACGGGGCATGGCATGACCACATCACCCTCACGCGGCTTCGCGGACAAGGCTGCAATTACCGGCGTCGGCGAAACGGACTTTGTGAAAGGCACGGAACGGACCGCGGTTGACATGATGCTCGAAGCATCGCGCCGCGCGATCGCTGACGCGGGGCTGAAGCCATCCGACATCGACGGCATGGTTCCGCCGCCGATCTACACGACATCGGAGGAAATGGCCGCCAACCTCGGCATCGACGTGCTGCGCTATGCGGCCACCGTCCACATGGGCGGCGCCAGCCCGACGACGGCGTTGCAGAACGCTGCGATGGCGATCGCCAGCGGCCTCTGCAATCACGTCCTCGTGACGCTGGGCTGGAATGGTTATTCGGCGCTCAGGCCTAAGGCCGGTGCGCCGCCAACCCGGCCGATGAACATGAACACGCTGACCAATACCATTCGGGGCTATTATATCCCCTATGGCGTGTTCCTGCCGGTGCAGATGTATGCATGGCTGGCGACCCGCCACTCGCAACTATATGGGGTAGGCGCGGACACGATGGCGGCCGTCGCGCTGGCCTGCCGTCGGCACGCGCAGTTGAACCCCCGCGCCTTTACTTATGGTCGGGCGCTCGATGCCCAAACCTATCACGCCGCGCGCTGGATTTCCGAGCCGTTTCGCCTCTACGATTGTTGTCTGGAAACCGATGGCGCCTGTGCGGTTGTCATTTCGCGAATCGATCGGGCCAAAGACATGCCCCATGTGCCCGTGACCATCGCCGGCGCCGCCGAAGGCCATCCTTATCCCGCAGATGATATCCCTTCTCGGCCAGATCCTTTCAAGATCGGGCTCACCTACGCCGCCCCGCGTGCCTTCGAGATGGCCGGGGTCAACCGGGAAGACATGGATTTCCTGCAGATCTACGACTGCTTCACATATGTCGTTCTGCTGCAGCTCGAAGCTCTTGGGTATTGCGAGCCTGGAGGGCAGGCGGAATTCGTCGCCAACGGACAGATTGAGCTCGGTGGCCGCTACCCGATCAATACCCATGGCGGCTTGCTCAGCGAGGCACACGTCTGGGGCCTTAACCATGTCATCGAAGCGGTGCGCCAGTTGCGCCACGATTGCGGCGAACGACAGGTGCCAGATGCCCAGACCGGCCTTGTGACCGGCTGGGGGGATCTCGGCGACGGGGCCATTGCTATCCTCAGGAGGTTTGCATGAAAGATGAGCAGGATCTGCCGCCGAAAATGCGGACTTCCGGCCAGAAGGTGCCTGGCAAGCCGCTGCCGCGCCCTCAGGATCCGGTCGAGCAGGAGTTCTGGGAACGCTGTCAGGATGGGCACCTCTATTTCCAGCGGTGTGGGAATTGCGGCCTTTTCCGCCACCTGCCCCGGTATATGTGCGCGAAGTGCGGATCGCCTGAATATTCGTGGGAACGCAGCAGCGGCAAGGGGACGCTGTATTCGTGGACTGTCACTCACCAGGCCCTGCACCCTGCGTTTGCCGCCGAGATACCCTTCGTGGCGGCCGTGGTGGAACTGGAAGAGGGCGTTCGCATGGCCACACGCCTGATCGACTGGAATCGCGAAAATCTCGCGCTCGACCTTCCGGTGCAAGTAGAATTCGAAACGGTCGGGGATGACTTCCGGCTGCCTGTTTTCCGTCCTCGCGAAAGATAGAAACGCCATGGATCTCGACTACGGACCCGAATACGATATCTTCCGCCAAGAGGTGCGCGCATTCATCAAAGAGCACCGCCATCTTGCGCCGCCTCCGGGTGATCGGGCTGCCCGCCCTTCGGCCGAGGCGATCGAATGGCAAAAGCTGCTGATCGCGCACGGCTACACCGCACGGACAATTCCTTGCGAGTACGGCGGATACGGAGCAGAGCCGGATATCCTCAAGTCGCGCATCGTCGCAGAGGAGTTTTCGCGGGCCAGAATGCCGGGAGGGCTAGCCAACCAGGGAATATCGATGCTGGTGCCGACCCTGCTCGAACTCGGCTCCGAGGAACAGAAGCGGCGCTGGATTGAGCCCACCTTGAAGGGCGACGTGGTCTGGTGCCAGGGCTATTCCGAACCTGGCGCCGGGTCCGACCTCGCCAACCTGAAGACGAGCGCGCGAGTCGAGAATGGCGAGTTCGTCATCAACGGGCAGAAGATCTGGACCAGCACCGCAAAGCAGGCCGACATGATCTTTTGCCTAGTGCGGACCGAACCGGACGCACCCAAGCATGGCGGCATTTCCTACCTGATCTTTTCGATGGACACGCCGGGGATCGAGGTTCGCCCCCTGAAGACGATGACCGGCCATGCCGAGTTCAACGAGACGTTCTTTACCGATGTCCGCGTCCCGGTGGACCAGATCGTTGGCCAGCGGGGCCAGGGCTGGCTGGTCGCGAACGCGACTTTAGGTCACGAGCGGGGGATGCTGGGCGATCCCGACGCGCTGGAAAACCGGATGCAGGCGCTCATCGCCCTGATGCAGGACGAACGCACCGGTGAGGGGCGAGCGATCGACAATCCGGTCCTGCGCGACCGACTGGTTGCGCTTCAAGCAGAAGTGGCAGCAATGAAGTACAACGGCATGCGCGTCCTTTCCGATAGCCTGAAGGGAGAACCGGGCGGGATGGCCAAGCTGATTGTGAAGTTGCAAAGCTGCGAACTCGCCCACCAGATTTCCGCGCTGGCGATCGACGCCATGGGCGAGATGGGTATCCTTTATCACCACAGCCCTCGCGAACGCGATGGAGGAGCGTGGCAATGGAACTACATGTTCCAGCTCGGTCTCATCATCGGCGGCGGGACCGCCCAGATCCAGAAGAACATAATCGCCGAACGCGGCCTCGACATGCCGCGCGAGCCGAAGCCGGCAAGGATTGCGGCTGCGGGGCAGCAAATCACGGCCCCCGCACACCAGGCGCAGGGAGCAAACTGATGGACTTCGGACTTTCGCAGGATCAGCAGATGCTGCGTGACGCGGTTGCGCGCTGCCTTCGGGACACCTGCCCGCTCGACCACGTTCGCAAGTGTGTGGAGCAGGAGAATCCGGCGAGCGACCGGGTGTTGGAGGCCCTGAACGTTCTGGGAGTCGGCGGAATGCTGGTCCCCGAAGAACATGGCGGCCTCGGCATGACCTTGCTTGATGCGACGGTAGTAGCGGAGCAGCTTGGCTTTGCGGTCGCGCCGGTACCGTTTCTCGCCAGTCAGGTTCTTGCACCGATCGCCTTGCGCGAGGCGGGTAGCAAGGAGCAAAAAGCGCGCTGGCTGCCCAAGATCGCGCGTGGGGAGGTGCGCGTCGGTGTCGCGATCTCCGAAACGTTAGAAACGCGGGACGGTTCGGGTGTTTCCTCCGCTGCCGGAGAGCTCACCGGCACTGCCCTGTTCTGCCTCGATTTCAAAGGCGCCGACGCCTATATCGTGGCCGACGCAAAAGGCAGGCTACACCTCGTCGACGCCGAAGCATCTGGGCTGACGACTATCTCGTTGACCACAATTGATCGCACCCGAAGCGTCGGGGAATTACGTTTTGACGGTGCCGAGGCAGAGCCACTTGCTGACGATGGCGGAGTTGCAACTTCCCGGCTGCGCGATGCGGGCCGTGTGATCCTGGCGGCAGACAGCCTGGGCGCGGGCGAGACCATGATCCAGAAGGCCGTCGCTTATGCTGGTCAGCGCGAACAGTTCGGTCGCCTCATCGGCAGTTTCCAGGCGGTCAAGCATATGTGCGCCGAGATGGCCGCACGGCACGAACCGTGCCGTTCGCTGGTCTGGTTCGCCGCCCACGCTTTCGACGCGATGCCGAATGAGGCATCGCTGGTCGCCTGCCAAGCGAAGTCCCACACGGCCGAAGTTCATCGATTCGTCGCCCGCACGTCCACCGAAGTACATGGCGGAATGGGCTTCACCGATCTGCTTGGCCTGCACTACTGGTTCAAGCGGATCGGGTTCGACCGACAGGTCCTTGGCGGGCCGGAAACGGTGCGGGCCGAGGCAGCGGTGCTTCAAGGCTGGACCAAAGCCGCCTGATAAGTTTTACCGGGAGGCCAGCGCGCCAGGTCCGCCAGCCCGTACGGAGAGGAGAACTGATGTGATCGAATGGAATCTCGGCGACATTCTCGACGCGATCGAGCCAGCCATGCCAAAGGATGCACCGGCCCTGATCCATGGTGAGCGGATGGTCACATGGCCCGAAATGTCCGCGCGTTCGAACAATGTTGCGCGCGCGCTGCGTAAACGTGGAGCCGGTGATGGCGCCAAGGTCGCTTTCTATATGCGTAACCGTCCCGAATACGGCGAGCTGATGGCAGCTTGCTTCAAGGGTCGCTTGACCCATGTAAACATCAATTACCGCTACCAGGCCGATGAAGTTCTATACATATTCGACGATTCCGACAGCGAGGTGATCGTCTACAGTTCGGAGTTCAGAGACTGCATCGTCGCGCTCAAGGAGCGCTTAAGCAAGGTTCACACCTTCGTGGAAGTTGGCGACGCTTCGCATATCGCGCCGTTTGCGGTTCCCTATGAGACCCTTGCGCAGGAAGGCGACGGATCGGCGCTCGGCATCGAACGTTCGCCCGGCGATCTTCTTTTCATCTATACTGGCGGGACTACCGGCATGCCCAAGGGGGTGATGTGGCGGCATGATGACATGCGCAAGGCGCAGCTGGATGCGCAGAAGCTGATCGGCCCGGTGCCCCAAACGCTCGAAGAAAATGTCGCGCTGATCCGGAGCGAAGGACCGGGTCGGCGAACCCTTCCCGCCTGCCCGCTTATGCACGGGACAGGCTTCATCACCGCGATCGGCACGCTTATGTCGGGAGGCGCCATCGTCACGCTGGGTGATCCGTCATTCGATGCTGTGGAAATGTGGGAAACCGTTAACAGGCACAAGGTGGAAAGCATCGCGATCGTGGGTGACGCCTTTGCCAAGCCCATGCTTCGCGCGCTCGATGAACACCCAGGCCGCTGGGATACCACCAGCCTCGTGACCATAATCTCGTCGGGTGTAATGTGGAGCAAGGAGGTCAAGGCCGAGCTCTGCAGGCATATTCCTCAGGTGGTCTTGATGGACAGCTTCGGCGCGTCTGAGGGGCTTGGTTTCGGCCTCTCGGTCACCACCGCGCAAGGAGGCACCAATACGGCCAAGTTCGGCATCGGGGAATTCTGCGATGTGTTCGATGAACAGGACCGGAAAGTGGAGCCCGGGAGCGGGGTGCCGGGATTTATTGCTCGCAAGGGTGCAATTCCCGCGGGATATTACAAGGATACCGAGAAGTCGGCGAAGACGTTCCGTACCATCGATGGCGTGCGCTACTCCATTCCGGGGGACTGGTGCACCGTTGAGGCCGATGGCAGCCTCACGTTGCTGGGCCGTGGCAGCGTATGCATCAACACCGCTGGCGAGAAGGTTTACCCCGAAGAGGTCGAGGAGATCCTCAAGACCCACCCCGCCATCGGTGACGCGCTGGTCGTCGGCGTCCCACACGACAAATGGGGCCAGGCCGTTACCGCAGTCGTCCATCTCATCGACGCCACGCTGTTCGACGAGCACGCGGTCAGGGCCCATGTCCGAAAGCAATTGGCAGGTTACAAGACACCAAAATCCATCCATCCGACAAAAACCCCCCTGCGCGCATCGAACGGCAAACCAGATTATGGCACCGCGAAATCGATCGCCGAAAAAGCGGTCCTCGGGCCGTGACCGAGCGGACACCTCCCGATTACGACGCCGTGGTTGTCGGCGCCGGCTTCAGCGGCATCTACCTCCTGCACAAGCTGCGCGAAGCCGGGTTCAACGTGGTGCTTGTCGACGCGGCGGCTGAGCCGGGCGGGATCTGGTACTGGAACCGCTACCCTGGCGCTCGCGTGGATTCTCAAGTCCCGTTATACGAATTTTCGCTACCCGAGTTATGGCGTCCATGGTCCTGGAGCGAGCGCTTTCCCGGATGGGAGGAGCTAAGGGCCTATTTTAGGCACGTCTGCGATACCCTCGCCCTGTGGCCGCTGATGCGTATGGGGTGGAAAGTCGAGAACGCGCGCTTTGACGAAACGCTCGGTTGCTGGCGCGTGCAGCGTGAGAGTGGGGAAACGATATCGACCCGCTTCCTTTTGCCCGCTGTCGGTTTCGCGTCGAAGCCGTATATCCCCGAACTTCGGGGTATAGGAGATTTCGCGGGCGAATGGTGCCATACGGCGCGCTGGCCGCAGCAAGGCATCGATCTGAATGGTCGCAAGGTTGCTGTGATCGGAACGGGTGCGAGCGGTGTGCAGGTCGCCCAGGAAGCGGCGAAATGTGCGCGAACGCTGACCCTGTTCCAGAGAACCCCTATCCTGGCCCTGCCCATGCGGCAGGAGATCCTGTCCAAGAAAGTTCAGGAGCGCGAAAAGCTGGACTACCCCGCAATTTTCGAACAGCGCCGGCTGACAAGCGGTGGATTTGAAGCCCAGTCGCTTGAAGTCTCTGCTTTGGAGGTCGACGAAGCGACGCGCAATGCCCACTTCGAAGCCCTCTGGCGGCGCGGCGGGCTGGGGTTCTGGTACGCCAACTTCGCCGACCTGCTGACCGATCGCAAAGCCAATCGCCATGCGTACGATTTCTGGCGCGACAAGGTTCGCGCACGCATCACAGACTCCGACCTGGCCGAGAAACTCGCGCCTTTCGCGCCCCCTCATCCATTTGGCACCAAGCGCCCTTCGCTAGAACAGGACTATTACGAGATTTTCGCCCAAGACAATGTTTCACTCGTCGATCTAGAGGCGAATCCGATCACCGGCATCGAGGCGCACGGCATCAAAACCCAAGACGGCGAGGTCGAATGCGACCTCATCGTTTTCGCCACCGGCTTCGACGCTGGGCGCGGCGGGTTGATCGACATGAACATCGCCGGGACTGGCGGCCGTGGACTTTCGCGAGCATGGGAAGATGGCTTGCGCGCCTATCTGGGAATGGCGGTATCGGGGTTTCCCAACATGCTGTTCGCTTACGGCCCGCTAAGCCCTTCGGGCTTTTCCAACGGCCCGACGAGCGCCGAGATTCAGGGTGACTGGATCTGCGATTTCATGGTCTGGCTGCGCAACGAAGGGTTCGACCGTTTCGAGGCCGAGCCGCAGGCAGAGGCAGCGTGGACCGAAATGGTCGCGCAGGCCGGCGCGATGACACTCTTCCCCGAAGCGGACTCTTGGTACATGGGCGCGAACATTCCCGGCAAGAAGCGACAGCTTATCAATTTCCCCAGCGTATCGATTTACGCAGCAAGCTGCGAAGACGTGGCGCGCGATGGCTACCGCGGCTTCGCTACCAGCAAATTTGCCAATGAGGGCTGCATAATCTGATGAATAAGACGGTCCGAACAGATACTCTTTCAGCCGACATCGATCCAGTCTGGGCGGGAGATGGTTCACATCTGCCAGAATGGTTCGTAGCGGCTCTCAACGTTCCACGCGAGGAAGGCTTCGTCGAGATCAACGGCGCAAGGACACGTTACTTCCGCTGGGGCGATCGCGCCAAGCCCAAGGTTTTGATGAGTCACGGCTTCCTCGCCCATGCGCGTTGCTTTGCATTCATCGCGCCGTTTCTCGCGGAAGACTACGATGTGGTGGCGTTCGATCTCGCGGGAATGGGCGACAGCGAAATGCGCGGGCGAGCCGATCTGGAGGAAAGGGGACGGGAGTTCGCCGAGATGGCCGAGGCGCTGGATTTGTTCGAGGGCGGCCAGAAACCTACAATCGTCGCGCACAGTTTCGGCGCAGGAGCCGCGTTGACCGCTGTGACCCAATCGCCGGAGGCCTTTTGCGGGGTGGTGGTCTGCGATCTGATGATCATGCGGCCCGAGCTTCTCGAGCAATACTGGAACCTTAGGCGGTCGAGCCCTGGCTCCGGCGACCCCGATAAGCCTAAAAACCGTTACCCGAGCTACCAAACGGCACGAACGCGATACATCCTTTCTCCGCCCCAGTCGGTCGGCGAGCCATTCCTGCTGGACTACATGGCATATCACTCCCTGCGTCAGGATGGCGACGGATGGACCTGGAAGTTCTCGCCTGAGGTCTTTCGGAGGAGCAACAAACCGGACGAATGGCTCACGGTTGGACAGCGCCTGGTGAGCGCCCCAGGCCGCAAGGCCATCGTACACGGGGAGAGTAGCCAGCTCTTCACAACGGACTCGGCGGAATACATCCGCGAACTTGGTGGCGCTAATATTCCCATAATTGCCGTTCCTGAGGCGCGACACCACCTGATGCTCGACCAGCCATTGGCATTCGTAACCGCGTTGCGGTCTGTTCTGGCTCTTTGGAACAACTAGCGGCCGATCGGTGGTTCCAGTGAGTTGTCGGGTCAACGTAGGAGACAAGGGCCCGGCGAATTGGAGATTGATGCCCCCGGTCGGCGGAACGGATTACGACCTCAACCATAGGTTCGAAACAGGCGACCCGGTTTGGTCGCTGTCAAGGCTGGGCTGGTGGGGAAAAATCTCCGGACGGTGGGCGTGCCCAAACAGATAAGGAATTGCAGATGCAAATTGCCACTCGAAAGCTCGGCTCGCAGGGCCTTCAGGTCTCTGCCCTCGGCCTTGGCTGCATGGGCATGTCGGAATTTTATGGAAGGGGGGACGAGACGGAGGCGGTCGCGACGATCCACCGCGCCCTCGATCTGGGAGTCACCTTTCTGGACACGGCCGACATGTACGGCCCTTTCACCAACGAGGTTCTAGTCGGCAAAGCCATAGCGGAACGGCGTGAGGAGGTAGTGCTGGCGACCAAGTTCGCCAACGTGCGCGGCGAGAATGGCGAATTTCTCGGTATTCGCGGAGACGCGGACTACGTACGCCAGTCTTGCGATGCCTCGTTGAAGCGCCTCGGAGTCGACTATATCGACCTATATTATCAGCACCGCGTCGATCCGAACACACCGATCGAGGAGACGGTGGGCGCGATGGCCGAACTGGTCAAGGCGGGGAAAGTCCGGTATCTGGGCCTATCCGAGGCCGCACCCGAGACAATTCGCCGCGCGCATGCGGTTTACCCGATTTCGGCACTTCAGACCGAATATTCGCTCTGGAGTCGCGACCCGGAAGATGAGATTTTACCCACAATTCGTGAACTCGGCATCGGTTTTGTTCCTTACAGCCCGCTGGGGCGAGGTTTCCTTACCGGACAGATTCGCCGTATCGAGGACCTGGACGAGGATGACTACCGCCGCACCGGGCCGCGCTTCCAGGGGGAAAACTTCCAGAAGAACCTCGATCTTGTGTTTGAGGTGGAGGCAATGGCCCGTGAGAAGGGCTGCACTCCCGCCCAGTTGGCACTCGCGTGGCTTCTGGCACAGGGCCAGGACATCGTGCCGATTCCCGGGACAAGGAAGCGTACGCGGCTCGAGGAAAATGTGAAAGCGATGGACGTCCGGATCACGACCGATGATCGCTCGCGGATTGACAGCATCTTCCCTCCCGAAGCGGCCGCGGGCACTCGCTATGCGGCGCCCCAGATGCAGGCGCTGAACGGCTGAGCAGCGAGCGTCCCGGGGGCCGCTTTTCGTTTATCGTTACCGATAGAGGGGTTGGTTCATCCAGACGTTGGGTCTGGGTCTGATACCAAAAAGCCGTGAGTTTGACTCACGCGGGGGGATTCCCAAGAGGCGAAAACTCTGAATCTATGACGCTCTGTCGGCCATGGGCTCAGTGATAGTCTTGCGAGATGATTTTGACGGGGCGGCGTTGCGGCGATTGGCGCGATTGTCGACAAGCGCGAACCAGGCGCGACGGATGCCGGCGTTGGCTCAGATTTATGACGGCGGCAGCCGGAGCGAGGCCGCCAGGACCGGGGGTGTGACCCTTCAGATCGTGCGCGACTGGGTCATCCTCTTCAACGCCCGGGGCCCTGATGGGCTGCTTGACGGCAAGGCTCCCGACAAGTCCTCGATCCCCAATGATGCCCAGCGCCGGGCGCTTGTGGAGATCGTCGAGCAAGGTCCTATTCCTGCAATCCACGGCGTTGTTCGCTGGCGGCTGATCGACCTGGTCCAGTGGCTCCAAGAGGGAGTTTGCGGTATTGCTCGACGTAACGACCGTGGGGCGCGAGTTGAGGAAACTGGGCTACGTCAAGCTCACCCCGCGACCTCGTCATCATGCTCAGAACGAACAGGCCCTGGAAGCCTTCAAAAGGGGGGCTTTGCATCCGAGCTGGCAAAGGTCAAAGCGACTCTCCCGAAGCGCACGCCCATAGAAATATGGTTTCAGGACGAGGCTCGCGTCGGCCAGAAAACCAAGATCACGCGGCGCTGGGCCAGGCGAGGGACGCGGCCGTCGGCGTCCAAGGACCAGCGGACCAGGTCGGCCTATATCTTCGGTGCAATCTGTCCGGAACACGGAAAGGCCGCCGGGCTGGTCCTGCCCTTTTGCAATACCGAAACCATGACGTTGCATCTTGCCGAGATATCGATCGCCGTCGCGCGCGGCGCCCACGCGGTTGTGCTGATGGATCAGGCAGGATGGCACATGACCGCCAAGCTCATCGTGCCCGAGAATATCAGCATCATCGCGTTGCCGGCCAAATGCCCCGAGCTCAACCCGGTCGAGAACGTCTGGCAGTTCATGCGCGACAACTGGCTCTCAAACCGCGTCTTTACTTCCCACGATAACATCGTCGACCACTGCTGCGAGGCCTGTAATAAGCTCGTCGATCTGCCATGGCGCATCATGACCATTGGACGCCGCCAATGGACTCGTGGGTCGTGATCAATGCAGTTTGGTATAAGGTTTGAAGACATACGATACCATTCTGGATAGCGAGACTAGCTCAATCGGAACGGTGATTACCCGGTGATTGCCAGCATGAATATATCACTCTTTAAAATCTCGATTACCATATATATATCAAAAACTTATGGATACCTGATCACAAAATCTGGTACTTCCGCTTCCGCCGCCGCTGATTGCCCGAAGGGGGCACAATGCTGTCCGCAGCGCCGTAGCCTCGACGAGCGGGGCGTTCTGTGAAGCCGCTACACCCTAAGAGCTTGCTGGCTGCACTCCGGGGGCCGTATGGTAGAATTCGACCTGCATCCGCATCGGGCCCAGCGGCTCCACGAGGTGCGGCCGGTCCGGGAGCACCAGGCCCGAATGGTCCGGGTCGAGGATCGATTCGGAGACCGGATCGAGAACTGTGTATTTCAGCCGTCCCTCCAGGATCCGGATGACGCCCCAGACGCCAGCCTTGGTGCGATGCTCCTTGCGCAAGCCGGCCGGAAGCGTGTCCTCGTCGAACTCCGGGGTGACCTTGTAGGGCGACGGCTGGTCCGTCATGGGCGCACCGTGCGGAAATGACGCGCGCGCTCGACAAAGTCGGTCATGTGATCGGCGGCCTGGATGGTCAGCGGATGCTGGGTAGCGCCCTGTCGCGGCGAGATATACTCGGCCATTTCCCGCGCCACTTCGAGCTGGCGATCCGAGCCCTCGGCGAGGACGGCGATCATCATGTTCTCGAGCGCGATGACCCGGATGCGCAGGTGGACCAGTTCGGCATTGGTCAATTCATGCTCGTCCAGATTCGCAGCTTGAGGGGCAGGGGCGATCGCTCCGCCTTCCTCGTCCCAGCGCGAAAGTGCGCGTCGGCGAAGCTCGGACGAATCGGGCGGCGAACCGGATCGGGGCATCGGGGGTTCCTTGTTTGGGGCCATGGATACGGCGTAGCGTCAGCCCGGCCGGTCAGCCTGGCCGCGCGGTCTCACCGGGCGGCTGAGCCCAGTTCGGCCATGGCTTCCAAACGCCTGGCGAAGGCGGATCGATCCGGGACAGAATCGCTCGGGCGGTATCCGTCGAAATTGGAAGACATCCCGGTCCCCCCGGAGGGCAACCCTCGAGTGATCAAAAAGACCGGTTCACGGTCACGTTGAAGCGCGGCGATTTGTCGTTGGTGTCGTAGCGGGGGCCGGTCAGCGGGATCGCCAGTTCCAGGTCGAGATCGAGATTGCGGGTGATGTCGGTGCGGATGCCGCCGCCGCTCGAGGCCAGCGAGCCGCTGCCGCGGCCCTCGTCGAGATTGCCGACCACACCGCCATCGGCATAGGCGTAGAGCTGCATGCCCCGCACCAGCCCGAAGACATCGTCCCAGTCGTAGCGCAATTCGGCCGATCCCATGATCCCGTTATCGCCCGAGCGCTCGCTGAAATTGTAACCGCGCAGGAAACGGTTGCCGCCAAGACCGATGTCTTCGGTGATGAGCAGCGGGGCGGAGGAGATCTGGCCCTGCCCGGCGAGGGCCAGGCTGAAGGGGCCCGAAAGATCGCGCTGCCACCTCACCCAGCCCGAGAGAGCCGTGAAATCGGGCGAGGCGTCGGGGCGCGAGGCCAGCGGGTCGCCGCGCTGGGTGGCGTTGAGAATATCGAGCCCCTGCGACAGGGTCAGCTTGGCGCTGAGCGCTCCGCCTGCGGCGAGCGCGCGCGTGTAGAGGCTGGTCCGGACGACGGGAAGGCGGTCGTGGCGGGCGAGCATGTCGAACCGGTCCTGCCGCAGATCGCGATATTCGAATTCCGCGTCCAGCCACAGCGAGAAGGCGCGCGAACGGCGCAGCGGATGCCGCAATTGGCCACCGATCTGCACCGATTCCCCGAAAATGCGACGCTCTTCGAGATAGGCACCCGGGTTGGTCGCGGAATAGGAGGCACTGGCGATAAATTCCGTGCCCTGCGGGGTGAGCACGATGCCGTAGCGCCCGCGGACGTAATGCAGTTCGCTCGGGCTGTCGGGCACCGTCGAATAGGTGAAATCGACTTCGTCGAAGGACGAGAGCAAGCCATTGGCATCGATATCGATCCGCGCGCGCAGCGGACCGACCGGCTGCGAACCGTCATTGGCGAGCTCGGCCCGCCCGGAGAAATCGTCGCGCGATGCGTCGACGATCAGCACGCCGCGCCCATCTTCACGCGCGTAGCGCGGGCGACGCAAGAAGACGCCGGCGATATCGTCCGCGAGCAGCACCTGTCGCTCCAGCCGGGCCAGCGTGACCGGGCGACCGTCGCGCAAGGGCTGGAGCTGCGCGCGGATCGCGGGATCATCTGCACCCTCGATGCGGATATCGTCGATCACCCCTTCCTCGACCCGCACGCGCAGAATGCCGCCGGTCAGCGATTGCGGGGCGATGAAGGCCGAGGCGAAGATATAGCCCTTCTCGCGCGCCCGCGCGGCGATCCGGTCGCTCAAGGAGGTCAGCTCGCCCGGGGAGAGCGCCCGGGCGGAGAAATCCTGCACGATATCGGCAAAATCGCCGGGCCTCAGCGCGACCAGATTTTCGAGTAGGATGGCCCCGACATCATAGCTGGTCTCGTCGAATATCGTGTTGTCGATGGCGATCGGAGCGAATTCGAGTACTACCGGAGTCTCTTCGAATCCGGGGGTCTCGTCCTCCCGCTCCCCTTGGGTGGGATCGGTCCGATCGAGCGCATCCTGCGCATAGAGCGGCGCGCTTGCGAACAGGGCAAGGCTGGCCGATCCGATCTTAAGCAAGGATTTCATGCGTGCCTGTTCCGTGGTTGGCCGGCTTCCTTGCATCCCAAGTGGTTAAGAGAGGCTCAATTTCACAAAAGATTTACCTTGCGTCTCAACCAGTTGTTCCGACCCCCTGCACTAGTGATAGCGGCGAGGGAGAACGCCTGTGCGTAAATCAATCGTGTCCATTTCATCGCTTGCCCTGCTGCTGTGCAGCACCAGCGCCATGGCGCAGAGCGGGCCATGGACGGTCAGCGAGACGCGCGGGCAAGTCCAGATCCGTGAGCAAGCAAATGTGCGGACGGCGCAACGCGGGGCGACAGTCCCGGCGGGTGCGATCCTCAGGACCGGCACCGATGGCAACGCCGTGCTGGTACGCGGGCGCGAATTCGTCACCCTGCGGCGCAACTCGCAAATCCGCATTCCCGCCGCCGATGCCGAGCGCAGCGTTATCCAGGTGCTGCAGGACTGGGGCAGCGCGCTGTTCAATATCGGCAAGCAGCCCGATCCGCACTTCGGAGTCGAGACCCCCTATCTGGCCGCCGTCGTCAAAGGCACGACCTTCACCATCACGGTAGCGCCGGAGGGGGCCTCGATGCAGGTCATCGAGGGCGCGGTCGAAGTCGCGACTCTCGATGGCGGCGCGCGCGATCTGGTGATGCCGGGCGCAGTGGCGATGATCGCGGCGGACGACCGGCTGCGGCTGGTGATCGAAAACGGCGAGCGCAAGGTTCTCGATTCGCCCGCCCGTCCCGCTGACGGGTCCACCGCCGGCGGCATCCTCCAGCCGGCGTCGAGCGCGACGGGGGTCGGCGGGAGCTACGGGCTCGTCCAATCCCCATCGGCAACCCGGATCAATGCCGTTTTTTCCAGTGGGGCGGCCGATCTCTCCGATCTTTCGGATGGATTCCTGATCGGCGATACGGCGGAGTTCGCCGCCGAACTGGTGGCGGATCTGGCGACCGACGATGGCAAGCCCCAACCCACGACCCCTCCCGAAGTGGTGACCGTGGCGGTGGGGTCCGAACCGGAGCCTGAACCGGAGCCGGAGCCCGAGCCCGAGCCCGAGCCTCAGCCCGAACCCGAGCCTCAGCCCGAACCCGAGCCTCAGCCCGAACCCGAGCCTCAGCCTGAACCCGAGCCTCAGCCCGAACCCGAGCCTCAGCCCGAACCCGAGCCTGAGCCGTTGCCCGATGACGATGGCAACAATGGTCATGGAAATGATGATGACGGCGACGACGGGAGCAATCCTGGTCAGGGCGGTGGCCGCGACGGCGGCAATCCTGGTCGCGGCGGCGGCGGCGAGGGTAACGGGAACGATGTTTGAACCGGCGCGAAGGGCTTGAGGACGCTCCGATGATCGCCTTGCACACCCCCACGGTCGGCAAACCCGGCCGCGGACGGCGCGGCCTGCAACGGGCAGCGCTCGGGCTGGTGCTGGCGGCGATCGTCGGCCTGCTCTCGGTCGCGGGGGTGGTTCAGCCGTTCGAGAATGCGCTTCAGAACGCGGGCTTCGCCATGCGCGAGCACCCCGCGAGCGAGCAGCTGCACATCGTCGAAATGGATGCGGCGAGCGTGGCCGCGATCAAGCGCTGGCCCTGGCCGCGCGAGCATCACGCCCGCGTGGTCGACCAATTGCATCGCGCCGGCGCCCGGACGGTTGCGTTCGATGTGGACTTCTCCAGCCCGTCGAACGCCGAGCAGGATGCGGTTCTCGCGCAATCGCTTGCGCGATCGGATTCGACGGTAATCCTGCCTGTCTTCGGCCAGCGGGAAAGCCACGACAGCGCTCGCCAGCTCGATTCGCTGCCCATTGCGCTCTTCAGGGACCATGTCCTGCTCGGCTCGGTGTCGGTTGCTCCCGATCCCGACGGTCTCGTCCGCCAGATGCCGATCGGAACGCTCAATGCCGGCGCACCGCGCCCGTCGCTTTCGGCGCAGATCGCGCACCGGTCGGGCGCTGCCGATGCACTGTTCCCGATCGATTTCGCGATCGATCCCGACACCATTCCCCGTCACAGCTTCGTCGCTATCGAACGCGGCGTGTTCGATGGCGCCGACCTGCGCGGAAAGGACGTCATCATCGGCGCGACGGCGATCGAGATGGGCGATCGCTACGCGGTCCCCGCCCACGGCGTACTGCCGGGAGTCGTGGTCCAGGCGCTGGCCGCAGAAACCCTGTCGGTCGGGATTCCGGTCCGGATCGAATGGTACTGGCCGCTGGCTCTGGCAGCCATATTGTCGGCCTGGATCCTCGCCGCGTCGTCACGGGCTTCGGTCGCCATCCGCGCGATCGCGACGACGGGGGCGATGCTCGCGATCTGGCATATCGGCAGCTGGTTGTTGCATATGCGGATCGAGATGGCCGCAGCACTGCTGGCACTGTTGGGCGCCACCGTGCTTCGCACGGCGGTGCTGCTGCAACGCGAATTCGAGCAAGGTCGCCTGATCGATGTCGAGAGCGGGATGCCCAACCGCCGCGCGCTCGATAAAAGCATCGGGCGGGGCTCGGGCGCTCACGCGATAACGGCCATGATCGACGAATTCGATGCGCTCAGATCGGTCGTCGGCCAGGCCGAGATCGGCAATCTGCTCTCGCGGATCGAGGATCGTCTGCTGGTCGGCGGATGCCAGGGGCCGATCTACCGCATCGACGACCGGGTGCTGGCATGGGTCACCTCGCAGGAACTCTACGAGCTGGAGAACCTGCTCTCCGGCCTCGGCGCGATCATGCGCAACCCGGTGGAAGTCGCCGGGCGCCGTGTCGATGTCACGCTGGCCTTCGGCATCGCGCAGGACACTGCGGTTTCCGGCGCGGTCCATGCGGCCAGCCTGGCACTGCGCTCGGACGACGTCTGGACCTATCACGAGGATGCGGGGAAGGCCGCGCTGGAACAGCAGGTGTCGCTGATGGGCGAACTCGACATCGCCATCGAACGGGGCGATCTCGAGGTTCTCTACCAGCCCAAGCTCGAACTCGCGATCGATCGCATCACCAGCGCCGAGGCGCTGATCCGCTGGCATCACCCGACGCGAGGGTACTTGCGGCCCGATACCTTCATCCCACTCGCGGAGGAGAGCAACCGCATCGGTGAGCTGACGCTGTTCGTACTGCAGCGGGCGATCGAAGATCTGTCCGATTGGTGCGCGCGCGGCGTGGTGATCCGGACCGCGGTCAATATCTCGGCGCGGCTGATCTCATCGCCCGAATTCGTCGGCCAGGTCGAACGGATCCTCCAGACCACCGGGGTTCCGCCCGACCGGCTGATCTTCGAGATCACCGAATCCGCCACCCTGCGCGATCCCGAAGGCGCGCGCGAGGCGCTGCTGCGCTTCCGCGACCTCGGGGTTGCGATCTCGATGGACGATTACGGCACCGGCCAGTCGACGCTGTCCTACCTGAAGAAGCTGCCGCTATCGGAGCTCAAGATCGACCGCAGCTTCGTCCAGCACGCCCATCAGGATCACAACGACGCGCTGCTCGTGCGTTCGACCGTGGAGCTGGCCCACCAGCTCGGTCTCAAGGTCGTGGCCGAGGGGATCGAGGAGGCGGAATGTCTCGCCTTCCTGCGCTCGATCGGCTGCGACTATGCGCAGGGCTATTTCATCGGCAAGCCAATGGCGGGCGACGATCTCGTTGAAATTGTTACCCAGGCCGCAAGGCAGGCAGCATAGAGCCGGACGATCGCGGCGAAATGCCAAGCGCCCATCGCCGGCTGACCGCTATCCCACGACCCCGGCGCTCGCCAGCACCGCCAGCGTGAGCATGTCAGGGGCGATCGCGGTCATCGGGGCGATCTGGACGGGCTTTTCCATCCCGATCATCATCGGTCCGATGGTCGCCTCGCCGCCCAGCTCGCGCAGCAGCTTGGCCGAGAGATTGGCCGATTGCAGCCCGGGCATGATCAGCACATTGGCGGGGCCCGACAGCCGGCTGAACGGGTAGAGCTTCATCACCTTGGGGTTGAGCGCGGCATCGGGGGCCATTTCGCCTTCGTATTCGAAATTGGGCTTCTGCTCGTCGAGCAGCGCCACCGCCGCCCGGATGTTGTCGAGCCATTGGCCGGAAGGGTTGCCGAAGGTCGAATAGGACAGGAAGGCGACCCGCGGTTCGTGCCCCATCCGGCGCGCGACCGAGGCGGTCTCGGTGGCTATATGCGCCAGTTCCTCGGCGCTGGGCCGCTCGTTGATGGTGGTGTCGGCGAGGAAGGTGGTGTGGTTCTTGCCGATCATCATGTGGATGCCGAACGGGGTCGCGCCGGGCTTGGGATCGAGCACCCTGCCCACTTCGCGCGCGCTCTGGCTGAAGGTCCGGGTGAGCCCGGTGATCATCGCATCGCCATGGCCCAGCGCCACCAGCAGCGCAGCAAAGACGTTGCGTTCCTGGTTGACCATCCGCGCGACATCGCGCTCGGTATAGCCGCGCCGCTGCAGCCGCTTGTAGAGATAGGCATTCATCGCCGGGACCTTGTCCGACAGCGCCGAATTCTCGATTATGTAGCTGTCGGGATCGTCGACCGCGAGTTCGACCAGCTTCTCGCGCACCTTCTCGGTGCGGCCGACCAGGATCGGTTCGCCATAACCGAAATCGCGGAACTGGATCGCGGCGCGCAGCGCCACTTCCTCTTCCGCCTCGGCGAACACCATCCGGCTCGGGTTGGCCTTGGCGAGGCTGTAGATATTGGTCAGCGCGGCGGTGGTCGGGTTGAGCCGCGATTTGAGGCGGTGGGCGTATTCCTCGAAATCCTCGATCGGTTTGAGCGCCACGCCCGAATCCATCGCCGCTTTCGCCACCGCGCTCGAGACCACCTCGATCAGCCGCGGGTCGAAGGGCGCGGGAATGATGTAGTCGCGCCCGAACTGGTGGTTGACGCCATAGGCTGCGGCGACTTCCTCGGGGACGCGCTCGCGCGCCAGCCGGGCGATCGCCTCGGCGGCGGCGATCTTCATCTCCTCGTTGATCGTGGTCGCCTGGACATCGAGCGCGCCGCGGAAGATGAAGGGGAAGCCAAGCACGTTGTTGACCTGGTTGGGATAATCGCTTCGCCCGGTGGCGATGATCGCATCGGGGCGAACCGCGCGCGCTTCCTCGGGCATGATCTCGGGGATCGGGTTGGCCATCGCGAAGATGATCGGCTGGTCGCCCATATGCGCGACCCATTCGGGCTTGAGCGCACCGGCGGCCGAGAGGCCGAGGAAGATGTTGGCGCCGACCAGCGCCTCTTCCATGCTGCGCGCGTCGGTGTCGACAGCATGCGCGCTCTTCCACTGGTCCATGCTTTCTTCGCGGCCGCGATAGATCGGGCCGTCGCGATCGCAGACGATCACGTTTTCGTGCGGCATCCCCATCGCTTTCACCAGCGCGGTGCAGGCGAGCGCGGCGGCACCGGCGCCGGCGACAACCATCTTGCAATCCTTGAGCGGGCGCCCGGTCAGTTCGCAGGCGTTGAGCAGCCCGGCGACCGCGATGATCGCGGTGCCGTGCTGGTCGTCATGCATCACCGGGATGTTCATCTTGTCGCGCAGCGCGGCCTCGATGATGAAGCATTCGGGCGCCTTGATATCTTCCAGATTGATCCCGCCGAAGGTCGGCTCCATCAGCGCGACCGCGTTGATGAAGGCCTCGGGATCCTCGGTGTCGAGTTCGATATCGATCGCATCGACATCGGCGAAGCGCTTGAACAGCACCGCCTTGCCTTCCATCACCGGCTTGGCAGCGAGCGCGCCGAGATTGCCCATGCCCAGGATCGCGGTGCCATTGGTGATCACCGCGACGAGGTTGGAGCGCGCGGTGTAGCGCGCGGCATTGGCGGGATCGTCGGCAATCGCCTGGACCGGATGCGCGACGCCGGGAGAATAGGCGAGACTGAGGTCGCGCTGGGTCGCCATCGGCTTGGAGGCGACGATCTCGATTTTACCCGGACGGATCGTCTCGTGGTAGAACAGGGCCTCGCGCTCGGTGAAACCGGTCTGCTTCTCTTCGGCCATCGTCGCATCTCCATTCGCTTGCGAGGCCGCCCTAACCCCCGACAGGCCCAAGCGATAGGGGAAAGGCCGTGCGCTCGCGCTTCCCGAATCGGCCCGCGCTTGGCACTCGGGCAGCATGGCCGGCGGCGACACCCCGATGATGCAGCAATACCACGCGCTCAAGGAGCAGGCGGGGGATGCGCTGCTGTTCTACCGGATGGGCGATTTCTTCGAGCTGTTCTTCCAGGATGCCAGGGTTGCCGCGGGCATTCTCGACATCGCGCTGACCAGCCGCGGCGCGCATGATGGCAAGCCGGTGCCGATGTGCGGGGTGCCGGTGCATGCGGCGGAAGGCTATCTCGCGCGGCTGATCCGCGGCGGCTGCCGGGTGGCGATCGCCGAGCAGGTCGAGACGCCGGAGGAAGCGAAGAAACGCGGCGGCTCCAAGGCGCTAGTGGCGCGCGACATCGTCCGCTTCGTCACCGCGGGCACGCTGACCGAGGATGCGCTGCTCGATCCGCGCAGCGCCAATCTGCTGGTGGCGCTGGCGCCCTTGCGCGAGGCGGTCGGTATCGCCGCCTGCGATATCTCGACCGGGCGGATGGAGCTGGAGCAATGCGCGCCTGAAGCGCTCGAGGCGGCGCTGGCGCGGCTGGGCGCGAGCGAGCTGGTGGTGCCCGATGATTTCGAGCCTGCAACCGATGACGCAACCGCCCGCCCGCGTAGCGATTTCCGCAGCGAGGCGGGCGAGGCACGGCTGAAGGAACTGCACGGCCTCGCCACGCTCGACGGACTCGGCGATTTCACCCGCCCCATGCTCGCGGCGGCAGCGGGGCTGCTAGCCTATCTCGACCATGCCGGGCGCGGCGAGATGCCTTTCCTGCTACCGCCCCGGGCGCGCGGCGCTAAGGCGCATCTGGCGATGGATGCGGCAACCCGTTCGAGCCTCGAGATCCTCGCCGCGCAGGCCGGCGGGCGCGAGGGCAGCCTGCTGGCGACGGTGGATCGCTGCGTCACCGGCGCGGGTGCGCGGCTGCTGGCCGAGGATCTCGCCGCGCCGCTCGCGACACGCACCGCGATCGAGGCGCGGCTGGCGGCGGTGCGCCATCTCCAGGCCGATCCGCTGCTGCGCGCCGATCTGCGCGGCCTGCTTCGCGGGGCGCCCGATATCGGCCGCGCGCTGGGGCGGGTGGTCGCGGGCCGGGGCAGCCCGCGCGATTTGGGCCAGGTCCGCGACGGCTCGGCCGAGGCGCGGCAGATCCGCGACCTGCTGAAGGGCGGCACGGACCTGCCCGATCTGCTCGAACGGACCACCGAAGCGTTGGGGGGCCACGCCGAGCTGGTCGATCATCTCGATCTGGCGCTGGTCCCCTCGCCCCCCACCGAGCGCGGTCAGGGCGGCTTTATCGCCGCAGGCTACGACCACGCGCTCGATGCCTTACGCGAGACCAGCGGCAATGCCCGCCGCGCGATCGCCGCGCTCGAGGCGAAATACCGCGAGGAGACCGGCACCCCCTCGCTCAAGATCAGGCACAACAAGGTGCTGGGCTATTTCATCGAGGTCCCCGCCAAGCACGCCGACCGCCTGATGGCGGCGGACAGCGGCTTCAGCCATCGCCAGACCATGGCGGGCGCGGTGCGGTTCAACTCGCTGGGGCTGCACGAGGAGGCGACCCGCATCGCCGAGGCGGGCGGGCACGCGCTGGCGGCGGAGGACGCGCATTTTGAGGTGCTGGTGGGCGAAGTGGTCGCGCGGCGCGAGGCCATCGCCGCGACTGCCGAGGCGCTGGCGCGGATCGATGTCGCCGCAGGGCTGGCCGAACGCGCGGTCGAGGGCGGCTGGTGCCGTCCCGAGCTGGTCGACGAACCCTGCCTCGCGATCGAGGCCGGGCGCCACCCGGTGGTCGAGCAGGCGCTGTCACGCGGCAACGAACGCTTCGTCGCCAACGACTGCATGCTTTCGACTGACGACCGGCTGTGGCTGATCGGCGGGCCCAATATGGGCGGCAAATCCACCTACCTGCGCCAGAATGCGCTGATCCTGCTCTTGGCGCAGGCGGGCAGCTTCGTTCCCGCGACCAGCGCCAAGGTGGGCATCGCCGACCGCTTGTTCAGCCGGGTGGGCGCTTCGGACAATCTGGCGCGCGGGCGCTCGACCTTTATGGTCGAGATGGTCGAAACCGCCGCGATCCTGGCGCAGGCGACGGAGCGCTCGTTCGTCATCCTCGACGAGGTCGGGCGCGGGACCTCGACCTATGACGGGATGGCGCTGGCCTGGGCGGTGGTCGAGGCGGTCCACGAAACCCTGCGCTGCCGCTGCCTGTTCGCGACGCATTACCACGAGCTGTCGCGGCTGGCGGAGACCTGCGATTCGCTCAGCCTCCACCATGTCCGCGCGCGCGAATGGAAGGGCGACCTCGTCCTGCTGCACGAGTTGTCCGAAGGCGCGGCGGATCGCAGCTACGGGCTCGCTGTGGCGCGATTGGCAGGCGTCCCTCCCCCGGTGCTCAAACGCGCCAAGGCGGTGCTCGACAAGCTGGAAAAAGGCCGAGCGACGACCGGCGGGCTGGCGGCGGGTCTGGGCGAACTGCCGCTGTTCGCCGCCAGCGTCGCCGCCGCCGAGGAACGCCAGAGCGATACCTTGCGGGATCGGCTCGACGCGCTCGACATCGATCGACTGAGCCCGCGCGAGGCGCTGGACCTGCTCTATGAACTCAAGCGGGACGCGGGCGAGCCCGGCGATCCCGCCTAGTCGCAACTATCAGGTGCCGTCGCCGCGCAGGCCGTCGGGCTTGTGGCCCTTGCCGTATTTGTCGACATTGTCATCGTGATTGGGTTCGCCCTTGAAGGCGTCCATGTCGATCCGCCCCGAACTTTCCATGTCGCGCATGTGATCGACCGTGTCCTGGGTGGAATCGCCCATCAGCCCCGAGGAATTGTCGCTTTTGACGCTTTCGGTCGGCGAGCCGGTTTTGGGCGTCAGTTGTTGCGCCTCTTTGGCGACTTCCTGTGCCTGGTTGCGGTGATCGTCCTGCTCGTCATTGTGCATTTCGGGCGCCTGATCGGCCATCCGCGCTTCCTTGCTCTCGCCGACGTCGGGCTTGGTGTTTTTCGCATTGCTCATATGAAGCTCCTTCGGAACTGGAACGAGCGGCGTGGGCGCGCGGTTCCGCCTAGCGCGTCGGGACCGGCTCCTCGCCGGTGTAATCGTAGAAGCCGCGCCCGGTCTTACGCCCCAGCCAGCCGGCCTCGACATATTTCACCAGCAGCGGCGCAGGGCGGTATTTGGTGTCGCGGGTGGTCTTGTAGAGCACCATCAGAATATCGAGACAGGTGTCGAGCCCGACGAAATCGGCGAGCTGCAGCGGCCCCATCGGGTGGTTGAGCCCGAGCCGGCACCCCTTGTCGATATCCGCGATCCCGGCGGTCGATTGCCCGAGCACGAACACCGCCTCGTTGATCATCGGCAGCAGGATGCGGTTGACGACGAAGCCAGGCTGGTCCTGGCTCAGCACCACTTCCTTGCCCAGCCCCTCGGCGAAGGCGATCGTGCGCTGGGTGGTAGCCTCGCTGGTCGCGAGACCCGGAATTACCTCGATCAGCTTCATCACCGGAACCGGGTTGAAGAAATGCAGCCCGATGAAGCGCGCCGGATCGGGGGAGAAATTGGCCATCCGGGTAATCGGGATCGAGCTGGTGTTGGACGCCATGACCGCATCGGCGCCGAGGACCTTGCCGGCCTTTTCGAAGATCGCCTGCTTGATCTCCTCGCGCTCGGTGGCGGCTTCGATGATCAGTTCGGCGTCGGCCATCGGCGCATAATCGCCGATCGGGGTGATCCGGGCGAGCGTGGCTTCGGCCTCGGCGATCTCGATCTTGCCCTTGCCGACGAGTTTGCCCAACGCGGCGTCGATGCCCGCGATCGAGGCCTGCGCGGTGGCGAGATCGACATCGGCGAGCAGCACGTTGTCGCCATGCATCGCCACGGTCTGGGCGATGCCCGAACCCATCTGGCCCGCGCCGATCACGGCCACTGTCTTGGTCATCGAGTTTCCTTCGCACTTGCAGCAAAGTGCGGCGGTTAGCGGGGTGCGACGGGCTTGGCTAGCGGTTCGCGCCCGGAACCCATTTCACGTCACTCGTTCCATCGGCATTGGCGACGCGGGCGAGGACGAAGAGATAGTCCGACAAGCGGTTAATATAGGCGAGCGCCTGCGGGTTGGTCGGGGCGCACCCGGCGAGTGCGGTCATCGCCCGTTCGGCGCTGCGGGCCGAGGCGCGCGCGAGGTGCAACCGCGCCGCCGCCTCGCTGCCGCCGGGCAGCACGAAGCTGGTCAGCGGCTCGAGCCGGGCGTTGGCCTCGTCGATCCGCGCCTCGAGCCAGTCGACCTGTGCCGAGACGATCCGCAGCACCATCTGCGACGGCGCAAAATCGTCATCGACCCCGGCCGGGGTGGCGATATCGGCTCCCAGGTCGAAGAGATCGTTCTGGATGCGGAACAGCGCATCGGCATGGGCGCCCTTGTCGAGCGCGACCGCGGCGAAGCCGAGCATGGAATTGGCCTCGTCCACCGCGCCGATCGCTGCCATGCGCGGCGCGTGTTTTTCGAGCCGCGAGCCGTCGACCAGCCCGGTGGTGCCGTCATCGCCGGTGCGCGTATAGATCTTGTTGAGCTTGACCATCGTCCATCCCTCTCGGCGAATACCGCGGATGTCCCTCGATCATGTGGGTTGCGAAAGCAACCGGCGCGGAGCAGGCGAGCACAGGCTCCTAGCGGGCGACCGCCAGAATGATCGCCACCACCGCCACAGCCATCGCCTGATACTTGATGCGGTTGAACATCATCTTGTTCTGCAAATTTTGCATCTCGGTCGAAGTTTCGCCCCGACCCGTTTCCAGATCGATCTTGGTGGTCTTCATGAAGGCCACGATCCCGCGGATCAGCGAGTACACGACCAGAAGGCACAGGATGACGAGAACGATGATGAGGAATGTGTTCATAGCCCGCACAATCTAGGCGCTGCCAAGCGAAATGCCATCAGGAAATCGCTGCAAGCGCAGTTGCGCGGCAAGCAAGTGACCATCCTCGCCGCTTGCGCGCCGGTCCGCCAGCGAGGGCGAATTGCGCCGCTTGGCGAGCTTTTTGCCAGCCGGGTCGAGCAGCAGCGGATGGTGGTGCCAGCGCGGTACGGGCAGGCCGAGCAGCGCCTGTAGCAGGCGGTGGACGTGGCTGGCGGTGAACAGGTCCTGCCCGCGCGTCACCAGCGTGACGCCATCGGCGGCATCGTCGAGCGTGGCGGCGAGGTGATAGCTCGCGGGCTCGTCCTTGCGGACCAGCACCACATCGCCGAGCAGTTCGGGGCGCGCCACCTGCTCGCCCGCCAGCGCATCGATCCATGTCAGCGGGCCGGTGTGCGCGATCGCCCGTTCGACATCGAGCCGCCACGCCACGGCGCGCCCCTCGACCGGCCCTGCCACACGGCAGCGCCCGCCATAGATCGGTCCCTCGGGCCCGATGCTCGCCGCATTCTCGGTGATTTCGGCGCGGGTGCAGCTGCAGGGATAGAGCAGGCCCTCGTCCCGCAACCGCTCCGCCGCGCCCGCATAAGCCGCCAGCCGGGTCGATTGCGCGGGCACCTCGTCCCACTCCAGCCCCAGCCATTCCAGATCGCGCCGGAACGCCTCGGGTAGCTCCACCCGAGAGCGCGCGCCGTCGATATCCTCGATCCGCAGCAGGAACCGCCCGCCCGCGTCTTTCGCAAGATCATGCGCCACGATCGCCGAGAAGGCATGGCCCAGATGCAGCGGGCCGTTGGGGCTGGGAGCGAAGCGGGTGACGGTCATGCGGTTGATGGGCAAGCGGGGCGTCCCGGGTACGGCTTTGGGGAGAAGTTTGTGGATAGCCTGTCTGTAACAGGCTTGACGCTTTTTCTTGCAAGTGCATTCTGGCTGTCATCGGAGGAACGCTCGAAGTGTTGAGAGCCGAACTGATCGAACGGGCCGCAAGGTTTCGCACCAGTGACGAGGACCCCTCGCGGGATCTGCAGTCCTGCCCCTCGCTGGTGCTCAATGCGGATTACACCCCGCTGTCCTATTACCCGCTCAGCCTGTGGCCGTGGCAGACCGCGATCAAGGCGATCTTCCTCGACCGGGTGGATGTGATCGAAAGCTACGATCGCCACGTCCACTCGCCCTCGCTGGACATGAAGATTCCCAGCGTGATCGCGCTCAAGCAATATGTGAAACCGAGCGAATTTCCCGCCTTCACCCGCTTCAACCTGTTCCTGCGCGACCGCTTTTCCTGCCAGTTCTGCGGTAGCCAGAGCCATCTGACCTTCGACCATGTCCTGCCCCGCCGGCTGGGCGGCAGGACGACCTGGGAAAACATCGCCACCGCCTGCGCGCCGTGCAACATGAAGAAGGGCGGACGCACCCCCAAGCAGGCGGGGATGCACCTCTACGCCCAACCCATCCGCCCGACCCACTGGCAGCTGCAACAGCACGGCAAGCAGTTCCCGCCCAACTATCTCCACGAGACGTGGCGGGACTGGCTCTATTGGGACATCGAGCTGGAAGCTTGACCGACGATAAAACTCACCAAGATATGAAAGCAGGGCTTAAGTCTCTGCTTCTTCGTTTTCGGGAAATCCACGGAGTGAGCCAGTTGGAACTCCCCACTCTCCATGTCGAGTTTGAATCGGCCCCACACACGAGGCCCTCTACCTTGAGAGATGAAATCGGCGTGTACGCCTTCTTTCGCGAAAGGGAATGGCTCCGCATCGGCCAAACTAGTTACCCTCAGCGATTTACCAGTCAACATTACGGGACGCGTCGAGCCAACAGCACGTTCGCCAAGGACATTTGGGCCAATAGAATTGAGTTTGGCTACGAAGGCCTAGAGAACGACATAGGTGAGTGGATATTCGACACATTTGGTAGAGCGAACATCAGGTTACCCCGAAGCCACGGAGATGTACTCAGCAAGTTGCTAGAGGCGTTTCTGCACCTCAATCTTAAGCCAAGATTTGAAGGACGTCGGTCGATCTGATCAAGTAACCGCCGCCCGCTCTTGGAATTCTTCGCGCTGCCATTCCCCGTTGGCAAACACCTCCGCCAGATGGCGCGCTGCCTCGGCCATGTCGGCGAAGCGCAGATAGGCGGGGGCGAAGCCGAAGCGGAGGATGTCGGGGTCGCGGAAATCGCCGATGACGCCGCGGGCGATTAGCGCCTGGCTGAGCGCATAGGCCTCCGGGTGGCGGAACGAGAGCTGGCTGCCGCGCGCATCGGGATCGGTCGGGCTGACGAGCGCGAGGTCGATGCCGAGTGCCGAAAGGCACTGGCGGAAAAATTCGGAGAGCGCCTTGGACTTTTCGTAAAGCCGCTCGACCCCGATTTCGGCGATGAGATCGACACCCACTTCGAGCGCCGCCAGCCCGAGGATCGGCGGGGTCCCGCAAAGCAGCTTCTCGATGCCGGGGGCCGCTTCGTAATCGTCGCTGAAGGCGAAGGGGGCCCGGTGCCCGAACCAGCCGGTCAGCGGCTGCCGTGTCGCCGCCAGATGCCGCTCTGCGACATAGGCATAGGCGGGCGCGCCGGGCCCGCCGTTGAAATATTTGTAGCCGCAGCCGACCGCGAAATCGGCCTGACAGGCATCGAGGCCCAGCGGCAGCGCACCCCCTGAATGCGACAGGTCCCACAACACCAGCGCGCCCGCCTCATGCGCGGCGCGGGTCAGCGCCGCCATGTCGAACAATTCGCCGGTCTTGTAATGCGCGTGAGTAAGTATGAGCAGCGCAACGCTGTCATCCAGCGCTTCGGCGATGCGCTCGCGCGGTGCCAACCGCCGTTCGGCCAGCCCCTGCTGTTCCAGCCCCTCGATCATGTAGAGATCGGTGGGGAAATTGCCCGGTTCGGAGAGGATCACCTTTCGCTCCGGTCGCATCGCGAGCGCCGCGGAGATCAGCTTGAACAGGTTTACCGAGACGCTGTCGCAAGCGATCACCTGATGGGGCTGCGCGCCGATCAGCGGGGCGATCTTGCCGCCGACGCGCTGGGGCATGGAAATCCAGTCGGCGCTGTTCCAGCTTCGGATCAGGTCCTGGCCCCATTCGCGGCCCACCACTTCGGCGAGCCGCGCCGGCGTCGCCTTGGGCAGCATCCCGAGCGAATTGCCATCGAGATAGATCACCTCCTCGGGCAGCACAAAGCGGTCGCGGTAGGCCGAAAGCGGATCGGCGGCATCGAATTCGCGCGCGCGCTGCTGCATGTCTCCCGGCATCATGCGAGCTCCCGCAGGATGGCGCGGCACAGGCCGGCATCGCCGCCTGCGAGCTTGAGCGGCAGCGCGATCAGCTCGTAGCGGCCCTCGGGGACGTCATCGAGCACCAGCCCTTCGAGAATCCGCATGTCGTGCTCCAGCACCGCCTTGTGCGCCGCCATCACCTTGCTCTCCTGCGGATCGACCGAGGGCGCATCGGTCCCGATCAGCTTGACCCCCTGCAACGCCAGCCACCCGATCGTCTCGGGCGCGATCGGGAGCCAGTCGCTGCGCCAGGATTCGTGCGGGAAGGCGTCCCAGGTGCGGAACAGCACGCGATCGACGCTGTCGATAGAGGGCAGGTCGGCGACATCGACCGCGCCGCGCACCCCGCGCGCATCGACCACCAGGCATTCGCCGATATAGGGATCGAGCTCCATTCCCGCGGCATCGAGCCCATCGGCGGCGTAATGCAGCGGCGCATCGGCGTGGGTCCCCGAATGCGTGCTCATGCTCATCCGCCCGACATTGACCGGCGAGCCGTCCTCCATCTTCCATGTCCGTTCGAATCCGAATTCGGTATCGCCCGGCCACACCGGGAGCCCGGGGCGCAGCACCTGGCTGATGTCCCACAGGCGACGCTCGGATTGCCAGCTGCTCAAAGCGCAGTCCTCACGCTCAAGAGTTCGGGGAAGAAGGCCTGTTTGAGCACGCCCGCCAGATAGGGCACGCCGGGGGTGCCGCCGGTGCCCTTCTTGAAGCCGATGATCCGCTCGACCGTCTTGAGATGGCCGAAGCGCCAACGCTGGAAATGATACTCCAGATCGACCAGTTTCTCTGCCAGCTCGTAGAGATCCCAGCACTCCTGCGGATTGCGGTAGATCTCGGCCCAGACCGCCTCGAGCGCCGGCGAATGCTCCCAGGTGAGACCATGGTTCCGTTCGAGCACCTCGGGAGGCAGGTCGAAGCCGCGGCGCGCGAGCAGCTGCACCACCGCGGCGTAGATGCTCGGTCGTTCCAGCTCGGCGCGGAATTCCGCCGCCACCTGCGGCACCGCCTCGTGCATGGTGATCATGTCGGGATTGCGCCCGCCGAGCAGGAATTCCATCATCCGGTACTGCGCCGACTGGAACCCCGAGGAGCCGCCCAGATGCGGGCGCAGGGTCGAATAATCGTGCGGGGTCATGGTCGAGAGCACGTCCCAGCTCTGGATCAGCTGGCCCTGCGCGCGCGCGACCCGGGCGAGCATCTTGAAGGCTGGGCGCAAATTATCGGCGGCGATGCAGTCGCGCGCCGCCTGAAGCTCGTGGAGGCACAGCTTGAGCCACAACTCGCTCGCCTGGTGGACGATGATGAACAGCATCTCGTCATGGGCGTCGGAAGCGGGATGCTGCGCCGCGAGGATGCGGTCGAGATCGAGATAGGAGGCATAGGTTACATCGGCAGTCATGCCGGCTCCCCTAGCGCGAACCGGGCGTATGCGAAACTACCCGTCGATCACCCGCGCCGATGGATGGTGCTTGTCGAGATGCTTGCGGATGATCTTGAGGTTGCGCGTGTTGGAGCGAAACACGAGGTCGAAGGCGTCGCCGACCAGCGGCACCGCGCCCAGCGCAGTGTCGAAGGCGACATTGCCCGCCATGCGCCACAGCTTCCACTTGGGCATGCCGAGGTTCTTGCCTTCCCAGACGATATAGGCCCCCATTGCGGCGGTGATCAGATCGCCGACCACGGGCACCAGCCCGACGATCGCATCGAGCCCGATAGGATAGTTGACCCCGGGAATGCGGAAACTGCGTTCGAGGATGGTTTCGAGCGCCTCGACCCGGCGTCGGATCGAGACCGGGTCGTTGCCCGTCGGCAGGTCCATCCCCATCGGAATCGGGCGCTTGGGATCTTGCGGTTGCATCGGCTCTACATGGGCGCGCGCGAAAGCGGGAACAAGGGGTGGAAGTTCCACGGGTTTTCCGAGAAACCGACCACCTCGGCGCGCGCCAGCGACCAGCGGATCGGCGCGCCGATGGGGATGTAGCCGTTGAACGCGGCGAAGGCGGTTTCCGCTTCGGCGAGATAGCTGACCTGCTCCGCCGGATCGCGCGATTCGGCGGCGAGCTCGACGAGGAAATCGACATCGGGCGAACACAGCGCGCGCGAGACTTCGCAGTTGAACTGGTTGAGGAACCAGCGCGCGCCGGCGTAACGCGCCACCCGGTCGCGCAAGGCCAGATCGCTGCGATCGCCCATCCCGACGCGCTCCAGCGCGACCCCGATCTCGCCGTATTGCTCCGCCAGTTCCTCGAACAAAATGTCCGACCCCGGCCCATCGGGAAGCGCGAGTCGCAGCGAGACCTCGGCATCGTTCTGCGCTTCCCAGGCCGCGACCCGGCGCGCCGCCTCGGCCCGGCGTTCCTCGATCGACAGCGCGATCCAGCGTTCGGGAACCGAGCCGTCGTCATTGGGCAGGCCGGGCGCGACCACGCGTGTGGTCGGAATCCAGCCGCCGATGTTGAACGGCTCTATCAGCGCAGGCCGGGCGAGCGCCATGGAGAGCGCTTCGCGGTTGGTCGGAGCGCTCAGAAAACCGGTCGCGCGGCGCACATCGAGACCGAACAACCCCCGAGTGGAATCGAAGCGGATGGTCCCGCGCGCCAAGGCACCGATATCCGCCAGCGGCAGATCGACCAGCCGGCCATTGAGCACCAGATCGTAGCGGCCCGAGGAAAAACCGTCGGTCGCATTGCGGGCATCGACCGCATAGACCCGCACCGGTTGCACCACCTCGTCCCAATCGGGTTGCTGGGGCAGCCCGCGCTCCTCGGGGCGCAACGGAGCGAGATCGGCTGCCGCGCCGTCGCGGGTGAAGCGCATCGGGCCGACCTCCGCCTCGCCCAGCGTCAGCCCCATCTCGGGCTGGGCGAGCAATTGGAGCAGATCGGGCATCGGGCTGTGGAGGCGGATTTCGACCACGCGCCCGGTCATCGCTCGCACATCGCGAATCTTGGCGAGGTCGAGCCCCATGGTGGTGCCCTCGAGCGCGGCCAGCGTCCGGTTGAGCGAGACGCGCACCGATTGCGCGGTCAGGCGGTTGCCGTCGGGAAAATCGAATTCGCGGATCCGGAAGATGTAGCTTTCGCCATCATCGGTCACGATCCAGCGTTCGGCGATGGCGGGCACGACCTCGCCCTGCTCGTCGAGCGCGACCAGCCCCTGCCGGGTCGCGGCGCGCAGGTGCTGGCCTTCGAAGGGCAGGCGCAGGCCGTCGGTGAAGAGGCCCTGTTCGGTACCGATGATCGCGACATCGGTCACGCCGTCGTCCTGGCTCGCGCTACAAGCGGCCAGCGCCATCAGGAGGGGCGCGATCAGGAAGGACGATGCAGGAAGGGCGCGCATGATTGGCGCCGAGGCTTAGCAGGTGGTCCGCCACGCGTCAGCAGCAAGCTGCACGCGCGCGTTCAAATACGGCGGATACCGCGACCGGGACCGTCGTATTTGGGAGCGTCGAGCGCCGGGCGGGCAAAGGAGGGGACTTCGGAACCCTTGGTGCCGACCGGGGCGCGCGCGAGCTTGGGGTCGATTTCCGCGTCGAAAGCCACGCCGATCCGCGATCCCTGCACCCAGGCGACATTGCCTTTCACCTTGCCGACATTGCGCAGTTCGGCGGTCAGGCGGATGCCGCGTTCGACCTCGAACTCGCCTTCGACCATCATTCCGCCAGCCGACAGGTTACGGATCTTGCCGCGCACGGAGTCGGTCCTCCCATCGAAGGTGATCTGCGCCATCAGGAACAGGCTGTCGCGATCCAGATTTCGCGTATCGACAGCGGACATGATCGTGAATTCCTCTTGTGCACTCGCGCCGGCGATTGATGCCCGTGCCATTCGTGCGACCGAGGTACGGGCTAGCAAGAAAGGCTGAACAAAGAGTAAGCGGTGGCGCGATTGTCGGCCCTTTTACGGGCCCTCGCCTCAATCGTCGCGGGAGATTTTCTCGCGGCGCTCGTGCGCCTCCTGCGCCTCCACCGTCATCGTCGCCACCGGGCGTGCGATCAGGCGCTTCAAGCCGATCGGATCGCCGGTTACTTCGCAGTAGCCATATTCGCCCTCGTCGATCCGGCGCAGCGCCGCGTCGATCTTGCCGGTGACCTTGCGTTGCCGGTCGCGGGTGCGCAGTTCGATGCCCCAATCGGTCTCGCTCGACGCGCGATCGGCGAGATCGGGCTCGCGGATCGGGCCGTCCTGGAGCGATTGGAGGGTGTGTTCGGCGGAATTGCGGATCGACCGCTTCCATTCGAGCAGCAGCATGCGGAAATAGTCGAGTTGGCGGCCGGACATGTAAGGTTCGTCGTCGTCGGGCACATAGTCGTTCCCGACCGCCTGCCTGATCCGGACCAGCTCTTCCTTGTCTGCTGTTTCTGCGGACGCTGTCCCGACCATCGACCTCTATCCCGTTGTTTAAACCCTCTATTCGTACCGGATAACCGCCGACCCACTCGTCCCGGATTTTTCCGGCGACGCCATAAGCATCCGTTGGGCGCGGCCTATAGGCTCGGCTCCGGGGCGGCACAAGCGGCAATGCCCGGACCACCCCGAGCGACACCGCAGCTGTTGCGGTTTCCCCTCGCTCGTCATTCGAACCGGCCCGGTTTTCGAGCGCCGCGTTAACCTTTTCTTGACCATAAGTTGAGAGGCATGGAGCGTCGGCTGAAGAGGGTGCCGGCCCAAACAGGGGAAATTCGATGCAATTCAAGGCAATCGAGGGCGGATGCGCCGAAATCGTCCAGGGCCGAGAGGCCGATGCGCTGATCGCGGAATGCCTCGCGGCTTTCACCGGCGGCAGCGTGGATGCGCTCTACGATCTGGGGGTCGCGTTTTCGACCGGCAGCCACGGGGTAGTCTGCGACATGGTCGAGGCACACAAATGGTTCAACATCGCCGCATCGCGCGGTCATGACGAAGCCGCTTGGTGCCGCGCCGACATTGCGGACGAGATGACCGCGCGCGAAATCGCCGAGGCCCAGCGCCGGGCACGCGAATGGCTGGGGATCGATGGCCGCCGCGCCGCCTGACCGCAAGGCGGGCTAGGCTTTGCGAAAGGGCGTCCGCTCGCCCAGAAACATCTTGTCCTGCGCCACGCCGTCGCGTTCGCGGGTGAGGAAATCCTCCACTGCGGCGCGAAAGCCGGGATCGGCGATCCAGTGCGCCGAGACGGTGGTGACGGGTTCATAGCCCCGCGCCAGCTTATGGCCGCCCTGCGCGCCGGCTTCGACGCGGTCGAGGCCAAGCTCGATCGCCGCGTCGATCGCCTGATAATAGCACAGTTCGAAATGCAGGAAGCGGATGTCCTTCGTGCAGCCCCAGTAGCGCCCGTAGAGCGCGTCGCGGCCGATGAAATTGAGCGCGCCCGCTACCGGCTCGCCGTCCTCGAAGGCGAGCACCAATAGCAGCGCGTCGCCCATCCGCTGCTGAAACAGGTCGAAGGCTTCGCGGGTGAGATAGGGCGTCCCCCATTTGCGCGCGCCGGTGTCCTGATAGAATATCCAGAACGCATCCCAGTGCTCGGGCCGGATTGCGTCGCCGCGCAACCGCTTGATCGTGACCGCGCCTTGCGCCGCGGCCCGCTCCTTGCGCAGGTCCTTGCGCTTGCGTGAGGAGAGATCGGCGAGAAAATCCTCGAAACCGCCATAATCGCGATTGTGCCAGTGATACTGGATGTCGTGCCGCAGCATCCAGCCCGCCTGCTCGAACAGCTTCTGCTGGGCCTCTTCGATGAAGGTCGCATGGGCGGAGGAGAAGCCGTTCTGTTCGCAGAGCTGTTGCGCCGCCTCTAGCAGCGGTCCGGCCAGCGCCTCGTCGGCCAGCAACAGCCGCGGGCCGGTGGCGGGGGTGAAGGGCGCGGCGATCTGCAACTTGGGATAATAGCGCCCGCCGGCGCGCTGATAGGCATCGCCCCAACTGTGGTCGAAGACATATTCGCCCTGGCTGTGGCCCTTGAGATAGGACGGCAGTGCGGCGCGCAGGGTGCCCTGCCCATCCTCGATCACCAGCGGGGCGGGTTGCCAGCCGGTGCCTTCGCCCACGCTTCCCGAATCCTCGAGAGCGGTCAGAAAGGCGTGGCTGACGAAGGGATTGACCGAGGGGTTGAGCGCATCCCAATCGGCTGCCGCGAAGGCGCCGACCGATCCCCCGACCTTGGCGACGAGGGGGGCGACCAGCGGTTCGTCGCTCATGCGAAGCCCTCGCCTTCGGCAACCGGGGCGTCGGCATGCAGTGCAGCGTGGCGCGCCTTCTCTGGCGTGTCGATCGTCCAGCTCGGTAGCGGGAAACCGCGCGCACGCAGGCTGGTCGAGAGGGGATTGGGCAGCGAGCGGATGTCGTAGGCGACGAATTCGGGATTCGCGTGCCACAATGCGAGATGGCGTTGCCAGCGATGCGGGGTCGGCCCGTCATCGGTCTCCTTGATCACCAGCCCGCGCACCGGCGCCGGGGCGTGCTTCTCGAACCATTTCGGCACCCGTGGATCGAAACTCATAACCGCAATTGCACCTTGATAGCCTTCCACCGCCCGCGCAACCGCGCGGCACGAGCGCTTGACGTCGTAACCGCTGCGCGACTTGATCTCGATCAGCACCGGCACCTGCCCGGCGACCAGCTCGAGCAGATCGGTCAGCCGGGCGATGCGATGATCGGAATCGAGAAAGGCGATCTGCCCCAGTTCCTGCGCGCTGTGCGCGGCGAGCTGACCGCTGATCCCGGTCAGCCGCTCGAGCTCCCAGTCGTGCAGCAGCATCGCCTCGCCGTCGCGGCTGCGCTGGATATCGCATTCGATGCCATAACCCGCCGCGATCGCACCCGCGAAGGCGGCGAGCGAATTTTCGGGAACTCCGGGAGAATGGAGCCCGCGATGCGCATAGGTCCAGTCGCGCAGCCAGCCGACCCTCGCCGGGTCGGGCGGCGAGGTCAGCAGTCGATCAAGCGTCGCGAACGGCAAGGATAGCGTCCACTTCGACCGCAGCGTCGAGCGGCAGAACCGGCACGCCGACCGCGCTGCGCGCGTGGCGACCACTCTCGCCGAACACCTCGAACATCAGGTCCGAAGCCCCGTTGACCACCTTGGGCTGGTCGGTGAAGGTGGGGGTCGAGGCGACGAAACCGCCCAGCTTGACCACCTGCGTGACCCGCTCCAGCAGGCCCGCGGCCTCGAGCTGCGCCAAGATCATCAAGCCGCAGGCGCGCGCCGCCTGCTGGCCGCGTTCGAGGCTCACATCGGCACCCAGCTTGCCGGTCACCAGCGCGCCGTCGATGAAGGGCAATTGCCCCGAGACGAAGCACCAGCCGCCCTGCACCACCAGCGGTTGATAGCTGGCGACGGGGGCGGCCGCTTGGGGCAGCACGAGGCCGAGTTCTTTGAGGCGGGCGGAGATGCTCATGCGGGTTTTCCTTCGATACGGTCGAGCAGCCAAGGCAGCGCGTTGGCCCAGTCGTCGATGCGGGCGTCGGCGTGACCGGCCTTGTGCGCGCAGTCGATATGCGGTGCCAGCGCAGGCTCGCCGCACAGATGCAGCGTGGTGATCTCGGCGGCGAGCGTCTCGCGCGCCGACTGGTGATGCTGCGGCAGATCGTCGATGAAGATCGCCCGGCTGGGCTCGTATTCGGCAAGGATGCGCTGCAGCGCCGGACCCTTGGGGCCCTGATTGGTATAGACCTTGGCGTTCACGCCGTGCTTCGCCAGCTGTTCGACGCGGTGCATCTGGCGCTCGTCGGTGAGATTGGTGAGGATCACCACATCGGCTTTCTCGGCGAGCGTGTTGATCCCCTCGATCGCGCCGATGATGGGCAATTGGCGATCCATCTGGGTGTCGAAGAACTCGCCCAGATAGCGCCAGATTTCCTTTTGCTCGAGCGGTTCGCCGCTGTCGCGCCAGCGCATCGCGGTGGTGAAATCGGCGCCCTGCATGTTGAAATCGACCGGGGTCTCCTCCCCCAGCCAGTCGCGGAAATGCGCCACCATGTGGAGCAGCACCTCGTCGCAGTCGGAGATCACCAGCGGGCGGTTCATGCAGAAAGACTCCGTTGCGCGGCGACGATCCGCTCGGGGGGAACGGCAAGCGCCTCGGCGGCGGCTAGCAGGTCGGGTTCGTGCGCGGCGAGGAAATCGAGCACCGCCGAGAGCACCGCAGCGTCGGTCAGGCCCTCGCGCAGCTGGTCGGGGGTGAGGCCCGAGAGCGTCAGCAGCCGCTCGGCGCGGCGCTCGTCCCCAAGCACCCACACCAGCGCGGCCAGCGCCAGCGCTTCGGCGTCGCCCGAACCTGTGCCTGGGCCCGTCTCGCCGGTCTGTATGCGCTGAAGAATTGTCAGCCTCCCGTGAAAGCCCTAACGCCCGCAGGATAGCGAGCAGGAGCGTGGTCCGTGGCAAAGAGAATCATGGTTGTCGAGGACAACGACCTCAACCGTAAGCTGTTTTGTGACGTGTTGAAGGCCAATGGCTATGAAGTGGTGCCGGTGGCCGACGGACAGAACGTGGTCGAGACCGCGAAGAAATACGATCCCGAACTCGTGATCATGGATATCCAGCTACCCAATGTCTCGGGAATCGACCTGATCGCGCAGCTCAAGCAAAACCCCGCTTTCAACAAGACGCCGGTGCTCGCGGTCACCGCCTATGCCGGCAAGGGCGACGAGGAACGGATTCGCGATGCGGGCGCCAGCGACTATCTCGCCAAGCCGGTCTCGATCGGTCCGTTCATGGCGGCGGTGAAGAAATTGCTGGGCGATTGAATTCTTCAGACGCGCTTCATCGGCTCGCCGCAAAGGAGGCGGACGCTTGACAAGCAGGCGGTCGAACCGCTTTGGCCGCCCACTTACCGGCGGGGGTTATGTCTCCTGCCGCCAGACAGAATTGGACCATGGATAATGGACAGAGCCGAAGTCGACAGCCGCATCCGCTCGCAGGTCGCGCCCTTCAACACCAAGGGGATCGCGATCGCGGAGGACACCTCGTTCCAGAACGATCTGGAATTCGACAGCCTGACCGTGATGGATTTCGTCGCCGCGATCGAGGATGAGTTCGATATCATCATCTCGATGAACGAGCAGGCCGAGATCGAGAACTGGAGCCAGTTGGTCGATGCAGTCCACCGGCTCGAGACGGCGCGGGAAGCGGGCGCATGAGCGAGGGTATCAGCCAGGCCGACCAGCCGCCCGAGCTGACCGGCGATTCGCCCGACCTGTTCAGCAAGTTCGACGCGCTGATCGCGATGCGGCAGGGGCTGCTCGACACCGGGATCGAGGATCCGTTCAACCTGGTGATGGAGAAGGTCCTCTCCCCCACCCGCGCCATCTGCAACGGGCGCGAGACGATCCTGCTCGGCACCTACAATTACATGGGGATGACCTTCGATCCCGACGTGATCGAGGCGGGCCAGCAAGCACTTGCCGACTTCGGCAGCGGCACCACCGGCAGCCGGGTTCTCAACGGAACTTACCAGGGCCACCGCGAGTGCGAGGACGCCTTGCGCGAATTCTACGCCATGGATCACGCCATGGTGTTCTCGACCGGCTACCAGGCCAATCTCGGGATCATCTCCACTATCGCCGGCAAGGGCGATTACGTGATCCTGGACATCGATAGCCACGCCAGCATCTGGGATGGCTGCGCGCTGGGCAATGCCGAGGTCGTGCCGTTCAAGCACAACGACGTCGAGGCGCTGGAAAAGCGGCTCAAGCGCATCCCGGCGGGCGCCGGCAAGCTGGTCGTGCTCGAAGGCGTCTATTCGATGCTCGGCGATGTCGCGCCGCTGAAAGAGATGGTTCGCGTTTCCAGGGAGAACGGCGCGATGGTGCTGGTCGACGAGGCGCATTCGATGGGCTTCATCGGCGAGCACGGGCGCGGGGTCAGCGAAGAGCAGGGGGTTATCCACGAGGTCGATTTCGTCGTCGGGACCTTTTCCAAGAGCGTCGGCACGGTCGGCGGTTTCTGCGTTTCGAACCATCCCAAGTTCGAGATCATGCGGCTGGTGTGCCGCCCCTATGTCTTCACCGCCAGCCTGCCCCCCAGCGTGGTCGCGACCGCCGCGACCAGCATCCGCAAGCTGATGCACGGCTCGAACAAGCGCGCGCATCTGTGGGAGAATTCGCGCAATCTTCACGCGGGCTTGCGCGGGCTCGGCTTCTCGCTCGGCACCCCCGAGGCGCAGAGCGCGATCATAGCGGTGATCATGCCCGACCTCGAGAAGGGCGCGATGATGTGGGAGGCGCTGCTCAAGGAGGGCCTCTACGTCAATCTCGCTCGCCCCCCCGCGACGCCTGCCAACATGACGCTGCTGCGCTGCTCGCTCTGCGCCGAACACAGTGAGGAGGAGGTCGCGACGATCCTGGAGATTTTCGAACGCGCCGGCAAAGCGGTGGGGATTATCTGAGGGCGGCGCTAGGTTAGGTGATTAGCGGCATTCCTTTGACCCTGATCTCTTCATACCCGTCTAAATGATACTGCATCATACGGTTTGTATTGGCTGCAACTATCGGATCAGCCTTATTGGCCTCGTACCACTGGCTCGCAGCCTCACCCATGTTCTTGCAGAACGATTTGACGCTGTAAAAATAGGCGCCCTCCATCAAGCAATTGGTAAACTCAGGACCGGCAACTGGGAAAACGACACGAGACATGGTGTGTGGTAGGTCGCCCATCCGTCCTTGATGGAGAACGCCACATCGAAGCCCATAGAGCACTTCGGGAGTGATTAGGTTAAATGCAGGACCGGTCAGGTTAGCTTTGCACCAATCCTTGTATTCTCTGCCTTGTGACCTTCCATCGGCTGTGGCGAGTGAAGAGCAGATAGCAGGCAATGATACCGCCATGCCTATCGCAATAATGTGAAGGCCACTGTTTGCGGCTGCGTTGATCTGATTAATCAGTACGTAAAGCGGAGGGGGTAATTCCTGCGGCAAATTGATACTCACTGTTTTATCAATGCGAAAGCTCAAACACGCCGAAATTTTTCAGTTTGTGCCCGTTATTGTGGGAAACACTAAACACTGTCTTCCACCTAGTTTATCTGTTTCCACAGAACAATAAATGTTGATGAATAAGTTAAACCCAAAAATTAATGGCGCGATTTATGCATGCGACCGTAGCTAAAGCAAAAAGTACTGCCGCAATGGCATGATCCTTAACCAAGCTACGCTGGTCGCTCCGAGCGATTTCGTCATGAATGCCGCGCACCTCTTCAAGATCAATTCGAACTTGCCGGATTGCATCCAATGCTTCTTTGGTCACGGGTGGTGCCTCGGGTACAGGCAGTGGCATCAACCTCACAATCTCTTGGCCGGCTTCGTGCGACAGATTTTTCACCGTTGCGCGCCAGTCTGCCTGCAACCTGAGGGTCTTCATGTAGGCATCCTTCCAGAACTCTGCGGCGGCGCCTTCAGGGACGGTTTTGTTAGGATATTGCAGTTCCTTCGCTACCCCCTCATCAACCGACCCGTTATGGATATGGTCCCACTCGTTCGCGATCCGCATTATCTGGTGGCCAACCGTGGCAGTGGCTTGGTCACGCTGAATCCGAAGTCCATGAACTTGAGTATCGAATTGCGTACCCTTTTTTATAACCTCCTGCATCTTCGCCTCAATCTGCTCAACGGCACCGGAAATGCTATCGGCTTTCTTATCCCGAAAGAGCTTGCGCATTGACCGATCAATCGGGCGGTATTCACGCAAATACTCTAAGCCCATATGGAGAGCGACGAGCCAGGCCCCGATTGCAGCGCCAATCGGTGGTAACTCGATTGGGATGAGAGGCGTAGCCACCTCTCCAGCCTGGGTTGCGTAGAGTCCGACAACAAGCGCCGCCAGCGACCAAACGTGCGTGTTCCTTCGGGCTCGGCGAAAGTTCTCATCCAAGGGAACCGCAACCGGATTATCTGGGTCACTTGCAGTCAGGAACCGCCATGTAGCTGAAATCCACAGTCTCATTCCTAGGGTCTCCCGTCTCCCCTTCCATCAATTATGGTCCGGAAGAAGTCGATTGGACAGGATTAACCAACGTAGTTTGGCGTTAGCCACTTCAGAACCAGCGCCCACCCCGGAACATCGCCCCCCTCCGGTGCGTCTCTCCTTGTGAAAGGAGACCACATCTATGAAGACCACCAACACAGCCAGCGCCAGCTACGAGGGCCTCGGCAAGGACGGCAAGGGCCATATCTCGACCGGTTCGGGGGCGCTGTCGGCGCAGCCCTACGGCTTCCAGACCCGCTTCGAGGACAAGGCCGGGACCAATCCCGAAGAACTGATCGCGGCGGCGCATGCGGCATGTTTCACCATGGCGCTGTCATTCAAGCTGGCCGAGGCCGGCCATGAGGACGGCTCGGTCGCCACCAGCGCCGAGGTCACGCTCGAGAAGGACGATGCCGGGTTCAAGGTAACCAAATCGGCACTATCGACCAAGGGCAAGGTCGCCGGTCTGGCACGCGAAAAGTTCGAGGAACTGGCGCAGGACGCCAAGGCCACTTGCCCGATCTCCCGGCTGCTCGACACCGAGATCACGCTGGATATCAAGTTCGAGGGCTGAGCTCGCTCACCCCGCAAGTCGACACCGCGATCAGAGCGGATTGACGGTCGTCGCCTGCGAACAGGCGTCGGCCGTTCCGTCGTCCTCGCTGCCGGTGTCGATCATCGTCACCGCCAGGATCCCGCCGACCACCAGCACCACGAACAGTGTGGTCAGCAGCCCGAGATATTTGTCGATGAACAGCTTGATCGGCGCCCCGAACAGGCGGAACAATACGCCCACGGTCATGAAGATCAGCCCGCGCCCGATGATGCTGGCGAGCGTGAAAGTGACCAAATTCATCCCGATGAAGCCCGCGGTGATGGTCAGCAGCTTGAACGGTACCGGGGTGGCGCCGGCGATCAGGATCGCCTCGAAATCATATTCGCGCAGGTGACAGGCGGCGACCGGGAAGGCCTCGCTCAGCCCCAACGCGCCGATCAGCCAGGCGCCGATCGTGTCGTAGAGCCCCCAGCCGATCAGATAGCCGAACAGCCCGCCGAGCACCGAGGCGCCGGTGCAGACCGCGGCGAAGCGGATCGCCTTTTTCGGCTCGGCCAGACACATCAGCCCGAGCAGCGGATGCGGCGGGATCGGGAAGAAGCTCGATTCGATAAAGCTGAAGGCGGCGAGCCACCACAGCGCATTCGGGTGCGCGGCCTTCTCCATCGTCCAATTGTAAAGGCTGCGCAGCATGGCGTGCCGACCCTTCCGTCCCGCAAGATTGCGCGCCGGTTACGGGCTGCAGGGGACGCTGGCAAGCGGGATTGCATGGTGAGGCCAGCCAGACATAACTAACCTATCTGGTTTTTAATGCTTGACATCGCGACGCTCTCTGGTTAGAGAAGCGGAACATCGCGATAGTGTGATTCGATTTCGAGCGGTGCCGGACTTTCGGCGCCGCTTTTTTGCGTGTCTGCCCCCAACGTTCCGGCCCAGACGCATCGGCTCAGCGCTCTCGCCCCAGCCTCCGGAACCCGCCATGACCGACACCACGACCCCAGCCAAGGACCAGCCGCGCCCGTGGGAGCCCGGATTCTTTGCCGCGCTGCGCAGCGGTCTGTCTGTCGCCGCGGCAGCCAGATTGACCGGGATCCACCCCACCACGGTCTACAACCGCGCCAGCAGCAACCCTGCTTTCGCGCAACGCTACGCGGACACAAGAATCGCCATCGGGCGCGTGGTCCGCAGGCGGCGCGGCGCGCGGACCGTCGAAGCCGGCTGGCAGGAGCGCTTCCTGGAGGCGCTGGCCGAGACCTCCAACGTCACCGCCGCGGCTTGGCGCGCCAGGGTGGTGCCGGGTCGGGCCTATGCGCTCCGCCGCGAGGACCCGGCGTTCGCGCAGCGCTGGCTGGCGGCGTTGATCGAGGGCTACCAACATCTCGAGATGGAGGTGCTGGGCTATCTGCGCGATCCCGAACCGGCGCGCAAAATGGATGTCGCCTCGGCGCTGCGGCTGCTCGCCGCGCATCGCGAGACCGTGGCTCGCGAGCGCGCCTTCCGCGAGGAGGAGGAGGACGAGCAGGCGGTGTTCGACCGGATCGACACCTTCATCGACGACATGCGCAATCGGCGCGCCGCCAATGCGCTGATCCTCGCGCACGATCATGTGTCGGACGTCTCGCCCGAACCCGTCATCGAGAGCCAGCACCATGAGCCGGTCTGAGCGGGCCGAGGCGCTGCTCGCGCTCGAACCCGGGCAGCGCCGCGCCGAACTGCGCCGGATGCCGCATGGCGATCGCGCCGCGCTGCACCGGCACTGGCAGCTCTGGGCGCATGACGGGCAATTGCCCCCGCAGCAGGCCTGGCATCTGTGGCTGATCATGGCGGGGCGCGGTTTCGGCAAGACCCGCGCGGGCGCCGAATGGGTCCGCGCCATCGCCGAGGCCGATCCCACCGCGCGGATCGCGCTGGTCGCTGCCTCGCTGGGCGAGGCGCGGCGGGTGATGGTCGAGGGCGAGAGCGGGCTGCTGGCGATCGCCTCGCCGCGAGCACGCCCTCGCTTCGAGCCCTCGCGGCGGCAGCTGGTGTGGCCCGATGGCGCGCGCGCGACATTCTATTCCGCCGCCGAGCCAGAGAGCCTGCGCGGGCCGCAGCACAGCCACGCCTGGTGCGACGAGATCGCCAAATGGGACCAGAGCGGCGGGCGCGCCGAGGCGGCGTGGAACAATCTGCTGCTGGGACTGCGGCTGGGGCGCGACCCGCGGGTCGCGGCGACCACCACTCCGCGCGCGGTCCCGCTGCTGCGACGGCTGATCGCGCAGGATGCCATCGCGCTGACCGGCGGGCCGACCGCGGCCAATGCCGACAATCTGCCGCCGGGGTTCCTCGATACGGTGCAGCGCGAATTCGCCGGCACCACGCTCGGGCGGCAGGAATTGCTCGGCGAGCTGCTCGAGGATGTCGAGGGGGCGCTGTGGTCGCGCTCGCTGCTCGAAAGATGTCGGAGCGAACCGGGCCGCGCGGAAGGCGCGGAGGACACACGGCCCGCGCTGCTGCGGGTGGTGGTGGGGGTCGATCCGCCCGCCTCGAGCCATGGCGACGAATGCGGTATCGTCGTCGCGGGCTTGCGCGCCGACGGAGTGGCGCTGGTGCTCGCCGATTGCTCGCTGACGCGGCCCTCGCCCGAACGCTGGGCCCGCGCAGTGGCCGAGGCGGCGCGCGGCTGGAGCGCCGACCGGGTCGTCGCCGAGGCCAATCAGGGCGGCGCGATGGTCGCCAGCGTGCTGCGCGCGGCGGAGTTTTCGCTGCCCTTGAGGTTGGTCCACGCCAGCCGCGGCAAGGTGGCGCGCGCCGAGCCGGTGGCGGCGCTCTACGAGGCCGGGCGGGTCCGCCACGCCGCGCTGTTCGCCGCGCTGGAAGACCAGCTGTGCGGGCTGATGGCGGGCGGCGGCTACGAAGGCCCCGGCCGCAGCCCCGACCGCGCCGACGCGCTGGTCTGGGCGTTGACCGAACTGATGCTGGGCCAACGGCGCGTGCCGCGGGTGCTGCAGCTCTGAATCGCAAAAACGTCGTCACGGCGAAAACCGGGACTTCCATCGCTCCGTTCCGAACCCAAACGAGGTAATTCCCATGTCCTTCCTCACCACTCTGGCCTCCGCCTTCAAGGGCGCGGGGCCTGTTCGCGTGCCTTTGACGCGCGGTTTCGTCTCGCCTTGGGCGAGTGTCTTTGCCGGCGAGCCGCGCGAGGGCGCGTTCGACTATGCGCAATCGGTGCAGGCCGCCTATCTCGCCAATCCGGTGTCGCAGCGCGCGGTGCGGATCGTCGCCGAGGGGGTCGGCGGGGCGCCGCTGGCGATTGCCGACCCGGCGCTGGCGCGACTGGTCGATCGCTCCTGCACCGGCCAGCCGCTGCTCGAGGTGCTGGCCGCGCAGCTGCTGCTCCACGGCAACGCCTATGTCCAATTGCTGCGCGACGGCGCGGGCGCGCCGGTGGAGCTCTATCCACTGCGGCCCGAGCGGATGAGCGTGGTGGCGGGCGAGGATGGCTGGCCCGCCGCTTATCGCTACCGGCTGGCCGAGCACAGCCGGACGATCCCGCTCGAGGACGAGGCGGGCTGGCCCAACCTGCTCCACCTCAAGTGTTTCCACCCGGCGGACGATCATTATGGCGCGGGCTGCCTGAGCGCCGCGCGCCAGGCGGTGGCGGTGCACAACGCCGCCAGCGCCTGGAACCGCGCGCTGCTCGAGAACGCGGCGCGGCCCTCGGGCGCGCTGGTCTATGATGGCGGCGAGGCGGCGGGGCTGAGCTCCGAACAGTTCGAGCGGTTGAAGAGCGAGCTGGCGCAAGCCTTCCAGGGCTCGGCCAACGCCGGTCGTCCGATGGTGCTCGAGGGCGGGTTGTCGTGGCAGGCGATGGCGCTCTCGCCCGCCGATATGGATTTCGCCAACCTCAAGGCGGGCGCGGCGCGCGATATCGCGCTCGCCTTCGGGGTGCCGCCGATGCTGCTCGGGCTGCCGGGCGACAACACCTATGCCAATTACCGCGAGGCCAACCGCGCGCTGTGGCGGCTGACGCTGCTGCCGCTGGCGAAACGCGTGCTCGACGCGCTCGCGGCGGGGCTGGCACCGTGGTTCGAGGATGCGGAGATGCATGTCGACCTCGACAAGGTTCCGGCGCTGGCGGAGGACCGCGAGACGCTGTGGAGCACGGTCACCGCAGCGGATTTCCTCTCCGCCGACGAGAAACGCGCGCTGCTGGGCCTGCCCGCCGCAACCACCACCCCTGCGGAGAACGCCTGATGAGCACCGAGGACATGCTCGCCCGGCTGCTGGCTCAGGCCCGCGCCGAGGGCGGCGAGATAGTAACCTTGCGCGCCATGGTCGAGGAGGCGAGCGAGCTGGGCGCGCAGCGCGCCTTGAAGCGGCTCGGGCTCGGCGATGAGAAGGCGCAGGGCGATATCGACGAATTGCGCGAGCTGCTCTCGGCCTGGCGCGACGCCAAGGCGAGCGCCTGGAAGGCTGCGCTGCAATGGCTGTTTCGCGGGCTGATGGCGCTGCTGCTGATCGGCATCGCGGTGCGGCTCGGCGTGACCGAGATGCTGCGATGAGGCTGGCGGGATACGCGGCGCTGTTCGACCGCGCCGACGCGGCCCGCGACACGATCCGCCGCGGAGCCTTCGCGCGCACGCTGGCCGCGCGTGGCGAGCCGCTGCCGCTCTATTGGCAGCACCGGCCCGCGCAGCGGATCGGCTGGGTCGAGCGCATCGCCGAAGATGCGCGCGGACTGCGCGTGATCGCGATGCTCGACGACCCGCAGTGCCGCGCAGGCGCGATGCTGCGGCGCCGCGCAGTGAGCGGGCTGAGCTTCGGCTTCCGCGCGCGCGGCTTCCGCCGGTCGGATGGCGGCCGCGAGCTGCTCGATATCGACCTGTTCGAGGTCAGCCTCGTGACCCACCCGCTGCAGCATCACGCGCGGGTGCATTCGATCCGCGCCTGAGACCCCATTCCCCTCCCCAACGAAAGGTGAACTGCCCCATGGATATGCCCGTAACCGACACCAACACCACCGCCACCGATCCGCTCGAGGCCAGCTTCGACATCGTCGCCCGCCAGGATCGCGCCGAAAGCGCCATCGTGACGCTGCGCTCCGATGTCGACGAGGTGAAGGCGCGCGTCGACCGCATCGGCCGCGCCGCCGCGCGCCCCGCGCTGGCGGGCGCCGAAGCCGAAAGCCCGGAACTGAAGGGCTTCGTCGATGGCTATCTGCGCCGCGGCCGCGAGGCCGAGGTCAAGTCGCTGAGCGGCGCGGTGCCGTCCGATGGCGGCTATGCCGTGCCGCGCCAGATCGATGCCGCGATCGCCCGCGAACTGACCGAAATCAGCCCGATCCGCGCCATCGCGCAGGTCGTCCAGACCGGCAGCGCGGGCTATCGCAAGCTGGTCACCACCGGCGGCACCGCCAGCGGCTGGGTCAGCGAGACCGCCGCGCGGCCCGGAACCGACACGCCCAATTTCGCCGAAATCGCCCCGCCGACCGGCGAGCTTTATGCCAACCCCGCGGCGAGCCAGGCGATGCTCGACGACGCCGGTTTCGATCTCGAGGCCTGGCTGGCCGCCGAGATCGCGATGGAATTCGCCCGCGCGGAGGGCGCAGCCTTCGTCAACGGAAGCGGCTTCGACCAGCCCGAGGGCTTCCTCAACGCCCCCGCGACCACCGCTATCGATGGCGTGCGCCCCTTCGGCACGCTGCAATATATCGGCTCGGGCGATGCGGCGGGTCTGGGCAGCGAGCCCGAGGTGCGACTGATCGATCTGGTCCATACGCTGAAAGCGGGCCATCGCCAGGGTGCCAGCTTCGTGATGAATTCGGCGACGCTGGCGACGGTGCGCAAGCTCCGCACGCTCGATGGCGGCTTCCTGTGGCAGCCCGGAATGGTCGAGGGCCAGCCCGACCGGCTGCTGGGCTATCCGGTGGTCGAGGCCGAGGACATGCCCGATGTCGGTGCGGGCGCCTGCCCGATCGCCTTCGGCAATTTCCGCCACGGCTATCTGATCGCCGAACGCAGCGCGACGCAGATCCTGCGCGATCCCTTCACCAACAAGCCCTTCGTCCACTTCTACGCCACCAGGCGGGTGGGCGGCCAGGTGCTCGATGGCGCGGCGATCAAGCTGCTCAAGATCGAGGCCTAGGCCTCTTCGACGAAGACCCGATGGCGGGCGGTCCCCCCAGCATTCCCTGGCCCCGCCCGTCCGGTCCGTCCGCGCGCCGTGCCCCCTGCGGGGCGCGGGCGGGCCAACCCCTGCTTCCCCTCCAGACCCGAAGGAGTCTCGCCATGACGCGGGCTATCGTGGCGCTTCCCGATCTGTCGGGGGCGCCGCTCGACCAGTGCCGGCAATGGCTGGCGATCACCGGCGCGCGCGACGACGCGCTGCTGGTCCAGATGCTCCACGGCGCGCTGGCGCTGTGCGAGGGCTTTACAAGGCTGGTGCCGCTGGCGACTGGGTTCGAGGAGCTTCTGCCTTCGGTGCCCGGCTGGCAGCCGCTCACCACGCAGCCGGTGCGCGAAGTCCTGGCGCTCGAGCAGGTCGCCGCCGATGGCACGCGAACCGCGCTGACCGCGGGCTACGAAACCCGCATCGACAGCGAGCAGCACGGCCATATCCGGCTCGCGCAACCGACCCGCGACACGCATCTGGCGGTGCGCTTCGCGGCAGGGCTGGAGACCGACTGGATGGCGCTGCCTCCGGGCCTCGCGCAGGGCGTGATCCGCCTCGCCGCGCATCATTACCGCACCCGCGACAGCGGCGGCGACGCTGCGCCCCCCGCCGCGATCGCCGCTCTGTGGCGGCCGTTCCGGATTCTGCAGCTGTGAGCGGCTCCTTCGAAAGCATCGCCGCCGCGCTGACCGCCCACGCCGCGCGGCTGGCTGCGAAACATGGCGAGGCCCGCCGCGCCGCTCGCCGCGACGGCAGTGCCTGGCGCTCCGCCGCGCGGCTCTGGCCGCTGTTCGCGAAAGGAGACTGACCATGGAAAGCCGCTTTCGCGCCGACCTCATCGCCTGGCTGCGTGCCGATGCCACGCTCGCCGCGGCCCTCAACGCGGTTGAGGAGGAAAGCCCCGTCGCCGCCAGCCCGCCTTGGCTCGGGATAGCCGCCAGCGCCAGCGCCGACTGGAGCGGCAAGACCCACACGGGCCGCGAGGTCCGGATCGCGCTCGAACTGGTTGATCGGCAGGACGACCCCGAGGCCGTGGCCGCGACCATCGGTGCCATCGAACACCGCATCGCCACGCTCGCCCCGGTCCAGCCGGGCTACCGCGTAGTCGTCACCCAATTCCTGCGCAGCCGCGCCGAACGCCGGCCCCGGTCCTTGCGCGCCGTGCTGCTCGAATATTCCTTCCGCCTGCTCGCAACCCCAACGGAGTAATGCCCATGACAGCCCAGAAAGGCGCCGCCTTCCTGCTCAAGATCGGCGATGGCGCCAACCCGCCGGCCGCTTACGAAACCGTCGCCGGCCTCAGAACCACGCAGATGTCGATCAATGGCGACACGGTGGTGGTGACCCACAAGCAATCGGGGGGCTGGCGCGAACTGCTTTCGGGCGCGGGAACGCGCTCGGTCTCGGTGAGCGCCAGCGGCATCTTCCTCGGCAGCGCCGCCGAGGCTGCCCTGCGCGGCCATGCGCTGGCGGGGACGCTCGACGATTACGAATTGTCCTTCGAGGATGGCGCCCGGATGCGCGGGCGCTTCCTCGTCCAGCGGCTCGACTATGCCGGCGATTTCAACGGCGAGCGCACCTATGCGCTCCAGCTCGAAAGCTCGGGCGCGGTGGTGCCGGCATGAGCGGCGCGGCGAATCCGCTGAGGGGCGAGGCCACGCTCGAGCTGGCGGGACGCAAGCTGGTGCTGCGCCCGACCTTCGAAGCACTGGTCCAGGCGGAGGAGGAGCTGGGCCCGCTGTTCGCGCTGGTCGAGCGCGCGGGCGAAGGCCAGTTGCGGATCGCCGAGATTGCGGCGCTGTTCTGGCACTGCCTAGCCGAGCGCGAGGCGGCGAGCCGCGAGCAGATCGGCGAAGCGGTGGTGGCGATGGGGCTGGCGCGCTGCGCCGCGCCGCTGCGGACGCTGCTCGGCGAAATCCTGCGGGGCTCATGACCCAGTGCTTCGCCGATTCAGCCGCGCAATGCGCCGGTCTCGCCGCACAAAGGCTCGGCTGGCGCCCGCGCACCTTCTGGGCCGCCACCCCCGCCGAGCTGGCGCTGTCGCTCGGCCCGCTGCTTGCCGCCGCTTCCCCCACTCCGCCCAGCCGGGCCGAAATCGCGCGGCTGATCGCCAAGGACATGTCCCATGGATGACGAGATCGACACGCTGATGGTCGAGGTGCGCGCGAGCACCAGCGGCTTTGCCGCCGATATCGCGACGATGCGCAGCGCCTTCGACAGCCAGTTGCTCGACGGGTTCGACCGCGCGGGCGGCGTGCTCGAAAGGAGCTTGCTGACCGCGATCCGCAAGGGCAGCCTGGGCTTCGACGACCTCCAGCGCGCCGCCGCGCGCGCGCTCGACCAGATTGCGGCGCAGGCGCTCCAGCTCGGGCTCGGTTCCATCTTCGGCGGCGCGGCCGCGGGCGGTGGCGTGGGCGGGTTGCTGGCGGGCACGCTGGGCGCGCTGTTCGGCCTGCCCGGGCGCGCGACCGGCGGGCTGGTTGCGCCGCAGCGGCCCTATCTGGTCGGCGAGCGCGGGCCCGAGCTGTTCGTCCCCGCCAGCGCCGGGCGGGTCGAGCCTTCGCCCATGACCGGCACCGGGCCGCGCGAGGTGCGCGTCGCAATCGCACTCAACCCCGAACGCGGCGCCAGCGCCCCCGCCGCCTTGCGCCGCTCGTCGCGTCAGATCGCCAGCGCGGTCCGCCGCGCGCTGCTCGACTGAACAGTCGGCCAAGAGAAGGAACACCGACCATGGCATTCTGGCTGGCCCGCCAACGCGACGGGCAGGAGAGCGACGCGATCCAGCGTTTCGACCCGCGCTTCTGGACCATCAACTTCCCGCGCCCGATGATGGCCAGCGTGGTCACCACCGGGCCGCAATCGTTGCGGGTGGATTGCGAATTCCATCTGGCGGGCGAGCTGGCTGGTCTGATCTGGGCGAGCGAGGACAGCCTCGACCACCCGCTGCTCGCTTATGAAACGCACCGCGATTACGCGCACACCGTGCTTGCCTTTCGCTGGCGTTCGGCCGGGATCATCGCGCTCGACCAGCCCAACGGCCCGACGCTGACCATCGAGGGGCGCGATGCCGCGGGCGCAGACCGGGTGTGGTATGTCCGGCTGTGGAACTACGCCAGCGGCACGCCGGAGGATGCCGCAGTGGTGCTGCCTTTTTCGCAGCTGCAATCGGGCTACGGGCTGCCGGGCGAGCCGATCCACCCCTCGGTCATCGACCGGATGTTCATCTCGCTCGTCCCGCCCGGCTATATCGCGGGGAGCACCGCCCCGCTGCCGCAGCGCGCCGAGGGCTGGGCCGAGCTGACCGCCATCACCTGCCATGGCGATCACGCGATGCTGGTGCTGGGCGATGCCATCCTGCCTGCGCATGGCGAGCGGATGGCCACCGCCTATGACGATGCCTTCAACCAGACGCCGGCGCGGCTGGTGCGGCAGATCGAGCAGCTCGGCTACCGCGATCGCGTGGTCCATTATCTGGGGATGAGCCATTTCTTCCGGCTCGAACCCGGCGAAGACCGGCTGGTGGTCGCTGCCGATGGCGAAATCTGTATCCCTGCGCGCCGCTGGCACGAGACCTTTTTCGCCGCGCTGGCCGAGGCCGGGCTCGAACCGATCCTGTCGCTGTCCTACGAACTCTTCGCCGAGCACTGCCCCGCCGCCTGGCGGCAAGTGAGTTTCTACAGCCAGCCGGCGCTGACCGGCTGGGACCCTCCCTCGAACCTGCTCTCGCCCGCCAACGCAATGGCGATGGGCTGGCTGCGCGCGGTCGCAGCGCGCTTCGTCGCGCTGGTCGAGGCGGCGGGCCTGCCGGTGCTGTTCCAGATTGGCGAGCCCTGGTGGTGGGTCATGCCCGATGGCACGCCTTGCTTCTACGACGATGCGGTGCTGGCGCAGCTGCCCGAATTGCCGCCGCATATCCCCGACATGACAATGCCGCTCTATGCGCCGCATTTCGCCTTTCTCGACTGGCTCGGGGAATTGCTCTCCGCCTCGACCGATGCGCTGACGCAGGCGGTGCGCGAGGCGGCGAGCGGACCCGCCGAGGTGCTGTTGCTGGCCTTCACCCCGACCATCCTCGACCCCGCCATGCCCGAGTTGAAACGCGCGAACCTGCCGTCGGGCTGGGCCTGGCCCGCCTTCGACCGCCTGCAGCTCGAGGACTACGACTGGCTGACCGCGGGCGCCGAGGCCGAGCGGCGCCGCGGCTATGCCGAAGTCCAGGCACGGCTGGGCTATCCGCTCGAGCTTCAGGACTATCTCTCGGGCTTCGTGCTCGATGCCGCCGATGCCGAAACCTATTGGCGCCGCATCGATGCCGGACTCGACGAGGCGCGGCGTCGCGGGGTGACCCAGCGCTATGTCTGGGCGCTGCCGCAGGTCGCGCGCGATGGATACACCCGCCTGCCCCTGCCATTGGAGACCGATGTGAACGATTTCGACGATATCGCCTATCCGCTCGCGCTGGGGCGCGATGCGACGGTGAGCCCCGAATTCTCGACTGCGGTCGCGGTGACCGCCTCGGGCCACGAGCGCCGCAACGCGCTTTGGTCGGATGCGCGGCTGGGCTTCGATGTCGGGCCGGGCATCCGCTCGGAGGAGGAGCTGGCGCTGCTGATCTCTTTCTTCCGCGCGCGCCACGGCCCCGCGACCGGCTTCCGCCTGCGCGATCCCTTCGACCACAGTTCCAATGGCATGACCGGTGTGCCGACACCGACCGACCAGCCCCTCGGCACCGGCGACGGGCTGCGCGCCGACTTCGCGCTTGCAAAGCATTACGGCGCGCAGCAGCGGCGGATCACCCGCCCCGACGCTGCTTCGCTGCGGGTCAGCGTGGCCGGGGTCGAGCGCTTCGACTGGACGCTGGGCGAGAAGGGCCGCGTGGTCTTCGCCGCAGCGCCCGCTGTCGGGGCGGAGGTCGCAGCAGGTTTCAATTTCGACGTGCCGGTGCGCTTTGCCGAGGACCGGCTGAATGTCTCGGGCGCGGGCTTCGCGGCGGGAGAGGCGCCCTCGGTTCCCCTGGTCGAAATCCGCGAGGACGCCTCATGACACGGGTCTTCTTCGACCGCGCGCTCGACACGGTGGCGAGCTTCTGGCGGATCTATCGCCGCGACGGGGTGACGCTGGGCTTCACCACCCACGACCGCGACCTGTGGTTCGACGGCGTGCTCCACCGCGTCGCGCCCGGCATGGTGCCCTCCTCGATCCGCCGCAGCAGCGGCTTCGCCGACGACGGCGTCGAGGTCGAAGGCGCGCTCAGCCACGAGGCGATTTCCGCCACGGATATGCAACGCGGCCGCTACGATGACGCGCGCATCGTCATCGGCGCTCTCGACTGGGAGAGCGGCGCGGTTTCGGTGCTCTATCGCGGGCGGATCGCCGGCCTGGTCGCGGAGGATTTCGGCTTCGTCGCGCAATTGCAGTCCGCCAAGGTCGATCTCGCGCGCGATCCGATCCCGCGGACCAGCCCGGGCTGCCGCGCGCGCTTCTGCGATACCGGCTGCACGCTGTCGGCGGCGCGTTTCACCCACCGGACGGCAGTGACCGCGCTCGACCGCGAAGCCAATCGGGTGAGCTTCGCCGGGATCGATCCCGCGCTGTTCGCGCAAGGGGAGTTGCGCTGGCTCGACGGACCGCTGACAGGTCTGCGCGGAACCGTGCTCTCTGCCGATGCGCAGGGGCTGGTGCTCGACCGCCCGCTCGACGAGGCCAGCGCCGTCGGCGACCGCGCGCAGCTGCTGGAGGGCTGCGACCACACCATCGCGACCTGCAGCGCCCGCTTCGGCAATGCGGCGAATTTCCAGGGCGAACCCTTCCTGCCGGGCAACGACCTGCTCGCGCAATATCCGATGCCGCGATGAGCGTGGATCGCGGCCTGTTCCTGCGCGAGGCCGAGACGCTGGTCGGCACGCCATTCCGCCTGCACGGGCGCCACGCAGCAACCGGGCTCGATTGCGTCGGGCTGGTGGCGCTGGCGCTCGCGCGGTGCGGTGGGTCTGACCTGTCGCCAGCGGGCTATCGCTTGCGCAACACCGACATCTCCCGCTGGCTGGCTTTCGCCGGGGCCGCGGGGCTTGAGCCTGTCGAGGCCCCGATCGAGCCCGCCGACATCCTGCTGCTGCGCCCCGGGCCGGCGCAGCACCACCTCGTCATCGCCTGCGATGCCGACACAATCCTCCTCGCCCACGCGGGGCTGCGTCGCGTGGTCCGCCAGCCGATCCCGCGCGACTGGGCGCAGCTGTCCCACTGGCGCTTCGCCGCAGACCAATAGGAGCCGAACATGGCCACACTCATTCTCGGCGCGCTGGGCACGGTGCTCGGCGGACCGCTGGGCGGCGCCATAGGTGCGCTGGCCGGGAACCAGATCGACGGGCAGATATTCGGCAGCGGCAGGCGCGGAGGCCCGCGGCTGAGGGATCTGTCGATCACCACCTCGACCTATGGCCAGCCGATCGCGCGCCCGGTCGGGCGGATGCGGGTCGAAGGGACTATCATCTGGGCCACCGAGTTGCAGGAGCGCAGCGCAACCAGCGGCGGCAAGGGCCAGCCCAGGACGACCAGCTACAGTTATGCGCTGTCTTTCGCGGTGATGCTCGCGAGCCATCCGATCGACGGCGTCGGGCGGATCTGGGCCGATGGCAATCTGCTGCGCGGCGCGGCGGGTGATCTCAAGACCGGCGGCGCAATGCGGCTCTACAGCGGTCATGGCGACCAGCAGCCCGACCCGCTGATGGCCGCCGCGTTGGGTAGCCCCTGCCCCGCCTATCGCGGCCGCGCCTATGTCGTGTTCGAGGATTTGCAGCTGGCGGATTTCGGCAACCGTATCCCGGCGCTGTCCTTCGAGGTCTTCGCCGGGAGCGGAGACGATCTGCTCGGCGTCCTGCTCGAGCCGGCAGGCGGCGTGGCGGATCCCGGGACTGCGATTCCGGGGCTCGACGGCTTCGCGCTGGAAGGCGGCGCGGTGGCGCAATCGCTGGCGCTGCTCGACCGCGTCGAGCGACTGATCCCCGATGCCACCGCTACGCCCCTGCGGCTGCAGTGCATCGCGAACTTCGGCGCGATTCGCGAACTGCCCGAGCCGATCGCCGCGCCCGAAGGGGATTTCGGTCGGGCTGCGGGTACTCGCCACCAATGGCAGGGCGAGGATGCCGAGGCGATCGCGGGGCTGCGCTATTACGATGTCGAGCGCGACTACCAACCCGGTGTCCAGCGGCATGCGACTCGCGCGCCCACTGGACCCGAGCGCCTGCTCGAATTCCCCGCCGCGCTATCGCCGCAGGCGGCACGCGCTCTGGCCGAGCGGGTCGCGGGGCGACGCCTGGAAGCGCGCGAGCGGTTGCACTACCGGACCGCCGAGCTCGACCCCGAGTTGCGGCCCGGAACCCGCGTCCGGCTGGCGGGAAGTACCGCGCAGTGGCTGGTCGAGGGCTGGGAATGGCGCGAAACCGGGGTCGAACTCGAGCTCGTCCGCCACATACCGCGCACCCTAGCGGACCAGCCCGCCAGCCCCGGCACGCCCTGGCTGCCACCCGACCGCCTTCCCGGCGCCACGCTGTTCGAGGCCTTCGAACTGCCCTGGGACGGGCGCTCCATTCAGCAAAGCGGCACCGTCTTTGCAGCGCTCGCGGCACAGGAAGGCCGCTGGTCGGGCGCGACGATCTATGCCGATCGCGGCGGCGCGCTGGTTCCGCTCGCCACCGCCGGCCCGGCCCGCGCGGTTATGGGCACCCTGCTCGCCCCGCTGGACCCGTCGCCTTCGCTGCTGCTGGAGGACAGGGCGCAGCTTTCGGTGCGTCTCGCCGATCCCGACATGGCGCTGGCGCCAACCACCCGCACCGGCATCGCCAATGGCGAGAACCGCCTGCTGGTCGGCGGGGAAATCCTTCAGTTCCGCGATGCGGTCGAGCCCTCGCCGGGTGAATGGATACTCACCGGTCTGCTGCGCGGGCGCGGCGGGACCGAGGGCGCGGCACTGGCGGGCCATGGCGTGGGCGCTTCGGTCATCCTGCTTGACGAACGGCTGGTACCGCTCGATTCGGCCCTGCTCGGCAGCGACGCCACACTCGCCGCGATCGGCCCGGCAGAGGATCAGCCCATCGTCTCGGCGATCGCGCTGCGCGGCATCGCAGACCGCCCCCTCACGCCGGTCCATGCCCAGGCTGAACTCGACTCGAGTGGCGCGCTGTGGTTGCGATGGACCCGCCGGGCCCGCGGCGGCTGGCGCTGGCTCGATGGAGTCGATGCGCCGCTGGTCGAAGAGCGCGAGCGTTACGAAGTCGGCTGCGGACCGGTGAGCACTCCGCTTGCCCTGTACGAGACCGCAATCTCGCAATTCACGTTCGAGCCGGCCCTGCTCGCTGCGCTGCCCGCGGGCACGCAAGTCTGGGCCCGCCAGATCGGCAGCTACGCCCGCTCGCCCGCGCTGCGGCTCGCCAACCTCCCCTGATTGCCCTTTACGGAGATACCGTCATGTCCGAACCCTATGCCCTTGAATCCATTTCGCCTCGCCACGGCCTGCCCTTTCTTCACCCTGGACAGGCCCAGAAGGAGTTCTTCGTCAACGAGGCGCTGGCGCGGCTCGACGCGCTGGTCCAGGCGACCGTCCTCGACGAACGCGCGCAGCCCCCCGTCCAACCGCAGTCGGGCGATGCCTATCTGGTCGCAGCCGGTGCCGAAGGCGCCTGGCAGGGAGAGGATGGTACGATCGCCGTGTACCAGGCAACGCACTGGCTGTTTCAACCGCCGGTTAAGGGCGCGAGCGTCCGTCGGCTGGACACCGGTCAGGTCTGTATCTATTCCAACGGCTGGACCACGGCGCCTGAACCCGTCGAACCCAGTGGCGGCACGACGATCGACGCCGAGGCTCGCGTTGCAATTGCCGCGCTCGTAGCTGCTTTGCGCCATTCGGGAATTTTTTCTGCGAATTGATGGAACTACGGGTGTTACGCCGCGTTCCTAATCGCCGAACGGACGGAATCCTTCGTATTGTTATCGGGTGTTGCCATATCGCGGCATTCTTGCAACAGTTCCGGACAATGTCCGCTTGCCACCCAACTGGGTAAAAGTTAGATAACTCGCCACTCGGTGGATCAAATTCGCAATAAGGGGAATTTTATAATGCGGAAACTCGTCATAGGAATGGCGATGGCCTCAACGGCCCTTGCTTCGCCTGCTCTCGCACGCGACGGACAATGGTACGTTGGCGTCGAAGGCGGTGCCATGATCGTCGAAGACACAGAATTCGACATCGGCGCAACCGCTGACCAGCTCGTCGTCGAAGCCGACAAGGGCTACGACGTCGGCGGTTTCGTCGGTTACGATTTCGGGGCGTTCCGTCTCGAAGCCGAAGCCAGCTATCGCGATGCCGATCTGGAAACCGTTACCGTTGGGACCACCGGTCTCGGTTTCGGTCCGTTCGTCGCAGCTCCCGGCCAGTATGCGGCTGGCGGCGGTGTGGACGTTCTCAGCTTCATGCTCAACGGCATGTTCGACTTCGGTCCCGATGACGGCCTTCAGGGCTTCGTCGGTGGCGGTGTCGGCGTTGCCCGTACCGGCATGGAAGGCTTCATCAGCCAGAGCCAGCCGGCTTCGTTCGACGATTCGGACAGCGGCTTCGCATGGCAGGTCCTGGCGGGCGTCCGCGCTCCGCTGAGCGACAATGTCGATGTCGGCCTCAAGTATCGCATGTTCACCTCGGACAATGTCGAGCTGACCGACGCGCTCGGTCGCACGCTGCAGGGCGATGTGCGCACGCACTCGATCCTCGGCACGCTGAGCTACAACTTCGGTGCTCCGGCTGCGGTCGTTCCGGTGGCTCCGCCTCCGCCCCCGCCGCCGCCGCCCCCGCCGCCTCCCCCGCCCCCGGCGCCGCGCCCGGCACCGGTCTGCGAGACGGGTCCGTACATTGTCTTCTTCAACTGGGACAAATCGGACATCACTCCGGAAGCAGCGACGATCCTCGACAACGCGGTTTCGGCCTATGCCAACTGCGGCGCGGCTTCGGTCATGCTGGCCGGTCACACCGACCGTTCCGGTACGCAGACCTACAACCAGGGTCTCGCCGAGCGTCGCAACGCTTCGGTCCGCGATTACCTGGGTGCACGTGGCATCCCGAATGGCCGGATCAACAGCCAGGCATTCGGCGAAACGCAGCCGCGCGTCCCGACTGCCGACGGTGTCCGCGAACTGCAGAACCGTCGCGTCGAAGTGACCTACGGTCCGGGTTCGGGCATGTAAGTCTGACGCCAAGCGTCAATAAGTTGGAGGGGCCGGAGCAATCCGGCCCCTTTTTCGTTGGGTGATCGAGTGCCGACCTTCAATCAATCAGGGAGACCTTCGATGTCCATCCGCTTTCCGATCATCCTTCTGGGCGCCACCGCGCTGTCAGCCTGCGCGACAGTCGAGAATATCGCCGACGACGTGGCCAATGAGCTGTCCACCGAACAGGTCGGGACGGCTTCGCTGAGTTTCGCCAACGGCCAACCCGCCGGCACCGCACGGCTGCTGTCCGACGGCGAGCAACTTTCCTTGGCCGTCACCGTCAACGGCATGGCGCCCGGCGCGCACGGGTTCCACCTCCACACCACGGGCACCTGCCGCGCTCCGGACTTCACCAGCGCCGGCGGCCATCTCAACCCCTACAACCGCACCCACGGCACGCAGTCGCCCGGTGGCAGCCATCTGGGCGATATGCTCAATCTGCAGGTCAATGCCTCGGGTAGCGCCAGCACCACGGTCGATGTCAGCGACACGCCGGCATCCGCGCTCGAGGAAATCTTCGATACCGACGGGACCGCCGTGGTGGTCCATGCAGGTGCCGACGATTATCGCACCGACCCCTCGGGTGACGCGGGTTCGCGCATTGCCTGCGGTGTCCTGCGACCCAGCAGCTGAGCCGCGCTTTCGCGCGCCAAACTCTAGATGAATATCCCGTCGCGGCGGGAGAGCATCCGCATCAAACGGACGGCTCTCCCGCCGCCGCGGCGCGTGCCACGAGCGTCCGCTCGGCCTCCGGAACCGTCCGATAGGCGAAGTACAACAGGACCGTCCCGATCGGTGCGGCCACCAGCATCGACAGCACCCCGGTCGAGAGGCTGCCGGTCATGGTCGAAACCTGGCCCGCCATATAGGGCCCAAGCGCCAGACCCACGAGCGTCGTCGACAGGAAGAAGGTCGCGGTGGCAGTCCCGCGCATCCTCGGCAGCACGAGGTCCTGCGTGGTCGCCGCCGCAGCCCCCAGTGCGGAGCTGCCGAACAGCGAGAGGATGAAGTTGAGGAAATAGAACAAGGCCACATTCTCTGTGGTGAAAGCGATGATCAACGGGATCACCGGCGCCAGCACCCCGAATGCGATCACGAACAGGCGGCCGCCCGGATTGCGTTCGCGCAGCCAGTCGGACACCCGTCCGCCGATGATGACGCCCAAAAAGCCGCCCATCGCGCCACCGCCGCCGATCCAGAACCCCAGCACCGCTTTCGATGCCCCGAGCACGCGCTCGGCATAGGGCGCCGCCCAGAAGGACACCGAATAGGAGGCGAAGGCGACCATGCCGTAGCCCAGGATGGTGAAGAGAAACGCCGGGTTGCCCCAGATCAGCTTGAAAGTCGGCGGATCGCGCTCGCGCAGCGATATCGCCCAGGAGAAGACCGCGTAATAGCCGATCGCGATTGCGCCCCATTGCTGGTAATTGTCGGTGAGGCCTCCCATCACCCATGCCAGCAGGAAGAACAGCACCGCCGCGAGGATATTGACCATCAACGCCTTGGTCCCCCTTTGCGCGGCAGAGAAGAAGGTGAAGGGCGGGATAACCGCGTAGAGTTCGGTCACGAAGCCGCGGAACGGGTTGCCCACCGGTTTCTGGTCGAGCCCGTCCATCGCGCCGCGAGCCGGCTCGCGCAAGGTGAACACCCAGATCGCCAGCATCAGGCCTGGCATACCAACGACAAGGAACGCCGCCTGCCAGCCGACCAGGCCCAGCGGGCCGCCGCCCGGATAGGCATTGTTCCAGCCTTCCACGATCAACCCGCCGATCAGCAGCGAGATGCCGCCACCGATGTAGAGGCCGGCCGAATAGATCGCCAGCGCGGTCCCGCGCATCTTCTTGGGAAACCAGTCGGATATCAGCGAATAGGCTGCGGGGCTGGCGCTGGCCTCGCCGACCCCGACGCCGATGCGGGCACCCGTCAGCATCATGCCGTTCTTCGCGAAACCCGACGCCGCGGTCATCATCGACCACAGCGCCAGGCCCAGCGTCATCAACCGCACGCGGTGCCAGCTGTCGGCCAGCCGGCCCAGCGGGATACCGAACAGCGCGTAGAACACGCCGAAGGCGGTGCCGTAAAGAAAGCCGAGATCGGCATCGCTGAGCCCGAGATCCGCCTTGATGTCGTTGGCGAGGATCGAGAGGATGTTCCGGTCGATGAAATTGAGCATATAGACCAGCACCAGCACGCTCAGCGCATACCAACTGTAGGCCGGAACCTTCGCGTCGGTATCGACGGTCGGTAGATCGGTCGCCAGCGCAGTCTTCGTAGGCTCAGTCAATGTCCACTCCCTCCACCCGGGTTATTTCCCCGTCGTAGCGGGTGGTATCGGCAAGCCCCGCTTCGGAAAAGCCTTTTCGCCGCAAACGGCAGGAATCGCAGGTGCCGCACGCGAGGCCGGCGGACGTCGGATCGTAGCAGGACCAGCTCCACGCCGGGTCGAGCCCCAGCCGCGCGCATTCGCGAGCGATGTCGGCCTTGGTCATGTGTTGCAACGGCGCATGGATAGTGAAGGCACCGCCCTCGACGCCCTGCTTGGTTCCCAGCCGCGCGGTCTCGGCGAAACTGGCGATGAATTCGGGCCGGCAGTCCGGGTAACCCGAATAATCCAGCGCATTCACCCCGATGAAGATGTCGTGCGACTGGACAGTTTCGGCGAAGGCCGTCGTCAACGCGAGGAAGACCAGATTGCGCGCCGGCACATAAGTTACCGGAATCCCGTCCTCGAGACCGGTCTTGGGAACGTCGATATCGTCGGTCAGCGCCGAACCGCCGAACCGGCGCAGGTCGAGCGGCAGTTCGACATGGCGCGCCGCACCTAGGCGTACCGCTATGGCGCGCGCGGATTCGATCTCGCGGACATGCCGCTGCCCGTAATCCACGGTAATGGCGTAAAGCTCGTGCCCGGCTTCGCGCGCGAGCGCGGCGGTGACCATCGAATCGAGCCCGCCCGAGAGCAGGACCACCGCCGGGCCGGGGCTTGTCTGTGCAGGATCGCTCATCCGCGCCGCGCTAGGGCGGCGGCCGCATCGGCGCAAGCGTCAGCGGCAGGAACCCACGCGCCGTGCCTCGGCGGAAAACTGGAATGGGCGGCCCCCGGCGATCCCCTGGCTCTCGACCTGGGCGAGCGTTGCGCTTTCGAGCCGGACGCTGGTCCGGCCATAGCCATTGCCGCGGCAGGTGTACTGCACCGTCACCTGGTTCGCGCCATTCTCGACCACCAGACGACTGCAATTGGCCCCGCGGTGGCGCAGCTGGATCAGCTCGGTGCCTTCGCGCAGGCAAATCCGCTGGCTGGGCTCCCCATCGCGAAAGCGCAATTCCCATTGCCCGCGATCGAGCTCGCCAAACAGGGCGAGGTTGGCGTTCTGCGCAGCCGAAGGCGCGACAGTCAGCGTCAATGCGCCAGTCGCGCCGAGACCTGCCAATGCCGTCAGAATAAATTTGCGCATATCACACCTCGATTGCGTGCCGAAACTAGCAGCGATACCGCCGTCATATTCATTACCATAGATGAACCGTGCTTTACTATCGACGAAACGATCACGCCGCGATGGGGAACTTGCGCGAACAGAAGGCACAATCGACCACGATCAGCCCGTCCTCGTCGCGCATGTCTTGGCGTTCTTCTTCAGGAAAGCGCGTCAGCACCGCGTGATAATGTTCGGCGGTGCAGCGACAGCCGCGCGAAATCGGCGCGCCCCGGACGACGCGGACCTCCTCTTCCTCGTGGAACAGCCGCCAGACGATCGCCTCGAGCGACAGTTCGGGGTCGAGCAATTCGTCGTGACGCAAGGATCCCGCCATCACCGCGACATGCTCCCATTCTGGATGGTCGAGCCGGACATGCAGCCGCTCTCGGCCCTCCTCGCCATCGGCGAGATGCTGGACGAGCATTCCGGCGGCCCGGCAACCCTGCGGGCCGCTCGTCACCGAGGTGCGAATCAGTGTCGGCAGCTGTTCGGACTGGACGAAATAGCCTTCGCAGGCGCGCGCCAGGCTGTCGCCTTCTAGCGGGACGATTCCCTGATAGCGGCCGCGGCCATCGGTCATGTCGAAGGTCAACGCGAGATAGGCCTTGCCGAACAGCGCATAGAGCGTCGGATTGGCACCCAGTTCGGCCAGAGCATCGGCGTCGAAATCGACATAGCCGCGCAGCGCCCCGGCGCGATAGTCGCACACGAACAGGTTCACCGCGCCAGTCTCGGTCTGCGCCTGCATGGTGACCTGCGAGCCGTCGTCCTTGAGCAGGCTGCCGATCAGCGCGGTGAGCACCAGCGCCTCCGCTAGCAGATTGGCGATCGGCGGCGGATAGGCGTGCGCCGAGAGGATTTCGTCGACGGTGCGGTCGACCCGCACCAGGCGGCCACGCGCGTCGCGCGAGGGGATGCTGAAGCCCAGCGTACGCTCGGAAAAAGTTTCTTCGGGTTCGGTCATCCGCGCCATATGGGGCGCGCCCGCGCTGCTTTTAAGGCCCCGGTTACCCGGAACGGCCCTCAGCCGGTCGGCAATTTCCCGTGGCACCACAGCAGGATCGATTTCTGCGCGTGGATACGGTTCTCGGCCTCGTCGAAGACAAGCGATTGCGCGCCTTCGAAGACTTCCTGCGAGACCTCCTCGCCGACATGGGCGGGGAGGCAATGGAGGAAGCGCGCATCGGGCTTTGCCAGCGCCATCAATTGCGCATCGACCTGGAACGGCGCCATCGCCGCCAGCTTGGCCTCGGCGTGACTCTGACCCATCGACACCCAGGTATCGGTGACCACCACATCGGCGCCGCGCGCCGCTTCACCCGCATCGCGAGTCACCGTGACCCGGCATCCGGCCTCGCGCGCCATGGCGAGGAACTCGTCCTCGGGATCGTAGCCCTCGGGCGCGCCGACGCGGATGTTGAATTTCATCAGCGCGGCCGCCTCGAGCAGCGAATGGAGCACATTGTTGCCATCGCCCAGCCAGGCGAGCTCCAGCCCGGGGAGCGGCTTGCCGTGTTCGATCACGGTCAAGAGGTCGGCGACGATCTGGCAGGGGTGCGAGCGGTCGGTGAGCCCGTTGATCACCGGCACATCGGCATGCTCGGCCAGCGCCTGCGCTTTGGCGTGATCGTCGGTGCGGATCATGATGGCATCGACCATCCGGCTGAGCACGCGCGCGGTGTCGGCGATGCTCTCGCCTCGGCCGAGCTGCGTGGTCGCGGCATCCAGGATCAGCGCCGAACCACCCAGCTGGCGCATGGCGATATCGAAGCTGACGCGGGTGCGGGTCGAATTCTTCTCGAAGATCATCCCCAGCACATGCCCCGCAAGCGGCGCATCGGCATCCGCGCGGCCCTTGGGCCATGCCCCCGAACTATCGAACCGCGCCGCCTTGCGGTCCTGCGCATCGCCGATCATCGCAGCGATCGCATCCCCGCCCGCATCGGACAGGTCGAGGAAGCTCCGCACCGGTGACGATGCGCCAGAGGTGTCCCGGCCCGCCATCACGCGGGCTCAGGCATGGTAAAGTTCGCCGCGCCTGCGGAGAGCTTGTCGAAGAATTCGTCGAACTCGGCATCGCCCGCCACCAGCGGCGGCAGGATGCGCAGCGTCTGGTCGCCTGCGGCCACGGTCATCAAATGGTGATTGTCGCGCAGGTGGACGAAGAAGGGCCGGCTTTCGATTTTCATCCGCAGACCGAGCATCAGCCCCTTGCCACGCACGCAATCGAACAGCTCGGGGTAGTTGCCGATGAATTGCTCCAGCCGGGCACGCAGCCGTTCGCCCTTTTCGGTGACTTCGGCGAGGAACGCCTCGTTCGCGACCGCATCCATCACCGCAGTGCCCGCCGCCATAGCGAGCGGGTTGCCGCCATAGGTCGAGCCATGGGTGCCGAAGGTCATCCCGCGCGCGGCCTTTTCGGTCGCGAGACAGGCGCCCAGCGGGAAGCCGCCGCCGATGCCCTTGGCGGTGGCGAGTATATCGGGATCGACTCCGTAGTGTTCATGCGCATAGAATTTGCCAGTGCGCGCGACGCCGCACTGGACCTCGTCCAGAACCAGCATCAGATCGTGCTCGTCGGCGAGATCGCGCAAGCCCTGCATGAAGGCCTGGCTAGCGGGGCGGATGCCGCCTTCGCCCTGGATCGGCTCGACCAGGAAGCCAGCCGTCTTCGGTCCGACCAGCTTGCGCACGGCTTCCAGATCGTCGAATTCGCAATAGACGAAGCCGGGCAACAGCGGCTTGAAACCCTTGTGCATCTTCTCCTGATTGGAGGCGCTGATGGTCGCCATGGTGCGGCCGTGGAAGGCATTGGTGAAGGTGATCAGCTCGGTGCGGTTGGCATCGCCATCCTCGTGCTGGTGATAGGCGCGCGCGGTCTTGATCGCGGCCTCGACCGCCTCGGCGCCCGAATTGGTGAAGAACACCGTATCGGCGAAGGTGACATCCACCAGCCGCTGCGCCAGCGCCTCGCCCTGCGGACTGCCGTAGAGGTTGGAAACATGCATCAGCGTCTCGGCCTGACGCTGGATCGCGCCGATCAACCCGTCGTGGCTGTGGCCGAGCAGGTTGACCGCGATGCCGCTGGCGAAATCGAGATAGCGCGTGCCGTCCTCGTCGATCAGATGGCAGTGCTCGCCGCGAACGGGGCGAACCCCACAACGGGGATAGACGGGCATCAGCGGTGTAATCGACATGGGACCTCCGGAGCGAACGGGCGCGGTGATTGAGAGAGTTGGAGCGATAGAACGAGCGGTCAAATGCAAATGGCGGCCCCGTGAGGGGACCGCCATTCACGTATCCTTCGGCGTCTATTGAGTCGCGCGCGCCCGGTCAAACCGTGGCGGCGCGGCTCGCCTCATTCCGGGGCCGGAACGAGATTGACCGCCGAATATTTGCCTCGTCGGTCGACCTCGAGATCGAACTCGTAACGCTGGCCTTCGTCGATGCTCGACAGGCCCGAGCGTTCGACCGCGCTGATATGCACGAAAGCATCGGGCTGTCCGTCGTCGCGAGTGATGAAGCCGAAGCCCTTCATCGCGTTGAAGAATTTGACCGTTCCGCTCGCCTTGTCGCCGGTCAGCTCGCGCTTGGGCGGACCGCTGTCGGATTGGGTTTCGACCACATCGCCAAGAATCTGGAGATCCTGTGCGGAGACCTTGCCGCCGCGATCGACGAGGTTGAACTCCAGCTCCTGGCCTTCCCCGAGGTTTGCGAGCCCGGCGCGTTCGACCGCGCTGATGTGAACGAACACGTCCTCACCGCCGCCATCCTGCTGGATGAAGCCGAAGCCCTTCTGGGCGTTGAAGAATTTGACCTTGCCCTTGCCGGTGCCGACGACCTGCGCGGGCATGCGGCTGATACCGCCTGCGCCACCAGCGCCTGCGCCGCCGCCCGGTCCGCCACGGCTGGGAGCGCCTCCGCCACCGCCGCCGCGGTAACCGCCGCCGCCGCCCGAGCCGCCGCGGTCATTGTTGAAGCCGCCCCGGTCGCCGCCGAAACCGCCGCCAAAACCACCTGAGGATCCGAATCCCTCCGACGGGCCGCCCATTGGCTCGAAACCGTCTTCTCCAAATCCGTCGCGCTTGTCCCGTCCCCGACGGCGGCCTCTATCGTAACCCATGATTCAAATCGTACCTTATCGCGCCGCCCCGCAGGTGAAACGCCGGATCGCGGGCCGCATGGCAAACCCGGCGCAAGCGGGAACCGATTCGTCGGAAAGCCCCGCCCATTTCAACACGCTACATAGCCATAAAACCACGACCAAGCGAATGTTTTAACGTTGGGGGCTGGTCTGGCGGGCAAATGTGACATTTTCGCATGGAGATTCGGACACCTATTTGCACGCGCTTCATGTTGCGAAATGCCCTGCATCGCGGCAAAGGCGCGCGATGGATATACTCGCCCTGCTTTCCGACCCGGCCGCCTGGCTTGCGCTTCTAACCCTGATTGCGCTCGAAGTGGTGCTCGGGATCGACAATCTGATTTTCATCGCCATCCTCTCGAACAAGCTGCCCGAGCACCAGCAACAGCGCGCGCGGCGGATCGGGCTGATCCTGGCGCTAGTGATGCGTATCGGACTGCTGATGCTGATCGGCTGGCTCGTGACCTTGCAGACCCCGCTGTTCGACCTCGGGATCCAGGGTCAGCCCACCGAATACGGCGGGCCGAGCTTCGATACCGCCTTTTCCGGGCGCGACCTGATCTTGCTCACGGGCGGGCTGTTCCTGCTGTGGAAGGCGACCAAGGAAATCCACCATTCGATGGAGCCCGAAGACGATTCGGGCCACCTGCTCGACAAGACCCCCGGCGTCGCCAAGGCGGCAACCGCCACCTTCGGCGCGGTGATCGCGCAGATCGTGGCGATCGACATGGTATTCTCGGTCGATTCGATCCTTACCGCGGTGGGCATGACCGACGACATCCCGATCATGGTCGCCGCGGTTGTAATCACGGTCGGCATCATGCTGGTGGCGGCCGATCCGCTGGCGCGCTTCATCGAGCACAATCCGACGCTGGTGATGCTGGCGCTGGCCTTCCTGGTGATGATCGGTGTGGTGCTGATCGCCGACGGCTTCGGCTTCCACGTGCCCAAGGGCTATATCTACGCGGCGATGGGCTTCTCGGTCGGGGTGGAAATCCTCAACATCGTGCAGCGCAACCGGCGGCAGAAAAAGCGGGAAGCCATGGAGGCAAGGGCATGAGCGAATTCAGGACACTATCCGATACGGTCTTTGCCGCGGGACAGATCGCGCCCGAGGATATCGCCCGGGCCGATTCGCAAGGCGTGACGTTGATCGTCAACAACCGCCCCGATGGAGAAGCGCCCGACCAGCCGGACGGCGAGACAATCGAAGCCGCGGCGCGTGCCGCCGGGATCGACTATGTCGCGATCCCCGTCGATTCGTCAGGCTTCGACCAGGGACGCATCGCGGCAATGCAGGCGGCGCTCGATAGCGCGGAGGGCAAGATCCTCGCCTATTGCCGCACCGGAACGCGCTCGACGCTGCTGTGGGCGCTGGCCGAAGCGCGGGGAGGCCGCGATCCGGCCGCTATCGAACGCGCCGCCGAAGCGGCAGGCTACGATCTGGGGCCGATCCGCCCCACCCTGATCGATCTCGCGGAGCAGGCGCAGAAATAGACCGGCAGCGCCGCGCCTAGCGGCGGAAATCCAGCGGCGGGTCGCGATCCCCAAGCAGCGAGCGATAGACATAGCCGGGTCCGCGCGACGCATCGAATTCTGCCCGCGCCGCCTCGCGCAATTCCTCGTTCTGGAACAGTTCGACCGCCATCAGCGCCATCGACTTCGCCGCGACCTGCGCACCCTTCGCGCCGATCGAGTTCCCGCTCGCTGCGACCGCCTGCCAGCTGTGTGCGCTGGTGCCGGGAACCCAGGCGGCGGTGGTGAGGCCCACGGTCGGAGTCGCCCAGGAGACATCGCCGACATCGGTCGAACCATAGCCGAGCTTGGTTTCATAAGGCTGAACCTGGCCGGCGCTTTCCAGCGGCTTGCCCTGCTCGCCGAAACTCACCGCGATCTCCTCCGCCCAGGCGCGCTCCTCGGCGGTATAGGTGACGCCGCCGACCTCGCGCAGCTTGGCATTCATCATCCGCGCCAGCGACTGGTTGACCAGCAGCGGATTGTTGCCGTGGATGATCTCCCAGCTGACCTCGGTCCCGGTCCCGAGCGCGGCGCCTCTGGCGGTGGCCTCCAGCCGCTCCCACAGCGCGCGCACCTCGTCGGCCTCCGAATGGCGGACGTAATAGAACACTTCGGCGAAATCGGGGATGACATTGGGCGCCGAGCCGCCCTCGGTGATGACGTAGTGGATGCGCGTATCCATGCTGGTGTGCTCGCGCATCATATTGACCATCATGTTCATCGCCTCGACCCCGTCGAGCGCGGAGCGCCCGCGCTCGGGCGCGGCGGCGGCGTGGGCAGAAACCCCCTTAAAGCGGAACTTCGCCGAGCGGTTGGCGAGGCTGGTCTTGGCTGCCGCGCTGTTCTCGTCGGCGGCGTGCCAGTGGATCGCGGTGTCGACATCGTCGAACAGCCCGGCGCGCGCCATGTATACCTTGCCCGAGCCGCCTTCTTCCGCGGGGGTGCCGTAGAGCCGGATGCGCCCCGGCGTACCCGTCGCTTCGAGCCAGCGCTTCACCGCGATCGCCGCGGTCAGCGAGCCCGCACCGAACAGATTGTGCCCGCAGGCATGGCCCGCGTGCTTGTCCGCCAGCTGCTCGCGCGTCGGCGCGGCGGATTGGGAAATGCCCGGCAGCGCATCGAATTCGGCGAGGATCGCGATCACCGGCCCGCCCTTGCCCCATTCGCCGACGAAGGCGGTTGGGATCTCGGCCACGCCGGGAGTGATGGTGAAACCTTCCGCCGCCAGCTCGTCCTGCAGCAGCCGGGTCGAGCGCGTCTCGAGATAGCCGAGCTCCGCCCAGTCCCACAATTGCTGCGCCACGCGACTGGTGCGTTCGGCCTCGCGTTCGACGATCGCGACCGGGTCGGCGCTCTGCGCGAAGGCGGGTTCGACCAGCAGCGGCTGGGCGGCGAACAGGACCAGGCCTGCGAGACTGACGGATGGTTTCATTGGTATGCTTCCCCCTATTTCCGGCCCTGCTTGCCGCAATCGGCGCGCCGTGCCAATCCGTACGGTGATGGAAATTCCTCCCGCCCTGCTGCAATTCGTGGGATCGCTTGTCGCGATCGTAGCGCTGGCGGGACTGGCATGGTGGTTCAATCTGGGGCCGGCAAGGCGGCTGGAAAGCGAAGACGATGCCCGCCGCGAGGCGAGCGAGGCGGTCGACGGTTTCGCACCGGTCGAAGTGGCGCTCGACCGAAAAGGCCGCGCAGGGCTGCTGCGCGATGCCGAGGGGCATATCCTGCTGTTGCGCCAGCACGGAACCCATTTCGCGGGACGGGTGCTGACCCGCGCCGCGAGCGCGCGGATCGAAGGCGGTGCGCTGGTGGTCGATACGGCGGAAAAGCGCTACGGCGGGGCCCGGCTCCACCTCGACGAACCTTCAGCCTGGGTCCAGCATATCGAGAGTATCAAGAACCGCTGACATGCCCGAATTCGATCCCGTCACCTACGCCGTCCCGGTCTTCGTCCTGCTCGTGCTGGCGGAGATGGTCTGGGCGCGGCGCAAACGCCCGCATGCCTATGAACCGCGCGACACGCTAACCAGCCTCGCCTTCGGGCTGGGCAGCACGGTCGCGGGCGTGCTTTTCGGCGGCGCGATCCTGGCCGCCGCGCTGTGGATCTACGACTACCGCCTGTTCGATTTCGGCGAGACCTGGTGGGCGGTGTGGTGGGCCTGGCCACTCGCCTTCGTGCTCGACGACCTGCTCTATTATGTTTTCCACCGCATGGCGCACCGGGTGCGCTGGTTCTGGGCAAGCCACGTCAACCACCATTCCAGCCAACACTACAATCTCAGCACCGCGCTGCGGCAGACCTGGACCGGCTTTTTCGCGCTGTCCTTCGCCTTCAGCCTGCCGCTGATCCTGCTCGGCTTCCACCCGGCGATGCTGGCGATCGTTTCCGGCTTCAACCTGATCTACCAGTTCTGGATCCACACCGAGGCGATCGGCACGATGCCGCGCTGGTTCGAGGCGGTGATGAACACGCCGAGCCACCACCGCGTCCACCATGCGACCAACCCGCGTTATCTCGACCGCAATTACGCCGGCGTGTTCATCGTCTGGGACCGGATGTTCGGCACTTTCGAGCAGGAGCGGCCCGAGGAGGAGACGATACGCTACGGCATCGTCAAACAGCTGGGCAGCTTCAACCTGCTGTGGGCGGTGTTCCACGAATGGGTCGGCATCGCGCAGGACGTGTGGCGCGCGCCGTGGAAGCACAAATTGTCATACCTGCTGCGCGAGCCCGGCTGGAGCCACGATGGCAGCCGCGAGACCAGCGCCACGATCCGCGCGCGCTGGGAAGCACGACGCGGCGGCGGGGCCGGTAAACCGGTTGCAGACGAAAACCCGATTGCGGGATCGGGCGAGCCTGCGTAACCTCTTCTGCGGAAGAGGAGAAAACATGGACGAATTCGATGTAATCGTGATCGGCGGGGGCAGCGGCGGCAGCGCGGCTGCCGGACGGCTGGCCGAAGCGGGCAAGAGCGTGTGCCTGCTCGAAGCGGGGCCGCGCAACAACACCATGCTGATCAAGACGCCGGGCTTCATGCCCTTCCTGCGCAACAGCTCGAACTATCGCTACGAGACTGTGCCGCAGAAGGGGCTGAACGGACGGACGGGCTACCAGCCGCGCGGTCGCGGCCTGGGCGGGTCCTCGGCGATCAACGCGATGATCTATATCCGCGGCCACAGCTGGGATTACGACCATTGGGCCGAACTCGGCTGCAGCGGCTGGGCCTATGACGATGTGCTGCCCTATTTCAAACGCGCCGAAAGCAACGAGCAGGGCGCCGATGAATTTCATGGCGGCGATGGCCCGCTGCATGTCTCGGACCAGCATTGGGCCAACCCGGGCAGCCTCGCCTTCATCGAGGCGGCGACCCAGCTGCAATTGCCGCACAATCGCGACTTCAACGGCGCGCGGCAGGAAGGTTTCGGCATCTATCAGGTGACGCAGAAGGACGGCGAACGCTGGTCCGCCGCGCGCGCCTATATCGAGCCCAAGCGCGGCAACCGCAATCTCGATGTGCGGATCGGCGTGACCGTCCAGAAAATCGAGATCGACGACGGCAAGGTGACCGGGGTCACCTATTCGGTCGGCGACAAGCAGCGGACGGTGCGCGCGCGCGGCGGCGTGGTGCTGTCGGCGGGCGCGTTCAACTCGCCGCAGGTGCTGATGCTCTCGGGCATCGGTCCGGGCACGCATCTGGCCGAGCACGGCATCACGGTGAAGCGCGATTGCCCCGCGGTCGGTTCCGACCTGCAGGACCATATCGACTACGTCTCGAGCTGGGAGACGCAGAGCACCGATTTCATCGGCGACAGTCTGGCGGGCACAGTGCGGATGGCCAAGGCCATCATCGAGCACCGCCGCAAGCGGACCGGGATCATGACCACCCCCTATGCCGAGGCGGGCGGGTTCTGGAAGGTGATGGAGGATGCGCCCGCGCCCGACGTCCAGTGGCATTTCGTGCCAGCGATGCTCGAGGATCATGGCCGTGCCAAGGTGAAGGGCCACGGCTTCTCGCTTCACGCCTGCGTGCTGCGCCCCGAGAGCCGTGGGACGGTGCGGCTGGGTTCGCGCAATGCCACGGATGCGCCGGTGATCGATCCCAACTTCCTCGATGACGACCGCGACATTGAGGTGTTGCGCAAGGGCGTGCGGCTGTCGCATCGCATCGTGGAAGCGCCAGCGCTGGCGCAATATGCGCCCAAGGATCGCTATCCGGCAGACCTCGACAACGATGCCGCGCTCGACAATCTGATCCGCGACCGCGCGGACACCGTCTACCACCCGGTCGGCACCTGCCGCATGGGCGGCGACGAGGACAGCGTGGTCGATTCCCAGCTCAAGGTGCGCGGGATCGAAGGGTTGTGGGTGGCCGATGCCAGCATCATGCCGCGGCTCGTCGGAGGCAACACCAATGCGCCGAGCATCATGATCGGCGAGCGCTGCGCGGATTTCATGAAAGCAGAACTGGCCTAGTAAACCCGACTGTCTGTGCGCCGGATTCGCCTAGCGCCTCCCATCGAAAAAGAAAAAAGGGGCCGGAACCTTTCGCAAGGTTCCGGCCCTTCGTAGTCGGTGTTCGCAGGAGGAACACATTTGGACGGGAGCGCCGAGAGGAGAGAGAGAAGCGCCCCCGCCGAACTTCAGGATCCAGAGGTGCGGGTGAACTCCGGATAGGCTTCGATGCCGGTTTCCCCGAGATCTAGCCCCGCCAGCTCTTCTTCTTCGCTCGGACGCACCCCGATGGTGGCCTTGATCGCGAACCAGACGATGGCGGAGAGCGCACAGACGAAGACACCGGTGGCGACCACGCCGGTGAGCTGCGCGAGGAACGGCACTTCGGTGTTGGTCAGCGGCACGGCCAGCGTGCCCCAGATACCGGCGACGAGGTGGACCGGAATGGCGCCGACGACATCGTCGATCTTCAGCTTGTCGAGGATCGGCACGAAGATAACCGGCAGCAGCCCGCCGATCCCGCCGATGACGATTGCCATCCCGACACTGGGTGTCAGCGGCTCGGCGGTAATCGCCACGAGCCCTGCCAGCGCTCCGTTGAGAGCCATGGTGGTATCGGCCTTCTTGTAGCGCAATTGGGTAGCGATGATCGCGACCACGACACCCGCGGCGGCGGCCATATTGGTGTTGACGAAGATCTTCGACACATCGGAGACATCGCCTATCGTGCCCATCGCCAGCTGCGATGCGCCGTTGAAGCCGAACCAGCCAAGCCACAGGATGAAGGTACCAAGCGTGGCGAGCGGAATGCTCGAACCCGGGAATACCGCGACCTTGCCATCCTTGCCGTAACGGCCCAGCCTCGGGCCGATGATCAGCACGCCCATTAGTGCCGCCCAGCCGCCGGTCGAGTGAACGAGGGTGGAGCCGGCGAAATCGGAGAAGCCCATCGCGTCGAGCCAGCCCGCACCCCATTCCCAGCTGACGATCACCGGATAGATGAAACCGGTCAGCACCGTGACGAAGATGAAGAAGGGCACCAGCTTAACCCGCTCGGCGACCGCGCCCGAGACGATCGAGGCGGTGGTGGCGCAGAACACCATCTGGAAGAACCAGTCGGACGCAATCGAATAGCCGGTCCCGGTATCCGCCTCGCCCACACCCTGCATCGCATAGGGGAAATCGGCGATACCGAAGAAACCACCTTCGAAGCCCGGATAGGCGATCGAATAGCCGATCACCCAGAACATCAGGCCCGCGATCGAATAGAGGCCGATATTCTTGAGGCACTGGACCGAGACGTTCTTAGAGCGGACCAACCCGGCTTCGAGCATGGCGAAGCCGGCTGCCATCCACATGACCAGAAAGCCGCCGATCAGGAACAGCAGCGTGTTGAGAATATAGGCTGTGCCCCCCGAAACGGCTTCGGCTGCGGCAAGCGCAGCGGGATCGGCGGCGTCCTGCGCCAGGGCGGGCGTGGTCAGTCCCACCCCGGCCAGCGCAAAGGCCCCCAGCGCCGGGGCGGCGGAGCGAAAGAATATGCGTTTCATGGTGTTGTCCCCTCGGATCAAAGCGCGGTGTCGCCGGTCTCACCGGTGCGGATGCGGGTGGCGCTGGCGAGATCGAAGACGAAGATCTTCCCGTCGCCGATCGCCTCGGTGCTGGCGGTCTGCTGGATCGTCTCGATCACCTGCGGCGTGAGATCGTCGCTGGCGGCGATCTCCAGCTTCACCTTGGGCAGCATGTTGGTAGAATATTCGGCCCCTCGATAAATCTCGGTCTGGCCCTTCTGGCGCCCGAAGCCCTTGACCTCGGACACGGTCATTCCCGCGACCCCGATCGATCCGAGGGCTTCGCGCACCTCGTCGAGCTTGAACGGTTTGATGACGGCGATGATGTATTTCACACGGCCCCCCTGAGCTATCGCTGCCGGGCTCGTTCCCGGCGCAGAGGAGGTTTGCAAAAGCTGTGCCAAAGCCGGATTCAACGCAATATGGCGGCGAAAGGGCTAACCGGCGGGTAACTTTAGTTCAGACAGTGCCCATCAAGCAGGCGACTGCTTAAATTTCAGGCAGGTCCAATTGCGCATAAACGGGCAGATGGTCCGAGGCCACGCTGGCGAGCGGGCTGCGGTGGACATGCGCATTGTGGCAGACCCAGCTGGGCGAGGTCACGATGCGGTCGAGCCGAGCAATCGGGCCGCGGCTGGGGAAGCTCGGCCCCGGCGAGATCGCATGCCAGTCCTCGCCGAACTCGCGCATCGCGCCGGTGAATCGGCCCCATTGGTTGAAATCCCCGCCGATGACGGTCGGGCAATCCTCGGTGGTCTCGGCGATGAAATCGAGCAGCGCACGGACCTGGTCGCGGCGGCGCAGGCCCGAGAGGTCGAGATGCGTTCCGATGATGCGGATATTGCGCCCCTCGATCCGGATCACCGCATTGGCGGCACCGCGCGGCTCGAGCGTGGGCAGATGGAGCGCTTCGGCATCCTGCACCTCGCAGTCGCGCCGCACGAGAATCGCGTTGCCGTGCCAACCGATGCTGCGCGGGCGCCGGGCGATATCGACCACTTTCCAGGGATAGTCGTCGAGCAGCGCGCGCGGCAGGACGCTCGCCCTATCGCCGAAGCGCTGGTCCGCCTCCTGCAGGACGATCACATCGGCATCGATCTCGCGCAGCACCGACATGATCCGCTCAGGGTCGCATTTGCGATCACGACCGATCGCCTTGTGGATGTTGTAGCTGGCGAAGGTGAGCCGCATCGGGCGTCAGAGGAAATCCGCCAGCGTCGCCATGAAGCGGTCGAACTGGTCGTGGTGGAGCCAGTGCCCGGCCTTGTCGAATTCGATGACGCGCGCGGTGTTGAAATTGTCGAGCCGCCCGTCGCCCTCGGGATTCGAGGCCCAGCTGTCGGCACCATAGAGCAGCAATGTCGGCGCGGTGATCGCCGCCCAGGTCTGGTGGAGGAATTCGTCGGCGACATCCTCGACCGGCCAGACGTTGAGATGCGGGTCGAACTTCCAGGTGTAGGTGCCGTCCTCGTTGCGGTTGACGCCGTGGACGGTCAGATGCCGGGCCTGTTCCTCGGTGAGGTAGGAATTTTCCTCGATCATCCGCTGGAAGGCGGTTTCGATACTCTCGTATTTGCGCGGGCTGCGCGCGGAGGCGGCGCGTTTCTTGCCGATCCATTCCTGCAGCCGCTCGGGATAAGGGGTCGCGCGCATTTCCTCCTGGCGCTTGGGGCTGGGCCCGAGGCCTTCGATGGCGACGAGCTTGGTGACCATGTCGGGGAAGGTCCCGGCATAGCGCAGCGAGACGTTGCCGCCCATCGAATGGCTGACGATGGTGACCGGCCCGACGCCGAGCTGATGGATCAGCTGCGCCAGATCGTAGACCATGTCGCTGGTCTGGTAATTGCCGTCGCTGACCCAGTCCGAATCGCCATGGCCGCGATGGTCCATCGCGATGACATGCCAGTCGTCGCGCAGCTGCTCGGCCACCCAGTCCCAGCTGCGCGCATGATCGCGCCCGCCATGGACCAGCACCAGCGGCGGCTTGCCGCGATTGCCCCAGTCGACGTAATGCAGCCGCAGGCGCTGCGAGATGAAGGTTTGCGATGTGGGTCCGGAGTGCGTCATGGGCGACCCCATGCCGGGAAGCCGCAGCCCCTGCAAGTCAGCGCTCCTTGGTCCCCGAGAAGACCAGGCCGGGGTTCTTTTCTTCCTGATAGGTCACGTCCCATGGGCTCTTGGCCATGAACACCAGATCTCCATCGCGGTCGCGCGCCAGATGCGGGCGGTTGAACTTCTCGAAATCGTCGAGCGCGGCCTGCTCGCCCTTGAGCCAGCGCGCGGTCGAGAAGGGTGCCATCTCCAGCCCCGCCTCGACCTTGTATTCGGCTGAAAGCCGCGAGACGAGCACCTCGAGCTGGAGCTGGCCGACCACGCCGACGATCCACTGCCCGCCGATCTCGGGGTAGAACACCTGGATCACGCCTTCCTCGGAAAGATCGTCGAGCGCCTTCCTGAGCTGCTTGGTCTTGGTCGGATCCCGGAGCTGGACGCGGCGGAGGATTTCGGGCGCGAAATTGGGCAGGCCGGTGAAGCGCAGCTCGTTCTTCTCGGACAGCGTATCGCCCACGCGCAGGGTGCCGTGGTTGGGGATGCCGATGATATCGCCCGCCTCCGCGGTGTCGGCGATCTCGCGATCCTGCGCGAAGAACAGGATCGGCGAATGGATCGCGATCGGCTTGCCCGAGCCCGAAGGAGTCAGCTTCATGCCGCGTTTGAAAGTGCCCGAGACCTGCCGCATGAAAGCGATCCGATCGCGGTGGTTGGGGTCCATATTGGCCTGGACCTTGAAGATGAACCCAGTGACCTCGTCGCGCTCGGGGCTGATCTGTTGGTCGCCGGCGGGCTGTGGGCGCGGCGGTGGCGCGATCCTGGCGATCGTATCGATCAGCTCGGTGACCCCGAAGCTCTTGAGTGCCGAGCCGAACAGCACCGGGGTGAGATCGCCATTGCGATAGGCCTTGAGATCGAATTGCGGATAGCCGATCTGCGCGAGCTCGATTTCCTCGGCGAATTGCGCGGGGATTTCCGGATCGCAATCGCGCTTGCCCTGGAATTCCTTCGACGGACCTTCGGGCCGGGCGACGCAGCCGGTGGCGAAATCGAGCACGCCCTCGAACTGCCCGCCCATCCCCACCGGATACATCTGCGGCGAGACATCGAGCGCGAGCATATCGGCAATCTCGTCGAGCAGCTCGAACACCGGGCGGCCCTCGCGATCGACCTTGTTGACGAAGGTGATGATCGGGACGGAGCGCAAGCGGCAGACCTCGAACAGCTTGCGGGTCTGCGGCTCGATGCCCTTGGCCGCGTCGATCACCATGATCGCCGAATCGACCGCGGTCAGCGTGCGATAGGTGTCTTCCGAGAAATCCTCGTGCCCGGGCGTGTCGAGCAGGTTGAAGGTGATGCCGTCACGTTCGAAGGTCATCACGCTCGACGTGACCGAGATGCCGCGCTGCTGTTCGATCTTCATCCAATCCGACCGCGCCCGCCGCGCCTGACCGCGCGCCTTGACCTCGCCGGCGAGATGGATCGCGCCGCCTTGCAGCAGCAGCTTCTCGGTGAGCGTGGTCTTGCCCGCATCGGGGTGCGAAATGATCGCGAAGGTACGGCGGTTGGAGGTCATGTTCTGTCTTACCGTTTGCGTTGCGAACCCAAAGGCCGTTTTTGCTGAGCCTGTCGAAGCACGTTTTGCGTAAACCAGCCCCGCTAGCCCTTCGACAGGCTCAAGGCGAACGGTGAAGCGCTAAGGCTCGCGCGCGATGCGGAATCCGGCGTAGCTCTGGCTCACCGGCATCAGCTCAAGCGTATTGATGTTGAGATGCGGCGGCAGTTCGGCGACCCAGCGGACGGTCTTGGCGATATCCGCCGCGGTCATCGGCTGCGCGCCGCCGTAGAGTTTCTCGTGAGCATCCTGGTTGCCGCCGGTGCGCACCAGGGTGAATTCGGTCTCGACCATGCCCGGTTCGATCGCGGTGACGCGCACCCCGGTACCGTGAAGATCGGAGCGCAGGCCGAGCGTGAACTGGCTGACGAAGGCCTTTGTCCCGCCATAGACGTTGCCGCCCGGATAGGGATAATTCGCCGCCACCGAGGAGAGGTTGATGACCGCACCCTTGCGCTCGATCAGGCCCGGCAGGACCTTGTGAGTGAGCGAGACCAGCGCGGTGACATTGGTCGCGATCATGGTCTTCCAGTCGGCCAGATCGCTCTTCTGCGCGGGCGACGTGCCCAGCGCGAGCCCTGCGTTGTTCACCAGCAGGTCGATATCGGCGAACTCGCTCGGCAGGGCATCGAGCGCGGCATCGCGCGCAGCTTCGTCGGTCACGTCGAAGGCGGCGGGATTGACCTTGTCCGCGCCCAGCTCGTCGACAAGCGCCTGCAGGCGCTCCGTCCGCCGACCGGTCGCGATGCAGCGCCAGCCGCCGGCGACCAGTGCGCGCACCGTGGCCTCGCCGATCCCCGCGGTGGCGCCGGTGATGAGGGCGGTCCGGCTCATGCCCGCAGCTCCGCGCCGAGTTTCGCCGCACTGGCGATCACCTTGTCGGAGATCGCTTTTATCTCCTCGTCGGTGAAGCTCTTGTCGCCCGGCTGCAAGGTGACTTCGACGGCGACCGATTTGTGGCCTTCAGGGACGCCCTGCCCGGTGAAGACGTCGAACACCCGCGCGGCGACGATGGCCTGCTTGTCCGCGCCGCCGACCGCGCGCAGCAGATCGCCCGCAGCGAGCCCGAGGGGGACGAGGAAGGCGAAATCGCGCGTCACCGCCTGCAGCGCGGGCGGCGCATAGGCGGGCCGCGCGAAGGTCGGCTTGCCCTTCTTCGCGGGGATCGCATCGAGGAAAATCTCGACCGCCATCACCGAACCGTCGAGATCGAAGGCCTTGATCGTCGCGGGATGCAGTGCGCCGAAGCGCGCCAGCACGTTCTTGGGACCAAGCCGCAGCGTGGCGGATTGCCCGGGATGGAATTTGTCGCCGGCCTCGCCCATCACCATCAGATTGGCAGTGGGGGCACCGGCGGCCTTGAGCAGCGCGAGCGCCTCGGCCTTGGCGTCAAAGGCGTCGAAACTCGCTGCCTTGCCGCTGGACCAGCTTCGCGCGGTCCTGTCGCCCGCCAGCACCAGGCCGAGCGTCGCGCGCTCGTCGCTCGCGCCGTTCTTGCCGCGAAAATAGCGCCGGCCGATCTCGAACAGACGCGATCCGCTCAGGCCCCGGTCGGCATTGCGCGCGGCGGCCGCGAGCAGTCCGGGCAGCAGCGAGGGACGCATCGCCTTCATGTCCTCGCTGATCGGATTGTCGAGCACCCAGAGCTCGTTTCCGTCTGCGAAGTGCTCGGCCTGCACAGTGGGGAGGAAGGACCAGGTCACCGCCTCGTTGAGCCCGCGCGCCGCGGCGGCGCGGCGCAGCTTGCGCTCGAGCTTCTGCGCCGGTGTCGCGGTGGGCCGCGCCACGCCATCAGGGCGCGGCAGCGGCACGCTCGCCACCTTGTCGAGCCCGTGGATACGGACCACTTCCTCGACCAGATCGGCGGGGCCTTCGATATCGTGGCGGCGCGGCGGAGCGGTGACATGCCAATCGTCGGTCACGGTGAAATCGAGCGCTTCGAGAATGCGGCGCTGCTCGGCCGACGCGACATCGACGCCGCCAAGCCGCGCGGTCAGCCCGGGATCGAAAGCGATCCGCTTCGCCTCGAGAGGCGGCGCTCCGGCGCGTGCAACCGTGCTCGCTTCGCCGCCGCAGCAGGTCAGTATCAAATCGGTCAGCAGCGCCAGCCCGTCGTCGAGAAATGCGGGATCGACCCCGCGCTCGAACCTTGTGCGCGCATCGCTGGCTAGGCCGAGCCTGCGCCCCGCCACCCCGATCCGCTCGGGGTCGAAATAGGCGATCTCGAGCAGGACGCCGGTGGTGCCCTCGCTGGCGCCCGAATGCGCCCCGCCCATGATCCCGGCGATGTCGTGAACCCGGCTGTCGTCCGCGATCACCGTCATGCTGTCGTCGAGCGTATAGGTCTTCTCGTTGAGCGCCTCGATCTGTTCGCCCGCCACCGCACGCCGCGCGACCATGGCACCCGAAAGCGTCGCTAGATCGTAGACATGCGCCGGTCGCCCGCAGGCGAGCATCAGGTAGTTGGTGCAGTCGACAAGCGCGGAAATCGGGCGCTGCCCTGCAGCGAGCAAGCGACGCTGCATCCATTCGGGCGAACTGCCATTGGCGACCCCGCGGATGACGCGGCCGTAGAAGGCCGGGCAACCCTCGGGGTCCTCAGTGCGGATTTCGATCGGGCAGTCGTAACCGCCCTCGATCGCGGGCACTTCGACCGGCTTGAATGTGCCAAGACCAGCCGCCGCGAGGTCGCGCGCGATCCCCATCACGCCCATGCAATCGGGCCGGTTCGGGGTGATCGCGACATCGAAAACCGGCGAGGCGGAGTGGTATTCGGCGAAGCTCGCGCCGACCGGCGCATCCTCGGGCAATTCGATTATGCCTTCGTGCGCATCGCCCAGTTCGAGCTCGCGCACCGAGCACATCATACCGTTGGATTCCTGCCCGCGGATCGCGCTCTTGCGCAATTCCATGCCGTTGGACGGCACGACCGCACCCGGCAGGCCGAGCACGCCCTTCATCCCGGCGCGCGCATTGGGCGCGCCGCAGACCACCTGCAGCGGTTCGCCGTCCCCACTATCGACGGTGAGCACCTGGAGCTTGTCGGCATCGGGATGCGGCAAGGCGGTGAGGACCTGGGCGACGCGGAAACCCGCCAGCCTCTGTGCCGGGTCCTCGATCCCCTCGACCTCGTGCCCCACCGCGTTGAGCGCGGCGGCGATTTCGGCGGTCGAAGCCTCGGTGTCGAGGAAATGCCGCAGCCATTCGAGCGAGAACTTCATGCGCGCGCTCCCACACCGCCCGAAAGCGTCGGCTGGTCGAAGGGCGAGAAGCCGTAATGGGCCAGCCAGCGCTGGTCGCCGTCGAAAAAAGCGCGCAGATCGTCCATCCCGTATTTGAGCATCGCCAACCGGTCGACCCCGACCCCGAAGGCGAAGCCCTGCCACTCATCCGGATCGAGCCCGGCGAATTCGATCACGCGGGCGTTGACCATGCCGCTGCCGAGCAGCTCCATCCAGCCATGTCCGGGCGCATCGCCATCGCCGCCGAGCGCGCGGCGCCCATCGACATCCTGCCAGCCGACATCGACTTCGACACTGGGTTCGGTGAAGGGGAAATAGGAGGGTCGCAGTCGAAGCACGATATCTTCGCGCTCGAAGAAGGCCTTGAGGAAGGTCTCCAGCGTCCATTTGAGATGGCCGAGATGGATGTCGCGATCGATCACCAGCCCCTCGATCTGGTGGAACATCGGGGTGTGGGTGGCATCGCTGTCGGAGCGATAGACCCGGCCCGGCGCGATCAGCCGGATCGGTGCGCCCTGCTCGACCATCGCGCGGATCTGCACCGGCGAAGTATGCGTGCGGAGCAGCATCCGGTTGCCCTGCGCGTCGCGATCCTGCTCGCCGAAATAAAAGGTGTCGTGCATCGCCCGCGCCGGATGGGTTTCGGCCATGTTGAGCGCGGTGAAATTGTGCCAGTCGTCCTCGATCTCCGGGCCGGTCGCGACCGAGAAGCCCAGATCAGCGAAGATCTCCGCCAGCTCATCCATCACCTGGCTGACCGGGTGGACCGATCCGGCCGGGGTTTCGGGTGCGGGCAGCGTCAGGTCGAGCACTTCGGTCGCCAGCCGCCGCTCCAGCTCCGCCGCCTCGAGCGTGGCCTTGCGCTCGTCGAGCGCTTCGGAGACGCGGGTGCGCATGCCCTGCAGCCGCGGCCCTTCGACCTGCCGCTCCTCGGGGCTCATCTTGCCCAGCGTCTTCATCAGCTGGTTGAGCCAGCCCTGCTTGCCCAGCGCCTCCACCCGGATCGCCTCGACCCCGGCGAGATCCCCGGTACGGTGAAGCCGCTCGAGAGTGTCGGCGATGGTCTGCTCGTGGTCGCTGGTGATGTCGCTGGTCATATAGGGGGGCTCGCTAGCCGAAAGCCGAACAAAGAAAAAGCGCCAACCCCGGGAGGGGCGGCGCTATTTCCTTTCGCGGATGCGAAGATTCAGGCGGGAAGCGCGCCCTTGGCCTGCTTGATGATCGCACCGAAGGCAGCGCTTTCATTCATGGCCAGGTCGGCCATCACCTTGCGGTCGAGTTCGATACCGGCGAGCTTCACGCCGTGCATGAACTGCGAGTAGGTCAGGCCTTCGGCGCGGACCGCCGCGTTGATGCGCTGGATCCACAGGGCGCGGAAGTTGCGCTTCTTAACCTTGCGGTCGCGATAGGCGTACTGGCCGGCCTTTTCGACCGCCTGACGCGCAATGCGAATGGTGTTCTTGCGACGACCGCGATAGCCCTTGGCTTGGTCGAGGAGCCGCTTGTGCTTCTGGCGTGTGGTCACGCCGCGTTTGATGCGAGGCATATCTCTTTCTCCTTAAAGCGGGGGCTCAGCCGAGCCCGTAGGGGGCCCATTTCTTCACCGCGGCCCAATCGGCCTTGGAAAGAAGCTTGGTCCCGCGCTGTTGGCGGATATACTTCGCATTGTGGCTCATCAGCCGGTGGCGCTTGCCCGCGACACCGTGCTTGACCTTGCCCGTGGCGGTGAGCTTGAAGCGCTTCTTGACGCCGCTCTTGGTCTTCAGCTTGGGCATTTTCATCTCCTTTGCAGAGACACGTCGAACCAGCCCTGGCAGCCCTTGTCGCCAGGCCGGCACATGAATCACGTGTCGGTGAAGGTCGCGCACATAGCCTTTGCGCACGGAAATGCAAGCATCAGAAGTGGGTGAGATAGCCGCCATCGACCGCCAGCGTCTGCCCGGTCACATAGCTGGCGGCGGGCGAGGCAAGGAAGACGACCGCCCCGGCGATCTCCTCGGGCTGCCCCCAGCGCCCCAGCGAGGTCCGCCGCGCAAGATGCTCCGTCACCTCCGGATCGGCAACCATTGCGGTGTTGGCCTCGGTGGCGAAATAGCCCGGCGCCACCGCGTTGACGGTGATCCCGCTCCCGCCGAGCTCGGCGGCCAGCGCTCGCGTCAGCGCGGCGAGGCCACCCTTGCTGGCGGTGTAGAGCACATCCCCGCGCGCGATATCCGCCGCGATCGAAGTGATATTGACGATCCGCCCATAGCCGCGCGCCTGCATCAGCGGCGCGACGCGGCGCGCCAGATCGAAGGGGGCGACGAGATTGGTGTCGAGCATCGATGCCATGTCGCTGCGACCAAGCTCGGCGAGCGGGCGCCGGTCGCGCTGCCCGACATTGTTGACCAGGATGTCGAGCCCGCCCGTCGCCGCGATTCGTGCGAAGGCCGATTCGCTGGCCGTATCGCTGCCTATATCGAAGGCCAGAGTGCGCGCGAGCGGACCGATATCCTTGGCCGCCGCTGCCAGCGCATCCTCGTCGCGGCCGTTGAGCCAGACGCTCGCTCCGCTCTCGGCCAGTCCGCGCGCGATGGCGAAACCAAGCCCACGCGCCGCTCCGGTGACCAATGCTACGCGATTGTCCAGGAGTGGTGACCAGGCCATGTCAGTGCTCGTAGATCATCTTTTTCGTCATGCCACCGTCGATGTTGAGATGCTGTCCGGTCACGAAGCCCGCATGATTCAGATAGGCGACTGCCTCGGCGATATCCTCGCACCGGCCAATCCTTCCGACCGGGTGCTGCTTGCGATCCCTCGGGCGATGCTCGGGTTCGCTGCGCTGGCCGGCCTTCTGCCACGGTCCCGTCTCTATCCACCCCGGGCGGATGGCGTTGACGCGAATGGTCGGGCCGAGCGAGACCGCCATAGCATGGGTCAGCGCATCGAGCCCGCCCTTGGCGGCGGCATAGGCGAAGCATTCGGGCTCGCTCATGACCGCACGGGTCGAGGAGATGTTGACGATGCTCGCATTTTCGCTGCGTTCGAGCAGCGGGACCGCGGCGCGGCTGCACAGGAAAGCGGCGGTCAGGCTCGCGTCGATCCAGCCCTGCCAGGCGGAGAGCGAGAGGTCCGCCAACGGACCGCAATAGGGGTCGGCGATCCCGGAATTGTTGACCAGGCAATCGAGTGCATCCCCACCCAGCCATTCGCCGATTCGAGCGAAGGCGCGGGTGACCTCGCCTTCCTTGCCGACATCGCAGGTCAGCAGCACCGCTTCGGAGGCCGGGAGTACCGCGCGCAAGTCGGCCAACGCCTCGGCATCCTTGTCCAGCCCGGCAACACGCCACCCGAGGCCGTGGAAATGAAGGAGAGTGGCACGGCCGATGCCGTTGCCTGCTCCGGTTACGAGGATAGTGGTCATGCCCGGCAAACGAACCGCCGCGCGCTCAGTGCCCGAGCTCGTGCGCGTCGTTGCGCCCCATCGCCTCGAGAACATCCTCGAGCCGCGCCGGCTCGCCCAGCGCAAGCACGCGGCCGTCGCTGGCAGCGTGGAGCGGTTCGCCCGACCAGTCGCACATGGTCCCGCCCGCCCCTTCGACGATGGGAACCAGCGCGGCAAAATCGAACAGCTCGAGCCCGGCCTCGCACACCACATCGAGATGGCCCGAGGCCAAAAGCCCGTAATTGTAGCAATCGCCGCCATAGACGATCATGCCCTGCCGCTTGTCCTGCGCCACCGCCTTGGCGAGCGCCATGTAGTCGTCGGCTTGCTCGCTGGAGAAATAATGCGGGCTGCTGGTGGCGAGCACTGCATCGGCGAGGCTGCGGCACGAACGAGTGCGCGCGACCTGCCCGTTGAAGGTCGTCTCGTGCCCGATCCGCCCGACCCAGCGCTCCTTCGCGATCGGCTGGTCGATTACGCCCAGCACGGGCCAGCCGCCTTCCATCAACGATACCAGCGTCCCGAAGATCGGACGCCCGGCCATGAAGCTGATGGTCCCGTCGATCGGGTCGAGCACCCACTGGCGCCCGGCGCTTTCGTTGCTTGTGCCGTATTCCTCGCCGACGATACCATCATCGGGCCGCTCGGCCTCCAGGATTGCGCGCATCGCCGCTTCGGCGGCGCGATCGACCTCGGTCACCGGCGAGGAATCGCCCTTGCGCTCATCGGTCCAGGGCCCGCGGAACAGCGGCCGGATCGCCGCGCCCGCCGCATCGGCAAGGCGGTTGGCGAGCGCGAGATCGGCGCTGCTCGCCATCTCAGTCGAACAGGCTGGAAACGCTGCTTTCGTCGGCGATGCGGCGCACCGCCTCACCGATCAGCGGGGCGATGGTGAGGATACGCAGGCGGTCGGAATCATTGACATCGTCGGTCGGCCGGATGGTGTCGGTGATGACCAGTTCCTTGAGCGCCGATTTGTTGATCCGCGCGATCGCGCCGCCTGACAGCACGCCATGGCTGATATAGGCAGCGACGCTCGAGGCGCCCTGCGCCAGCAGGGCCTCTGCGGCGTTGCAGAGCGTGCCGCCCGAATCGACGATATCGTCGATCAGGATGCAATGCCGCCCCTTCACCTCGCCGATGATGTTCATCACCTCGCTCTCGCCCGGGCGGTCTCGACGCTTGTCGACGATCGCGAGCGGGGCGTTGTCGAGCCGCTTGGCCAGCGCGCGCGCGCGGACCACGCCGCCGACATCGGGGCTGACTACCATCAGGTCCTGGCCACCGTAGCGCGCCTGGATATCCGCCGCCATCACCGGAGCGGCGTAAAGATTGTCGGTCGGAATATCGAAGAAGCCCTGGATCTGCCCGGCGTGGAGATCGACCGCCAGCACCCGGTTCGCGCCCGCCTCGGTGATCAGATTGGCGACCAGCTTGGCCGAGATCGGGGTGCGCGGTCCGGGCTTGCGGTCCTGGCGAGCATAGCCGAAATAGGGCACCACCGCGGTGATCCGCCGCGCCGACGCGCGCCGCAGCGCATCGATGCAGATCAGCAGTTCCATCAGATTGTCATTGGCGGGATAGCTGGTCGACTGGACCACGAAGACGTCCTCGCCGCGCACGTTCTCGTGGATCTCGACGAAGATTTCCTCGTCGGCGAAGCGCCTGACGCCGGCATCGACCAGCGGCATTTCGAGATAGGCCGCGATCGCGCGGGCGAGCGGCAGGTTCGAGTTGGCGGCCATGATTTTCATGCGAACGAATCCCTGTCAGCGCGTCGCGCAACGACCTAGCCGAGCGTCACGCGATTGCAACACGCGGCGGGCCGGTTTCCGGCAAGTTCCGGGGGGCATGCGCGGGAGGATTGTCGCGCCCACGCCCCGCCTAGCGCGTCTTGTGCTCGCCCTTGATCCAGCGCACGGTGCCGCTGCTGGCGCGCATCACGACGCTCTCGGTCGTCATCAGCCCGCCGCGGCGGCGCTTTACGCCCGCCAGCAGCGATCCGTCGGTCACGCCGGTGGCGGCGAAGATGCAGTCCCCGCGCGCCAGCTCTTCGAGCCTGTATATCCGGTCGAACTCCTCGTCGGGGATCCCCAGCTTGCGCGCGCGGCCCTTCTCTTCCTCGTTGCGGAACACGAGGCGACCGTTGAACTGGCCGCCGACGCAGCGCAGCGCCGCTGCCGCGAGCACGCCTTCGGGGGCGCCCCCCTGGCCCATATACATGTCGATAGTCGTGTCTTCGTCGGTCACCGCGATAACCGCCGCCACATCGCCATCGTCGATCAGCACCACGCCGCAGCCCAGCGCGCGCAATTCGGCGATGAGATCGGTGTGGCGCGGACGGTCGAGGACGCAGACAATGATCTCGGAGGGTTCGACGCCCTTGGCCTTGGCCACCGCGCGAACGTTGTCGCTGGGCGATTTGGCGAGATCGATGATCCCCTCCGGATAACCGGGACCGACCGCCAGCTTGTCCATATAGGTGTCGGGCGCGTTGAGCAGATCGCCTTCCTTGGCGGCCGCCAGCACCGCCAGAGCGTTGGCACCGGCCTTGGCGGTGATGGTGGTGCCTTCGAGCGGGTCGAGCGCGATGTCGATCTTGGGGCCCTTGCCCGGCGCGCCGCCGACCTTCTCGCCGATATAGAGCATCGGCGCCTCGTCGCGCTCGCCCTCGCCGATGACGACGGTCCCATCCATATAGAGTTCGTCGAACGCCTTGCGCATGGCTTCGACCGCTGCGGCATCGGCGGCCTTCTCGTCACCCCGACCAACCATCTTCGACGCGGCGATCGCGGCGGCCTCGGTCACTCGGACCATTTCGAGGACGAGAATACGGTCGAGCGGGTTGTCGGCGGGCAGGTTCATAATCGGTTCAGTCCCCAAAGCGAGTTTGGCGCGCGGATATACAGGGAGCATGGCAATGTCGAGACACGCGGGCGCGCTCGCCGCCTTGTTGGTGCTCGGCATCGGCCAGCCGGCAGTGGCGCAGGAGAGCAGCCCGCCCCAGCGAATCGACCTGCTCGTGACCCAGGCGGTCGAGGAAGAGGATGAGGAGAGCTCCGCGGTGCCCTGCGTCCATGACGATTACGCCACCTTCGTATCGGGCGAGATCGTGGTCTGCGCCCGGCGTGGGGAAAACACCGACGGCGTGTGGGAAAAGGGCGAGTGGGAGCGACGCCATGCGGCCGAGACCATGAACCAGGGCAATCCCCAAGCCCCCGAAGCGTTCGGCATCCCCAATCACGGCACGGTGGTGGCGCGCGGCTGCTTTATCGGGCCGTGTCCGCCACCGCTGGCGATCATGATCGACATCGAGGCCCTGCCCGAAGCACCCCCCGGATCGGATGCGGATCGGATCGCGCGTGGCCTGGCCCCGCTTGGAAGCGGCGGTGACGCCGGGCGTCTGCCCGCGTCGCCTGTGAGAGAGGGGGAGCTGGGCCTGCCTCCGCCACCCGATTTCGACGAGGAGGCGGTCAGTCCCGCAGAATCGGAAGGACCAGCGGCGGAGCGGTAAGGCTGGCCGAGCCTTCGAGCAGTTCGAGCGCTCTGGTCACGCAGCGTTCGGGCCCTTCGTGGGTGACCATCGCCACCAACACTTCGCCGCCATTGGCCGAACGGCCCTGCTGGATCAGGCTTTCGATCGAGAGGTCGGCATCGCGCATCGCGGCGGTGATCTCGGCCAGCACGCCGGGGCGATCGGCGACCGTGAAGCGCAGATAGTCGCGGCCCACCCGGTGCCCGGGATCGGCGGCTTCGAGCGGTTCGAGATCGGCCACCGGCACCGAGAACGGCAGGCCGGTGTCGCCGCGCGCAATATCGACCAGATCGGCGACCACGGCGCTCGCCGTGGGTCCGTCCCCGGCACCCGCGCCCTGGAACAGCAGGCGACCCGAGAAATTGCCCTCGACCACCACCGCATTGGTGGGCCCGGTGACATGCGCCAACGGGTGGTTCTTGGGGACGAGGCAGGGGCGCACCCGCTGAAGCAGGCGAGGCGCGCCATTGCCCTGCGTGTCGCAATCCGCGACCCCGACCAGCCGGATGACGAAGCCCAGCGTTTCGGCACGCGCAATATCGGCGGCGCCGACCTCGGTGATCCCGCTGATCGCGACCGCGTCGAAATCGATTCGCGATCCGAACCCGATTGCGGCGAGGATGGCGAGCTTGTGCGCCGCATCGACGCCTTCGATATCGAAGCCGGGATCGGCCTCGGCAAAGCCCTTGGCCTGCGCCTGGGTCAGGACATCGGCGAAATCGGCCCCGCTGCGCTCCATTTCCGAGAGGATGAAATTGCAGGTCCCGTTGAGAATGCCCGAAATACGCTCGATCCGGTTGGCGGCGGCGCCTTCGCGCAGGCCCTTGACCACCGGGATACCGCCAGCGACCGCCGCTTCGAATTTGAATGCCGCACCATTGGCTTCGGCGAGCTCGGCGAGCTCCATGCCGTGCAGTGCTACCATCGCCTTGTTGGCGGTGACCAGGTGGCGGCCCTTGGCCAGCGCATCGCGGGCCAGCGTCAGCGCCGGACCGTCGGAGCCGCCGACCAGTTCCACCACCACATCGACATCCTTACGAGCAGCCAGCGCGGTCATATCGTCCGCCCAGTCGTAGGCGCTCAGATCCACGCCGCGGTCGCGCGACCGGTCGCGGGCCGACACCGCGACGACTTCGATCGGGCGGCCCGCGCGCTGGGTCAGGGTTGCGCCGTTGGTCTCGAGCAGCCGCAGCATCCCGGTCCCGACCGTGCCCAGCCCCGCAAGCGCGATTCGCAGCGGCTCAGCCATGGACCGCTGCTCCGACCGAAAACCCGAAGGCTTCACGCAACGAATCGGGGATCGTTTGCGGCCGGCCGGTGGCGAGATCGACATGCACCTGGACCAGCACGATCTCCGCCCGAAGGTCGTCCGCAACGGAATCTTCGGCGTCGCCATCGACGCCGTGCAACGCGATCTGCATCGCCATGCTGGTGTTACCGATCCGCTCGACGCTCAACCGCCCCTCGACCAGCTCTTCCGAGCGTATCGGACGGATGTAATCCACCTCCGCGCGGCGGATATGGAATTCCAGATCGCCGGGTAGGCCATGCGCGCGCCGGTCGCGGAAAAACTCGCTCACCAGAATGTCGGCATATTCGAGATAGCGCGAGTTGAAGACGACCGCCTGCGGGTCGACCTCGGCATAACGCACGCGGAAACGATGGGTAAAAAGCTTGTCCATGGGAGCGCGCCTAGCCCAAGGCAGGGGCGCGCGTGAACCAGTTTGTCTTGGCGCGAGGCTAGCTGCGGTTGCGCTCGCACGGGCCGAGGCGGGCCATCACCAGCGCATAATCCTTGGCGGCGCGGGCGCGGCTTTCTTCGTCACGTGCCAGGTTCGTCTCGGCAGGCAGTTGCTCGGGCAAGGCACAGGCGAGCCGGTACCAGGCCAGAGTTCCCGCCTCGGGCGGACGGGCCGCCTGATCGACGATCTCGGTCCAGGACACGCCCCAGCGCGGCTCCATCCCGGGACGCCGGACGACGGTAACAGACACCGGTCCGTCATTGGCGGTGTCGAGAAACAGCTGGGTTTCCGATTCCCCGGTCAGCGTTCCGGCGATCGACAGGGCATCGCGCACCCCGGTCACGACCGGAGGACGATCGGCGCTGGCCAGTTGCGCCAGAACCGGGCGCAGCCGGCTCTCGAGTTCGGGAGTGGCCGCGAGCTGCGCGCGCGGGTCAACCAGCTGCACTTCGCGCGGACGGTTCGCCACCGGGCGGGCGAACAGCACCACCTCCTTCTTCTTCAGCTTGGGAAGCTTGCCCCTGGCGTCGAACGGCACATCGACGAGATAGCGCAAGGATTCCCCGATCGGCACATTGCCCGAGAGCAGCGCCAGCGTCTCGGCCTCGATATAGAGCCGCGCAAAACCCGCAGCGAGCCCCGGCGCACGCTCGGCAGAGACCTGGGCCTGCTGCTTGATCCGCGCCCGGATAACCAGCGGCGTGCCCTCGGCAAGATCGACCAGATCGGCATAGGTCAGGCCTGTGCCAGCAGCGGGAGCGGCAGCAGCCGCGGAAACCGCCGGGCGAGACTGGGCGGACAGCGGCGCGGCTACTATCGCGAGGCAGGCGGCCAAGGGCAGCAGGAATGGGTGTCGGGCGTTGATCATCTGACGATTTCCAATACGGAACGGCGAAACTCCACCGGCTTGTGAAATCAAAATGGTGGAGCGCGCCGCCCGTTCCAAGCCGAGATGCGCTGAATCCGGGGTTAACCGATAAAGGGTTTGCGGTGCATAGGCATGATGGGTAAAGGACCGGCCAGACCGAAGCGCATGATATAAAATTGCTTTGGCGGGTTCGCGGTGGGACATTTCGGAAACCTTTTGGGCCCTTGGTCCTTTAGAATACCGATGGAGTGCTGACGGATATTTTTTTGGCACCTTGCGACGCTGTTCGTGGCAAGGTGCTTTAATCGCCGGAGCATTCCGGCGTGGACGATGGAGTGATGCGACCGAATGGCTTATGCTGACCAACAGATGAGTGGCAATCGCGTGATCGCGATTATCATCGTTGCTCTGATTCATATTGCTCTCGGTTACGCGCTGATCACCGGTCTTGCCTATGAGGCGGCGACCAAGATGATTGAGCGTGTGACGACGATCGATGTTGAAGAGCCGCCGCCCCCGGAGCCGGAGGAAGAACCGCCGCCCCCCGAGCCTCAGCCCGATACGGCGCCGCCGCCTCCGGTTGCTCCGCCACCGCCGATGAATATCGCAACGCGGCCGCCGGACATCCGGACCCAGGTAACGATTCCGCCGCCCGCACCGCCGGCCGTGCGGATTCCGCCGCCCGCTCCGGTAGCTGCGCCACGTCCTGTGCCGCCGCCGCCGCCGCCGCCGCCTTCACAGGCTCGCGACGCGTCGCCTAGCAACCTGAACAGCTGGGCTGGCCGGATCCAGAACGACTATCCGTCGCGCGCACTTCGTCAGGAAGAGCAGGGTACGGTGAACATGCGCATCACGATCGGTGCAAATGGTCGTGTCGAAGGATGCTCGGTTGTGGGAAGCTCCGGCTCGAGTGCGCTTGACGATGCCGCGTGCCGGGGAATGCAGCGTTATGCGCGCTACAACCCCGCACTCAACGCGGCAGGCAATCCGATCTCGTCGACGACGACGCAGGCGATCCGTTACGTTTTGCCGGACTGACCGGCGTACCAATCTAATTTGACCTTTATCGAAAAGGACCATTCGCTATGATTACTCAAATTCTTGCCGTCGCGGGCGAAGCGGCACCGCAGAACCAGTTCGGCTTCATGGAAGCCATGGAACAGGGCGGCGTTATCGCCTGGTCGATCTTCACCGTGCTCGTCATCATGTCGGTCGGCTCGTTCTACATCCTGTTCACCAAGCTCTTCGAGCAGAACAAGATCATGCGTCAGTTCAAGGATGTGCAGGGCTCCTTCTGGAAGACCAGCAGCCTCAAGGAAGGCGCCACCAAGCTGGAAAAGAACAGCGCCTGGCGTCAGCTGGTCGACGACACGGTTCAGGCCGACGAGCAGCATGGCAAGATGACCGACAGCCTCGAAGCCCATGAGTGGCTGCACGGTTCGCTGGCGCGTTCGGAAGCCTATGTGAATGCAAGGCTGGCCGGCGGTCTGCCGTTCCTCGCTTCGGTCGGCGCAACCGCACCGTTCATCGGCCTGCTCGGTACCGTTATCGGTATCTATCGCGCCCTGATCAACATCGGCCTCGCCGGTTCGGCCTCGATCGACAAGGTCGCCGGCCCGGTCGGTGAAGCCCTGATCATGACCGCCATCGGCCTGCTGGTCGCGGTTCCCGCGGTGCTGGCCTACAACTGGCTGCAGAGCCGCAACCGTCGCATTGCCGAGCACCTCTCGGCCTTCTCGACCGATCTGCTCGCCTATGTCAGCTCCAAGGGTACGGTGAAGCCGAACACGATGACGTCGAACTCGACGACGACCGCTGCCAAGGCCTCGGCCGCTCCGGCTGCTGCGCGTCCCGCCACGGCGACGACGACGGCCAAGCCGATGACCGGCGGTTCGACCCCGACGAGCACGATCAAGAAGTAAGACAGGATCGGGTCGGGCGCCCAGCGTCCGACCCGGCCTCTTTTCACCATCACGCAATTCAAGCTACGGACAGGATAGGCCATGGCGGTTCAGGTAGGCGGCGGCACCGAAACGCCGATGTCGGACATCAATACCACCCCACTGGTGGACGTGATGCTCGTGCTTCTCATCATTTTTCTCATTGCGGTTCCCGTCGCGATTCAGACGATCGAGAAGCTGCGCATCCCCATTTTCGAAGCGGTGGAATCGAACGACAAGGTGGAAAACCTGCTGCTGACGGTCAGCACCACCGACCAAAACGGATTGGCTGCAGGCGAACCTGGCTTTGAGGGCGCATCGCGCGAGGGTCAGTGCCGGGTCTATTTCAACAACATCACCCCGGTCAGTTCCGAGGAACTGTACGATCAGGCCTTCGAGCGGCTCGATGCCATCGTGCAGCGCGCCGGCGGCCCGGAAGAGATCATGAAGGATCCCGAGCTCATCCCGCAGGTTCACATCCGCGGCGATGTCAACGCACCGTGGTCCTGTGTCGCGGGCGCGATCTACAACGTCCAGGCGGCCGGCTATCCGACCGTCGGCTTCATTTCCAACCCGGTCGACCCGAACGGCTAAGCCGTCGCTCGCGTAGAGACTTCAGGAGTAATCAATCATGGCAATGTCAGGCGGCAAGGACGATGGCGCCCCGATGCTCGAGATGAACATGACGCCGTTGATCGACGTCCTGCTCGTTCTCCTCATCATGTTCATCATCACTATCCCGGTTGCGACGCATTCGGTCGATATCGACCTCCCGCAGCCCAGCGATGTGCCGGTGAACCCGGAAGATATCGACCCGATCAAGAACAAGATCGTTCTTACCCAGACGGACGAAATCCTCTGGAACGGCGATGCGATCAATGAGGGCGAACTCGTCCGCAACCTCAATGTCACCCGCGAGATGGCGCTCGAACCCGAGCTGCAGTTCGAGCCCGAAGCCCTCGCGAGCTACGAGCTTTCGGCCCGTGTGCTCAACGTGATCAAGGCCAGCGGCGTGACGAAGTTCGGCTTCGTCGGCAACGAACGCTACCGCACCTTCGGTGCCGGTGGGACCGTGGCGCAGTAAAACGCGGCGAGATCTGCAAACACACGGAAAAGGGCGGCTTCGGTCGCCCTTTTCTTTGCCCGCGACAAACGCTCGGCAACATCGGCGAGTATCGCCCCCCCATATCGACACTCACGTCCCGTCTGAAGGCTCCTCGACGCGCATCGCCGCGCTCGCCAGGCTCTCCGCCTCGAGCAGCAATTCGTCGTCCACTGCGCCTTGCGGGGTGGCCTCGCGGCCGATCATTACCATCACCGGCACCGCCAGCGGGCTGACCCGGTCGAGCTCGACATGGACCAGCTGCTCGGCGGCGCGGTCGAGCAGGCTGCCCAGCCTGCCGACATCGGTCATCCTCGTGCGGGCATCTGCCCAGGCTGCCTCGAGCAGGACATGGTCGGGCTCGTATTTGCGCAGCACGTCGTAAATCAGGTCTGTCGAGAAGGTAACCTGCTTGCCGGTCTTGCGCTTGCCGGGATGCTGGCGCTCGACCAGCCCGCCGATCACCGCCACCTCGCGAAAGACGCGGCGGAGCAGGTGCGAGTTCTGGACCCAGTCGATGAATTCGTCCTGGAGGATGTCGGGCGACAGCAGCGGCGCGGGGTCCGGCACCGGTTTCAGACCCCAGACCGCAAGCGAATAGTCGTTGGCGACGAAACCGCCCGGGAGCAGCCCGCGATCCTCCATCCGCCGCGTGATCAGCATGCCGAGCGACTGGTTCGCGTTCCAGCCCTCGAAGGTGTAATAGACGGTGTAGAACCGTCGGCCATGCGGGAAGCTCTCGACCAGCAATTGCCCCGGCCCCGGCATTTGCGAGCGCCAGTCCTGCACCTCGAGCCATTCGCGGACATCGTCGGGGAAACGCGCCCAGCCCGCGCGGTCGACCAGCATGGCGCGCACCCGCTCGGCCAGATGCGTAGTCAGCGGCAGGCGCTGCCCGCCATAGCTGGGGATCATCGCCGAGGCCTTCGAGGCTTTCACCAGCACTTCCATGTCTTGCAGCTTGACCACCTCGAGGCTCATGCCGGCGAAAGCGAAGGTGTCGCCCGGCGACAGCGAGGCGGCGAAGCGTTCCTCGACCTTGCCCAGCGAGCGCCCGCCGCGCCTGCCCCTTGCGCTGATCCGCACCTCGAGCATTTCGCTGTCGATGATGATCCCGGCGTTCATCCGGTGCCGCGCAGCCTGTTCGGGATGGGTCAGCCGCCAGACGCCCGCGCGGTCGCGGGTGATGCGTTTGAACTTGTCATAGGCCTGCAGCGCGTAGCCCCCGGTGGCGACGAAGGTCAGCACCCGCTGCCAGACAGCTTCGTCGACCCAGGCGTAGGACAGGCTGGATCGTACCTCGGCGAGCAGTTCGTCCTCCTGGAACGGCGCGGCGCAGGCGCAGGCCATGACATGCTGCGCCAGGACGTCGAGCCCGCCGGGGCGGAAGTCCTCGCCATCGCGCTGGCCCTCGTCGACCGCCTCCTTGGCCGCGGTCGCCTCGAGGAATTCGAAACGGTTGCCCGGAACCAGCAGCGCGCGGCTGGGCTGGTCGAGCCGGTGGTTGGCGCGCCCGATCCGCTGGAGCAGCCGCGAGGAGCCCTTGGGCGCACCCATCTGCACGACGAGGTCGATATCGCCCCAGTCGACCCCGAGATCGAGGCTGGCCGTGCACACCAGTGCGCGCAATTCGCCGCGCGCCATCGCGCCCTCGACCTTGCGCCGCGCCTCCTTCGAGAGCGAGCCGTGGTGGATCCCGATCGGCAGCGTGTCCTCGTTCACATCCCACAGGTTCTGGAAGATGTATTCGGCGAGGAACCGCGTGTTGGTGAAGACCAGCGTGGTGCGGTTGGCGCGGATTGCCGCGTAGAGCTGCGGGATCGCCCATGTCGCGGCGTGACCGCCCCAGGGGACGCGCTCCTCCTGCGGAAGCAGGATCTCGACCTCGGCGGGGGCGCCCTCCTCGCCCTGAACCAGCGCGACGCTGTCGATATCGCCCCAGGGCGCCAGCCATTCGCGAAACACCTCGGGCTCTGCCACCGTGGCCGACAGCGCGGAGCGGCGCATGGCGGGCGCGATTCCCTGCAGCCGTGCCAGCGCCAGCGCCAGCAGATCGCCGCGCTTGCCGGTGGCGAAGGCGTGGACCTCGTCGATCACCACCCGCTTGAGGTTGGCGAACAGCTCGAGGCTGTCGGGGAAGGAAAGCAGCAGCGACAGGCTCTCGGGCGTGGTCAGCAGGATGTGCGGCGGACGGGTGCGCTGGCGCTTCTTGCGATCCGACGGGGTGTCGCCGCTCCGCGTCTCGACCCGGATCGGCAGACCGATCTCCTCAATCGGGGTGAGCAGATTGCGTTGCACGTCATGCGCCAGCGCCTTCAGCGGCGAGATATAGAGCGTGTGCAGCCCTTCGGGCGGCGCGGCGCCTTCCAGCCGCGAGGGTGCGAAATCCGCCAGCGTCGGGAGGAAACCGGCGAGAGTCTTGCCCGCTCCGGTATCCGCCACCAGCATGGCATGATGGCCCGCATCGCTGGCGGCCAGCATCGCGGTCTGGTGATCACGCACCCGCCAGCCGCGCGCGGCAAACCAGGCGGCGATTTCGGGGGGAAGCGAGCGCGTGGTCACTCTGGCACAGCGCCGGAGGCTGCGCTGCGTTCCGGACGCGCTGGCGTCAGCCCGTCGGGCCTCCACGCGTCGCCGGCCCTCAGTGCCCTACGCTCGCCCCGCGCTCGAGCCCCGAGAGCGCCAATTGCTCGTCGATCTGCGCCAGCAGCTTGTCGAGGCCCTGCTGGCTGTCGCTCTCGGCGCGCGCGACCAGCACGTCCTGCGTGTTCGAGGCGCGCAGCAGCCACCAGCCGTCGGCGCTGGTCACCCGCACGCCATCGGTGGAATTGACCTCGGCGGGGCTGTCGGCGAGCCGCGCCTTGACCTCGTCGATGGCGGCGAACTTGCGGCTCTCGTCGACCTGAAAGCGCATTTCCGGCGTGTTGATCATCGCCGGCATCGCCGCGCGCAATTGCGTCACCGACCGGCCCAGCCGCGCGCTGGCGGCCATCAGCCGGACCCCGGCATAGAGCGCGTCGTCATAGCCATAATAATCGTCGGCGAAGAACACATGACCGCTCATCTCGCCCGCGAGCGGGCTGCCGGTTTCCTTCATCTTCGACTTGATCAGCGAGTGGCCGGTCTTCCACATCAACGGCTTGCCGCCGCATTGCGCGATATGATCGAACAGCGCTCGACTGGCCTTCACATCGGCAATCACGGTGGCGCCCCTATGACGCTTGAGAGCATCCTCGGCGTAGATCATCAGTAGCTGGTCGCCCCAGATGACCCGGCCCTCGCCGTCGATCGCGCCGATCCGGTCGCCATCGCCATCGAAGGCGATCCCGAAATCGAGCCCCTTTTCGAGCACCAGCGCGCGCAGATCCTCGAGATTGGCTTCGACCGTGGGATCGGGATGGTGGTTGGGGAAATTTCCGTCGACCTCTGTGTAGAGCAGGTGATGCTCGCCCGGCAGCCGAGCGGCGAGCTGCTCCAATGCGGGGCCGGCGGCGCCATTGCCCGCGTCCCAGCCGATCCGCATAGCGGCGAGCGCTTGCGGGTCGACCCCGTCGAGCCCGGCGAGCAGCCGGTCGATATAGGCAGGCATGATGTCGCGGGTCTCGGAGGTGCCGACGCCATCCATCCATTCGCCCGCCGCGGCGCGTTCCCCGAGCCTTGTGATATCGGCGCCAAAGAACGGACGCCCCTGGAATACCAGCTTGAAGCCATTGTAATTGGAGGGGTTGTGGCTGCCGGTTATCTCAATGCCGCCATCTATCTGCTCGTCCGAGGCCTCGGCGTAATAGAGGATCGGGGTCGCGCTCATGCCGATCCGCACGACATCGCAGCCGCATGCGTTGAGCCCCTCTACCAGCGCATGTTCGAGGATCGGCGAGCTGACCCGCCCGTCGTAGCCTACCGCCACCGTGCTGCCACCCGCTTCGCGCAGCATCGAGCCGAACACCCGCCCGATCGCGCGGGCATCGTCGGGGCCGAGCGTTTCTCCGATGATCCCGCGAATATCGTATTCGCGCAGCACGCTGGGGGCGAATTGGTGGCTCATTGGGGCGGCTCCGGCGGTTCCTGAGGGATATTGTCCTGTGGCAGTCGCGCAAGCAAGAGGTCGCGCGCGGCGTTGACCTCGGCGAGCTTGGCGGTGCTGCCGCCTCTATCCGGATGCAATATGGCAGCCATGCGACGATGCGCATCGCGAATCTCGCTGCGGCTCGCCCTCGGGCTGACCCCGAGCAGGCGCCGCGCCTGGGCGAGCTGCCGCCCCCCGGCAGAACGGGTCTGGAGATATTGCCACGGCCATTTGCCGAGCAGCAGGCGGCAGGCCAGCGCGATCACCACCGCGATGACCAGCAGGCGCATCATGCTGCGGCCGCCTCGGTCCCGGCCAGCCCGGGGAGCCGCAGGCTGGCGACCAACCCGCGCAATTCCTGCCGCGCGACCAGATGACTGGTCCCCAGATCGCCCAGATGACCCTTGTCGAGCAGCGTCAGCCCGGAGGGGAACAGCTCGCGATAGACCACCCGCTCGGACAACCCCTTGGCGACGCGGAAGCCGACCCGCTTGGCCATCTCATTGAGCGCCTTCTCCAGCCGCGCCATGTTGCGCGCCTCGGTGTAGCCGGTGCGGTTGCGAACCACGACCCAGTCCATCGGCGGGCGGTTCTCCTCGATCTGCATCCGCCCGCGCTTGATCCGCGCTTCCCAGATCAGCTCGGCGTAGAAGGAGAGTTTCTTCACCTTGAAGCTGTCGCCCTCGACCTGGCCGATGAGGTCGAAATCGACGAAGCTGTCGTTCATCGGGGTGACCAGCGTATCAGCCTGCCCAGCGCTGTGGCGCGCGAGCGGATCGTCGCGGCCGGGCGTGTCGACGAGGATGAAATCGGCGCCTTCGGCCTTCTCGGCGACCAGCGCCTCGAATTCTCCGGCATCGCAATCGCCGACCACATGGCATTCGGCGCCGGGGAGATCGATCCCGCGCTTCTTCGCGGTTTCGGCGCGGTTCTCGAAATAGCGATCCATCGTGCGCTGGCGGTGATCGAGATCGAAGGCCACCACCCGCTTGCCCGAATAGGCCAGCGCGACCGCGATATGGACCGCGGTGGTCGACTTGCCCGTCCCGCCCTTCTCATTGGCGAAGGTGATAAGGTGCGGGCGGGTCGAGGGCACGAGGGGGCGTTCCTTACATCTTGATGGGCATTTTGGTCGGTTTATCGGTGCAGGCTTAGCGGCTAGAGCACCAGTGTAATCGCCTTACTGGAGGGGCATAGCGCGTGCAAACCATCACTCGGCTGGACATGTTGAGAAGCGCCGTGTTCGCGCTGCGCCGCAGCGGCGCGAGCGTGGCGCTGGTGCCCACCATGGGCGCTCTGCACGAGGGACATCTGAGCCTGATCCGCGCCGCGCGCGGCCAGGCCGATCACGTCGTCGCCTCGATCTTCGTCAACCCACGCCAGTTCGGCGCGGGCGAGGATCTGGACGCCTACCCGCGGCAGATGGAGCGCGATGCGAAGCTGCTTGAGGCCGAAGGGGTGACGCTGCTGTGGGCGCCCGCGCCAGACGAGGTCTACCCCGAGGGTTATGCGACCAATATCACGGTCTTGGGGGTGAGCGCGGGGCTGTGCGGAGCCGACCGGCCGGGCCATTTCGACGGGGTCGCCACCGTGGTCTGCAAGCTGTTCAACCAGGTCCTGCCCGACATGGCCTTTTTCGGCGAGAAGGACTGGCAACAGCTCGCGGTGATCCGCCGGATGGCGCGCGATCTCGACCTGACCCAGCCGCCGCTGGAGGCAATCCACTCCATCGCGACGGTGCGCGAAGCCGACGGCCTCGCGATGAGCAGCCGCAACGCATATCTCACCCTCCAACAGCGTGAGAACGCCACCGCCCTGCCCCGCGCCATGCGCGAAGCGATCGCTGGGATCGGCGCGGGAACTTGTGTTGGCGATGCCCTCGACACCCTGCGCGCCACCTTGCTGGCGAGCGGCTTCGACAGCGTCGACTACGCCGAACTGCGCGCCGCCGACACGCTCGAGCGGCTCGACCAGCCGCGAACCGGCGCACGGATGTTCGTGGCTGCGAGGATCGGCGGCACGCGGCTGATCGACAATATGGCGGTGTGAGCGGAGCGTTCCGCTGGTGACGCAACGGAACTGTGTCGGGAGGTTGGAGCGGGTAGCGGGAATCGAACCCGCATAGCCAGCTTGGAAGGCTGGAGCTTTACCACTAAGCTATACCCGCCCGCTTGAGGGGCGCAGATGCCATCTCTTGGCGCGTTGCGTCAACCGGATTCGCGCGCGGCCTCAGGCGGGATCGGCGACCGGTTGCTCGTCGCTCTCGATCAGCTCGGCTTCCGCTTCCGCATCCTCCTCGGGCAGGTCGACCAGCAGGTCGACGCGGCGGTTGGCGGCGCGGCCGGGCTCGTTGGGGGTTCCGTCGGGGCGGGCATTGGGTTGCAGCGGGTTCTGCTCGCCGAAGGCGATGATCGTGATCCGCGCCTCGTCCACGCCGTTCTCGACCAGATAGTCGCGCACCGCTTCGCCGCGCCGACGGGACGCGCGCATATTGACCTCGCCGCTCCCGCCTGAATCGCTGTGCGCGCGCAGCAGGATCGGACCGCCCTCGGCAATTTGCGGTGAGCGCAGGATGCTGGCCAGCTCGGCCATGGCCGATTCGGACAGTTCCGCGCCACCATCGGAGAAGGAGATCCGCGCATCGAGCGGCGCCAGTTGCGGCTCGGGCGGGGGGAGCACCGAATCATCGAGATCGTCGCGCATGATGGAGGTCGGTTGCGGTGCCGATTCGCTCGCAGCGGGCTCGGGCACGGTTTCCTGCCGCTCGCATCCGGCGAGCGCAAGCAGGAGCGCGGCTCCGGTGAGGCCATGGGCGACGGCTTTGGCGGCGGTGGCGCTTCTTGTCATCATGATACTCTTCATGCTGGTTCCGGCTTGGGTCCGCCCTTCCGGGCGCGCCTTGCGGCGACTTCTTCCGCAGTGCGCTGCTGGGGCGGGGTGAAGGTGACGATGATGTCCCCGGCGCGCGGCTCGGGACGGGCGGCGTGGGTGAAGAACCGCATCCGCCCGCCTTCGCGCAGCAGCAGCAGCATATGCGCGCTCTCGGGCAGTTTTTCCTGCGCGTCCTCGTAGTTGAATTCTTCGGACAGCCTGGTCTTGCGGAAGACCCAGCCTTCCTTCTGGCGCTCGTTGGTCTCGGTCACACCCCAGCCGGATTCGAACAGCGCGCGCCCGCGCAGCGCGACCGGCAGCGAATGGCGATCGTAATCGTCGCCCGCCTCGCCCAGCTGATAGACCGAATCGCGGCCGATCTCATGGGCGAATTCGTTGCACACCAGCGTGTTGTAGGCCTCGTTGTCGGTCGCGGCGACGAGCACCTGGAACGGTCCGAGATCGAGATTGTGCTCGGTCGCCTCGTTGAGAATTTCGCCGTGGTAGAAGGGCACCCCCTTCTGCCGCGCCAGCGCGAGCCGCTGCCAGCTGGAATCGACCACCATGACCGGGGTCTTGAGATCGAGCATCTGCTTCGCGAGCGCAATGGTCCAGGGCGTGCTGCCGACGATCAGCAGGCCCGGCCGGGTCACGCCCTTGACCTTGAGCAGGCGCGCGACGAGGTCGACTGTAAAGCCATGCGCGACGATAGTGGTGACCACGACCGCGAAGCTCAGTCCGATAAGGATGTTGCCATCGTCATAGCCCAACTCGGTCAACCGCAGCGCGAACAGGCCCGAGATGGCGACCAGCACGATTCCGCGCGGTGCGATCCATGCCAGGAACAACCGCTCGTTCCAGGGGATCGAACTGCCCGCCAGGCTGATCACGATGGTCAGCGGGCGGACCACGAACAGCAGGACGAGGAGGAAGGCGCCGAAGCGCCAGTTGAGATATTCCAGATCGCCCCATTCGAGCGAGGCCGAGAGCAGGATGAAGATTCCCGACACCAGCAGGACCGCGATGTTTTCCTTGAAAGGGTGGATGCTGCGCAGGCTCTGGACGTTCATGTTCGCCAGCGCGATCCCCATCACCGTGACCGCCACGAGACCCGCTTCGTGCTCGATCATGTTGGACAGCACGAAGACGCCGATCACCGCGGTCAGCAGCACGGGCACTTTGAGGTATTCGGGGACCGCGCCGCGTGGAAAAGCCCAGGCAATGATGGCCGCGGCGACATAGCCCAGCAGGCCCGCCAGCGCGGCGGAGATCAGCAGCGGCGGCACCACTTCGAATACCGTGGCGCCATCGACCGAGAGGCGAAAATATTCATAGGCGATGACCGCGCACAACGCCCCGGTCGGGTCGTTGACGATCGATTCCCATTTGAGGATCGAGGCCGGCCGGGTCTGGATCGAGCTCTGGCGCAGCAGCGGGATGACCACCGTCGGGCCGGTGACGACCAGAATGCCGCCAAACAGCACCGCCACGGGCAGCACCAGCCCGGCGACCTCATGCGCGGCCAGCGCGCCGAGGAACCAGCCGACCAGCACGCCGATCGTCGCCAGCCGCCACACCGCCTGCCCGGAATGGCGCAGTTCGCGGAAATTCAGGCTCAGCCCGCCTTCGAACAGGATCAGCGCCACACCGATCGAGACCATCGTCTCGAGCAGGTCGCCGAACACCATCTCGGGATCGAACAGGTTGAGCACAGGGCCGGCCATGAAGCCGGCGAACAGCATCAGCACGATCGCCGGCCAGCCGCTGCGCCAGGCGATCCACTGGGCACCGATGCCCAGGACGCCGACCACGGCGATGACTAGCGTTTGATCTTGCATGGCTTAAGCCGGTGCCCCCTGCAGGCCGATGGAACGCGAGACGCGCGGTCACGCTCACGGCGCATGGAAAGAATGCACGAGGGTGCGGGTGTTTCCAACCGCAAATGCGAAAAGGCGCCTATTCGCCCTCGAACTGCATCAGGGCGTCGACCTCGATGTCGAGCTCGCCAAGGCGCTTGGCACCCCGCAAGTCGGGCAGGTCGATGACGAAGGCCGCGTGTTCCACCACCGCCCCCGCGCGGCGGAGCAGGCTTGCTGCCGCGCAGGCGGTTCCGCCGGTGGCGATGAGATCGTCGACCAGCACCACGCGCTGACCCGGCACAACCGCGCCCGGGTCCATCTCGAGCCGGTCGGTACCGTATTCGAGCGCGTAATCGATCCCGATGGTTGCGACCGGCAGCTTGCCCGGCTTGCGTACGGGCACGAAACCGATCCCCAGCTCGACCGCCACCGCAGCGCCGAATATGAAGCCGCGCGCCTCCATCCCCGCGATCGCCTCGGCCCCGCCCGCGCGCGCGCTCGCCGCGAGATGACCGACGCAGGCCGCAAAGCCCTCGCCATGCGCGATCAGCGTGGTGATGTCGCGAAACTGGATACCGGGTTCGGGAAAGTCTGGCACGGTCCGGACCAGCGCCTTGAGATCGTCCGGGCTCATGCCTTGCCCGACACAAAAAGGCCCCCCGCATCACCAGGATACGAGGGGCCGAATGTCAGGGGCGAGCGGATCGCGCTCAGTCCTTGTGGTTCTTTGGGAGGTGCTTCGGCTTGATCGCTGACCAGATCTGCTTCTTCGACAGATAGGCCAGCACGGTGGCGAACAGCAGGAAGATCATCACCGGCCATCCGGTCTGCTTGCGCTTCACCAGCGTCGGTTCTGCGGTCCAGGTCAGGAAGGCGGCAACATCCTGCGACATCTGCGGCAGCGTCGCTTCCGTCCCGTCGTCGTAGGTCACCTGGCCGGCGTTCATCAGTGGCGGCGCCATGGCGAGATTGAGATTGTGGAAGTAGATGTTGTGATAGAGGCCGGGCGACGGCGCGGCTTCGGGATGTTCCGCCAACACCTCGGCGGAGGGCTCCTGATAGCCCACCAACAGGGATGCTACGTAGTTCGTGCCGTCTTCGCGTGCCTTGGTGATCAGTGAGAGATCCGGCGGAATGGCGTTGTTGTTGGCGGCCGCTGCCGCAACCGCATTGGGATAGGGCGAGGGGAACTGATCGGTAGGGACACCTGGTCGCATGGTCGCTTCGCCGGTGTTCGGATCGATCCCGGGCACCTGCCAGGTCGCCGCTTCGGCCTTCACCTGCGCTTCGGAATAGCCGAGTTCGGACAGGTTGCGCATGGCGACGAACTTCAACCCGTGACAGGCCGAGCACACTTCCTTGTAGACCTTGTAGCCACGCTGCAGCTGGGCAACGTCCCAAGTGCCGAGCGGGCCGTCGAATGAATAGGCAATGTCCATCGGCTCTTCATAGGGCAGATGGGATATGGGCTCTTCAGTCGCGTAGGTATAGGCACCCACCGCGAAGGAGATCAGGGCGACGGCTGCGAAGCCGAGGCCAACGAGGATTGCGATGATCCGGATCATGCGAAGGTCTCTTCTCTCGTAGCTTTCAGCGCGGTCAAACCGCGGGCTCGGCGTTTTCGCCGAGCACAGCCTTCTTGTCGGATCCCAGCACCGCTTCGGTGATGGAATAGGGCAGCGGCTCGGGCCGTTCGATCTGCGACACGAGCGGGATCACCACCAGAAAGTGCAGGAAGTAATAGGCGGTGAAAATCTGGCTCAGCATCACATAGGGCTCTTCGGCCGGACGGCCACCGAGCCAGAATAGCATGGCCATTGTCGGGAGCAGGCCGAACCAGAAGAACTTGCGGAACAGCGGGCGGTAATGACCGCTGCGGACCGGCGAACGATCGAGCCAGGGCAAGAAGAACCACAGCAGAATCGATGCGAACATGGCGAGCACGCCCCACAGCTTGGCGGGAAGGATGAAGTCCATCGTGAAGGCGCGCAGGATCGCGTAGAACGGATAGAAATACCACTCGGGGACGATCAGGGCTGGCGTAGAGAGCGGGTTCGCCTCGATGTAATTGTCGGCGTGGCCCAGCGCGTTCGGCAGGAAGAACACCATCGTGAACAGCGCAAGCAGCGCGATGCCAAGCCCGAAGCCGTCCTTGGCCGTGTAATAGGGGTGGAACGGGACCGTGTCGCTTTCTTGCTTGATCTCGACCCCGGTGGGATTGGACGACCCGGGGATGTGCAGCGCCCAGATGTGCAGGATGACCACGCCGGCAATCACGAAGGGCAGCAGGAAGTGCAGGCTGAAGAAGCGGTTGAGCGCGGCGTTGTCGGGCGCGTAGCCGCCCAGCAGCCAGACCTGGATCGGCTCGCCCACCAGCGGGATCGCACCGAACAGGCCGGTGATGACCTTGGCACCCCAGAAACTCATCTGACCCCACGGAAGCACATAACCCATGAAGGCGGTCGCCATCATCAACAGGAAGATCACCACGCCCAGAAGCCAGATCATCTCGCGCGGCGCCTTGTAGGAGCTGTAGAAGAAGCCGCGGAAGATATGGATGTAAACCACTACGAAGAAGAAGCTCGCGCCGTTCGCATGGGCATAGCGCATCAGCCAGCCCCAGTTGACGTTGCGCATGATGTGCTCGGTCGAGGCGAAGGCAACGCTGGCATTGGCCGCGTAATGCATCGCCAGGACGACGCCGGTGATGATCTGGAACATGAGGAAGAAGCCGGCGAGAACGCCGAAATTCCACATGTAGTTGAGGTTGCGCGGCACCGGATAGCCGGCGCCCACCGCGTTGTAGACGAAACGCGGCAAAGGCAGCTTCTCGTCGAGGAACTTGGTGAGGCCGGTCTTCGGCTCGTACTGGCGTGCCCAGGGAAAGCTCATGATCTACTCTCTACAACCTCAGCCGACGGTGATGGTGGTGTCGGAGGTAAAAGCATATTCCGGCACCACGAGATTGGTCGGCGCCGGACCTTTGCGAATGCGACCTGCGGTGTCGTAATGCGATCCGTGACAGGGGCAGAAATAGCCGCCGAATTCGCCCTTCACCTCGCCCTCGGCGGCGCCCAGCGGGACGCAGCCCAGATGGGTGCAGACGCCCATGGTGACGAGCAGGTCGCGGTGCCCTTCCTTGGTGCGGTCTTCGAGGCTCTCGGCATCGCGCAGGCTGCCCGTCGGAACGGCATCCGCGGCGGCCATTTCCTCCGGCGTGAGCCGCCGAATGAACAACGGCTGCTTGCGGAACACCGCCTTGATCGCCTGGCCGGTCTCGATCGAGGAGACGTCCAGTTCGGTAGTGCTTTCGGCGAGGACGTCCTTGGACGGCGCCATCTGGCTTATCAGCGGCAACAGCACCGCGGCACCGCCGACGCCCGCCGTGCTGAGAGCGGCGATGTTGATGAAATCGCGGCGGCGCACGCCGTCGCTCGCTCCGTCGTCCACAGGGGCCACGGGTATTTCGGTGTTCGCGGTTGCAGCGGTGTCTGCCATCAGAGCGGTGCCCTACCTGCCTCTATTCAGTCTGTGGGCCCGGAAATGGGCCAGAAGAATTGCTCATCCGGCTGGCCTTCCACGATCGCTGGGATCGGGTCGGGGGAAACGCGCACGATGCGGTCTCCCGTTGCCGGATTGAGGGGCCTCTAAACGCTATGGCACACCTTGCCAACCGCGATTTTGGCAAGAGGAATACGCTTCAACGCAATGCGATGAGCGAGATTTGCCGCCCGTCGATGGCCTCGTGGCGATGGCTGGCGCGGCGGTAGGAATGGAACAGGCCCTCTTCGGCATAGGTGTCGAGATTGAGGCTTTCGATCCACCCGACCCCCGCCTGTTCGAGCCGCGCCGCGACATAGCCGGGTAGGTCGAACTGCCAGTGGCAGGCGCGTCCGGCGCGAAAGAATTGCGCGTCCTCCTGCTCGAAATGCTCGCGAAACGGCGCATCGACCTCGTAGCTTTCCTGCGCGATGCAGGGTCCGATCACCGCGACGATCTTTTCGGGACGCGCGCCGAGCGCCGCCATCGCCGCGACCGTGTTGGCGATCACCCCCTGGTTCGCGCCGCGCCAGCCGGCATGCGCCGCGCCCACCACCCCGGCGTCGCGGTCGGCGAACAGCACCGGGGCGCAATCCGCGGTCACGATCCCCAGGACCAGCCCGGCACGACAGGTGACCATCGCGTCGGCCTCAGGCTGATCGCCACTCCACTCGCCGGTGACGGTTGCGACATCGGGCGAATGGACCTGCGTCACCCGGACGAGCGCGCCACCGGGGAGGATATCGTGCAGCGTCGCCCCCTCGCGGGTCGAAAAGCCGTGCGGCACTCCTTCCAGCGCATGGGCTCTGAGCAGCTTAGCCAAGCGAGCGGCTCACCTGCTCGAAGGTGTCGCGCGACAGTTGCGAAGCGCCCGCGATCCGCTCCAACTCGCCGCGCATCAGCGCCGCGCGCCCCGGCTCGATCCGCCGCCAGCGACCCAGCGCGGGAACGAATCGCGCGGCGGTCTGCGAATTGATCGGGTCGAGCTCGAGAATGAGTTCGGCGATCAGCCGGTAGCCCTCCCCGCTGGCCGCGTGGAAGGCCTGCGGATTGCCCGCGAAGGCCATGTAGAGCGACCTCGCCCGGTTGGGGTTGCGCAGCGTGAAGTCGCCGTGGTTGCGCAGCGTCTTCACATGCTCGATCGCCTGCGGGTGGAGCGAGGAGGCCTGCAGCGCGAACCATTTGTCGATCACCAGATCATTGCCGCGATAGCGGTTGTAGAAATCGAGCAGCTTCGCGGTCCGATCGGCCGTTTCGAGACCCGCGAGCACCATCAGCGCGCCCTGGCGATCGGTCATGGTAGTGGCGCCGTCGTATTGCTCTGCAGCCATATCCGACGCGCGCCGGGGGTCGGCGGCGGCGAGATAGGTCAGCGCCAGCGTCTTCACCTTGCGCGCACCCTGCGCTGCGGCATCGAGCGTTCCGGGGGCCTCGGAAGCGCTTTGATGCAGGCCGACCAGTTCATCGCCCAGTTCCCGGCCAAGCCAGGCCTTGAGCGTCTCGCGCTCGGCGTGGATCGCGCCCGGATCGGCGACCAGCGCCTGCTCCATCAGATAGGTCTCGCTGGGCAGCATCATCAGCTCACCGCGCATCTGGTCGTCGATCCGGACGTCAGCCAGCACGGCGGCCAGCGCGGTACGGATGGCCTCGCGCCCCGCATCGCGTTCACCCGAGTCGAGCTCGCCGGCGAAGACATCGCCGAGATGCCCGACCACCAGATCCTGCATCGCCTCGTAGCGCGCGAAGGGGTCATCGTCCTTCGCGGCGAGGAAGGTCAGGTCCTCGCGGGGAATATCCCGCTCGATCCGCACCGGGGCGGAAAAGCCGCGATTGACCGAGAGCACCGGCGGCGTGGCGAAACCGTCGAAGGTCAGCGTCTCGGTGGCTTGGTTGAGCACCACCAGCTCTTCGCCGCGGTGCGTCCCGCTGGCGCGGTCGAACAGTGCGATCCTGAGCGGGATCGGCATCGGCTGCTTGTCGGGCTGCCCCGGGGTCGGCGGCACCTCCTGCGACAGGGTGAGCGTCGCGGTGTCGCCCTCATGCGACAGCGCAACCGTGACCCTCGGAGTACCCGCCTGCGAATACCACAGCCGGAAGCGCGTCAAATCGAGCCCGGCGCCGTCCTCGATCGCCTTGACGAAATCCTCGCAGGTCGCCGCTTCGCCATCGTGGCGCTCGAAATAGAGATCGCTGCCTTTGCGGAACGCCTCCTCGCCCGCCATGGTCCGCATCATCCGGATCACCTCGGCGCCCTTGTTGTAGATCGTCGAGGTGTAGAAGTTCGAGATCTCCTGATAGCTGTCGGGCCGGATCGGATGCGCCAGCGGGCCCGAATCCTCGGGGAACTGGACCGAGCGCAGAATGCGGACATCGCCGATCCGCTTGACCGGCGCGCTACCCATATCCTGGCTGAAGAGCTGGTCGCGCAGCACGGTGAAGCCTTCCTTGAGGCTGAGCTGGAACCAGTCGCGGCAGGTCACGCGGTTGCCCGACCAATTGTGGAAATACTCGTGCGCGATCACGCCCTCTACCGCGTCGAAATCGCCATCGGTCGCGGTGTCGATATCGGCGAGGACGTATTTGGTGTTGAAGACGTTGAGTCCCTTGTTCTCCATCGCCCCCATGTTGAAATCGCTGACCGCGACGATGTTGTAGATGTCGAGATCATATTCGCGCCCGAAGGTTTGCTCGTCCCATGCCATCGCCCGCTTGAGGCTTTCCATGGCGTGCTCGGTGCGGTCGAGATCGCCATCACGGACAAAGATGTTGAGCGCCACTTCGCGCCCGCCGATGGTGGTGAAACCGTCGCTGCGCACGACCAGATCGCCCGCCACCAGCGCGAACAGATAGGAGGGCTTGGGCCAGGGATCGTGCCATTCGGCCCAGTGGTGCTCGCCTTCTTCGCCTTGCGCGGTGCAATTGCCATTGGCGAGCAGCACCGGGAACTGCGCCTTGGGTGCGCGCATCCGCACGGTGTAAACACTGAGCACATCGGGCCGGTCGGGGAAGAAGGTGATCCGGCGGAAACCCTCGGCCTCGCATTGCGTGCACAGCATGCCGTTCGAGGCGAACAGCCCCATCAGCTGCGAATTGCCCGCGGGGTCGATCTCGGTGACGATGGTGAGCTCATGGGCATCGCCGGGCAGGGTGACGATAAGATCGTCGCCCTCCATCGTGTAGCTGTTGCTCGGCTCGCCATCGCAGCGGACCTCGAGCGGCGCGAGGCCCTCGCCATTGAGGCGGATCGTCGGCGAAGCCTCGGCGGCCGGATTGCGCTCGAGCGTCAGCTTCGCCTCGACGCGAGTCTTCTCCAGCCCGAGATCGAAATCGAGATGCGTCGCCACGACGGTCCAGGGGAAAGGCGCATAATCCTTGCGGCGGATCAGCGCGGGAGCCTTCGGCTCGACCGCGGCATCGGCCATCTCGGGGTTGCCATCGGGGGTGGCGGGCGTGCGGGCAATATCCATTGAGCGTGTTTCCGTCCTGTAATTCGGGAGGCTTTGGGCTAATACGCCCCTATGTCTCGATTGTTCATTTTCGGCTTGGGCTACACCGCCAAACGGATCGCGCAAGCGCTGACGGCGCAAGGCTGGGAGGTGATCGCCACAGGCAGCGACGGTTCGCTCGATTTCGCCGATCGCGAGGCGGTGGGCAAGGCGCTGGATGATTGCACCCATGTGCTGTCCTCGGTCCCGCCCGCCGACGACAGCGATCCGGTGCTCGACCTCTACGCGCCCGCCTTTGCCGGAAAGTGGCTCGGCTACCTCTCCTCCACCGGCGTCTATGGCGATGCCGATGGCGCCTGGGTGGATGAAGCCTCACCCACCGGCACCGGGCGCCGCAGCGCGCGGGCACAATGCGATGCGCGCTGGCTGGACCAAGGCGCGCGGGTGTTCCGGCTGCCGGGAATCTACGGACCCGGGCGCAGCGCTTTCGAGCGGGTGCGCGAAGGCAAGGCGCATCGCATCGACCTGCCCGGCCAGGTGTTCAGCCGGGTGCATGTCGAGGATATCGTGTCGGGCGTGGTCGCCGCGCTCCAAACCGACGCGCCGCCGGGCGCCTACAATCTCGCCGACGATCTGCCCACCAGCCAGAACGCGGTGATCGAGGAGGCCTGCCGCCTGCTCGGTGTGGAGCCGCCGCCGTTACAGACCATCGAGCAGGCCGGGCTCTCGCCGATGGCGCGCGGTTTCTTTGCCGAGAACCGCCGGGTCGCCAACGGCAAGGCCAAGCGGGTGCTCGGCTGGCGCCCGGCCTATCCGACCTATGTCGAAGGTTTACGCGGGCTGCTTTAGCCCCGATGTATCGGCTGGTGGGGTCGGGACTGTTCGGGCACGCAGCGCGATGACGAGCCCGCACAGCGACAGTCCTGCACCCAGCGCGGTCCAGACCGTCCAGCGATAATCCTCGAACAGCGTCGAGAGCACCATCGCCACGATCACGGTGACGATGCCATTATAGGCCGCGCGGCCCGCGCCTATCTGGCGCACCAGCGTGTAATGCAACGGGAAAGTCACCACGCTTCCCGCCAGCGCCAACCAGGCGATCCCCAGCCAGAAACTCGCGCGGTCGGGGAGCACCGGCGGCCCCGCGGTCCAATAGGCGAGCGCGAAATCGGCGATCGTGCCGTAGAGCATGGCCCAGGCGAGCAGGCTCACCATCGGCAGCGAACGGCCGGTCTGGTTGGCCTGGACGACATTGGCGATGCTGGCGCACAGGATCCCCAGTACCGCCCAGAAGATGCCCAGTCCGATCGACCCGCCCAGCGGGTTGAGCCCTGCCTCGTGCCACAGCAGCAGCGCGATCCCGCACAAGGCCACCACCGTCCCGGCGACGAAATTGCGCGTGATCCGCTGGCCCAGCAGCCACCAGCCGAACACCGCATTGGAGACGATCAGCATGGTGAACAGCACCGCGACGACGCCCGAGGTGAGATGCAACTCGGCGCGGTAGACGAAGTTGAAATTGCCGCAGAATTGCGTGACCCCGATCGCCAGCGCGAGCCAGTGGCCCGCCCTGCCGATCCTGAGCGTCTTGCGCATCGCCAGCACCAGCAGGAACATCGCCGGGGTGGCCACGGCAAAGCGGATCGCCACCGACCAGCTGGGCGGCACCCCATCGATCTGGTCGGTGATCACCCACCAGGTCGAACCCCAGATCAACCCGGTCAGCAGGAAGGGAAATACGATCCGCGGCCGCAGCAGCGCATGATCGGCAGGATTCGCGGTCGCGGCGGCGGTCACAGGCCGGAAACGGCCTTGGCGAGCGAAGCCGCGTCTTCCGCGCGCGTGTTCCAGGCGGTTACGAACCGCGCAGCGTCCGCGCCCCAGTCGTAGAAGCCGAAGCCCTGTTCGCGCAAAGCCTCGCGTTCGGCGGCAGTGCAGCGCACGAAAACTTCGTTGGCCTCGACCGGATGCATCAGCCGGTCCGCGCAAGCCTCGGCTATCTCCCGCGCCGCGGAATTCGCCGAACGCGCATTGGTGAGCCACAGATCACCGTCGAGCATCGCCAGCAATTGCGCGGCGAGGAAGCGGCCCTTGGACTGCAGATGGCCCGCGCGCTTGCGGCGATAGCGTGCGACATCCGCCGCTTGCGCGTCGAAGAACAGGATCGCCTCGGCACTCATCGCGCCGTTTTTCACGCAGCCGAAGCTGAGCGCATCGATCGGACCGGCGGCCTCGGCGGGCGCGCAATCGAGGAACGCCACCGCATTGGCGAAGCGCGCGCCATCCATATGCAGCCCCAGCCCGCGCTCCTTCGCCAGCGCAGCAATCGCGGCGATTTCATCGGGGCGATAGGCGCAGCCATATTCGCTCGCCTGGGTGATCGAGATCGCATGCGGCTGGACCTGGTGGACATCGTCGCGAATCGGATCGATCGCGGCGCGGATGGTTTCGGGCGTCAGCCTGGCGCTCTCGCCCTGCGCCAGCAGCAGCTTGGCGCCGTGGAGATAGAACCCCGGGGCGCCGCCCTCGTCCATCTCGATATGCGCTTCCTCGTGGCAGACCACGCCGCCATGCGGCTGGACCATGGTCGCCAGCGCGAGGCAGTTCGCCGCCGTCCCGGTCGCGACCCACAGCGCCGCGCAATCGCGACCGAACAGTGCCGAAAAGCGCGCATCGAGTTCCTGAGACAGCGCATCGCCATCATAGGGCGAATCGGGCGAATCGGCGGCGCGCATCGCCTCCCAGACGAGCGGGTGGACGGCGGCGGCGTTGTCGGAAAGGAACTGCATCGGAACGCCCATAAAGCGACGGGCGTTGCATGCAAGACAGCGAAAGGATCCGCCCCCGATGGCCGAGACAGATTTGACGATCGAACGACACGAGAACGCCAGCAACGGCGGCGAGAGCGGCGAGTATCTCGCCCGCATCCCGGGCCGCGTCGCCACCGGCAAGCTCACCTGGGTGAAGCGCGGCGATGCGCGGGTGGCCGAGCACACGCTGGTCCCCGGCGCCTTGCGCGGGCAGGGCATCGCGGCGGAGCTGGTGAAAGCTCTGGTCGCCGATGCCCGCGAACAGGGCTTCAGGATCGTGCCCGCCTGCTCCTATGTCGCGGCGAAGTTCGACGAGAACCCGGACTGGAGCGATCTGCGCGCCTAGACCAGCTCGCTGAAGTCGCGGCCCGCGATCGATTCGAGCACCGCGGCGCGCAATTCGCGCGCACGGTCGAGCGAGATCCCGGAAATGGCGAACTTGCCCCCGGCGAGCCCGAGGCTCAACGTCGCATAGCCGCGGCGGCGCGCGATCGGTCCCTGGCTGATTTCGACCGACTGCAGCTTCACCCGCGAGGCGATCGCCACTTTGGGCGCGAGCCAGTTGCGGCGCAGAAACAGCTGGGTCGTGTCGAAGCCGTTGGCGGCAAAGCGCCAGTTGGCGAATTCCATTGCCGCGATGACGGCAAAGCCGACCATCGGCAGCAAGGCCAGATGGCCCTGCCCCGCTATTGCCAGGCCCGCCGCCAGTGGAAACATGACCAGTCCCGCGAGTATCACCTGATCGGTGCGGTACTGGGTGGCCGCCCTTCGCCAGTCGAGCTCCTCGCCCGGCAGATGAAACCCCGTCACTGCGACGATGGGCGCGATCTCATCGGCCTGCGCGAAGGGGGCGACGCTGTGGTTGGCCGAGCCGCTGTCCTGCGCGAGACTGACCACCTTGAGCTCGAGCCAGCCGAACCAGCGGCGCACCAGGCCCGTCCCCATCCGCAAGGCCTGCACCCGGTGGATCGGCATCACCACATCGGTGCGCGTCAGCAGGCCGCGGCGGCGCCGGAGACCCTTCTCGGTCCGCTCGAGCCTGAAGTCCCATTCGCGCAAAGCGGTCCGAACCAGACCGGTGGCAAAACCGATCGCAACGAACGTCGCCACCGCGATAATCCCGCCGGCGAGCTGCGCGGCGAAGCCCAGCCCCGCCAGCCAGCGGCCCGGACCCGCCAGCCGGTCCTGCCAGGCGTCGAAATCCCACAGGTCGAACGGGAGCAGGAAATCGAACTGCTGCGCGGCACCGGCCAACACCGCGACCACCGCGAGCGAGAATTCGAACAGCCCGAAAGTCGCCACTCGGCGCGGCCCCATCGCGAACAGCGGGGGCGGCGCTTCGGCGGAGACGGAAGCTTCGGCTGATTCGGGGGCGAGGACCGCGCCATCCTTCTGGCTGCGGACAACCTCGCGCAGACGCTCACCCTCGGCCTCGGTGAGATAGGAGAGCTTGAGCTCGTCCTTGCCCCCCGCCCCGGTTTCAAAGCGCACCTCGACCAGCCCGAACAGGCGCGGAAGCAGTTTCTGCTCGAGGCTGACATCCTGGATCCGCTCATAGGGCACCGAACGCGCAGCACGCGAGATCACGCCGCTCTCGACGCGGATGTCGCTGGCGCCGATGCGGTAGGTAAAGCGGTACCAGTGCAGATAGGCCAGCGCCGTGCTGACGGCGAGGATGGCGAGCACGGCGGGGATGGCGAACAGCAGCCGGGTCGGTTCGCCATCGAGAACCGCATAGGCACCGAAGGCCAGCGGGAGCGCCACCTGCCCGAGCGAAGCGACTGCGCCGACGATGAAGCTTTTGGGGTCGGTGCGCTGAGCCTCGCCGGGGTGTTCGGCGGCGAGTTCTTCCTGCGGACCCACTTCAGGCAGAGACCGCTCGCCCGTCACAGCGTGTCGCGCCGGATCGCTGCGCGGATCGCGTCGCGCATCGCCAGCGCATCGGCGTGCTTGAGACCGGGAAGGTGGACCGAAGCGTTGTGGCTCCCCGCGGTGTGCACCGTCAGCGTGGCGATATCGTAGGCGCGCTCGAGCGGGCCCTGGTCGACATCGATATGCTGCACCCGCCCGAACGGCACCACCGTGTCCGAATGGAACAGCAGCCCCTTGACCACCCGCAGCCGCTCGTCGGCCATGACATAGCCGCGCGCCTGCCAGCGCCGTTGAGGCAGGCGGAAGAAGATGATCGCAGCGAGCAGCACGTACGGGATCGCGACGACACCGTGCCAGCCCGGAATCGCCACTTCCGCAACAACGGTCGGGACCAGCAAAATCGCCAGCCAGATCGCGGTCACGATCCGCATCACCGACCTATAGGCGGGGTCCAGCTGCGTTAGCGGGTCGTTATCATCCATTGGCGTCCTATCTAGGCAATACACTAAGCCAAATCAACGCCGTTGGTCGAACCGTCTGCCGATCATCGCGGCGGTGATATTGGTCTTCTGGACATCGATCGCGCCGCCCGCGATTCCCCAAGCGAAGCCGTCGCGCAGCCTCTGCTCCATGCCGTATTCCTTGTGATAGCCATAGCCGCCCATGACCTGCATCCCCTGCGCGGTGACCTCGCGGACGATCTCGTTGGCATAGCATTTGGCGACGCTGCTCTCGTAGACCGAGGGCAGACCGTTGGCCTGCTCGGCGGAATTGACCACTGCGCGGTAGATCAGCAGTCGCGCCGCCTCGACCCGCATCGCCATTTCGGCGAGCTTCAATTGCACGCCCTGGAAATCGACGATCGGCTTGCCGAATGCCTTGCGCTCCTGGGTGTATTCGATCGCCTGATCGAGCGCAGCCTGCGCAAGACCCAGGCTCTGCGTCGCATTGCCGCAGCGCTCCAGCCCGAAGGCCTGCATCAGCTGGCCGAACCCGCCCGCGCCGATCACCAGATTGTCCTTGGGCACTGTCACATTATCGAACAGGATGTCGCGCGTCTCGATCCCGCGAAAGCCCATCAGCTCTTCGCGCGCGCCGAAGGACACGCCCGCCATCTCCTTGTCGACCAGCAGCGCGCCGATGCCCTTCGCCGCCGGTTCGTCCGACAGCCGGCAATAGGTGACATAATAGCGCGCATGGCCCGCGCCGCTGGTCCACCGCTTGGTGCCGTTGAGCAGGTAATGATCGCCCCGGTCGCTGGCATGCGTGGTCAGTTCGGTCAGCGCGGTCCCGGCATCTGGCTCGGACATCGACACCGCCACCGTCGCCTCGCCCGCTGTGACCTGCGGGATAATTCGCTGCTTGAGTTCTTCGGAACCGAATCGCTCAAGCGTGCGCACCGGTCCGACCAGCGCTTCGAACACCGGGAAGGCGACCGCGTTGGAGATCATCGCGAATTGTTCGAGCACAAGGATCGCCTCGAAATGCCCCAGCCCCAATCCGCCATATTGCTCGGGAAGATTGACCCCCAGAAAACCCATCTCGCCGTAGCGGCGGACCATTTCGGCGGGGACGGAGAAATCCTTCTCCTCCATCTCGCGCGCCAGCTCGGGCAGTTCGTTCTGCGCGAATTTGCGGGCGCTTTCCTGAAGCTCGCGCTGCTGTTCGGTAAGCTGGAAATGCATGCCGGTGTCGTCCCCTCAGATACGGGCGGACAGGTGGCGCAGCGCGCCGCTTTGTGCAAGCGCCTCCGCGCTCGCACTTATTTCGACCGACGTCGGGTGGAAAATGGTGCTGCTGGGGAGGATTGAACTCCCGACCTCGTCATTACCAATGACGCGCTCTACCACTGAGCTACAGCAGCACGGACCCTGCCCCCGAAGAGGGGGTTGAGGAGGCGCGCGCTATTGTCAGAGCCGGACCCAATGTCAAGCGATGCTTGAGCTTGGCGCGCTTCGCGGCCACAGACACGCACCATGGCGAACACCGATCCGAAACCGACCCGCGAGGAACGGCTGGCCGCGCAATTGCGCGCCAACCTGCGCCGCCGCAAGGCGCAGGCGCGCCAGCAAAACGATTCGGACGCGGCGCTTCCAAAACCCGATCCGGGCGGCTAACGAAACGCGCTCCTAGGATTTGCCCGGAGCATCCATGCCCAAACTCATTCTCGTGCGCCATGGCCAGAGCGAATGGAACCTCGCCAACCGCTTCACCGGCTGGTGGGACGTCGAACTGACCCAAAAGGGCGTCGAGGAGGCTCTCGCCGCAGGCCACCTGCTCGCCAAGCACGGCCTGCTGCCGACCACGTCCTTCACCTCCTTCCAGACCCGCGCGATCAAGACGCTCAATCTGGCGCTCGAGGCCTGCGACCGGCTGTGGATCCCGGTGACCAAGGACTGGCGGCTCAACGAGCGGCATTACGGCGGGCTGACCGGGCTCGACAAGCAGGAAACCCGCGAGAAATATGGCGACGAGCAGGTCCATATCTGGCGCCGCAGCTTCGATGTACCCCCGCCCGACATGGAGCCGGGCAGCGAATTTGATCTCGCCGACGATCCGCGCTATGCCGGGGTGCCGGTGCCCCGCGCCGAAAGCCTCAAGCTCACCATCGAACGCGTGTTGCCCTATTGGGAAAGCGCAATCCTGCCGGTGCTCTCGAGCGGCGAGACGGTGCTGATCTCAGCGCATGGCAATTCGCTGCGCGCGCTGGTGAAGCATCTCTCGGGCATCTCCGACGAGGAGATCACCGGGCTGGAGATCCCCACCGGCCAGCCGATCGTCTATGAGTTCGGCTACAATTTGCGCCCCTCGGGCGAGCGCTACTACCTCAAGGACGCGTGACCATGGCGCAGGGTGCAAAAGTGGCGATCGTCATGGGCAGCCAGTCCGACTGGCCGACGATGAAGAACTGCGCCGCGGTTCTGGAGGCACTCGCGGTCGCGACCGATGTGCGCATAGTCTCGGCGCATCGCACCCCCGACCGGATGTACGACTTCGCACGTCAGGCCGAGGGTGAAGGCATCAGCGTCATCATCGCCGGGGCAGGCGGTGCAGCGCATCTGCCGGGCATGATCGCGGCGCTGACGCATCTGCCGGTGCTGGGCGTGCCGGTGCAGTCGCGCGCGCTGAGCGGACAGGACAGCCTGCTCTCGATCGTCCAGATGCCTGCCGGCGTGCCGGTCGGGACGCTGGCGATCGGCGAGGCCGGGGCGACCAACGCCGGCCTGCTCGCCGCGAGCATATTGGCGGGCTCCGACGCGGCGTTGACCGAGCGGCTCAAGGCCTGGCGGCAGGCGCGCAGCGATGCGGTGGCGGAGCGGCCGGAGGACTGATGCTGAAACCGGGCAGCACGATCGGCATCCTCGGCGGGGGACAATTGGGCCGCATGCTAGCGATGGAAGGCGCGCGGCTGGGCTATCGCTGTGTCGGCTATGCGCCCGAGGGCGACAATGTCGCCGCCGAGGTCTGCGCCGATTTCTTCGTCGCCCGATGGGACGACACCGCCGCGCTCGCCGCTTTCGCCACGCAATGCGATGTGAGCACCTATGAATTCGAGAACGTGCCGCTGAGCGTATTCGACACGCTGCCGGTCGCGCCGGTGTTCCCGCCGCGCAAGGCGCTCGAAGTGGCGCAGGACCGGCTGGCGGAAAAGCGCTTCGTTGAAGGGCTCGGCGGGCGCCCGGCACTCTATGCCGCGGTCGATTCGCGCGCCGATCTGGTCGAGGCGATCGACCGTATCGGCGCGCCCGGCATACTCAAGACCCGGCGCGAAGGTTATGACGGCAAGGGCCAGTGGCGGATCGCATCGGCGCATGATGCCGATTCGGTGCAATTGTCCGACGGCCCGGCGATCTACGAAGGCTTCGTCGATTTCGCGGCGGAGTTTTCGGTGATCCTGGTGCGGGGGCAGGATGGCGATATCCGGTTCTGGGAGTCGGCCCGCAATGTCCATCACGACGGGATTCTCGCCACCTCCTCGCTGCCGGCGGGGGAGGCGATTGCGGCGCAAACTGATGAAACACATACCCTGGCAAAGCTTGTGGCGGATGCGCTGGATTATGTCGGGGTGCTGACGCTGGAGTTTTTTGCGACCGAAAAAGGTCCTGTTTTCAACGAGATGGCGCCGCGAGTGCACAATTCGGGGCACTGGACGCTCGAGGGTGCGGTCACCAGCCAGTTCGCCAACCACATGCGCGCGGTGGCCGGGCTGCCGCTGGGCGATACCGCGACGGTCGCACAGACGGTGACGATGACCAATCTCATCGGCAAGGGTGCGGCCAGCGCGCAGGCGCTGCTGAGCGAGCCCGACACGCATCTGCATCTCTACGGCAAGAAACAGGCGCGCGAGGGGCGCAAGATGGGGCACGTTACGAAGCTGACCCGCGCGAAGAATCCGACCCACCAGACCCCATCGTGACCCAGCACATCTTCCTGGTCTACGCCCGCGCCGCCAATGGCGCGATCGGGCACGAGGGGCGGCTGCCCTGGCACCTCCCCGCAGATCTGGCGCATTTCAAGGCGCTCACGATGGGCTGCCCGATGATCATGGGGCGCAAGACCTTCGAGAGCCTGCCCGGGCTGCTGCCGGGGCGGCGCCATATCGTGCTGACAAGGCGCGAGCGCTGGGACAGCGAGGGCGCGGAAGTGGCCCGCTCGGTCGAGGAGGCGCTCGCCGCCGCGGGCGAAGGCGCAATCGCGGTGATCGGCGGCGCGGCGATCTTCGACAGTTTCATGGACCGCGCGACCCGCGCCGAAGTCACCGAAATCCAAGCCGATTTTGCCGGCGACGTGTTCATGCCCGAGCTCGGCGCAACCTGGGAAGTCGCGGCGCGCGAGGACCATCCGGCGACGGGCGAGCGCCCCGCCTATTCCTTCGTCACCTATCGCAAGCTCCCGGAGGACGCGGCATGAGATGGCTCGACCACCGCGAGCCGGTGCCGCCCTCCTTGCGCGGTGCGATCATCGCGCTGGGCAATTTCGACGGGTTTCACCTCGGTCACCAGCAGGTCGCGGGCGAGGCGATCGAATGGGCGCGCGCGCAAGGGCGCCCGGCGATCATCGCCACTTTCGACCCGCATCCGGTGCGCTTCTTCCGTCCCGAGGTGCCGCCCTTCCGGCTGACCACGCTCGAACAGCGGCAGGAACTCTATCTCGCCGCGGGCGCGACCGCGATGCTGGTGTTCCATTTCGACGGCGCGCTGGCGGGCACTCCGGCCGAGGACTTCATCGCCGATATCCTGATCGAGCGGCTGGGCGCGCATGGCGTGGTGACCGGCGAGGATTTCAAATACGGTCAGGGCGCGAAGGGCGATGTCGCGCTGCTGCGCGGCTTCGGGGCGAAGCGCGGGCTCGAGACGCGCACGGTGGGCGCGGTGATGGATGGCGGGCAGCCGATTTCCTCCAGCCGGGTGCGCAATGCGCTCAAGGACGGCGATCCGCAGGAGGCGGCGCGGCTGCTCACCCGCCCGTTCGCGATCCGCGGCGTGGTCGAGCATGGCGACAAGCGCGGCCGCACCATCGGCTATCCCACCGCCAATCTCGCAATCGAAAGCTATCTGCGCCCGCGCTACGGCATCTACGCGGTCACGGGGCGCATCCTCGCCACCGGCGAGCTGCTGAAGGGCGCGGCCAATGTCGGCATCCGCCCGCAATTCGATCCGCCCAAGGAATTGCTCGAGCCCTATTTCTTCGATTTCGCGGGCGATCTCTACGGGCAGGAGATCGAGGTGGGGTTCCACCATTTCCTGCGCCCCGAGGCGAAATTCGATTCGCTGGACGAACTGATCGCGCAGATGGAGCGCGATTGCGACACGGCGCGCCAACTGCTGGCATGAGCGTTTCGCGCGAAACCCTTCCCTAGCGGCGCGGTTTCCTTTAGCGGCCCAGCCCTATGGCTGAGACCCGCGATTACCGAGATACCGTCTTCCTGCCGAAGACCGAATTCCCCATGAAGGCCGGGCTGCCGCAGAAGGAGCCGGGCATTCTGGCGCGCTGGCAGCGCGATGCGCTCTACGAGGAGCTGCGCGCGGCGCGCGAGGGCCGCGAAAAGTTCATCCTCCACGATGGCCCGCCCTATGCCAATGGCGACATTCATGTGGGCCACGCGCTCAACCATGTGCTCAAGGACACGGTCTGCCGCACCCAGACGCTGCTGGGCAAGGATGCGCCCTACGTTCCGGGCTGGGACTGCCACGGCCTGCCGATCGAGTGGAAGGTCGAGGAGCAATACCGCAAGAAGAAGCTCAACAAGGACGAGGTCCCTGCGGCCGAATTCCGCGCCGAATGCCGCGCCTATGCGCAAGGGTGGGTCGACACCCAGCGCGAGCAATTGAAGCGGCTGGGCTGTCTGGGCGATTGGGACAATCCCTATCTGACGATGGATTTCGCAGCCGAGGCCACCATCGTCGGCGAACTGATGAAATTCGCGGAAGGCGGCAATCTCTATCGCGGGTCGAAACCGGTAATGTGGAGCCCGGTCGAAAAGACCGCGCTGGCCGAGGCCGAAGTCGAATACGAGAACATCGTCTCGACGCAGATCGATGTGGCGTTCGAGATTTTGGAAGCGCCGAATTTGCCCGAGTTGGTGGGCGCGCATGCGGTAATCTGGACGACGACGCCGTGGACGATCCCGGTGAACCAGGCGATCGCCTATCATCCCGATCTGGAAGGCATCGATTACGATGCCTGTTACGGTGCGTTCAAGGGCACCGATGGACGCCGCTACGTTCTGTCTCAGGCGTTGAGCCAAGCTTTCACTGAACGCACCGGAATAGGGTTGGACTTGGAAAGCGCACTTTCGAACGGTGCTTTGAAAGACGCGGTCGCTCGCCACCCAATGCACCATCTCGGCGGGTTCTACGCGAAACCCCGTCCCTTCCTGCCGGGCGATTTCGTCACCACCGATAGCGGCACCGGGCTGGTCCACATGTCGCCCGACCACGGCGAGGACGATTTCGCGCTGTGCAAATCGGTAGGGCTCGAGCCGGTGTTCGCGGTGATGGACGACGGGCGCTATCGCGACGACTGGCCGTGGCTGGGTGCCGCCGATCTCGACGGTGAGGGCAAGGAGCGCCGCCGCGCGGTGATCAACAAGCCCTTCAACGCCCCCGACGGACCGATCTGTTCGGACCTGCGCGACGCGGGCGCGCTGCTGGCGGCCTCGGAGGATTACGCGCACTCCTACCCGCACTCATGGCGCTCCAAGGCCAAGGTCATCTACCGCTGCACCCCGCAATGGTTCGTGCCGATGGACGAGCCGCTCGACACCGGCGATTTCGATGTCGCGGTGCCCGAGGGCTTTGGCGCGGCGGTGGCGATGTTCACTTCGAAGGATCACTCCACCTTGCGCGAAATCGCGCTGCGCGAGATCGAGCGGGTCGAGTTCATTCCCGAGAAGGGCCGCAATCGGATCCGTTCGATGGTCGAGGGGCGGCCCGACTGGGTGCTGTCGCGCCAGCGCGCCTGGGGCGTGCCGATCACGCTCTTCGTGAAGAAGGGCGGCAATGATTATTTGCGCGATCCCGCAGTCAACGAACGCATCGTCGCCGCCATCCGCGAACACGGCGTCGACGGCTGGAACGAGATAGCGAAAGCCGATCTGCTCGGTCCCGACTACGCGCCGGACGACTACGAGATGGTCACCGACATTCTCGATGTCTGGTTCGATTCAGGCTGCACCCATGTCTTCACGCTGGAGAGCGGGCGCTGGCCGGCGCTGCAATGGCCCGCCGATCTCTATCTCGAAGGCTCGGACCAGCATCGCGGCTGGTTCCAGTCCTCGCTGATGGAAAGCTGCGCCACCCGCGGCCGCGCGCCCTACAACCAGGTGCTGACCCACGGCTTCACGATGGACAGCCAGGGCAAGAAGATGTCCAAGAGCCTGGGCAACACCATCGATCCGCTCAAGGTGATGGAGCAATACGGCGCGGACATCATCCGGCTGTGGGCGCTGAGCGTCGACTACACCGAGGACCATCGCATCGGCGACGAGATCCTCAAGGGCGTGGCCGACCAGTATCGCAAGCTCAGGAACACCTTCCGCTACCTGCTCGGCGCGCTCGACGGCTTCGTCGGCGATATGGGCGATGCCGGCGCGGTTCCCGAGCTGGAGCGCTATGTGCTCGCCCTCCTCGCCGAGCTCGATGGCAAATTGCGCGCCGCCGCGCTGGCCTATGATTTCAACGCCTACACCCGCCTGCTGGTCGATTTCTGCAACGAGGATCTCTCGGCCTTCTATTTCGATATCCGCAAGGACTGCCTCTATTGCGACGGCGAGGACAGCACCCGGCGCAACGCCTATCGCACCGTGCTCGACCTGCTGTTCCACGCGCTGGTGCGCTACGCCGCGCCGGTGCTGGTCTTCACCGCCGAGGAGGTTTGGCAGACGCGCTATCCTGCGGCACCCGGCGAGGCTGGCGGCAGCGTCCACCTGCTCGAATGGCCGGTCGTGCCCGGGGTCGAAGCGGACCAGAGCCGCTGGGAGGCGCTGCGGTCCTTGCGCGAGGACGTGATGGAGGCGATCGAGCCGCTGCGGCGCGAGAAGGTGATCCGCTCGGGGCTCGAGGCCGATGTCGTGGTGCCCGCCTCGCGCGTGCCCGCAGGCTTCGACGAGGCGGCACTCGCCGAACTGTTCATCACCGCGTCAGTGAGTTTCGGCGATAGCGACGACGTGACAGTGACCCGGACATCGGAGAACAAATGCGGTCGCTGCTGGCGGCTGCTCCCCAGCGTGGCCGAGGACGGCGCGCTGTGCGATCGCTGCACCGATGTGGTGGCTCACATGGACGCCGATATGGGTGGTGCGGCATGACCCGGACGCTGCGCAATCGCCTGATCGGCTGCTTTATCGCGCTGAGCATCTTCGCGGTCGACCAATGGACCAAATGGCTGGTGACCGACCGGCTCGGCATCGACCGGGTCGGCGATGCGATGGAGCTGCTGCCGTTCTTCGACCTGCGCTTCACCCGCAATTTTGGCGTCTCGCTCGGCATGTTCGAGGCGACCAGCCCCGAGGCGCGCTGGGCGCTGGTCGGGGTCACCGGGCTGATCGCGCTGGTGGTGACGGTGTGGATGCTGCGCGAAAAGCTGATGGGCGAGATTTTCGGGCTGGCGCTGATCCTCGGCGGGGCGCTGGGCAATATCCGCGATCGCTACGACCTTGGCTATGTGGTCGATTTCGCCGATCTGCATTTCGGCGAGTTCCGGCCCTTCCTGATCTTCAACGTCGCCGATGCGGCGATCACGATCGGCGTGGTGATTATCCTTGCCCGCGCCTTTCTCATACGCGACAATGTCGACGACCTGATGGATGAAACGGCGCCTTCCGCCGCGGAGAAGACTTCATGACCAAGCATCATACCCTCGCCCTGCTCGCCCTTTCGGCGACCATGCTGTCCGCATGCGGCGGCGGCGGCTTCCTCAATCGCGAGCGGCCCGACGAATTCGCCGTCCAGCGCCAGGCGCCGCTGGTGGTGCCGCCCGACTTCAACCTCGTGCCGCCCGCCCCGGGCGCGCCGCGTCCCTCGGAAGGCACCACGTCGCAGCAGGCGCTCGAGGCGCTGTTCGGCGGACCCGCAGCGCGCAGTGCGGTCGAGACCAGCGCGCTCGACCGCGCCGGCGCCGCGGCTCCGGGCATCCGCTCCTCGGTGGGCGATCCCGAGACCAACACCGTCGCCAAGGGGCGCGTCACCCGCGACATCATCGCCGCGCCCGAAGGCGATGGCGCCGGCGCGCAGGCGGTGATCCCCGGCTAGCGCTCCCGGCGGGGTCCGGCCAAGCGGCTAGGCCTCGCCGAAATCGTCCTGCGCGGGCTCGGCGCCTTCGCGCGACACCAGCAGCTTGTCGATCCGGCGGCCGTCCATGTCGACGACCTCGAAGCGCCAGCCCTGCTCGCTGAAATACTCGCCCTCCTCGGGCAGCTTGCGCAGTACCGCGAGGACGAAGCCCGCGGCGGTCGCGAATTCGCGGTCCTCGTCGTATTCCAGCCCGAGCCGGTCGCCCAGCGCATCCGCCGAGAGCGAGCCCGAGACCAGCAGCGAGCCATCCTCGCGCTCCACCACCCCGGGTGCATCGCCATGCTCCTGGTCGCTGACGAAATCGCCCACCAGCGCGGTCAGCACATCGACGGGCGTGACGATGCCGTCGAGATGGCCGTATTCGTCGTGGACCATCGCCATCGCGACATCGGCCTGCTGCAGCACGCGCAGCGCATCGACCGCGTCGAGCTGGTCGGGGACAACCTCGGCCTTCAGCATCATGCTGCGCAAGTCGACCGGCCGCCCCGCGACCATATGCGCGAGAACATCGCGCACCTTGATCAGCCCCACCACCCTGTCGGGCGAGCCTTCCGCAACGGGCAGGCAGGAGTGCGAGCTCGCCTCGATCGTGGCGCGGATCTGGTCGGTATCGGCATCGGCGTCGATCCAGTCGAGCTGGTTGCGCGGGGTCATCACCTCGCGCACCGGCCGGTCCGCCAGCCGGACCACGCCCTGCAGCATCTGGTGCTGGGCATGCTCGATCACCCCCGAGCGGGTCGCATCGGCGAACAGCATGTGCAGTTCCTCCGCGGTCACCGCGCCCTGCCCCGAGGGACGCACGCCGAGCAGCCGGATCAGCACCGCCGACGAGGCATCGAGCACCCACACCACCGGGGCGGCGACGCGCGAGAGCAACGCCATCGGCCCCGCCATCACGATCGCGATCGGCACCGCCAGCCGCAGCGCCACCTGCTTGGGCACGAGCTCGCCGATGACGAGGCTGAAATAGGTCGTCAGCGCGATCACCAGCACGAAACCGGCCTGCTCGGACCATACCTGCGGCAAACCCAGCGCCGCCAGCCGCTCGCCCACCGGCCCGCCGAGGCTGGCCCCGGAATAGGCACCGGCGATGATGCCGATCAGCGTGATACCGATCTGCACGGTCGAAAGGAACTTGCCGGGGTCCGAAGCAAGCCGCAGCGCGGTGCTCGCCCCCTTGGTACCCTTCTGCGCGGCGCCGCGCAGCTTGGCGGTACGCGCGGAAACGATCGCCAGCTCGGACATCGCAAAGACGCCGTTGAGCACGATGAGCCCCGCGATGATGAGGAGGTCGGTCCAGGGAAAAGGAGTCACGAGGCGAGCGCTAGCACAATTGCGCTCCAACGCCAGCCTTCGCGCCATCATTGGAGCATCGCGGAACGCCTATGGCCTTCACGGGTTTAGGGAGCAGGCGCGGGGTGGGCGCGCTTCACTACTATCCCAATGCCGGGGTCGAGACAGTCTCCAATGGTCGAGACGCGACGCCGCTGAAGAAGGACTGAGTTTCCATGAAAAATTCCAAAATTCTCGTCGCCACGCTGGCATCCGTATCGCTGCTCGGCGTCTCGGCCTGTGTGACCGACCCCAATACCGGCGAACAGAAAATCTCGCGCACCGTCCTGGGTGCCGGCGGCGGCGGCCTGCTGGGCGGTCTGCTCGGCGGCGTGATCGGCGGCAAGACCGGACGCATCATCGGCGCCGTCGGCGGCGCGGCAGCGGGCGGCTATGTCGGCTACCGCATGGACCAGCAGATCAAGGAGCTCGAGGAAGCGACCGCGGGCACCGGGGTCGATGTGACCCAGGTCGATGGCGGCGAGGCGATCCTCGTCAACCTGCCCGACGGCGTCACCTTCCAGACCGGCAGCTACACGATCAACCAGACCTTCCGGAACACGCTCGACCGCGTCGCGCAGAGCATGGTGCAATATCCCAACAGCCTGATCGACGTGTACGGCTACACCGATTCGACCGGTTCGGATTCCTTCAACCAGAACCTGTCGCGCCAGCGCGCCGAAGCGGTGGCCAGCTATCTGACCAGCCGCGGCGTCGCCGCCTCGCGTATCCGCTCGCAGGGCTTTGGCGAGGATCCGCGCTATTTCGTCGGCGACAACGCGACCGTTCAGGGTCGCGCGCTCAACCGCCGGGTCGAAATCAAGATCATCCCCTTCGACGAGCAGGACGTGCGCGAGGCGCAGGCCGCTCAGGGGATGTAATCCCGCTCCGGGCTTCCGGACTGAAAACTGGAAGGGGCCGGTCGCGAGATCGGCCCTTTTCTTTTGCCTGTTCTCTATAACCGGGCGCTAGCTGTCTTTCAGGCCGGTATCGGCAACCCGCCCCGCCATTCGCTCCACCGCCGCGGTGTGAATGCCGGGAGCCGAGGCGATCACCCCGAAGGCGCGCGGATCGCGCTTGTTGTAACCCAGCGTCCGCCCGTAGGCATCGCTGGTCGATGCGCCCGCCTCGCGCGCGATCAGCGCCGCGGCGCCGATATCCCATTCGAAGCCCCAGCGCAGCGTCGCCACCAGATCCGCCTCGTCCGCCGCGACCATCGCGATCCGCAGCGCGATCGAATTGGGCTTGTCGACCAATTCCAGATCGCGATCCGCCTTGGGCAGCGAATCGGCCGGGACGCGCGCGCCCGAAAATTCGCTCCGGGTCGAGGCGCGCAGCGCGACGCCGTTGCGCGCCGCTCCTGCACCGGCCACCGCGCTCCAACTTTCGCCTCGCGCCGGCGCGGCGAGTATGCCGATCAGCGGCCTCCCGGCGCTCACCAGCGCCACCGAGACGCACCAGCCCGAGCGCCCGCGGATGAAATCGCGCGTCCCGTCGACCGGATCGACCAGCCAGATCAGCGAATTGGCGAGCCGCGCTGGGTCGTCCACGGTCTCCTCGGACAGCCACCCCGCCGAGGGCAGCAGCGCGCCCAGCTCGCGCTTGAGGAAGGTATCGACCGCGATATCCGCCTCGCATACCGGAGCACCGGGTTCCTTCTCCCAGCTGGCCACGGCGTGGCCCGCGCCCGGCCACAAATCATGGGCGATGCGGCCCGCTTCGCGGACGATGGATTCGAGGCGCTGGCTGTCGATCATGAAGCAGCGGCGCAGTTGCACCCGAAGGCGGCACTTTTCAAGCGTGCCCAGACATGCTTATGCGGCACGAAACTTCCACCCCCCATTCGCGGCGCGACAAGGACATTCCCCCAAAATGAACATCCATGAATATCAGGCCAAGGAACTTCTCGCCAAGCACGGCATCGCCATCCCCGTCGGACACGCGGCGATGAATGTCGAGGAAGCGGTCGCGGCGGCGAAGAAACTCCCCGGACCGCTCTATGTGGTCAAGGCGCAGATCCATGCCGGCGGACGCGGCAAGGGCAAATTCACCGAACTGCCCGCCGACGCCAAGGGCGGCGTGCGGCTCGCGCACAGCATCGAAGACGTCGAGAAGGACGCGCGCGAGATGCTCGGCAACACGCTGGTCACGATCCAGACCGGCGACGAGGGCAAGCAGGTCAACCGCCTCTACGTCACCGACGGCGTCGACATCGCATCCGAATACTACCTTTCCATGGTCGTCGATCGCGCCAGCGGCCAGGTCGCGATGATCGTGTCGACCGAAGGCGGGATGGACATCGAGGATGTCGCGCACAACACGCCCGACAAGATCGCGACCATCACCATCAACCCCGCGCAGGGCTTCATGCCGCATCACGGCCGCGCGGTCGCTTTCGCGCTCGAGCTCTCCGGCGAACTCAACAAGCAGGCGCAGATGCTCGCCAAGCAGCTCTACACCGCCTTCATCGAACTCGATTGCGAGATGGTCGAGATCAACCCGCTGGTCGAGACCAAAGACGGCAATCTGCTGGTGCTCGACACCAAGATGAGCTTCGATTCCAACGCGCTCTATCGCCACCCCGATATCCAGGCGCTGCGCGACGAGAGCGAGGAAGATCCCGCCGAGGTCGAGGCCAGCGAATATGATCTCGCCTATATCAAGCTGGACGGCACCATCGGCTGCATGGTCAACGGCGCCGGTCTCGCCATGGCAACCATGGACATCATCAAGCTGAACGGCGCCTTCCCCGCCAACTTCCTCGATGTCGGCGGCGGCGCCACCACCGAGAAGGTGACCGCGGCGTTCAAGATCATCCTCAAGGATCCGGCGGTCGAAGGCATCCTCGTCAACATCTTCGGCGGGATCATGAAGTGCGACGTGATCGCCAACGGGATCGTCCAGGCGGCCAAGGACGTGAACCTCTCGGTTCCGCTGGTGGTCCGGCTGGAAGGCACCAATGTCGCCGCGGGCAAGGAAATCCTCGAGAACTCGGGCCTGCCGATCGTCAGCGCCAACGACCTCGGCGATGCCGCGCGCAAGATCGTCGCGGAAGTAAAGAAGGCCGCCTGAACGGGCGGATTGGCTACCTTCGGCGAGCGCTTTCCCGGTGATTCGGGCCCGGCGCTCGCCAAACGCTCACCGCCTGCCATCAGGTTGACGTTACGGTAAAGCGGCTCTGCCGCCCGGGGGCTTGACCTTGGCCTCTCGGAACGCAATGTCCCGCCCACGCATTCGTTAGGAAAGCGGCCCATTCGCGCCGTTTTGCAGCTTCTAGAAAAGGACTTTCGCGCATGAAAATCCTCGTCCCCGTCAAGCGGGTCATCGATTACAACGTCAAGCCGCGGGTCAAGGCCGACGGCTCGGGCGTCGATCTCGCCAACGTCAAGATGAGCATGAACCCCTTCGACGAGATCGCCGTCGAAGAGGCGATCCGGATCAAGGAAGCCGGCAAGGCGGAAGAGATCGTCGTGGTCTCGATCGGCCCCGCCAAGGCGCAGGAAACGCTGCGCACCGCGCTCGCCATGGGCGCCGACCGCGCGATCCTGGTCGAGACCGACGATCTGGTCGAACCGCTCGCGGTCGCCAAGATCCTGAAAGCCATCGTCGAGGAAGAACAGCCCGGGCTGGTCATGCTCGGCAAGCAGGCGATCGACGACGACAGCAACCAGACCGGCCAGATGCTGGCCGCGCTGCTGGGTCGTCCGCAGGGCACTTTCGCCAACACCGTCGAGGTCGATGGCGATTCGGTGACGGTAAAGCGCGAGGTCGATGGCGGTCTGCAGACGGTGAAGCTCACCCTGCCCGCGATCGTCACGACCGATCTGCGCCTCAACGAGCCGCGCTACGCTTCGCTGCCCAACATCATGAAGGCCAAGAAGAAGCCGCTCGAGAACAAGACCCCCGCCGATTACGGGGTCGAGACCGCGCCGCGGCTGACGACCACCAACGTCTCCGAGCCGCCCGTGCGGCAGGCGGGCGAGAAGGTCGCCGATGTCGATGCGCTGGTCGCCAAGATCAAGGCGCTGGGCTTCGCCTGACACAATGCCCGCCACCCGCCGGTGCTGAGCTTGTCGAGGCACCGTCCCTCGCGGCACGCCGCGGGTCCGATACGCCAAGGCCCTTCGACGCACCGAGGGCGAACGCAAACAAGGGTTTGAAACGATGAACACTCTGGTTCTGGTCGAACACGACAATGACAGCGTCGCCGACGCCACGCTCGCGGTGGTCACCGCCGCCGGAAAGCTGGGCGATGTGACCGCGCTGGTCGCCGGCTCCAATTGCGCCGGCGCCGCCGATGCCGCGGCGAAGATCGCCGGGGTGGGCAAGG
>Ga0207878_100058_pt1 | contig 156424 bp, 150 predicted proteins | sample LinPmetageLP41_FD_184053 | JGI IMG/M metagenome (GOLD analysis project Ga0207878, IMG submission 184053) | Marine viral communities from the Pacific Ocean - LP-41 (SPAdes) | ecosystem: Environmental > Aquatic > Marine > Oceanic | place: Pacific Ocean | collected 2010-08-27
GCGACGGCGAGCCGGTGCCGGCGCCGCTGGCCGGCAACATCTTCGAAGTGCTGGTCAAACCCGGGCAGCGGGTGGAAGAGGGCGAACGGGTGCTGGTGCTGGAAGCGATGAAAATGGAAACCGACGTGGCCGCGCCCCGCGCCGGCACCGTGGCCGAGGTGCGGGTGAAACCCGGTGACGCCGTGGCGGTGGGCGACGTGCTACTGACGATCGGGGGTTAAGCATGGAACAGCTCAATACCCTCTGGCTCAGCACCGGGCTCTATCAGCTCAGCGTCGGCCAGTTCGTGATGATCCTGGTGGGCCTGGTGCTGCTGTTCCTGGCCATCCGCAAGAACTTCGAGCCGCTGCTGCTGATCCCCATCGGCTTCGGCGGCATTCTCGCCAACATTCCGGTGGCCGGCTTGGCGGAACCCGGTGGCCTGCTCTATCTGATCTACGAGGCCGGCCTCACCACCGGCGTGTTCCCGCTGCTGATTTTCATGGGCGTGGGCGCAATGACCGACTTCGGCCCGCTGCTGGCCAACCCGCGCACTCTACTGTTGGGCGCCGCCGCCCAGTTCGGCATTTTCGCCGCGCTGCTGGGGGCCCTGGCGCTCAATTACCTGGGCCTGGACTTCTCCCTGGCCGACGCCGCCAGTATCGGCATCATCGGCGGCGCCGACGGGCCCACCAGTATTTACGTCACCAGCCGCTTGTCGCCGGAGCTGCTCGGCGCGGTGGCGGTGGCGGCGTACTCCTACATGGCCCTGGTGCCGTTGATCCAGCCGCCGGTGATCCGGCTGCTGACCACCGAAAAGCAACGCCAGATCAAGATGGAGCAGCTTCGCCCGGTGGGCCGGCTGGAAAAAATCCTGTTCCCGATTCTGCTGCTGGTGCTGGTGGCGCTGCTGCTGCCGGACGCGGCGCCGCTGCTGGGCATGTTCTGCTTCGGCAACCTGATGAAGGAATCCGGCGTGGTGAGCCGCCTGGTGGACACCACCACCAATGCGCTGATCAACACCGTCACCATCCTGCTGGGCCTGGCGGTGGGCGCCAAGCTCGGCGCCGAACAGTTCCTGGTGCCGGAAACCCTGGGTATTCTGGTGCTGGGCCTGGCGGCGTTCGTGATCGGCACCGGCACCGGCGTGCTGATGGCGCACCTTATGAACCGCTTCAGCAAGATCCCCATCAATCCGATCATCGGCGCCGCCGGTGTGTCGGCGGTGCCCATGGCCGCCCGGGTGGCCAACCGGGTGGGCCTGGAAGCCAACCCGCAAAACCATTTGCTGATGCACGCCATGGGGCCTAATGTGGCCGGCGTTATCGGCTCCGCCGTCGCCGCCGGGGTCTTGCTTAATCTGGCTGGATAAATTCGGATATGAACGCCCACTGGCTCGAACGTCTCAATGCGCTGTTGTTCCGTTTGCGCCACGTCTGGGCGGTGGGCAGCTTCAGCCTGGGGCTGGCCAGTTATTTTCTGGTCGAGCGCCAGCCGTGGCTGGCGGCGGTGCTCACCGCCGTGCTGGTGGCCACCTGGCTGGTGCTGATCACCGAGAACATCTGGCTGCGCCGCTTCCGGGGCACGCCCATGGAGCAGGTCGCCCAGGGGGCCCTCAAGCTGATGCTGCAGGGCGTTCACCAGGAAGCCTTCTTCTTCAGTCTGCCGTTCGTGGTGCTGCAGTGGTCCGGCGGCGCCGAATATTTCCTGTTCACCGGGCTGGTGGTCGCCGGCGCGCTGGTGAGCATCATCGACCCGCTGTACTTCCGGCTCGCCGGCCACCGCGCCTGGTATTTCGGCTTCCACGCCTGGGCGCTGTTCGTGGCGCTGCTGGTGCTGTTGCCGCTGATCTTCAAATGGCCCACCAACCAGGCTCTGGATGGCGCCGCTCTGCTGACCGCGCTGTTCGCGCTGCCCAGCTTCTGGCGGGTGGGCGGCCCGCGCCGCGCCTGGCGCTGGGCCGCACTGGTGCTGGTCTCCGCGTCGATTATCTCGGTGCCCTGGTGGGGCGCGCGGCTGGTGCCGCCGCTGAGCCTCTCCCTGGAGCACCGGGCGGTGTCGGTGAACTTCAACCGCGAACGCCGCCAGCCGCTGGTCACCGGTGAAACCTTCAGCCGGGAAGAGCTCGACGAAGGCCTGTACGCCTACACCGCCATCCGCGCGCCGCTGGGCCTGGGTCAGCCGGTCTACCATTACTGGTTCCATGGCCGCGAGCTGGTGGACAAGGTCCCGCTGAGCGTCACCGGCGGCCGCGAACAGGGCTACCGCACCTGGTCGCACAAACTGCATTTTCCTGACAACGCCAGCGGCCGCTGGCGGGTGGAAGTCCGCACCGCCAAGGAACAGATCATCGGCGTGCTGCGTTTCCATGTGACCGAACGCTGAGCCCGACCATGTGGCAGACCCTGCAAACCGCGCTCACGCCGTACATCCTGTCGCCGCTCACCGTGCTGCTGTGCCTGTCGGCCGCCGGCGGCTGGGTGCTGGGCGCCCGCCGCCTGGCCCGGCAAGGGCGCGCGCCCTCAGTGTGGCGCGCGCTGTCGTTCTTCACCGGCCTGCTGCTGTGCTACGCGGTGATCCACACCCAGTTCGATTACTACGCCCGCTACATGTTCTTCATGCACCGCATTCAGCATCTGGTGCTGCACCACCTGGGCGCCTTCCTGATCGCCCTGGCCAACCCGCTGCCGGTGCTGGCGGCGGTGGCCGGCGGCCGCCGCTTCCCGTTGCTGGCGCGGGCCTTCGCGCCGCTGCGGCGGGTGCTGTTCGACCCGGTGGTGGCCACGCTGCTGTTCGTCGGCCTGATCTTCTTCTGGCTGTGGCCCTCGGTGCATTTCGACGCCATGCTCAGCCTGCGGCTCTACGAACTGATGAACTGGTCGATGCTGATCGACGGGGTGATTTTCTGGCTGGTGATCCTTGACCCCCGGGACCCGCGCCAGGCGCGCACCTCCGGCTTCGGCGTGCGCTTTCTGATGCTGGTGGCGGCGCTGTTCCCGCAGATCCTGCTGGGCGCCTACATCACCTTCTCGGAGCCGGGCCTCTATGACGTCTACGCCATCTGCGGCCGCGCCTGGCCGCTCAGCCCCGCCACCGACCAGGTGCTGGGCGGCGTGCTCACCTGGATCCCGCCGGCCATGATGACCATCCTCGGTGCCCTGGTGGTGTTGAGGTACTACTTGAATTACGAACAGCGAGGAGACTGATATGCGCATCCCCGGTTTGCTGATCGCCCTGTTCGCGGTGCTGCTGGCGGGCTGCGGCGAGTCCCCCGTGGCATTCCACGGTAAGGACATCACCGGCGTCATGGACGATCTCAGCTTCACCCTCACCGACGAAAACGGCGACACCGTCACCGAATCCATCGTCGACGGCAAAGCGGTGGTGCTGTTCTTCGGCTACACCCACTGCCCCGACTACTGCCCGATGACGCTGACGCTGCTCGCCCAGGCCATGAACACCCTGTCCGAGCAGGAGCGCGAACAACTGCGCGTGCTGTTCATCAGTGTCGATCCGGAGCGTGACACGCCGGCCTTGCTCAAGGAGTACACCGACTACTTCGGCCCCGAGGTGATCGGTCTCACCGGCAGCAAGGACCAGCTCGACGACGTCACCAAGCGCTACCGCACCGCCTACGGGTACGGCGACAAGGACGAGGAGGGCAACTACGAGGTGTCCCACGGGCTGGCCATGTACGGTTTCGACAAGAGCGGCCGGGTGCGCCTGCTGATGCGCAACGATCAGCCCGTCGAACAGGTCGCCGACGACCTGAAAGCCCTCACCGACCTGTAACCGCGGCCATTGTGGGAGCGGGCTTGATGAAGCGGGCCCCGCCCGCGAAAGGGAGCGAAGTTGTGCGAGCGGGCCTCGCCCGCGAAAGGGTGGCGCTAGCCACCCGGCAGGATTCCAGACGCTTTTCCCTCCAGAGAGCCCGCACCGGGATCGGGTGGGCCCGTCCAGGACACGCCACGAGTACATCCATGTAGGCTCGGCGTTTGGCCTTCCCTGGCCAAACACGGTCCTGGACGGGCCCACCCGATCCCGGCGCTCCTTGGAAGATTCGCCGCCACAAACCCCACTTCGTAGAAAGGTCCGGGCGGTGTTATGTCCCGTGGCGGTCCCGCTGCAAAGTGAGCGGGGCAATGGTGGTGCCTGGAGGGAGCTGTTTGGCCAGGGAGGGCCAAACTAACAGCGGCCAGGGGTGAGGCAAGCGTGTTGCGAAGCACTGCTTCGCGCGCCGCCGAACGCCGCCCATCTGTGATGGGTGGCCGGACCCGCTTGCGGGGCTTGAGCGGTCCCGGAAGGCACCACAATTGCACCGCGTCTCGGATACGGAGCACCGGAGACCTGAAGAACCCAGGTCTCTGGCATCCCGCCGGGAGCTTCGCTCCCTTTCGCGGGCGGGGCCCGCTCGCACAAGAGCTCCCACAGGCCTGGAATCAGGCGCTCTTTCGGAGCGCCTTGGCGGCTTCCACCATGTTGGCCAGGGCGCCTTCGGTTTCTTCCCATTTGCGGGTCTTGAGGCCGCAGTCCGGGTTCACCCAGAGGCGTTCCTTCGGCAGCCGCTGGGCGGCCTTTTCCATCAGCGCCACCATCCAGTCCACCTTCGGCTCGTTGGGAGAGTGGATGTCGTACACGCCCGGGCCGATGTCGTTGGGGTACTGGAAGTTTTCGAACGCTTCCAGCAGCTCCATGTTCGAGCGCGACGTTTCGATGGTGATCACGTCCGCGTCCATGGCGGCGATCGCTTCGATGATGTCGTTGAACTCCGAGTAGCACATGTGGGTGTGGATCTGGGTTTCGTCGGCCACGCCCACGGTGGCCAGGCGGAAGCAGTCCACCGCCCAGTCCAGGTACGCCTGCCAGTCGTCGCGGCGCAGCGGCAGGCCTTCGCGGAAGGCCGGCTCGTCGATCTGGATCACGCCGATGCCGGCCTTTTCCAGGTCCTGGACCTCGTCGCGCAGGGCCAGGGCGATCTGCCGGCAGGTGGTGTCGCGGGGCTGGTCGTCGCGCACGAAGGACCACTGCAGAATGGTCACCGGGCCGGTGAGCATGCCTTTCACCGGCTTGTCGGTGAGCGACTGGGCGAAGCGGGTCCAGTCCACGGTCATCGCCTTGGGGCGGCTCACGTCGCCGAAGATCACCGGCGGTTTCACGCAGCGCGAGCCGTAGCTCTGCACCCAGCCGAAGCGGGTGAAGGCGAAGCCTTCCAGCAGCTCGCCGAAGTATTCCACCATGTCGTTGCGTTCCGCTTCACCGTGCACCAGTACGTCCAGGTCCACCTGTTCCTGGTAGCGCACCGCGCGGGTGATTTCCTGCTTCATCAGCTCGGTGTAGCCGCTGTCGTCCAGCTTGCCCGCTTTCCAGTCACGGCGGGCGGCGCGGATCTCCTTGGTCTGCGGGAAGGAGCCGATGGTGGTGGTGGGGTAGGCGGGCAGTTTCAGCGCCGCCTGCTGTTTGCCGATGCGCTCCACGAACGGGCTCAGCCGGTCGCGGGACACCTGGCCGGAGGCCGCCATGCGCTCGCCCACCGCCGGGTCGTGGATGCGTCGCGACTGGCCGCGCGCGGCCACCGCCCGGCGTTGCGCCTGCAGCGCCGGCTGCACGCTGTCGTTGCCGTCCAGGGCGCCGCCCAGCACCGCCAGTTCGTCGAGCTTCTGCTTGGCGAAGCTGAGCCAGCTTTTCAGTTCGTCGTCCAGGCGGTCTTCCTGGTCCAGGTCCACCGGGCTGTGCAGCAGCGAGCAGGAGGGCGCCAGCCACAGACGCTCGCCCAGCTGCGCTTTCAACGGGGTGAGGGTGTCGAGCAGGGCGTCCAGGTCGGCGCGCCAGATGTTGCGGCCGTTGATCACGCCCAGCGACAGCACCTTGTCGCCCAGGCGCGGCAGCACCTGATCCAGCGGATCGTTGCCGCGCACCCGGTCCAGGTGCAGGCCGGCCACCGGCAGTTGCAGGGCGGTGAACAGGTTGTCGCGCAGGCCTTCGAAGTAGGTGGCCAGCAGCAGCTTCACCGAGGCGGCGCCGGCGAGCTGGTCGTAGACACGCAGATAGGCGCGTTGCCAGGCGTCGGGCAGGTCCAGGCCGAGAATCGGCTCGTCGATCTGCACCCAGGTGACGCCCTGGTCGGCGAAGCGCTGCAGAATGGTTCGGTATACCGGGATCAGATTTTCCAGCAGCGTCAGTTTGGCGCTGTCGGCGGCGCCGTCGAACGATTCACCCTTGGACAGGTACAGGTAGGTGAGCGGCCCGGGGATCACCGGCTTGGCGTCCAGGTTCAGGGCGCGGGCTTCGTCCACCTGATCGAACAGAGTCTCGCGGGCGATGCGGAACTGCTGATCCCCTTCCAGCTCCGGCACGATGTAGTGGTAGTTGGTATCGAACCACTTGGTCATCTCGCAGGCCGCCGCCGGCTCGCCGCTGGGGGCGCGGCCCCGGGCCATGCGGAACAGGGTGTCCAGGGACACCGGCTGGTCGTCGGGCTGCTGGAAGCGCGGCGGCACCACGCCCAGCAGGCAGGAGAACTCGAGAATCTGGTCGTACCAGGCGAAGTCGCCTACCGGCACCGCGTCCAGGCCCGCTTCCGCCTGCAGCGTCCAGTGGCGCTCGCGCAGGCTGCGGCCCACGTGCTCCAGTTCGCTTTGCTGCAGGGTGCCGGCCCAATAGGCCTCGACCGCCTGTTTCAGTTCACGGCGGGCGCCGATACGGGGAAAGCCCAGGTTATGCAGGGTGGTCATGATGAATCCTTTGTCACGCGAAGAGGGGGAAGATCGATTGGTGGCTATTGTGGTCCACCCCTTAGTTGAGACAAAATCAAATATCTAATCGTTACTATGAGTGATTTTCATGTCGTCCGTGCTTGAACTGCGCCACCTGGCCACACTGCAGGCCATCGACGAGGCCGGCAGCCTGGTGGAGGCCGCCGAGCGGCTGCACGTCACCCAGTCGGCGCTGTCCCATCAACTCAAGGACCTGGAGCACCGGCTGGGGGTGGCGCTGATCGTGCGGCGCACCCGGCCGATCCGCTTCACCACCGCCGGCGACCGGGTACTCGCCCTGGCCCGGCAGGTGCTGCCCCAGGTGAGGCGCACCGAGACCGAACTGCGGCGGCTGGCCGCCGGCCAGAGCGGGCGGCTGCACATCGCCATTGAGTGCCACTCCTGCTTCCAGTGGTTGATGCCGGCGCTGGACCGTTTCCGCGAGGCCTGGCCGGAGGTGGAGCTGGACCTGTCCGCCGCCTTCAGCTTCACGCCCCAGGCGGCGCTGGTGCGCGGCGACCTGGACATGGTGATCACCTCCGACCCGGTGGATAACGACGCGGTGCGCTATTTGCCGTTGTTCCGCTATGAGCTGGTGCTGGCGGTGGCGCGGCAGTCACCGCTGGCCGCCGGGCGCGCGGTGGCGCCCCAGACCCTGGCGGAGGAAACCCTGATCACCTACCCGGTGGAGCACGAACGGCTGGATGTGTTCACCGCCTTTCTCGACCCGGCCGGGGTGGCGCCGGCGGCGCTGCGCACCGCCGAGCTGACGCCGATGATGGTGCAGCTGGTGGCCGCCGGCCGGGGCGTGGCGGCGTTGCCCAACTGGGCGCTCACCGAATACCTGGATCTGGATCTGGTGCGCGCGGTCAGGCTGGGTGAAGGGGAGGGCGTGTGGCGCACTCTGTACGCGGCGGTGCGCGACGGTGACGAGCAGGTGCCGTTTATTCAGGAATTCATGGATACCGCCCGCGCCCTGTGTTTCAGCAACCTCAGTGGTATCCGCCGCGCCGCCGGTTAGTGCGGCCCATGCGGCGCCAGGGTGGTCACCCAGTAGTGATAGCGGGGCTTTTTCTGTCGTTGATAGCGCGCGCACACACGCTGCGCCTGGCTGTTGGAGTGGAAACGGCACATCAACAGGATTTGCCCGTTCTCGTCCCGCCGCCACAGGACGTACTGGGTGTTACCACTGGCCATAGGGGGTGCGGCTCAACGCGCTGTTGTAGTATCTGGGGTCGTCGGTGACTTCCTCGCCGAGCCAGGGCGGCCGCTCGAAAGGCTGGTCCTCGCTGTCCAGCTCCACCTCGGCGACCACCAGGCCCTGGTTGTCGCCATGGAATTCGTCCACTTCCCAGACATGCTCGCCCACCTGGATGCGGTAGCGGGTTTTGTCGATCACGCCCTGCGGGCACATCTCTTCCAGCATGGCGTGGGCGTCGGCGGTGGGGATCGGGTATTCGAACTCACTGCGGCTGGCGCCGTGGGTCTTGCCCTTGATGGTCAGCCAGGCGCGGTCGCCTTGCACGCGCAACCGCACGGTAGCGCGGGGATCGTGGCTCAGATACCCCTGGGTCAGACGTTCGCCTTCCTGGTTCGCCAGAAAGTCGACGCCCTTGGTGCGGAATTTTCTCTCGATTTCCACGGCCATGGTCGGACTCCTCGCTGTGGGTCTGTCGGTCAGGGGGTGTCGCGTTCGCCGTCCGGCACCAGGTCCCGGTTGCGCTGCAACTCGTCCACCGGGAAGCCTTTCTCCTCGGCGAGCCCGACCAGGGCCCGGTACTGGTCGTCCGGCAGCCGGGGCTGGCGCGCCAGAATCCAGAGATACTCGCGGCCCGGTTCGCCGATCACCACCGTCTGGTAGTCCTTATCCAGTGCGATCACCCAGTAATTCCCTTCGGCGACCTTGGGCAGCAGCCGGGAAAACCAGTTATCGAAACGGACCTTCAGCTTGGCGTTGTTCGAGCCGGGCACCACGCGGGCCTCGCCTTCCGCCACGCTGGGTTCGTCGTCCTCGCGCTCACAGCGGTTGACCACTTTCACCGAACCGTCGTCGTTGAGGCTGTAGGTGGCGGTGGAGTTGTAGCAGCCGCGCTGGAACCATTGCGGCAGGCGGGCGATTTCATGCCAGGTGCCCGCGTAGCGCTGCAGGTCCACCCGGTCCACCGTGGCCAGAGGCCGTTCGGCGCCGCCGCAGGCGGCCAGGAGCAGGGGCAGGGCAAGTACCAGCAGGCGTCGTGAACCGGCGGTACGGGGCCTCATAAGGAGAGCCTTCTGGAAAGTCATAGTCGGAATCCTTTCGACACTAATCCCCTAGTTTAGCCGAAAACGCCCCGGGTTTGCGCAACCGTTCGGCCGTGGCTGGCCCGCGCTCGTCGGGGTGCCCAGGCATGCTATACTCCGCGGCCGATTCAGGGGGCGGAAGCGACCATGGACGCACCACGTTTAACAGTGCGGCAGCTCGGCTGCGAGCGGGACCACCGGATGCTGTTTGAGGATCTGGATTTTTCCGCGCGCAACGGCGAGATCTGGCAGGTGACCGGCGCCAACGGCGCCGGCAAGACCACGCTGTTGCGCATCCTGGTGGGCCTGCACGGCTTTTACCAGGGGCGGGTCGAGTGGTCGTCGCCGTTGCCGCCGTCGCTGCTTTACCTGGGGCACCAGCCCGGCGTGCGTGAGGAACTCACCGCCCGCGAAAACCTCGAATACAACCGTGCCCTCAGCGGCCAGACCGGCGACCCGGACGCGGCGCTGGCGGCGCTGGATCTGTACGGTTTCGAGGACGTGCCGGCGGGGCGTTTGTCCGCCGGGCAGCAGCGCCGCATCGCGCTGGCCCGGCTGTGGCTGGACGGCAAGGACGTGTGGATTCTCGACGAGCCGTTCACCGCCATCGACCAGCAGGGGGTGGCCGCGCTGGATCAGCGGCTGCGCCAGGCGGCGGCGCAGGGCGTGCTGGTGATCTATACCTCGCACCACCGGGTCGGCGACGGCGTGCACCGCCTGCATCTGGGTGAGGATAGGGAGGTGGCCCGATGAGCGCGCCGACCCTGGGCGCCGTCTGGCGCGCCTCGCTGCGCCGGGAGCTGACGCTGATCTGGCGCTCGCCGGCGGACATCGTGCAGCCGCTGTTTTTTTTCGTGGTGGTGGTGAGCCTGTTTCCGCTGGCCCTGTCGCCGAAGCCGGCGCTGCTGGCCCTGGTGGCCCCCGGCGCGGTCTGGGTGGCGGCGCTGCTGGCGGTGATGCTGTCCCTGGACGGCCTGTTCCGCCGCGACCAGGAGAGCGGCGCGCTGGATCTGCTGCTCACCGCGCCGGTGGTGAGCGTGGTGCCGGTGGCCGCCAAGCTGCTCGCCCACTGGTTGCTGACCGGTCTGCCGCTGGCGCTGATCGCGCCGCTGCTGGGCTACATGCTGCAGCTGCCGGTGGCGGTGCTGGATACGCTGATGGTGAGCGTGTTGCTGGGCACGCCCACGCTCACCGTGGTGGGCGCCATCGGCGCGGCGCTCACGGTGGGCCTTAACCGCGGTGGTATCCTTCTGGCGGTTCTGGTGCTGCCCCTTTATGTGCCGGTGCTGGTGTTCGGCGCGGGCGTGGTGCGCACCGCCCTGGACGGCCTGCCCACCGGCGGTCTGCTGGCGGTGCTGGGGGCGATTCTGGCGCTGGCGGTGAGCCTCGGCCCGGTGGCCGTGGCGCTGGGCCTGCGCATCAGCGCCGGCGACTGATCGCCGCAGCTCTATTCAGGTGTTCTATGTGGAAAACGATTAAACGCTGGTACCACCAACTGGGCTCGCCCCGGTACTTCTACCGTTTCTGCGAGGCGGTGCTGCCGTGGCTGGTGCCGGTGTCGCTGGCGCTGCTGGCGGTGGGGCTGATCTGGGGGCTGGTGTACGCCCCGGTGGAGCGCTACCAGGGCGACAGCTATCGCATTATCTATATTCACGTGCCGGCCTCCAGCGGCGCCCTGATGGGCTACATCGCCATGGGCGTGGCCGGGCTGGTGGCGCTGGTCTGGCGCATGAAGATGGCCGAGGTGATGCTCAAGGCGCTGGCGCCGTTCGGCGCCGCCCTGGCGGCGGTGTCGCTGCTCACCGGCGCGCTCTGGGGCAAGCCCACCTGGGGCACCTACTGGCAGTGGGACGCGCGTATGACGTCGATGCTGATCCTGCTGTTTTTGTACCTGGGTATCATGGCGCTGCAGAACGCCATCCGTGATCCGCGCCAGGCGGCGCGCGCCGCCGCCCTGCTGGCGGTGGTGGGCGTGATCAACGTGGTGATCGTCAAGTATTCGGTGGAGTGGCTCAACACCTTGCACCAGGGCGCCACCCTCAAGGTGGTGGGGGAGTCGTCCATCGACGCCTCGATGAAATGGCCGCTGCTGATCAGCATGGCCGGGCTCTGGTTGCTGTACGCCGCCAACGTGCTGATCCGCGCCCGCACCGAGGTGCTCAGCCGCGAGCGCCGCAGCGGCTGGGTGCGCCGGCTGGTCCGTGACGAGGAGGCGTGATCATGTTCGACCCCTATTTCGACAGTGTCGCCGCCTTTATCGCCATGGGCGAGCACGGCTTTTTCGTATGGAGCGCCTACGGACTCAGCGCGCTTCTGATCGTCACCAATATGCTGGTGGCGGTGCGACGGCAGGGACGGGTGCGGGCCGAGATCGCCCGCCAGGCGCGCCGCGACGGCGCCAGGACATCGCCCAAGGCCGGCACATCGTCCAACAGTGTGGAGAGTAATCAATGAATCCGGTTCGCAAACAACGTCTATTCGTGGTGCTGGCGGTGCTCGCGGGCCTGGCCGTGGCGGTGGGGCTGGCGGTCTACGCCCTGCGTCAGAACATCAATTTGTTCTATACGCCGCAGCAAATCGTTAACGGTGAGGCGCCGGTGGGTGCCAAAATGCGCGTCGGCGGTCTGGTCGAGGACGGCTCGGTGCAACGGGACCCGGACACCCTGGATGTGGTCTTCACGGTCACCGATGGAAAGGGTAGCTTTGCTATTCACTACCAGGGCATTCTTCCCGACCTGTTCCGCGAGGGCCAGGGCGTGGTCGCCAACGGCACCCTGGTGAGCCGTGACCGTTTCGAGGCGGACGAGGTCCTGGCCAAACACGATGAGACCTACATGCCGCCGGAGGTACAGGATGCACTGGAAAAAGCCGGGCACCCGGGCAGCAAGCCCGGCGCTAAGGAAGAAGACGCCGGTTACCCCAAGGGCGATTACGACTAATCGGTTTGAGTGCCGAGTGAGCCATCAATGAGCCAAGTGATCATCCTGGTCGACGACCCGGCCGACTGGGCCGCCTATTACCCCACCCGCCACCTGCTGTCGGCGCGGGACTACCTGCAGGCCGCCCAGCCGGTGTGCACCGACAAGAAAGTACAGGTGATCAACCTGTGCCGCAGCTACAAATACCTGTCGCCGGGCTACTACTGCTCGCTGCTGGCGGAAGCGCGCGGCCAGCGGGTGCTGCCGTCGGTGCGCACGGTCAACGACCTCAGCCGCAAGGCGCTCTACGGGCTGCATTTCGAGCGCTTCGAAACGGCCCTCGACAAAGCCATGAAAAAGCAGGGCGGCGACGCCACCCGCGTCACCCTGACGCTCCATTTCGGCCACACCGAACAAGAAGGGTTGGCCGACCTGGGCCGCCAGATCTTCGACCAGATGCCCTGCCCGATTCTGCGCGTTTCCTTTCGTCGCCGCGAAGAGTGGACGCTGGAATCGATCCGGCCGGTGAGCCTCAAGCAGCTCAAGGGGCCTGAAGAGGACGCCTTCGCCCGCGCCCTGGAACAGTTCAACGCGCGGGTGTGGCGCAACCCCCGCCGCCGGCGCGGCGACCGCTACGACCTGGCCATGCTGGTGGATGAAAAAGAAGCCATGCCGCCCAGCAACCGCGCCGCCCTCAAGCGCTTTATCAAGGCCGGCCGGCAGCTGGGCATCAAAGTGGATCCGATAGGCCGCGACGCCTACACCCGCCTGGGCGAGTACGACGGTCTGTTTATTCGCGAAACCACCGGCATCGACCACCACACCTACCAGTTCGCCCGCAAGGCGGAGCAGGAAGGCATGGTGGTGATCGACGATCCGGGCTCGATCCTGCGCTGCACTAACAAGATCTACCTGGCCGAGCTGATGCAGGCCAACGGCGTGCCGGTGCCGCCCACCGCCTTCGTGTTCGACGACTCCGAAGCCCAGGCGGACACCCTGATCGCCGAGCTGGGCCTGCCGATGGTGCTGAAGATTCCCGACGGCAGCTTCTCGCGGGGCATCAGCAAGGTGAAGGACAAAGCCGAGTTGCGCGCCGAACTGAGCGGCTACCTGAAGCAGTCCGCGGTGGTGCTGGCCCAGGCGTTCATGTACACCGATTACGACTGGCGCATCGGCGTGCTCAACAACCGGCCGCTGTTCGCCTGCCAGTATTTCATGAGCAAGGGACACTGGCAGATCTACCACCACAAGGACAGCGGCAAGACCAGCTCCGGGCGCTTCGCCACCCTGCCGGTGCGCGACGTGCCCGCCAAGGTGCTGCGCATGGCGCTCAAGGCCGCGCGGCTGATGGGCAACGGCCTGTACGGCGTGGACCTGAAGCAGTCCGGCGATCAGGTGGTGGTGATTGAAGTGAACGACAACCCCAACGTGGACGCCGGCGTCGAGGACCTGTGGCTGGGCGAGGACCTGTACCGGCAGATCATGCTGGAGTTCCTGCGCCGCATGGAAGCCCGCCGGCTGGGGCTGCCGCTCTAGATGTTGAGCTGGATGCGCAAGAACCTGCTGCGCCGGGAAACCCGCCGCTGGGTGGACGAGGGTCTGGTCGAGCCGTTCCAGGCGGAGCGCATCCTGAGCCGCTACGGCACCTCCCTGAACGACGCCGGCCCCTCGGCGCTGGGGCTGTTGACCGGCCTGGCCGGCCTGTTCGCCGGGCTGGCCCTGCTGTTGCTGGTGTCCGCCAACTGGGAGCAGCTGCCCCGCCTGGCCCGCTTCGCCGGCCTGGTCACCCTGACCGCCGTGCTCAACGGCTGGGGCGTGCTGCGGCTGGCCCGCGCCGGCACCGGCGGCGGCCTGCTGTTCCTGGGCGGCTTCGCCTACGGCGCCTCGATCATGCTCACCGGGCAGATGTACCACCTGGGCGAGCATTTCCCCAACGGCCTGCTGCTCTGGGCCCTGGGGCTGGTGCCGCTAACCGTGCTCAGCACAGGCCGCCTGCTGGCGCTGCAGGGCCTGGCGGTGGCGGTGGCCTGGATGCTGCTGGAATACCGCTTCGCCGCCCCCTGGCTGATGCCGCTGTTTCTGGCGGTGGCGTTCTGGGTGGCCTGGCGCCGCCGCGTCGCCGGGCTCGCCCTGGCGGCGTTGGCCGCCACCGCCGTGTGGCTGAACCTGATGCTGGCCTGGGTCTACGCCACCGATTTCGGCCCCCAGGCCCAGGAAGGCATGATCAGCTTTAATTTCGGCCTGCTGGTGCTGGCTGGCGCGCTCGCCGCCCGCCCGGGCTGGTGGAACGCCGGCGCCGGCAACTGGATGCCGCGCCTCACGGTGCTGGCGATTCTGCCGTTTACTTTCGTGGACGGCTGGGAGCATTACCTGGCCTATGCCTGGACCTGGCTGGACCCGGGCCTGTGGGCGGCGCTGGTGGCGCTGCTGGCGGCGGCCCTGCTGGGGCGGCCCCTGGTGGCGCTGGCGGTGGCAGTGCTGCTGATCGCGGTGCACACCGGTGGCGTGCCCGACCAGGCCCTGGTGTGGGCGGTGGCGGCCAACCTGTTGCTGCTGCTGTTGGCGATGCACTGGATGCGGCGCGGTTTGCTGGACGGGGAGGGCGGTCTCTACGTCACTGGCCTGATCGCCATTCTCACCCTGGCGCTGCTGCGCTACCTGGATTTGATCGGCGGCTATCTGGGCGCCGCCGGGCTGTTCCTGGTGATGGCCGCGCTGCTGTTCGTCGCCGGCCGCTACTGGCGGCGCCGGGAGGTGGACTCATGAGCCGCCGCCGGCTGATCGCCCTGCTGGCCGCGGTGCTGCTGCAACCGGCGGTGCTGGGCGGCCTGTTCGTGTACAGCCAGTATCCGCTGTGGGTGGGCACCGAAGTACGCCTGGCCACCGTGCCGGTGGATCCGCGCGATCTGTTCCGGGGGCAGTACGTGCGTTTGAACTACGCCCTGTCCCGCCAGCCACTGCCCGAGATGGAACTGCCCCGGGCCGGCGATCCGGTGTTCATACTGTTGCGGCGGGACGGCGCGCTGTGGCGCTCGGACGGCGTTCGGCTACGGGAACCGGACGCCGAGCGGCTGTTTCTGCGCGGCACCATTGACCGGGTCAGCGGCGGAGAACTGCATATCCGTTACGGCATCGAAGCCTGGTTCGCCGCGCCGGAAGAAGCGCTGCGGCTGGAACGGGAACTGGCCGACGGCGGCGTGGCCCGGGTCCGCATCGCGCCGGACGGCCGGGCCGCGCTGGTGGCCGTGGAGGCCGGTGGGGACTCGGCGCCCTAGCCCAGCATCTTGCTGATAAAGCCGCTTTCCTTCTCGATGGTGCTGGCGAACGGCGCCAGCGCGTGCATGCGCTCGGCGTGCGCCGCCAGGTTCGGGTAGCGGCCCGCGTCCACGGTCTCGCCGCCGTGGCGAAAATTCACCAGCTGACTGGCCACGGCGATGTCCGCCACGGTCAGACTGTCGCCGACCAGATACTCGCGGCCGTCCAACTCCTGCTCCAGATAGGCCAGCAGCGGCGGAATGCGGCTCTCCAGCGCCTTGGCGATGGCGTCCTCGTCGCAGTCCTGACCCATCAGGCGTTTCACCACCCGGTTACGGAACACCGTGAAGGTGCAGTGCGGCGCCAGTTCGTAGTCCGCGTACTTTTCGAACCACAGGGTGCGCGCGTACTGGAACGGGTCGCTAGGGTAGAGCGCCGGTTCCGGCTGGGTCTTTTCCAGGTAGGCGCAAATCACCGCGGAATCGGCCAGACAGTGGCCGTCCACTTCCAGCGCCGGGATCCGCTGCAGCGGGCTGATCTTTTCGTAGCCCTCGGGCTTGTTGTTGGGGTCCACGTGCACCGCTTCGTAGTCCAGGCCTTTCAGGGCCAGTACCACGCGGGTCTTGCGGACGAAGGGCGACATCACCGCGCCGTACAGTTTCATGGGCATGCGTTTTCTCTCCCGGTTGGTTTTCTTGGCAGGCGTTTTTCACAGGCACCTAGGGATAAAGCAGAGCGGGGGGCGGGTCAATGACCACTTCCGGCAAATTTTTCCTTGACGACCGGGGCGCCGATTTCTATCCTACGCGCCGCTTGAGAGCACCGGGTCCCCTTCGTCTAGTGGCCCAGGACACCGCCCTTTCACGGCGGTAACAGGGGTTCGACTCCCCTAGGGGACGCCACTCTTTTAAAGTGGCACTTGGCTGATAGACACATTCAAGTTGCCAGCCTGATCAAGTCGAACCATCATTGATGGGGTTTGACCAGGAGCCGGCTGAAAGCCGGCGACGCGGAATGTCTTCGCGGCGCGAAGACAGCCCCGAAGGGGTGAGCCGCGTAGCGGCGAATACTCCCCTAGGGGACGCCACTCTTTATAAGCGGGAATAGCTCAGCTGGTAGAGCACAACCTTGCCAAGGTTGGGGTCGCGAGTTCGAATCTCGTTTCCCGCTCCAAAATCAAAAGGGACCCGACCGGGTCCCTTTTTTTATGCCACCTCTTTGTGGAACCACCACTTGTGGGAGCGGGCCTGGCCCGCGAAAGGCCGGCGACGCCGGCCGGCAAAGGTTGCCCCGCAGTATCCCAGAGACTTTTATCGTTCCCGTGTTCGGTGCTCCGTATCCGAGACGCGGTGCAATGGTGGTGCCTTCCGGGACCGCTCAAGCCATCCATGGCCGCTGTTAGTTTGGCCCTCCCTGGCCAAACAGCTCCCTCCAGGCACCACCATTGCCCCGCTCACTTTGCAGCGGCACCGCCACGGGTCAGAGCACCGCCCGGACCTTTCTACGAAGCGGGCCTTTTGCTTGCAGGCAAGCCCCCACAATTCTTGCTTCCTTAGGGGCGCTTGGCAGTACCTCCCCGGGGCCGTACCATGAGGCAGTCTTAGAGAGGGACCATGGCCCGATTACACCCCCGCCTTCACGATGCGATCCGTCTGCTTCCGGCTCACCGGCCGGCTCACCTGTTGACCCGGCACTCCGTGCGGGAGCTGGCCAAGAATGGCTTCGCCGACTACCGTCTGCCGCTCACCGCCGAGGGCGTGGCAATGGCCCGCGAGTGGGGCGCCCGTCTCGAGCGCCCGGTGCAGGCGTTCTATTCCAGCCCGGTGGGCCGCTGCGTGGACACCGCCACCGCCATGGCGGAAGGCGCCCTGGAGGCCGGCTTGATCGAAGCGCTGCCGGAGGTGATTACCGACCCGACCCTGGTGGAACCGGGGTGCTACGTGGAAGACATCAACCGGGTGGGCCCGACCTTCCTGAAGATGGGGGCGCTGCGCTTTCTCAACCAGCACCTGAAAACGCCGTTCGAAGGCATGCTGTCGCCGGCGGCGGGCCGCGCCAAGCTGGCCGGCTATCTCTACCAGCGCGAACCGGAGCCCGGTTCACTGGCGGTCCACGTCACCCATGACACCATTCTCGCCGTGCTGGTGGCGGAACTGGAAGGCCGCGACGCCATCGACGAGGCACACTGGCCGTGGATGATGGAAGGGCTGTGGGTGTGGTTCGAGGACACCCGCATGCACTGGGTGTGGCGCGGCCACCACGGCCACCGGGATCTGGCGCTGGCTTGAATCGTGCCGTGGCGCCCCCACCTGTGTTGTTCGTTTCTTTTCCGCAGCCGGCGAGGTGATGTTTGTCTGCCCTGACCCTTCGTAATCTCACCAAGACCTACGCCAACGGTGTCGAGGCGCTCAAGGGCATCGACCTGACCGTGGAGCGGGGGGATTTCTTCGCGCTGCTGGGCCCCAACGGCGCCGGCAAGTCCACCACCATCGGTATCGTCAGTTCGCTGGTCAACAAGACCGGCGGCGAGGTCACCATCCTCGGCCACTCCCTGGACCGGGAGCGCGAACTGGCCAAGCAGAAAATCGGTGTGGTGCCCCAGGAATTCAATTTCAGCCAGTTCGAAAAAGTGTTCGACATCGTCGTCACCCAGGCCGGCTTCTACGGCATTCCGGCGCCACTGGCCCGGGAGCGGGCGGAAAAGTACCTGCGCAAGCTGGGGCTGTGGGACAAGCGCAAGAACCAGGCCCGCTCCCTGTCCGGCGGCATGAAACGCCGGCTGATGATCGCCCGCGCCCTGGTCCATGAGCCGGAGCTGCTGATTCTCGACGAGCCCACCGCCGGGGTGGATATCGAGCTGCGCCGCTCCATGTGGGATTTCCTGATCGGCCTGAACAATGAAGGCCGCACCATTATTCTCACCACCCATTATCTGGAAGAGGCGGAGACCCTGTGCCGCCGTATCGCCATCATCGACCACGGCCGCATCGTCGAAAACACCGACATGAAATCGCTGCTGGAAAAGCTGCAGGTGGAAACCTTTATCCTGGACCTGGCCCGGCCGGTGGACCGCGCCCCGGAACTGCCCGGCTTCGAGGTGCACCTGCGCGACGCCGGCACGCTGGAAGTGGCGGTGCCGAAAACACAGAGCCTGAACCGGCTGTTCGTGGCCCTGGCGGAGCAGGATTTCGAAGTAATGAGTATGCGTAACAAAGCCAACCGGCTTGAGGAATTGTTCGTGCGTCTGGTGGAACAGAACCTGCCCGAGCAGAACCCGCAGCGGGAGAACGCCTCATGACGTTGCATCAACAATGGGTCGCGTTCCTGACCATCGTCACCAAGGAAGTGCGCCGCTTCCTGCGTATCTGGCCGCAGACGCTGCTGCCGCCGGCGATCACCATGACCCTGTATTTCGTGATCTTCGGCAACCTGGTGGGCAGCCGCATCGGCGAGATGGGCGGCTTCGATTACATGCAGTACATCGTGCCCGGCCTGATCATGATGAGCGTGATCCAGAACAGCTACGGCAACGTGGTGAGCTCGTTTTTCTCCACCAAGTTCCAGCACTCCATCGAGGAGATGCTGGTATCGCCGATGTCGCCGTTCGTGATTTTGTCCGGCTTTGTGGTGGGTGGCATGGTGCGCGGCATCATGGTGGGCGGCATTGTCACCACCGTGAGCCTGTTCTTCACCGATCTCAACGTGCAGCACGCCTGGATCACCCTGCTGGTGGTGGCGATGACCTCGGCGCTGTTCGCCCTGGGCGGCTTTATCAACGCCATCTTCGCCAACAACTTTGACGACATCAGCATCATTCCCAACTTTATTCTCACGCCGCTGACCTACCTGGGCGGGGTGTTCTACTCCCTGGACCTGCTCTCCGAATTCTGGCGCACCGTGACCCTGGTGAACCCCATCGTCTACATGGTCAACGCCTTCCGCTACGGCGTGCTGGGTGTGAGCGACGTCAACGTATACGCCTCCCTGGCTGCTATCTTCGCCTTTACGGTAGTGTTCTTTCTGCTGGCGCTGTGGCTGCTGCGGCGGGGCACCGGAATTCGCGGGTAATCGACATGAGCTTTCTCAACGACACGCCGCTGGGCCGCACCAGCGCTTTCATCGACCAGTACACGCCTTCGTTGCTGTGCCCGGTGCCCCGTTGGGACGCCCGCGAAAGCCTGGACCTGGACACCGCCGCCGAAGGCGAGCCGCGGCTGCCGTTCCACGGCCAGGACATCTGGAACGCCTATGAGCTGTCCTGGCTCAACGAGCGCGGCAAGCCGGTGGTGGCCATGGCCGAGCTGGTGGTGCCCTGCATCTCGCCGAACATCATCGAATCCAAGTCGCTGAAGCTCTATCTGAACTCGTTCGCCAACACCCGCTTCGCCTCCCGCGAGGCGGTGATCAAGGCGATCGCCGGCGACCTGGCCCAGGTGGCCGGGGCACCGGTGGACGTGCGCGTCATGAGCATGGAGGAAGCGGCCCGCGCCGCAGTCTGGGACGACCACGGCGACAGCGTCGATCATCTCGACGTGGCGTTCGAGCATTTCGAGTACCGCCCGGATCTGCTGTTCACCGAACAGGGGCCGGAGCGCAACGGCGCGCTGGTGTCGCACCTGCTGCGCAGCCACTGCCCGGTCACCAATCAGCCGGACTGGGGCACGGTTCAGGTACGCTACACCGGCGCCGAGATCAGCCCGGCCAGCTTTCTGCGCTACGTGGTCTCGCTGCGCAACCACCAGGGCTTCCACGAACAGATCATCGAGCAGATGTTCGTCGACCTGAAGCGCCAGTGCGCGCCCCGTCATCTGTCGGTGTACGGCCGCTTCACCCGGCGCGGCGGGCTGGACATCAACCCGTTTCGCTCGGACTACGAAGACCTGCCGCGCAACCTGCGCACCATCCGCCAGTAGCACGCCTCTGGGAGCGGGTTGTGGGAGCGGGCTGTGGGAGCGGGCCCTGCCCGCGAAAGGGCGGTCCCAGACCGCCCGGCAGGATCCCAGAGACCTCGACGGCTAGCCCGCGCCGAGCGGCCAGCCGAAACCGATCCAAACCCCCAGCAGCACCGACCAGCCGGCCAGCAGCGCCAGGCTGTAGGGCAGCATCAGCGCGATCAGCGTGCCGATGCCGGTGTCGCTCCGGTAGCGCCGGGCAAAGCCCAGCACCAGGGCGAAGTAGGGCATCAGCGGGGTAATGATGTTGGTGCTGGAATCGCCCACCCGGTAGGCCGCCTGGGTGGCTTCCGGGTCGATGCCCACCAGCATCAGCATGGGCACGAACACCGGCGCCAGGATGCCCCACTTGGCGGAGGCGCTGCCGATCATCAGGTTGATCAGCGCCACCAGCCCCACGAACAGCAACAGCAGCGCCACGGTCGGCAGATTCAGGCCGCCCAGCCAGGCGGCGCCCTTGATCGCCAGCACCAGCCCCAGCTGGCTGTAGCTGAACCAGGCCACGAACTGGGCGGCGAAGAACATCAGCACCAGGTAACCGGACATCGAGCTCATGGTGGTTTCCATCGCCTCGATGATGCCGCCGGCGGAGCGGAAGCGGCCGCTCACCCGCCCGTAGACGGCGCCGCACAGCCCCGCCAGCAGCGCGATCAGCACCACCAGCGACGACATGAACGGCGACTGCAGCAGGCCGCCGTCCTCACCGCGCAGCGGCGCGTCCGCCGGCGCCACCAGCAACACCACCGCAATCACGCCCAGCGCCAGCACCGCCAGAGTCCAGCCCAGGGCGCGGCGATCCATGTGCGGCGCCAGGTCCTGGTCGTCGTTGTCGGCGGGCCGGTCGGCCACGCGCGGCTCGGTGATGCGCACCGTGACCAGCGACACCACGGCGGTGACCAGCACCGTGGAGACCATGATGAACCAGTAGTTGCCCGCCGCCGACACCACGCGGTCGGGCTCGACGATCGCCGCCGCCTCCGTGGACAGGCCGGCGAGCACCGCGTCCACCGGGCCGAGCAGCAGGTTGGCGCTGTAGCCGCCGGACACCGCCGCGAACGCCGTGGCGATGCCGGCCAGCGGCGAGCGGCCGGCCAGCTGGAACAGAAAGCCGGCGAGGGGAATCAGCACCACATAGCCGGCGTCGAAGGCGAGGCTCGACATCACCCCGGCGAACGCCACCGTCACCACCAGCGTGCGGTGCGAGGCGCGCCGCACCAGCGCCGCCAGGCTGGCGCCCAGCAGGCCGGAATGCTCGGCGATGCCCAGCCCCAGCATCGCCACCAGCACCACGCCCAGCGGTGCGAAACCGGTGAAGTTGGTGACCATCTCGCTGAACAGAAAGGTGAGGCCGTCGCCGTCGAGCAGCGAACGCACCTCAATGCCGCGGTCCTCCAGCGGGTGCGTCGCGGTCAGCCCGGCCGCCGCCAGCAGCGCGCTCAGCGGCAGCATCAACAGACACAGCCAGACGAACAGCAGGGTGGGGTGCGGCAGGCGGTTGCCGGCGCGTTCCAGCCGGGCCAGCCAGCCGGAGGACGGTTCAGCCATAGCGGTTCTCCTTAGAGCCGTACTTGTTGTTGTATTTTGGCCGCCGCCTTGCCCATCACATCCAGCACTTTCTCCCGGTCGCGGTCGGGCAGGCTCTCGGAGTGCACATGCAGCGCGAAGCCTTCCGCCTCGAAATCCACGGCCACGGTCTTGCGCTTCTTCAGGTCCGAGGCGGAGCGGGCCAGGGCCTTCAGTATGCGGTTTTTGTCCACGTTGTGAATGCGCTCCAGGTCCATGTGCAGGCCGAACCCGGTGGTGGCGACGCTGACGAAGCGCTGCTTGCCGCCGGCGTTGCGCTTCAGCGCCTGGGCCTCGAACACCGGGATCGGCCGGCTGAAGCCCTTCGCGGTCACCTCGCCCACATTACGGCAGCGCACCCGGTCCTTGATCAGCTCATGGGTGCTTTCCGAGATCAGCACCTGCCCCGGCCGGCAGGCGGATTCCAGCCGGCTGGCCAGGTTCACGTCGGTGCCGAGGATGGTGTAGTCCATGCGGCTGTCGGTGCCGAAGTTGCCCACCGTCACATAGCCGGTGTTGATGCCGATGCGGATTTCCAGCTTCTGGGTGATGCCCTCGCGCTGCCAGCGCTGGCGCAGGAAGCGCATGTGCTGCTGCATCTCGATGGCCATGGCGGCGCACCGGTAGGCGTCTTCCTGGGCGCCTTCGCTTTTCGGGTCGCCGAAGAACACCATCACCGCATCGCCGATGAACTTGTCGATGGTGCCGCCGTGGCGCAGGGCGATGCGCGTCATCTCGCTGAGGTAGGTGTTGAGCATGCGGGTCAGGGTGTCCAGCGGCAGCTCCTCGGAGATCGCGCTGAAACCCTTGATGTCCGAGAAGAACACCGTCAGCCGTTTACGCCGGGTCTCCAGCTTGGCGTCGCGCTTGCCGGAAAACAGCGAGCCCCAGATCTGCGGCGGCAGATACTTGGCCAGCTTGCGCGACATCTCCACCGCCTGTTGCTGTTGCTCGCGCACCCGGATCTGCGCCTGGCGCAGGAACTGCGCCTGACGGTTGGCATAGAAGGAACTGGCGCCCACGTACAGCCCCAGCCCCACCAGCGACAGCACCGACACACTCAGCGGCACCGTGGTGGGGGTGGGCGGCACGCCCAGCAGCAGTGACGCCAGGGCGGCGCCGCCCAGCGTCATCAGCACGTTCAGCAGCCAGGGGCGCAGGCCGCCGCTGCTCACCGCGTTGGCGTGCACGATGATCAGCAGCACCAGGCTCGGCACCACCGCGAAATGCAGCAGCGCGCAGGCCACCCCGATGATCGCCGCGTCCAGCTGCATCACCACCGGCGAGAAATGCTCCGGCAGCAGGTCCTTGCGCTGGCCCACCACCACCAGAGTCTGCACCAGCAGCGGATAGGCCAGCAGGCCGGCCACGCCGAGCAGATAGTGGGAGGGATAAAGCTGCAGGCCGACACCGGCCATCAGAATGGTCGCCGCCACCACGAAGGCAAGCAGGCGGATATAATTGCTCAGCCGGCGCGCGCGCTCCATCGGATCCAGATAGGGCTTGCGGGGGCGGTTCTTGGATGTACTCATGCACTGCCAATCAGGACGTTTGTCCGGAGCTTACCCAGTTGTGGGTTAAGAAAAAAGACTGATCGCCCGACGGCGAGGAAAGCAAGCGTGCTTTGCCGTACAATCCCCGGCGCGTCACCGTTCGCCCACAGGAGTTCCGATGGACACACTGACCGCGCTCAACACCCGCGTTTCCGTGGCCCGCCTCACCGAGCCCGGCCCCTCCGCCGATCAGGTCAGGCAGTTGCTGGCGGCGGCGATTCGCGCCCCCGACCACGGCATGCTGCGCCCCTGGCGGTTTCTGGTGCTGGAAGGCGAAGAGCGCGAACGCCTCGGCGACATCATGGAGTGGCGCCTGCTGCGCCGGCAGCCGGAGGCGGACCAGTGCGCCCGCGACAACATCCGCAATAAGGCGTTGCGCGCGCCCACCATCATCGTCGCCGTGGCGGAGATCACCGAAGGCCATAAGGTGCCCGCCTGGGAACAGGTACTGGCGGTGGGCGCCGCGGTGCAGAACATCATGGTGGCGGCCCACGCCCTGGGCATCGGCGCCATGTGGCGCACCGGCGACCTGGCCAACGACGAAACCGTCAAGGCGCGCCTGGGCTTCGCCGACAAGGATCAGGTGGTGGGCTTCGTCTACCTGGGCACCCCGGCGGGGGCGCTCAAGAACCTGCCGGACGAGCAACCGGAAACCTTTCTGCGTGAGCTTCCCCGGGGGCGCGATGAGTGATCTCGACGCTCTGGCCGACCGCGTGCGCGCGGCGATACCGCTCACCACCCATCTGGACTTCCGGTTCACCGCCTTCGACGGCGAACGGCTCACCCTGACCGCGCCGCTGGCCCCCAACCATAACGACAAGGGCACCTTCTTCGCCGGCAGCCAGGCGGCGCTGCTGACCCTGGCCGGCTGGGCCTGCACCACGCTGATGGCGGATTCTGTGGCGGCCAATGCCGCGGTGGGGGAAGGCGAGGCCAGCGTCGATGTGGTGGCGGTGGAATCCAGCCTGCAATTCCGCGCGCCGCTGCACGGCGACATTGAAATCCGCGCCTGGGCCGACGACGGCGAGAGCGGCCGGTTTCACCAGCGCCTGAAGCGGCGCGGCAAAGCGAGCCTGGCGATTCTGGCCCGGGCAACCGACGCCCAGGGCGTGGTGGTCTCCGAGTACCAGGGCCTTTACCTGGCCAGAAACAACACGGATAACGCCTGAGTGACGCCGCCACGCTTGCCTGAACCGCGACCCTCGGGTACCCTACGCGCCCTCTGATGATGACTCAGAGCAGCCAGTTTTGGTGAGGTGTCCGAGTGGCTGACGCCTTGCGGAAGGCAAGCGAACGTCGCCGCGTAGCGGTGACGGCCCCGAAGGGGCGAGGGCGTGAGCCCGAGTAACGAGCACGCTCGCGTGCGACTACCAGAGCGCAGCCAGCTGGTAGTGACAATCAGTTTTGGTGAGGTGTCCGAGTGGCTGAAGGAGCACGCCTGGAAAGCGTGTATACGTTTACGCGTATCGAGGGTTCGAATCCCTCCCTCACCGCCAAATAAAAAAGGGGTCCCGAACGGGACCCCTTTTTTATTTGCGGTCAGGGAGGATCAGATTCGAACCCTCCGTTCGACCGAGCGGCGCAAAGCGCCGCGAGGGACGTCGCCGCAAGCGGCGACGCCCCGAAGGGGTGAGACGGCGAAGCCGGCGAATCAATCCCTCCCTCACGGGCGCGCGAAGCGCGCCCCCCATCAGGGCCCGCTCCCACAAGGCAAGCTCCCACAATCACTTCTTCCGATTAAACCCCCAGGCCCCACGGCGCCCCTCGCGCTGCACATCCATGTCGTTGCGGATCTGGGCGTGGCTGATCAGCGCGAAAATAAAGGTGCCGCCGATAATGTTGCCGGCCAGGGTGGGCAGGCCGAAGCGCAGGAAGAAGTCGCCCCAGCTCACCTTGCCGTCGAACACCAGATAGAGAATCTCGCTGGCGCCGACGATGATGTGCGGGAACTCACCGATCGCCACCACATAGGTCATGATCAGAATCACCCAGGCCTTGGCCTGGTCCGCGGACGGCATCACCCACACCATGGTGGCGATCATCCAGCCGGCGACGATGCTCTTGGAAAACATCGAGAAGGGGTCGTTCTCCATCACTTTTTCGCCGATCGCCACGAAGGCGTCGTTCACTTCCGGTGAGAACATCGGCAGATGCAGGAAGGTGAAGGCGGCGATGCCGGCGCCCAGCACGTTGCCCGCCAGCACCACGCCCCACAGCCGCATCAGGCTGCCCAGGTTGCCCCGGGTGGGGTGGCTCATGAACGGCAGCACGGCGGTCACGGTGTTTTCGGTGAACAGCTGCTGGCGGGCCAGGATCACGATCAGAAAGCCCAGGGTGTAGCCCATGCTTTCGATCAGAAAGCCGGCGTCGCTTTCCGGCACATGGGCGTGCAGCAGGCCGCGCGCCACCATCGAGGCGCTCATGGAAATGCCGGCGGCGATCGCCGACCACAGCAGCGCCATGGCGTCGCGCTCCAGCTCCTTCTCGCCGCTGATGCGCAGACGCTCGTGGACCGCCGCCGCCTTGGAGGGCAGGGCGGCTTCCCGGCGCCGGTCCTGTTCGTCGTGGCTTTCTTCGTCCTCGTCCCCGTTGTCGTCGCGGGCCTCGTCGCGCTCCCGTTTGACGGCTTCTTCCCAGGGCGTGTCGTCCTGGTCGTTATCCCTCGAATCCTGATCGTCGTGCGCCAAAGGGGCTCTCCTGGTGGGAAGTAAGAATCACACTATAACGGCTGTCGGCCTCAGCCACCCAGCACCAAGGCGATCCCCAGGCCGTAAAGCAGCAGAACCGCCAGGCTCTCGAAGCCGATGCCGCCGGGGCCGTGCTGCTCACGGCGTATCAGGCCCATCAGCAAGAAGCCGGTCATCAGGATCGACAACGACACCCACAGCAGCAGGCCGTCGTCCATCTGCTTATAGATGGAGCCCTCCCGGTAGGCGATATCCGAGGCGGCGGTGAACAGGGTGTCGAAGGCGTTGCCGCCGATGATGCCGCCCACCGCCAGGGTCAGGGCGCCGCGCCGCACCGCCGCCACCGAGGTGACCAGCTCCGGCAGCGAGGTGGCGGTGGCGGTGAGCAGCAGGCCCACGGTGGTCTGCTGCAGGCCGGTGTGCCGGGCGACGCCGCTGGCGGCGGCTTCCAGCACGAAGCCGGACAGGCCGAGCAGGGCGGCCAGGCCCACGAACACCAGCAGCAGCCGGGTCAGCGACAGGCGCAGATTGTCCTCCTCGGGGACGTCCTCGCGGGTCTCCCGGGTGCGGGCCGGCCGCCACATGGGTTCGTCGCGCACCCGCTGCACCAGATGCAGGCCGTACATATAGATCGCCAGTAGCGCCGGCGTGGCCGGGTGGATGCCGAACACCGTCACCGCCGGCGAGAAGGCGCCCACCAGAATGATCGCCATCAGCGTGATCAGCAGGGCGCCCTGCATCAGGTTGGCGGCGGAGGCGGCGGCGTGTTCCAGGTTGGCGCGCCGGTAGGCGATGTCCGCCACGGCCAGAAACGCGGTCTGCACCGCGATGCCGCCCAGGGCGTTGCTCAGGGCCAGATCGGCATGGCCTTTCCAGGCGGCGGTCACCGACAGCACGCTACCGGACAGCGAAGTGGTGGCGCCTAATAACACCGCGCCGGCCAGCGCTTCGCCGGCACGGGTGCGGTCCGCCAGCTCGTCCACCACGGCGGTGATCCTGACGCCGGCGGTGGCGATCACCGCCACGCAGGCGGCGAACGCCAGCAGGCTCAGGGGCAGGGATGCTTGCAGGGTGTCGATGGCGGGCTCCCGGTCGGCTCAATGAGCGCCAAGGATACCCAGCGTGCCCGGCCGGTGCGAACCGGTTACAGATTACGTACAGATGTGCACTAAATATTTTGGCACTATGCTTTGTCTTTTAATTGTACCATCGTGCCAGAAATAAGGCGAAGCCATGACTCTATCCTTTTTCCGCCTGGGCCTGCTGGCCCTGTTCAGTGCCCTGCTGATGCTCTCCGGCTGCAATTCCTCCGGCAGCGACGACGGCGATAGTATCGCCGAGCAGCCCCGCGATCCGGCCCCCGAGCCGGAGCCGGAACCGGAGCCGGACCCCGGCCCGGAGGCCCGCGACACGGTGCTGACCCCGGCCGCCGAGCTGGTGCCGGTGATTCTGGTGGACCGGCTCGCCAACCAGAGCGGCCAGCTCGACGCCGATATCCGCGAGCGCCTGTTCAAAACCGAGCCGGTGGATGAGCTGGCCGTGCACCGGGTGCAGATGTATTGCCTGTCGCGGCTGTACCAGACCGAGCTGGCGATCAATGACGCCTTGCTGGGCTGGCGCAACGCCTACCCGACCGGCACCGATCCGGTCACCTGGCTGGAGCGGGCCGCCGAGGAAGAGCTGGTCACGCTGCTGGCGGATTACGGCGAGCACCTTTACGCCGCCGCCGTGCGTCCCCTGGACCCCAACGCGGATTCTGAATGCGCGCCGTTCGCCGCTGACGACACCCTGCCCAAGCCGGAAACCGACGACCCCGCGCTCAACGCGCTGCTCGCCGCCATGAACGAGGTGCAACGCGGGGCGCGCGACTACCGCCTGGCGGTGGAGCGCTTCCAGGCCAGCAACCTGAGCGCCTCGTTCGCCGACCTGCGCGCGCCGCTGGCGGTGATGGCCGACGGCATCCAGACCCTGCGCGGCATCGCCCGCGACCAGGGCCTGCAGCGCATGAAGGCGGCGCTCACCAACCTGTCCGGGCGCGCCGACGGCACCGGCGGTTCCGGCTCCATTCCCCGCCTGGACGCCTGGCTGGTGAACCTGGGCGCGCTGGACACCACCGGCATGGACGACCGGGTCGCCGGCGACGTCACGCAGCTGTTCGACGACCTGCTCAACAAGACCGGCTTCCTCAACTGGCTGGACAACCACCGCGACGACATCAAGGACGACGACGCCCGCGCGCTGGTGTTCGAACAGATCGAAGCGGTGCGGCTGCAACTGCAGCGCATGCGCGTGGATCCGTCCCGCCAACCGGCCTCGATTCTGCAGGACGAGACCGACGGACGGGTTACAAAAATGGCCATAAGCAACGCCATGCAGCGTCTGGAACAGGAAAGTGAAACGCTCTACGCTGCCATGCTTGATTTGGCCGGCGCACTGGCCGGGCTGCTCGCCGTGCTGGTTCTGGCGGCCGGTTTGCTGCGCCATCGGCTTCACCGTCAACGGGGATAAGAGGGCAAAGATGGTATCCGTGATCAATAAGGGCCGCGCCGCCGCCGCGCTGGCCGCCGCCGTCGCCTGCGCACCGGCGCTGGCCGAGGAACGCACCGACCCGCAGGGCTGGAACGCGTCCGCCATGGGCGTCTATGTGATCGAGGATTCGGACCGCTTCGACGTCGATTACGGCGCCGGCATCCGCTTCGGCCTGGGCCGTCAGATCAGCGAGAAATGGGATCTGGAGTGGAACGGTTTCGGTAACTCCCTGCAGCGCAACCGGGGTTCCGGGCAGCACTGGCAGTACGGCGTGGGCGCCGACGCGCTGCGCTATATGTACCGGGAAGGGCCGTCGCCCTATCTGCTGGTGGGCGGCGGCGGTGTCTACACCGATTCCACCGCCGGTACCGACACCAACGGCTACCTGAACGCCGGCGCCGGTCTGCACTTCCGCGAGATCTGGGGTTCCATGGGCCTGCGCGCGGAGCTGCGTTACGTGATGGATTTCTCCGACGACGGCAGCCACAACGAGCCGTTCGGTGACGTGCGCGCCCTGGTGGGCCTGACCTTCCCGCTGTTCGGCGGCGGTGACTACGGCACTACCCGGGTCATCGAACGCGAGCGCGTGGTGATCAAGCCGGTGCCGATGGGGCCGCCGGAAGTGCTGCACGGGGTGAACTTCGAGTTCGATTCCGCGCGCCTCACGCCCAACGCCAAGACCGTGCTGCGCGGCGTGGCGGAACGCCTGTTGGCGCACTCCGACACCGAGGTGGAGATCGCCGGGCACACCGACTCGAAAGGGTCCGACGAGTACAACCAGGCCCTGTCCGAGCGGCGCGCCGAATCGGTGCGCGACTTCCTGATCGATCTGGGCGTTGATCCGGGCCGCCTGCAGGCCCGCGGTTACGGCGACACCCGTCCGGTGGACAGCAACGCCACCGACGAGGGCCGCGAGCGTAACCGCCGCATCGAAATGCGGCGCATCAACTAACGGACGCTAAAGCGAGTCGAGAAAGGCGCCCAGGTGCTGGTTCACCGCCTCGGGCGCTTCCATCTGGATCCAGTGGCCGAGATCGTCGAGCAGCACCACCTCGCGCAGATCGTCCATCATCGTCGGCATGCGCTCCAGCGCCTTGCCGGCGAACTGGATCACCGGATCTTCCTTACCGGCGATGAACAGCGCCGGCGGATGGATGCGTTCGCGTCCGTCCTCTTTCTGCTGCCGCCAGGACGCGTCCATGGCCCGGTACCAGTTGATCGGTCCGGTCAGGCCGCTGTGCTGGAAGCGTTCCACGTACACGTCCAGGTCCGATTCCCGCATCCAGTCCGGCTGGCCGCCGGTGGGCGGCTGCAGAATGTCGAGCAGGCCGGTGACCGGTTTTTCGGCGCGGAATTTTTCCTGCATGCCGGGGCCGGACAGGGCGTGGTACATGCGGCGTAGAAAGTCGCGCACGTCCGCTTCCAGTTCCTGCTCCGGCACCTCCGGCTGCTGGAAATACAGCTGATAGAAGAAACGCTCGCCGAAGGCGGCGCGCATCTGTTCGGTGGGCGCCTTGGGGCCCAGGCCCGGGTAGGGCACCGACAGGCCGGCCACCGCGCGCACCCGGCCCGGCTCGCTGCGCGCCACCTGCCAGGCCAGGGCGCAGCCCCAGTCGTGGCCGATCACCACGGCGCGCTCGGCGCCAAACGCATCGAGAATACCCATCACGTCCGCCACCAGCTTGTCCTGCCGGTAGGCGTCCACCGCCTTGGGCGCGTCGCTGAAGCCGTAGCCGCGCAGATCCGGCGCCAGCACATGGAAGCCCTTGGCGGCCAGAAACGGCATCTGATAGCGCCAGGAATAGCCGCACTCCGGGAAGCCGTGCAGCAGGATCACCGCCGGGTCGGCCGGGTCACCGGCGCTGCGCACATGGAAATTAAGGCCGTTGGCCGGCACTTTCTGTTCTCGAATCTCGGTCATTGGGCGTTCCCCAGGTAGTCCATGTAGTCCTCGCGCAGGTGGCGCTTGGACACCTTGCCGGTGGCGGTGTGCGGCAGCTCGTCCACGTAGATCACGTCGTCGGGCAGCTGCCATTTGGCGATGCTGCCGGCCATGTGGTCGAGCAGCGCCTGCTTGTCCCGCGCCGCGTCGGCGTGGGGCACCACGATCAGCAGCGGCCGCTCGTCCCATTTCGGGTGCGGCACGCCGATCACCGCGCATTCCTGCACGTCCGGGTGGGCGGCGGCCAGGTTTTCCAGATCAATGGAGCTGATCCACTCGCCGCCGGATTTGATCAGGTCCTTGGCCCGGTCGACGATGTAGAGCACCCCGTCCGGGGTCAGTTTGGCCATATCGCCGGTGGCGAACCAGCCGTCCTTGTCGAACGCCTTGGCGCTCGCCTCGTCGTTATTGAAGTAGGCGCGGATCACCGTGGGGCCCTTGACCAGCAGCTCGCCCACCGCCTCGCCGTCCTGGGGCACTTCGTTGCCGTCCTCGTCCACCAGCTTCATGCGCACGCCGAACAGCTGCCGGCCCTGGGTGGTTTTCAGTTCGATGCGCTCTTCCAGGGGCAGCTCCGCCTGGCCTTCGGTCAGGGTGCTCATGGTGCCGGTGGGGTTCATTTCGGTCATCCCCCAGCCCTGCATCACGTCCACCTGATAGTCCTGCTCGAACGCCCGCACCATGCTGCGCGGCGCCGCCGAACCGCCGATCGACACGCGCTTGAGCGCGCCCGGCTTGCGCCCGTGGCGCTTCATTTCCGCGAGCAGGCCCAGCCACACCGTGGGCACGCCCCAGGCGGAGTCCACGCTTTCCTCGTCCATCAACCGGAACAGGCTGTCGCCGCCCAGTGCCGGGCCCGGCATGATCAGCGACGCCCCGGCCAGCGGCGCCATATAGGGCAGCCCCCAGGCGTTGACGTGGAACATCGGCACCACCGGCAGCACCCGGTCGCCCACTGGGAAGGAGCCGCTGGCGCACACCATGGTGAACATCGCCTGCAGCAGGCAGGAGCGGTGGGAATAGAGCGCGCCCTTGGGGGCGCCGGTGGTGCCGGAGGTGTAGCACAGTGCGCAGGCGGTGTTTTCGTCCAGTTCCGGCCAGTCGTAGTGGTCCGGCTGGCCGTCCAGCAGGTCCTCGTAGCAGAGCAGGTCCTGGCCGTCGGGCATGTGGGCGCGGTCGGTCATCGCCACATAGCGGGTGTGTTCCGGGAACTGGTCCCGCAGGCCGGACACCAGCGGCGCGAAGGTGGTGTCGAAGAACAGCAGGCTGTCGTCCGCGTGGTTGACGATATAGGCCATCTGGTCCGCCGGCAGGCGCGGGTTGATGGTATGGCAGACCGCGCCGATACCGGCGATGGCGTAATACAGCTCCAGGTGGCGGTAGCCGTTCCAGGCCAGGGTGGCGACCCGGTCGCCGGGTTTCACGCCCAGCGCCACCAGGCCGTGGGCCAGCCGTGCCACCCGCTCCAGGGTCCGTGCGTAGCTCTGGCGGTGCAGGCCGCCCTCGACCGTGACCGATACGATTTCCGCCTTGCGGTGAATGCGGGCGCCGTAATCCAGCACGTCGATCAACGACAGCGGCGCCTCCATCATCAGCCCTTTCAGCATCTAAAAATCTCCCGAGCGCGATAGTTATTTTGAACGCTTGTTTTGAAATAAGGCCGTGCAATTCATACCGGGCGGGACCAGGGTGGTCAAGGCGACGTTAACGGCGCGCCGGTGGCGGTGTTACTTGAGGTAACAGTAACACCGGAAAAGCGACGATTATTTTCGGGAAAAGGGAAACAAAAGGCGTGAATTAATAGAGCACCCGGGCCGTCCGACGGAGCCGCTGACCACGCGGCGGCACAAACTGTGTGAAATTGTTTCGTCGCTTTGGACGTTAATCACCGTGTACGGGGCGTATTCGGCCATCACCGCGCTTTTTTTTGCGGCCGTGGAGCGGCGGCACGGCGCCGGGGGATTGTCCGCCGGTTTTATTCCGTTCATGCTCAAAGCACTGAATTCAGTGGCTTTCAGCCGCACATAGGATAGCTTTGTTGACCTATCTAAACGCGGCGGAAGACCGGAAAAAGTTAAATGAGCAGGCTGGACAGAAATATTTTTGTGCGCACATACTACCAAGTATGTAGTTCACCAGAAGAGCGCTGATGGGACCGAAAAACGGCGCCGGGAACATGCATAAAAAAGCACAGTAAACAAAAAAGATTGTTGCGTACCGGACAATGTTGCCGGGTACGACAGCGAGATGCCGAGCAGTCGGCAGAAAAACAACAACCGTGGAGAGCGTCATGTTGAAACCCATTTTCACCTTTCTCGCCGCCTCGCTGCTGCTGGTAGGTACCGCCAGCGCCGAGACAGTGAAACTCGCCCTGATCGATCCCCTTACCGGGCCCATGGCCGCCGCCGGCCAGCCCGCGTTCGAACACCTCAAGTACGAAGCCAAGCGCATCAACGCCAATGGCGGCCTGAACGGCCAGGACCTGGAAATCGTCGGCCTGGACAACAAAGTGAACCCGCAGGAAAGCCTGGTGCAGCTGCAGAAGGCGATCGATGACGGCGTCCGCTACGTGACCCAGGGCAACGGTTCTTCCGTGGCCTCCGCGTTGATCTCCGCCATTGAGAAGCACAACCAGCGCAACCCCGGCGAAGAAGTGCTGTATCTGAACTACGCCGCCGTGGACCCCGCGTTCACCAACGAGCGTTGTTCCTACTGGCACTTCCGCTTTGACGCCAACGCCGACATGAAGATGAACGCGCTGACCGACTACATCGCCGCCAACGACGACATCAAGAAGGTGTACCTGATCAACCAGGACTACAGCTTCGGCCAGGCGGTGTCCAAAGCGGCCCGGGAAATGCTGAAAGAGAAGCGTCCGGACATCGAGATCGTGGGTAACGATTTCCACCCGCTGGCGAAAGTGAAGGACTTCACCCCGTACGTGTCCAAGATCCAGTCCTCCGGCGCCGACGCGGTGATCACCGGTAACTGGGGTCAGGACATCACCCTGCTGGTGAAAGCGGCCGCCGAGTTCGGTCTGGAAGCCCCGTTCTTCACCTACTACGGCGCCAGCTCCGGCGTGGTCACCCAGCTGGGCGACAAGGGCGTGGACCGCATCTACCAGATCAACGAGTACTACGGCGAGTTCGAGGATCCGGAAATGGCCAAGCGTCAGACCGAGCTCTACGAACAGACCGAGTGGGATTTCTACTACCTGCGTCTGAGCACCATGCTCGACATGCTCAAGAAGTCCGCCGACCAGGCCAAGAGCACCGATCCGGTTGATGTCGCCAAAGCGATGGAAGGCATGAAGCTCGAAACCACCACCGGTGAAGTGGTCATGCGTGCCGAGGATCACCAGATCCAGCTGCCGATGTTCATCTCCGTGATGAAGGACGACATGGAGTACGGCGCGGAAGGCACCGACTACAACTTCAAGAAGGTGGCTCGCATCGATCGGGAAGCCGTGAGCTTGCCCACCACCTGCCGGATGCGTCGCCCCAAATAAACGGCGCCATCCTGTAACTCCAGTGACTAAGTAGTAGGAACAGCGGCGCGAGCCGCTGTTCCGGGAGCCTCGTCATGCTCGAAATTGTTATTTTTTCGACGCTGAACGGTATTTTATACGGCCTTTTGCTGTTCATGCTGTCCAGTGGTCTTACCCTCATCTTCTCGATGATGGGTGTGTTGAACTTTGCCCATGCCAGCTTCTACATGCTGGGTGCCTATTTCGCTTACACCATGGGCATGGAGATCGGCTTCTGGCCGGCTCTGCTGCTCGCCCCGATTCTGGTCGGCGGCCTCGGCGCCATGGTGGAAAAATTCGGCCTGCGCCGTGTCCACGAAAACGGCCACGTGGCCGAACTGCTGTTCACCTTCGGCCTGGCCTATGTGATTGACGAACTGGTGCAGTTGATCTGGGGTACCGTGGCGGTCTCCTACCGCGAGCCCGACTACATGCGCGAGCCGCTGTTCACCCTGTTCGGCACCGACTATTCGATTTTCCGCGGCGTGGTGATTCTGATCGCCGTGTTCATGTTTATCGCCCTCTGGTTCCTGCTCAAGAAAACCCGTGTCGGCATGATGATCCGCGCCGCGCTGACCCACGGCAACATGGTCGGCCACCTGGGCCATAACGTGCCGCGTCTGTTCATGGGCGTGTTCGGTTTCGGTTGTGCGCTGGCCGGCCTCGCCGGTGTGATCGGCGGCCCGCTGCTGGCCACCGAGCCGGGCATGGCGGTGACGCTGGGCCCGATCGTGTTCGTGGTGGTGGTGGTCGGCGGCATGGGGTCGCTGATCGGCGCTTTCTACGCCTCCCTGTTGATCGGCCTGATCCAGACGTTCTTCGTCGCCATCGACGCCTCCATCGCCGACATTCTTAACGCTTTCGGCATGAACGTGGATCCCTACGGTGAGGTGACCGGGATCACCCTGGCCAGCCTGGCGCCGATGACGCCGTTTATTCTGCTGGTGCTGATCCTGATATTCCGCCCCCGTGGCCTGATGGGAGAGCTTGAGCCATGAACGACATTACCGCAGTCGCACCGCGGCAGAATCGTTTCTCCTGGCGCGCTCTATCGCCCTGGTTGATCAGCGCGGCCGTGCTCCTGATTCTGCCCTTCGTTCTCGATAGCGGCACCGCCTTCACGCTGATGAACGTGATCGCCGTGAACATCGTGTTCGCCCTGTCCTACAACATGCTGCTCGGCCAGGGGGGCATGCTGTCCTTCGGCCACGCGGTGTTCTTCGGCCTCGGCAGTTACGCGGCCATGCACGCCATGAACGCCATCGACGAGGCGTCCTACGCCGGCGAAGGCTTCTGGGCGCACATCCCGGTGGTCAGCATGCCGCTGGTGGGCATGATCGCCGGCGGCCTGGTGGCGCTGGTCATCGGTTGGCCGTTCTGCCGCCGCGCCGGCACCGCCTTCGCCATGATCACCCTGGGTCTGGGCGAAATGGTGGCCGCCGCCGGCCAGATGTTCCCGTCCGTGTTCGGCGGTGAAGCCGGCATCTACGGCAACCGCATGGTCGGCCCGCAGTGGTTCGGTCTCGAGCTGGCCCAGGCCACCGACGTGTACTGGTTCATGGCGTTCTGGACCTTCCTGGCGGTGTTCGCCATGTGGGCCTTCACCCGTACGCCGCTGGGCCGTATGTCCAACGCCGTGCGTGATAACCCGGACCGTCTGCAGTTCATTGGCTACCCGCCGCGCAACATCCGTTTCATGATCTTTATCGCCTCCGGTTCCTTCGGCGGTCTCGCCGGCGGCATGGCGGCGGTCAACTACGAGATCATCACCCCGGAAGCGCTTGGTCTGATTCCGTCCGGCCTGGCACTGCTGATGGCCGCCGTGGGCGGGCTGGGCGTGTTCTACGGCCCGATCGTCGGCGCCATCGTGGTTTCGCTGATGAACTCCATGCTCAGCGATTACACCGAAGCCTCGATCCTCTACGTGGGTCTGGTGTTCCTGGCGATCGTGATGTTCGCCCCGCGCGGTCTTGGCGGCGGCATCGAGCAGGTCCGCGTGGCCGCCCGCGAAGGCACTCTGGGCAAACGTCTGCCCGGCTGGCTGACCGGCGCGGTGGCGGTGGTGCTGATCAGCCTGGGTCTGGTTCTGCTGATTGAGCTGCTGTTCCAGTGGCGCCACGGCGACGACGAATTCGCTCAATTCTTCGGTCTTAATTTCGTGGCCGCCGAGGTGATGAGCTGGGTTTGGGCACTGCTGATGTTCGCTGCCGGTGTGGCGGTAATGCGCGTGACTAAAAAGTTTCGGGAGGACAACGCATGAGCGCCTTGTCTATTAAAAACCTGACCAAGAACTTCGGCCTCGCCGAGGTGATCTGCGGGGTCGACCTGGAAGTGGAAAAAGGCGAGGTACACGCCGTGATCGGCCCCAACGGGGCCGGCAAATCCACCTTCTTCAATCTGCTCTCCGGCGCCTTCCCGTCCAGTGGCGGTGAGATCCGGCTGAACGGCGAGCGCATTGACGGCCTGACGCCGGAGAAGATTCAGCAGCGCGGTCTGTCCCGGTCTTTCCAGGTCAGTAACGTGTTCGTCAATCTCTCCGTGTTCGAGAATCTGCGCTGTGCCTGCTTCAAGACCGCCGGCTCCGGCTATGTGTTCTGGCGTCCGGCCAGCAAGATCAAGGCCGCCAACGAGCGCGCCGAGGAAGTGCTGGAGATGATCGGCCTGCAGGCGCTGCGTGATGTGCCGGCCGGGGCCTTGCCCTATGCCAGCCAGCGCGCGTTGGAGATCGGCATGACCATCGCCTGCGGCGCCGAGGTGGTGATTCTCGACGAACCCACCGCCGGCATGAGCAACACCGAAACCGCCCAGGCGATCAGCCTGATCCGTCAGGTGGCCCAGGGCCGCACCCTGATGATCGTCGAGCACGACATGGGCGTGGTGTTCGAACTGGCCGACCGCATTTCGGTGCTGGTGTACGGCAAGATCGTCGCCACCGGTACACCGGAAGAAATCCGCAACGACCCGCGCGTCAAAGAGGCGTATCTGGGCGAGGAGGCCGCATGATGCTCGAAGTCCGGGATCTGAACGCGTATTACGGCAAAAGCCACATCCTTCATGGCGTTAATTTCACGCTCGAGGAAGGCGAGGTGGTATCGCTGTTGGGACGCAACGGGGTAGGGCGCTCCACCACCGTGAAATCGATCATGGGGGAAGTGCCGCCGCACGGTTCCATCCGCTTCCGCGGCAATGAAATCGCCGGCCTGCCCAACCATAAAATCTCTCGTCTGGGCCTGGGCTACGTGCCCGAGAACCGGGATATCTTTCCGACCCTGACGGTGCGCCAGAATCTGGAGCTGGGGGTCAAGAACCCGCGCAAGCCGGGCAAATGGCGCGCCGAGCAGATGCTCGACATGTTCCCCAACCTGGCGCAGCGCGCGGACGCCCCGGCGGGCGTGCTGTCCGGCGGTGAAAAGCAGATGCTCACCATCAGCCGCACGCTGATGGGGGATCCGGAGCTGATCATGATCGACGAGCCCACCGAAGGTCTGGCGCCGTTGATCGTCAAGCAGATCGGTGACCTGATCTCCGAAATCGCCAAAGCCGGTGTGTCCATTCTGCTGGTGGAGCAGAAGCTCTCCATCGCCATGGATATTTCCCACCGCGTGCTGGTCATGGGCCACGGTCAGATCGTGTTTGAAGGCACGCCGCGGGAACTGCGCGCCGACGAAGCGATTCGCCGCGAGTGGCTGGAAGTCTGATTCGATTTTGTTTGTGTTCCATCGTCAATGGGCTGGCCCGCTTCGGCGGGCTTTTTTTTGCACATCCGGCGGTGCGGTAAAATAAGAAATTACGACCTTAGTAGTATTATTAACGAACGCCCCGATACCTATATTTATAGGGGTTACAAATGTCGACTGGACAGCCGCGACGGGGTCCACTCATACTGAAAATTCCTAAAAATCAAAAGTGAAGACAGCGTAATGGTTCTTCACGTCCGAGCACCATCACTCAGCCGCCGACACTGACCCGACAGTTAACGCGGTAATAATGACAACGAACAGCCGGTAATACCGGTGACAGAACAACAACGAGGAGAGCTTTCATGTTGAAATCCCTGCTTTCGATGGTCGCCGCGACCGTCCTGCTGGTGGGCACCGCCAGCGCGGATACCGTTCGCATCGCGCTGATCGACCCGCTCACCGGCCCGATGGCCGCCGCCGGGCAATCCGCGCTCGATCATCTCAAATTCCATGCCGAGAAAATCAACGCCAACGGTGGTATCAACGGCGACAAGCTGGAAATCGTCGGCCTCGACAACAAGGTCAATCCGCAAGAGAGCCTGGTGCAGCTGCAGAAGGCGATCGACGACGGCATCCGCTACGTGACCCAGGGCATGGGCTCTTCCGTGGGTTCCGCGCTGCTCGCCGCGGTCAACAAGCACAACCAGCGCAACCCCGGTGACGAGGTGCTCTACCTGAACATCGCGGCGGTGGACCCGGCCTTCACCAACGAGCGCTGTTCGTTCTGGCACTTCCGCTTCGACGCCCACGTGGACATGAAGATGAACGCCATGACCAGCTGGATCGAAGGCCGTGACGACATCAAGAAAGTCTACCTGATCAATCAGGACTACAGCTTCGGCCGCGCGGTCGCGGAAGCCGCCACCAAGATGCTCAAGGAAAAACGTCCGGACATTGAGATCGTCGGCCAGGATTTCCATCCGCTCGCCAAGGTGAAGGACTTCACCCCCTACGTGTCCAAGATTCAGTCGTCCGAAGCGGACGCCGTGATCACCGGTAACTGGGGCCAGGACATCACTCTGCTGGTGAAAGCGGCCGCCGATTACGGCCTGGATATGCCGTTCCTGACCTACTACGGCGCCATGGCCGGCGTGGTCACCCAGGTCGGCGAAGCCGGCGTGGACCGTATCTACCAGGTCAACGAGTACTACGGTGATTTCGACAAGCCGGAAATGGCCGAGCAGCAGGTCGCCATGTACGAAGACACCGGCTGGGACTACTACTGGCTGCGTCTGACCACCATGCTCGACATGATCGACGCCGCCGCCGAGAAAGCGGACAGCACCGATCCGGTGAAAGTCGCCTTCGCGATGGAAGACCTGAGCATCGAGACCACCACCGGTGAAGTAGTGATGCGCAAGTCCGACCACCAGATGCAGCTGCCGCTGTTCATCTCCGTGCTCAAGGACGATATGGAATACGGCGCCGAAGGCACCGATTTCAACTTCCACAAGATCGCGGAAATCAGCCGCGACGAAGTGAGCCTGCCCACCACCTGCAAGATGCGCCGTCCGAAGCAGGGCTGATCGCCGGCTCGCACAATAAGGCGCACAAAAAAAGCCCGGCTCGAAGCCGGGCTTTTTTATGCGTGCTGCCTGGCGGCGGTTCAGAATACTTCGAACAGCCCGGCGGCACCGATGCCACCGCCCACGCACATGGTCACCACCACGTACTTGACGCCGCGGCGCTTGCCTTCGATCAGCGCGTGACCGGTCATGCGCGCACCGGACATGCCGTACGGGTGGCCGATGGAGATAGCGCCGCCGTTGACGTTGTACTTGTCCGGGTCGATGCCCAGCTTGTCACGGCTGTACAGGCACTGGCTGGCGAATGCTTCGTTCAGTTCCCACAGGCCGATGTCGTCGATGGTCAGACCGAAACGCTTGAGCAGCTTCGGCACCGCGAACACCGGGCCGATGCCCATTTCGTCCGGGTCACAGCCGGCCACGGCCATGCCGCGGTAGGCGCCCAGGGGCTGCAGGCCGAGACGCTCGGCTTCCTTGGCTTCCATCAGCACGCAGGCGCTGGCGCCGTCGGACAGCTGGGAGGCGTTACCGGCGGTGATGAACTTGCCTTCCTGAATGTTGAGGCCGTCCTTGAACACCGGCTTCAGGCTCTGCAGGCCTTCCAGGGTGGTCTCGGGGCGGTTGCCCTCGTCCTTGGCCAGGGTCACTTCCTTGTCGGAAATTTCCTTGGTCTCTTTGTTCATCACCTTCATGTTGGTGGTCAGGGGCACGATCTCGTCGTCGAACTTGCCTTCCTGCTGAGCCTTGGCGGTGCGCATCTGCGACTGGAACGCGTACTCGTCCTGGGCATCGCGGGACACGTTGTAGCGGTCGGCGACCACTTCAGCGGTTTCCAGCATGCTCATGTAGATGTCCGGACGGTGCTCCTTGAGCCACGGATCACGGGCGCGGAAGGTGTTCATCTTGTCGTTCTGCACCAGGGAGATGGACTCCAGGCCGCCGGCGACGGCCACGTCCATATTGTCGACCACGATTTCCTTGGCGGCGGTGGCGATGGCCATCAGGCCGGACGCGCACTGACGGTCAATGGTCATGCCGGCCACGGAGGTGGGCAGGCCACCGCGCAGGGCGGCCTGACGGGCCACGTTGCCGCTGGTGGAACCCTGCTGCAGGGCGGCGCCCATGATCACGTCCTGGATGCTCTCCGGATCGATCTTGGCGCGCTCCACGGCGTGCTTGATCACGTGACCGCCCAGCGCCTGGGCCTGGGTGTCGTTGAACGCGCCCCGGTAGGCCTTGCCGATGGGAGTACGGGCGGTGGAAACGATGACTGCTTCTCTCATGATGAACCTCTTTAAGTAAGTTTGATGCCTTTGGCCTGCGCGGCCTTGGTCAGAATCTTGGTGACGTGCTCGCCGCCGTTGCTCATCTCGCGGGCGTTGCCCATGTCGCCCAGTTGCTCGAACTGAGCAGCGATGGCGTCCGGCGTGCGCTCTTCCTCGTTGAGGTAAATGCCGTCGCTTTCCATCAGCCGCACCATGGCGTAGCAGCCGGCGCCGGCCAGCACGATACGCTGGTTAGGGGCCTGGTCGCTGGCCAGGAACAACACCGCGGGGGTGATCGCTTCCGGCTCCAGCAGGGCCAGCACTTCCTTGGGCATCAGGTCTTCGGTCATACGCGTGGCCGCGGTGGGCGCCACACAGTTTACCTTGATGTCGTACTTCTCGCCTTCCAGGCAGAGGGTATTCATCAGGCCGGCCACGCCCATTTTGGCGGCGCCGTAGTTGGCCTGGCCGAAGTTGCCGTACAGCCCGGAGGTGGAGGTGGTCATGATCACGCGGCCGTACTTCTGCTCGCGCATCACCGGCCACACCGCCCGGGTGCAGATCGCGGAACCGGTCAGGTGCACCGCCACCACTTTGTCCCAGTCCGACATCTCCATCTTGGCGAAGCTTTTGTCACGCAGGATGCCGGCGTTGTTCACCAGGATGTCGATACGGCCCCACTGGTCCAGGGTCTGCTGGACCATGGCGTCGACCTGTTCCTCGCTCGACACGTCGGCGCCGTTGGCGATCGCTTCGCCGCCGGCGGCCTTGATCTCGGCGACCACTTTCTCCGCCGCTTCGCTGGAACCGCCGGTGCCGTCGCGGGCGCCGCCGAAATCATTGACCACCACCTTGGCGCCCAATTTGGCCAGCGACAGCGCGTGGGATTTACCCAGGCCGTTGGCGGCGCCGGTGACGATCGCCACCCGGCCCTCGAAATTAATACTCATAAAAACTCTCCGTTGGAGAGCCACAAGCTACAAGCGGCAAGCCACAAGCAGGCATGGCCCGCTTGCAGCTTGAAGCCTGAAGCTTGTAGCTGGTTTTATCCCAAAACAATCAGGCTCAGCCATTCGCAGGCGATGGCCGGCTTGTCGACGCCGTCGATTTCCACGGAAATGGCGTAACGGATCAGCAGCTGATTGTCGCCGCGCGGCTCCACGCCGGCCAGTTTGAAGTGGCCGCGCACCTGGGAGCCGGAGCGCACCGGGTTCAGGAAGCGCACCTTGTCGAAGCCGTAGTTGATGCCCATCACCGTGCCCTGCACGCCGGGGACCACGTCCATGGCCATGGCGGAGAGCAGCGACAGGCTCAGGAAACCGTGGGCGATGGTGCCACCGAACGGGGTTTCCTTGGCGGCCCGCTCCGGATCGATGTGAATCCATTGCGGGTCCTCGGTGAGGTCGGCGAACTGATCGATGCGTTCCTGGGTCACCGGGAACCAGCGGGACGTGCCCAGATCCTGGTCCACCTTGGCTTTCAGTTCGTCCACGCTGAGCTTGTTATTGGACATTATAAAATCTCCCTCTCAGTAATCGCGCAGAGCAGCGAAACGGTCCGCGCAGTAGTTGGCGTCGCCCAGCGTTTCACCGCCGGCGCGGGCGCGCTTGAGGAAAAAGCCGATGTCGAATTCATCGGTCATGCCGATGCCGCCGTGCATCTGCACCGCTTCCTGGCCGGCCAGCAGCGCCACCCGGGCGGCCTTGGCCTTGGCGGCCAGCACCTGAACCTCGGCGTCGTCGGCGTTGCGGTCGCAGGCGTCCAGCGCCTGCATCGCCAGAGCGTCGCTCATGGACACTTCGCCCATCAGCAGCGCGGCGCGGTGCTGCAGCGCCTGGAAGGTGCCGATCAGGCGGCCGAACTGCTTGCGCTCCTTGAGGTACTGCAGGGTGCGCTCGAACGCTTCCCGGGCCAGGCCGGACAGTTCCGCGGCCAGCACCGCGCGGCCGGCGCGCAGGGCGGCGGCGAGGGCGGCGGCGCCGTCCGCCATCGGTTCGGCGGCGACGTTATCCAGGGTCACCCGGGCGGCGTTGCGGTCATCCACCATGCGGTTGCGCTCGATGCTCACGCCCTCGGCCTTGGGGTCCACCAGGAACAGCGCGGTGCTCTCGCCCTGGCGGGCCGCCACCAGCAGCAGGTCCGCCACATGGGCGTCCAGCACCAGCAGTTTGCCGCCGCTCAGGGTGACGCCGTCACCGGCCGCCTTGGCTTCGGTCTTGATCGCTTCCGGACGGTGCTTGGCGCCGTCGTCCACCGCCAGGGCGGTGATCACGCTGCCCTCGGCGATCGCCGGCAGCCACTTCTGCTGCTGCTCGGCGCTGCCGCCGGTGGCCAGCGCGGTGGCGCCCAAAACCGCAGTGGACAGGAACGGGGTCACCGACAGGTTACGGCCGATCTCACGGGCCACCAGGCCGGCGCCCACCAGGCCGAAGCCGATGCCGCCGTGCTCCTCGGGCACCAGGATGCCGGTCAGGCCGGACTCCACCATGGCGTGCCACAGCGGCTCGTCGTAGCCCTTCTCGTCGTTACGGTCGCGCAATTCGCGCAGGTGGGATACCGGGCCCTTGTCGGCCATCAGCCGCGCCACGGAATCCTGCAACATCTGTTGTTCGTCGTTAAGTTTCATCAGCGTCGACTCCTTATGCGTCCGGCAGGCCCAGCAGGCGTTTGGAAACAATCCCCAGCATCACCTCGGAGGTACCGCCTTCGATGGAATTGCCCTTTGAACGGAGCCACTCGCGGGCGTACAGACCGCCCATGGTGCGCTCGCTTTCCCACTCCAGGCCTTCGGCGCCGAGGGCGTCCATCATCACTTCGTAGCGGCGCTTGTTGAGCTCGGTGCCGTAGTACTTAAGCACCGCGGACTGGGCGCCCACGCCCTGGCCGGCTTCCGCTTCTTCGCGGATCTTGCCCACCAGCGCCTGGAACGCCATCTGGTCGATTTCCAGCCGCGCGATATCGGCGCGCAGGGCGCCGTCCGCCAGCTTGCCGTGCTCGGTGCCCACGTGCTCGGCGGCCAGCGGGCCCAGGGCGCGGCCCTTGAGGAAGCCCGGCGGTTCGCCGCCGATGTTGTTGCGCTCGTGGGTGAGCAGATACTTGGCCACGTCCCAGCCACGGTTCAGTTCACCGACGATCTGGTCCTTGCCGACTTTGACGTCGTCGAAGAAGGTTTCGCAGAACGGCGACTCGCCGGAGATCAGCTCGATCGGGCGGGTGCTGACGCCTTCGCTTTCCATATCGAACAGCGCGAAGGAGATGCCGTTGTGCTTGCTGGCATTGGGGTCGGTGCGCACCAGACAGAAAATCCAGTCCGCTTTGTCCGCGTAGGAGGTCCAGATTTTCTGGCCGTTAACCAGGAAATGGTCGCCCTTGTCCTCGGCGCGGGTCTGCAGGCTGGCCAGGTCGGAGCCGGCGTTGGGCTCGGAGTAACCCTGGCACCAGCGGATCTCGCCCCGGCAGATCGGCGGCAGGTGCTGGCGCTTGAGTTCCTCGCTGCCGAATTTCAACAGCGCCGGGCCCAGCATCCAGAAACCAAAGTTGCTCACCGGCGTGCGCGCGTTGATGCGCTTCATTTCTTCGGCCAGCACTTCCGCCTCTTCCGGGCTCAGGCCGCCGCCGCCGTATTCCTTGGGCCACTGCGGCGCGGTCCAGCCCTTGTCGGCCATGCGCTCCATCCACACTTTCTGCGCGTCCGACTGGAACTGCCATTTACGGCCGCCCCAGCAGTGGTCCGCCTGGCTCTTCAGGGGCTGGCGCATTTCCTCGGGGCAGTTCGCCTCCAGCCAGGCCCGGGTTTCCGCGCGGAACTGTTCGAGATCCGACATCGCTCTCCTCCTCGAGCGCCTCCCTCGGCGGCCGACCGCCGGGGGCGGCGGGGCGCTTGGGAAGCTGTTATGAAATTGCTTTTCATTTATTTGAGTGTGACCGAAGTATGTTGGCCCGGCTGCGGGGCGTCCAGGGTCAAAAACGGCATGGTTAGCGGCAGTTGTGTCATCAGTGACCGGCGCGGCGGTGAAAAGGGTCAATGGTCTACTGTGAAATAAATGGCACTATTGTGCTTTCGGGAAAATTCGTCAGGATAATTTCATGTCTGTTTCCGCGGCACCGACCATGGTCCCCCTTTCCGCCGACCTGGAGCACAGCCCCAGGGACACCATCCTGGACGCCTCGGCGCGCTGCTTTATGGAGCACGGCTTCAAGGCCACCAGCATCGACGACATCGCCCGCCGGCTGGGTGCCACCAAGGGCATGGTCTATCACTACTTCGATTCCAAGTCGGACCTGTTCTTCGAGATCCACCAGCGCGCCATGGACGCCCTCGTGCAGGCGGTGGACCCGGAAGTGCGGCGCCGCGCGCCGGCCCTGGAACGGCTGCACGGCATGGCCCACCGTCACGTGGAAACTCTGATCGAGACCCAGCACTACCAGCGCGCCGTGGTGGAGGGCGTGCAGATGCACCTGCGGGTGAGCACCACCGAAGCCCAGCGCCAGCGGCTGATGCAGCTGCAGGACCGGCGCCGCCGCTACGAGCAGGTGTTTTTGAAGGTGCTCAACCAAGGCATCAACGAGGGCGATCTCGACGCCACCGAACCGCGCATCGCCATCAAGCCGGTGCTCGGCGCGCTCAACTCGGTGATCAACTGGTACCACCCCCGCTACGACGACGCCCCCGGCAGCCGCGAGCGACTGGTGGACGGCGTCGTCACCGTCGCCCTGCGCGGGCTGGTCGCCTGACCGCCGCTATTTTTTATTGAGGAACTTGTCGAAGATGGCGCGGGTTTCGTCGCTGAACATGCGCTCGGCGAACAGCACCGATTCCTTCTTGATCTGCTCGCGAATGGCGTCGGCGCCGTGGCGGGTCAGCTGCTTGGTGTACTGCAGCGCCTGCGGCGGCTTGGCGGCCAGTTTCGCCCCCAGCTCCAGCGCCTTGTCGCGCAGCTCGTCGTCGCCGCACCGGTAGGCCACCAGACCCATGCGTTCCGCCTCGTCGGCGGTCAGGGTGTCGCCGGCGAGCAGCAAGCGGTTGGCGTTCTGGCGCCCCAGCAGGGCGGGCAGAATCAGGCTGGAGCCGGCTTCCGGCACCAGGCCCAGGTTGATGAAGGCGGTGTAGAAACGGGCGCTGTCCGCGGCGATCACCAGATCGCAGTGCAGCAGCAGGGTGGTGCCGATGCCGGTGGCGTTGCCGTGCACCGCCGCGATCACCGGCTTGTCCAGCTCGATCAGCCGGTGCACCAGATCCATCGCCGGGCTCTGCTTGCCGTCCTTGCGCGACTCCGGATCCGCGTTCAGGAAGTCGCCGATGTCGTTGCCGGCGGTGAAGGCGCGGCCCTCGGCGTCTAGCAGCAGGGCGGTGAGGTCGTCCCGGTCCCGGTAGTGGTCCACGGCGCGGCTGATATCCCGGTACATCTCGCCGCTCAGGGCGTTGAGCTTGTCGGCCCGGTCCAGGGTCACTTCCAGTAATTTGCCGTGCTCGGTAACGCGGACATAGCCGCTTTGCAGTGCCAGGGCGTTCATGGTCTTCTCCCGTCTCTCGCCAAATAGCCAGTCAAAATATCGGAATTCCATTTCGCAAAGCAAGCGCCACGGCGACCGCTGATCTATGCACCGCATTTATTCGGCAGGATTCAAAATATCAATTTCACTAACTAAGCGGCCTGTTCTAGGCTGTCTCCATTGCAACTCACACAGGCGACACCATGGCCCAGTTCCACCTTATCCGTCACGGCCAGGCGTCCTTCGGCGCCGCCAACTACGACAAGCTCTCCCAGCTGGGACACCAGCAGGCACGCTGGCTTGGCGAGTATTACCGTGCCCGTGGCGAGACCTTCGACGCGCTGGTCACCGGCGACCTGGTGCGCCACGTGGAAACCGGCGAGGGCATCCAGGAAGGGCTCGGCAGCAGTCTGGCCGCCGACCTGCAGCCCGGGCTCAACGAATTCGATTTCCACTCCATTGTCGACGCCTACCTGAGCGCCCACCCCGAGGAAGTGCCGCCGGAGGGCGCCTCCATGGCCGCCTTCTACCGGGTGCTGAAAAAAGCCATGCAGCGCTGGCAGGCCGGCCGTCTGGAGGGCAACCTGCCGGAAAGCTGGCAGGGTTTCTGCGACCGGGTGGCCGGCGCCATGGCGCACATCCAGGAACAGTACGCCGACCGCGACCGGGTGCTGGTGGTCAGCTCCGGCGGCGCCATCGCCATGTGGATGCGGCACATGCTCAACACCGCCGACGACACCGTGGTGGAGCTCAACCTGCAGATTCGCAACACCGGGGTAACCCAGGGTTTCTTCAACAAGAACGTGTATCGCCTTTCCATTTTTAACCAGGTTCCGCATTTGGACCGGGAAGACCGCGGCGACGCCATTACTTATAGCTAGAACGGATCAAAGAGGCCGGGTCATAACGGCCGCCTTATTCAAGAGGAGAGCAACATGGATTTCGAACATTCAGAAAAGACCCAGGACCTGATCAACCAGGTACGCACCTTCATCGATAACGAAGTGGTGCCCGCCGAGCACACCTACCACGAGCAGCTCGAGCAGAACCCCTGGAAGACGCCGCCGATCCTGGACGAGCTCAAAGCCAAGGCGAAAGCCAAGGGTCTGTGGAACCTGTTCCTGCCCAAGGAACACGGCGAGCTGAGCCCGGGCCTGACCAACCTGGAATACGCCTCTCTGGCGGAACAGATGGGCCGCCACCACATCGCCTCCGAGTGCTTCAACTGCTCCGCGCCGGACACCGGCAACATGGAAGTGCTCGCCAAGTACGGCAACGAAGCCCAGAAGAAGCAATGGCTCGAGCCGCTGATGGAAGGCAAGATCCGCTCCGCGTTCGCGATGACCGAGCCGGAAGTGGCGTCCTCCGACGCCACCAACATCGAAACCTCCATCACCCGTGACGGCGACGATTACGTCATCAACGGCCGCAAGTTCTACATCAGCGGCGCGATGCGCGAATCCTGCGAAATCATGATCGTGATGGGCAAGACCGACCCGGACAACCCCAACCGCCACCAGCAGCAGTCGCAGATTCTGGTGCCGATGAACACCCCGGGTGTTAACGTCAAACGTCCGATGATGGTGCTCGGCTCCGTGGACGCGCCGGAAGGCCACGCCGAAGTGATCTTCGAAAACGTGCGCGTGCCCAAGGAAAACATCATCCTCGGCGAGGGCCGCGGCTTTGAAATCGCCCAGGGTCGCCTCGGCCCCGGCCGCATTCACCACTGCATGCGTCTGATCGGCGCCGCCCAGCGCGCCCTCGAGCTGATGTGCAAGCGCGCCAACGAGCGCATGGTGTTCGGCCAGCCGATGATCAAGCACGGCTCCTGCCGCGAAGACATCGCCAAGAGCGCCTGTGAAATCGAGCAGGCCCGGCTGATGACCCTGAAAGCGGCCGACACCATGGACCGCTACGGCAACAAGGAAGCCAAGGAACTGATTGCCATGATCAAGATCGTGGCGCCCAATATGGCCCTCAACGTGGTCGACCGCGCCATGCAGATCCACGGCGCCGTGGGCCTCAGCCAGGACACCCCGCTGGCCGGCTTCTTCGCCTACGCCCGCACCCTGCGCCTGGCGGACGGGCCGGATCAGGTGCATATGATGCAGCTGGGTCGTAATCTGGCCAAGAAATACGAATAAGAGCTTCAAGCTACAAGCTTCAAGCGACAAGCAGCCCCGGCTACTCGCTGCAGGCCACAAACCGGAATACCCGGCTTGTGGCTTGTGGCTTGTAGCTTTTAGCTATTTTAAAGGAGGTAGACATGTCCCAGGTGGATACCCTGGATACCGAGCGCCTCGCGGCCTATCTGGAAGCGAATGTCGCCGGCTTCAAAGGCCCGATCACCGCCGATAAATTCGAAGGCGGTCAGTCCAACCCCACCTTCCACATCAAGGCCGCCTCCGGCGAGTACGTGCTGCGCCGTCAGCCGCCGGGCAAGCTGCTCAAGTCCGCCCACGCCGTGGACCGGGAATTCCGGGTCATGAATGCCCTCCAGAACACCGACGTGCCGGTGCCGCGCATGTACCACCTGTGCGAGGACCGTGACGTGGTCGGCTCCATGTTCTACATCATGGAATTCTGCCAGGGCCGGATCTTCTGGGACGCGGCGATTCCGGAAGTGGACAACGCCCAGCGCACCGCCATGTACGATGAGATGAACCGGGTGCTGGCGGCGCTGCACGGCGTGGACGTGGACGCGGTGGGCCTCGCCGATTACGGCAAGCCGGGTAACTACTTCGAGCGTCAGATGGGCCGCTGGTCCAAGCAGTACCGCGCCTCCGAGATCAACCACATCCAGGCCATGGAAGATCTGATGGCGTGGCTGGAGAACAACCAGCCCGCCGACGACGGCCAGGTGTCCCTGGTGCACGGCGACTACCGCCTCGACAACATGATGTGGCACCCCACCGAACCCCGCGTGATCGCGGTGCTCGACTGGGAGCTGTCCACCCTCGGCCACCCGCTCGCGGATCTCGCCTATCAGTGCATGCAGCTGCGCATGCCCCAGGAGGGCGGCAACCTGTCCGGCCTGCAGGGCAAGGACCGCAAATCACTGGGCATTCCCACCGAGCAGGAATACGTCCAAGCCTATTGCGAACGCCGTGGCATCGATCATATCGACCACTGGGAATTCTATCTGGCGTTCAGTTTTTTCCGCCTGGCGGCCATCGCCCAGGGTGTCGCCAAGCGCGCCCAGGACGGCAACGCCTCCAGCAAAAAAGCCGCCGCCGTGGGCCAGGTGGTGGAACCGCTGGCGCAAATGGCCATGCAGATCGTCCGCGAAGGCGCTTAAAACATCGGTACAGGATGCAAGATACAGGATGAAGGGCTGGCACCGTGCCATCGCCTGTATCTTGCCTCCTGAATCCTGCATCGCGGCCACCGGCCGCTGAATTTTTCGGGAGAGAAAGAATGAGCACGAAATTGTTTGATCTGAACGGAAAAATCGCCCTGGTCACCGGCGCCAGCCGTGGCATCGGCGAAGAAATCGCCAAGCTGCTCGCCGAGCAGGGCGCCCACGTGATCGTGTCCAGCCGCAAAATCGACGACTGCCAGACCGTCGCCGACGCCATCAAGGCCGACGGTGGTTCCGCCGAAGCCTTCGCCTGCCACATCGGTGAAATGGCGCAGATCGAAGCGGTGTTCGGCCACATCAAGGACACCCACGGCAAGCTCGACATCCTGGTCAACAACGCCGCCGCCAACCCGTACTTCGGGCACATCCTGGATACCCCGGTCTCCGCGTTCGACAAGACCGTGGACGTGAACCTGCGCGGCTACTTCTACATGTCCGTGGAAGGCGCCAAACTGATGAAGGACAACGGCGGCGGCGCCATCGTCAACACCGCCTCCATCAACGGTCTGTCGCCGGGCAACATGCAGGGCATTTACTCGATCTCCAAGGCGGCCGTGATCAGCATGACCAAATCCTTCGCCATGGAATGCGCCGAGTTCAACGTGCGCGTCAACGCGCTGCTGCCCGGCCTCACCAAGACCAAGTTCGCCGGCGCGCTGTTCCAGCAGGAAGAAATCTACAAAAGCGCCATCGCCCAGATTCCCATGCACCGCCACGCGGAACCCAAGGAAATGGCCGGCACCGTGCTTTACCTGGTGTCCGACGCGTCCAGCTACGTCACCGGTGAGTGTGTCGTCGTCGACGGTGGTTTCACCATCTAAACCGCCTGGAGGTTGTTATGGATCCGATGCTGGATTTCACCGGCAAGGTGGCCCTGATCACCGGCGCCGCCAGCGGCTTCGGCAAGCTGCTCGCCGCCGAGCTCGGCAAACGCGGTGCGCGGCTGGTGCTGGGCGACATCAACATGGACGCCCTGGATAAGCTGGTCGCCGACCTGGAAGGGCAGGGCGTCACCGCCCTGGCGCGCCGCTGCGACGTCTCCTCCGAGGCGGACTGCAAAGCCATGGTGGACACCGCCGTGGAACAGTTCGGCCGTCTCGACATGGCGGTGAACAACGCCGGCATCGCCCACGGCTTCATTCCCATCCACGAGCTCACCGGCGAGCTGCTGGATCAGCAGATGAACGTCAACGTCAAAGGCGTGATGTTCGGCATGAAGCACCAGATCCCGGCCATGAAAGCCAGCGGTGGCGGTGCCATCGTCAACACCAGCTCCATGGCCGGCATCGGCGGCGGGCCCAAGATCGGCGCCTACGCCGCCTCCAAGCACGCGGTGATCGGGCTCACCCGCACCGCCGCCGTGGAAAGCGGCCGCAAAAACATCCGCGTCAACGCCATCTGCCCGTACTACACCCGCACGCCCATGCTGGAAGGCGGTGAAGGGCTGGCCAGCGGCGGCGAAGCCGAGCAGACCCTGGCGATGATGGCCGCCGGCAGCCCGATGAAACGCATCGGCGAACCGGAAGAGATCGTCGCCGTTATGCTGATGCTGCTGTCACCGGCCAACACCTACATGAACGGCCAGGCCATTGCGGTCGACGGCGGCGTCTCGGCCTTTTAAGGAGAACAATTATGAGTAATCGTTTGGCGAACAAGATCACCATCATCACCGGCGCCACCAGCGGCATCGGCGAAGCCACCGCCCGGCGCTTCATCGAAGAGGGCGCCACCGTGGTGCTGGCGGGCCGCTCCGAAGAGAAGGGCGAAGCGCTGGCCAAGGAGCTCGGCGAGCGCGCCGTGTTCAAGCGCACCGACATCATGAGCGAAGACGACATCGCCGCCCTGGTGGATTTCACCGTGGAAAAATTCGGCCGCCTGGACTGCCTGTTCAATAACGCCGGCGCCGGCGATCGCACCACCGTGGACAGCTTCGACGAAGACGAATTCGCGCGCATCATGCGCCTGCTGGTGGGCGCCCCGGCGTTCGGCATCAAGCACGCCGCCCGCGTCATGAAGGACAGCGGCGGCGGCAGCATCATCAACAACGCCAGCATCGCCGGCCACCGCCTCAACCAGGGCGGCTACCTGTACTCCGGCGCCAAGGCCGCCGTCGCCCACATGACCCGCCTGGCCGGCGCCGACCTGGGCCAGCACAACATCCGCGTCAACGCCATCTCCCCCGGCGCCGTCGCCACGCCGATCTTCTGGGGCGGCTCCCAGCGCGCCCAGACGCTCAGCGACGAAGAAAACCAGCGCAAGATGGAAAAGCTCGAAGCCAATCTCGCCAAAGCCACGCCGCTGCCCCGCGCCGGCCTGGCCGACGACATCGCCTTCGCCGCCGTCTTCCTGGCCAGTGACGAAGGCAGCTTCATCAACAGCCACGACCTGGTCGTCGACGGCGGCCGCATCGCCATGTTCAACGAAAAGCCCTGACCTTCGGTCAGCTGCAAGCTTCAAGCTGCAAGCTACAAGCGGGCCGTGCGGACGGAAAGGCCGAGGGCGGCTTTGCCGCCCGATGCAGGATGCAGGATGCAGGATACAGGGGCAGGATCTGGAGCGGGCGGAGAGGCTTGCGTATTAGCATAGCTGTGTCTGCCAATACGCAATAAACGCGGAGCGACAACCTGTCCGCGCCTCCCTGTCTGGCTCCGCGCTGTATCCTGCATCCTGAATCCTGAATCGCGGCACATGGCACGGCCCCTCCGCTAGCACGGCCAGCCTGCCGCTTGCAGCTTGCAGCTTGCAGCTTGCAGCTAAAACAAAAAGGAACCGTCATGTCCTATAAAACGCTAACCGTCACCACGGACGGCCATATCGCCCGCATCACCCTGGACCGGCCGGACCGCCTCAACGCCATGAACGCGGACTTCTGGAACGAGCTGCCGGCGGCGGTGCGGGCGCTGGACGCGAGCGGCGACATCCGCGCCATCGTCATCGACGCCAACGGCAAGCACTTCACCGCCGGCCTCGACCTGGGCATGTTCGGCACCCCGCCGGACCCCGCCGACGTCACCGCCCGGGTGCAGAAAGCGGCGCGCTTCCGTCACAACACCGCGCTCATGCAGCAGACCTTCAGCGCCCTGGAAGACTGCCGCGTACCGGTGATCGCCGCGCTGCACGGCGGCTGCATCGGCGGCGGCGTGGACCTGATCAGCGCCTGCGACCTGCGCTACGCCAGCCGCGACGCCTACCTCACCGTCTACGAAATCAACGTGGGCCTCACCGCCGACGTCGGCACCTTCCCGCGGCTCTGCAAACTGCTCCCCGAAGGCATCGTCCGCGAACTGGCCTACACCGGCCGGCGCATGGGCGCCGAAGAGGGCGAGCGTCGCGGCCTCTTCAACGAAGTGCTGGACAGCAAGGAAGCGACCCTGGAACGGGCCCTGGAAATGGCGAAGGAGATCGCCGGCAAATCACCGCTGGCGGTACACGGCTGCAAGCGCATGATCACCTACGCCCGCGACCACAACACCGCCGACAGCCTCGATTACGTGGTCACCTGGAACGCCGGCATGCTGCACAGCGAAGAAGTCATGGCCGCCGTCACCGCCGGCAAAACCGGCCAGCCCGGCGACTATGTCCCCCTCCCACCCCTCAACGACGACGTCCAGGGCGGCGTTTAACCGCACCTGTGCGAGCGGGCCTCGTGGGAGCGGGCCCCGCCCGCGAAAGGGTGGCTTACAGCCACCCGGCAGGATGCCAGAGAGCTTGGTTAGTCAGGTGTCTGGTGCTCCGTATCGGAGACGCGGTGCAATGGTGGTGCCTTCCGGGACCGCTCAAGCCATCCCTGGCCGCTGTTAGTTTGGCCATCCCTGGCCAAACAGCTCCCTCCAGGCACCACCATTGCCCCGCTCACTTGGAAACGGAACCGCCACGGGTCAGAAACGCCGCCCGGACCTTTCTACGAAACCCTGGCGGCGAATCTCCCAAGGAGCGCCGGGATCGGGTGGGCCCGTCCAGGACCGTGTTTGGCCAGGGATGGCCAAACGTCGAGCCTACATGGATGTACTCGTGGCGTGTCCTGGACGGGCCCACCCGATCCCGGTGCGGGCTTTCTGGAGAGAAAAGTCTCTGAGGGCCTGCCGGGTGGCTGAAAGCCACCCTTTCGCTTGCAAGGCAAGCCCCCACAAGTGGTGAGCTTCAGGCGCTGTAGAAAACGGATTTCACTTCGAGGAACTCCTCAAGGCCGTACACGCCCCACTCGCGGCCCACACCGGAGTGCTTGTAGCCGCCGAAGGGCGCCGGCGGATCCAGCTGCGCGCCGTTCAGATGCACCATGCCGGTCCGCAAACGGGCGGCCACCTTGGCGGCGTCCTCCTCGCTGGCACCGTACACATAGCCGGACAGGCCGTAGTCCGAATCGTTGGCGATCGCCACCGCGTCGTCCACGTCCTTATAGGGCAGCATCACCAGCACCGGCCCGAAGATCTCCTCGCGGGCGATCAGCATCTGGTTGTTCACCTCGCTGAATACCGTCGGCCGTGCGTAGAAACCGGTTTCCAGACCCTCCGGCTTGCCGGTACCGCCGCACACCAGCTTGGCGCCTTCTTCCTGACCCTTCTCGATCATCGACTGCACGCGCTTGAACTGGCGCTCGTTGGCGATCGGGCCGATCACCGTGTCCTTATCCGCCGGGTCGCCGACCTTCAGGCTCTCGCACACCTTGGCGGCGATCGCCTCGGCCTCGGCCAGCTTGTCCGCCGGCACCAGCATCCGCGACGGCGCGTTACAGCTCTGCCCGGTGTTGTTCATCATCGACGCCACACCGTGCTTCACCGCCTTCTCGAAATCCGCGTCCGGCAGAATGATATTGGCGGACTTGCCGCCCAGCTCCAGCGACACCTTCTTGAAGGTATCCGCCGCTTCCTTGCTCACCGACGCCCCGGCACGGGTGGAACCGGTCAGCGACACCACGTCCACGCGCGGGTCGGAAGAGAGCATCGGGCCCACTTCCGCGCCGTCGCCGTAAATCATATTGAACACGCCCTTGGGCAGGCCCGCTTCATCAATGATCTCGGCCAGCACATGGGCGGACAGCGGCGCGAACTCACTGGGCTTGAGCACCATGGTGCAGCCCGCCGCGATCGCCGGCGCCACCTTGCACATCACCTGGTTCATCGGCCAGTTCCACGGCGTGATCAACGCGCACACACCCGCCGGCTCACGGCGCACGGTGGCGCGGCCCAGCTTCTGCTCGAACGGAAACTCCCGCGCCGCGCCCAGCGTCGCCTTGGCGTGGCCCAGACCCATCGGCGCCTGCACCTTCGCCGCCAGACCGTGACGGGGCGCGCCCATCTCCCGGCTGATCGCCTCCGCCATATCATCCAGACGCGACTGATAAATCCCCATGATCTTCTCAAGCATCGCCAGACGCTCTTCCAACGGCGTCGCCGCGAAACTCTCGAACGCATCCCGCGCCGCCTGAATCGCCGCATCCACATCCGCCTTACCGGCCAGATACACCGTCCCCTCGGACGCCTCCGTGGCCGGATTGATCACCTCATGGGGCTTAGCGTCGCCGCTGGGCTTCACCCAACCGCCGTTAATATAGAACTGGTCCAGATGTTTCATGAAACACTCTCCCGAAAAAACGAAACACAAAAAGTCGGCCGCAAGCGTCCAGCCACAAACCGCAAGCTAGAAGCAAACAACCGCACTTTGAAAGTCACAAGTTGAAAAACCAACCCAGGATGCCCCATCCCGAGTGAACGGGCCAGCAACCCAAGCCCACAGCAACGGCACCATCCACGCCTCTGGTATCCCGCCGGCCGGCAAAGCCGGCCTTTCGCTTGCAAGCAAGCTCCCACAAGTCGGGCTTAGGAGTCCCCAGTCCTCCTGAATTAGTGAAACAGCATTCCAAAATCTTGACCCCCCGTCCAGCTCATGTCATCTTCCAAAAAAAGCACAAACAAACTCCAGGAGAACCCCATGCAGCGTTTCGACCAGCGCAACGTCCTGATCACCGGTGCCGGCAGCGGCATCGGCCGCGCCGCCGCCCGCCGCTTCGCCGAAGAGGGCGCCCGCCTGGTGCTGGTGGACCGCAACCAGGAAGGCCTGGAAGAGACCGCCGCCCACCTGCCCGAAGGCACCCGGGTCACCCTGCGCACCGTGGACGTCTCCGACGAACAGGCGGTCAACGCCCTGGTGGAAGAGGTGCTCGCCGCCCACGGCACCCTGCATGCGCTGGTCAACAACGCCGGCATCGCCGGCCACGACTACTCCACCATCACCGACAGCGACACCGAAACCTGGCAGGCGATTCTGGGCGTCAACCTGATGGGCCCGATGTTCTTCATCCGCGCCGTGGGCAAGCACATGCAGGCACAGGGTGGCGGCGCCATCGTCAATACCGCGTCGGTGGCCGGCATCCGCTCCGGCGCCGGCGGCAACGCCTACAGCGCCTCCAAGGCGGCGGTCATCAACCTGACCAAAACCGCCGCCTGCGACCTGGGCCAGTACAACGTGCGCGTCAACGCGGTCTGCCCCGGCCTGATCGAAACCGGCATGACCAAGCCGGTGTTCGATTACGCCCGCGACAACAACAAGGAACAGAAACTCGGCAGCCGCTGCGAATTGCGCCGCTACGGCCGCCCGGAAGAAATCGCCGCGGCCATGGCGTTCCTGGCCAGCGACGACGCCAGCTACATCACCGGCCAGGCGCTGGCGGTGGACGGTGGCAACACCGCCTCGCTCAACCTGCCGGGCATGAAACACTGAGCCTGTACAGGACGGCTTGGCCGAAGGTAGAACGCCCGTACCCTCCTAAGTGAAATGGGTTTTTGTTATATTTGCGGGCTTTATGCACAACTATAAAAGCGACGAATAACACAACAGCGGGCCCGATGCTGGTCATTTGCCAGCCGGGACCCGCTGATCCCGAAGCCTGAATCGAGGAAATGCCCCATGCGACGAGCCGCTCTTGGAAAGGACGGGTCCGCGGATAAGGACCGTAATTTTGTCACCGCGTTGGCACGCGGCCTGGAAATCCTGCGCTGTTTCGGTCCCTCCGACGAATACCTGGGCAACGCGGAACTGGCCAAGCGCACCAGCATCCCCCGTCCCACCGTATCGCGGATGACCGCCACGCTGACCCAGCTCGGCTACCTGCGCTACGCCGAGAACCTGGAGAAGTACCGGCTCGGCCCCGGCGTGCTGGATCTCGGCTATCGCTATCTGGCCAGCGAAGGGGTGCGCGACATCGCCCGGCCCTTCATGCAGGAACTGTCCGACGCCACCGACTGCCTGGTGGCCATCGGCGCCCCGGACGGCGCGTCCATGACCTACATCCAGGTGTGTCAGGGCTCCGGTCCGCTGGTGCTGCGCCTGACCGTCGGTTCGCGCGTGGCGATCGGCACCTCCGCGGTGGGCCGCGCCTTTCTGGCGGCGTTGCCGGCCAAGGAGCGCGAGCCCTACTACGAAGCGATCCGCGCCCAGAACCCGGACGCCTGGCCGGACATCCAGCGCGGCCTGGAGCGCGCCTTCAAGGAGTACGAGCAGTACGGCTTCGTCACCTCCGATGGCGAATGGAACCGGGACGTGAGCGCCGTGGGTGTGCCGCTGATCCTGGATAACGGCGGTCAGGTGGTGCCGTTCAACTGCGGCGGCTCGTCGCTGCGGCTGAGCCGCCGCATCCTGATCGAAAACCTCGGCCCGCGCCTCAAGGAAGTGGTCGAGCAGGTCCGGCAAATGGTGCAGGGCCGGGATATTTGAGCGAGACAGTGAATGAGCAGTAGCAATAACGCCTCACCGGCGTCCGAATACACCATGGCCACGGCCACCGCCAAATTCAGCCATGGTTTCCCGGCCCTGCTGGGGCTGGAATTTCTGGAATGGGAAGAGGGCAGGGTCGTGGTCGGCATGCAGGTCGACGACCGCCACCTCAACCTGGGCCGCCGGGTCCACGGTGGCGTGCTCGCCACCCTGCTGGACGTGGCCGGCGCCTGCGCCGGCACCTTCTGCCCCTACCCGGACCGGATCCGCAAGGCGCTCACCCTGTCCATGACCACCACCTTCACCGGCCAGGCCGGCCCCGGCTACATCCGCGCCATCGGCGTCAAACGGGCCGGCGGCAGCCGCATCTTCAACTCCACCGTGGAGGTCTACAGCGAGGACGACACCCTGCTGATCCTCGGCGAGGGCACCTTCCGGCTGCGCAGCGACTCCCAGGACCCGCGCGGCGCCCCCATCGCTTAAACCTCTTTTACACCAACGCAGCCGGTTCCGCTTGAAGGGCGCCTCCTTGACCCGCAATGCTGTGTTCAGGAACACAGTGATTGCCGAAAGGAGGCACCATGACTACTTATATCGTCGCCAGTAACGCCGCCCACGCCCGGGTGTTCGCCCACGAAGTGGGTACCTTCAAGGAAATCGACCAGCTCGATCACCCGGAAAGCCAGGCCCACGTGGGCGATCTGCGCACCGGCGGCAAAGGGTCCGAGGGCAGCGGCGCCCTGCACGGCAACCCGCGCGCCACCGGCAACCAGCAGGCGACCTCGGACAAACACGCTGCCTTCTTCGCCAAGGAAGTGGCCGAGTACATGAAACACAACCTGGAGCAGGGCCGCGCCGACCGCTTCATCCTGGTCGCCGAGCCCCGTTTTCTCGGCGCCCTGCGCGACAAGCTCGACCCCACCACCCGCGACGCGGTCAGCCGCGAAATCGACAAGGACCTGACCAAGCAGAGCGCGGACGACATCCGCAAAAAGCTGGAGCTCTAAGGCGTCTACGACTTTAGGCGCATATTCACGCCACAGTGCCGCCGGGGCGGGCCCGGTCGTGGTAAATTCGGGGTTATGAGCCTGATAAGAATTCCAACGAGCCGATAATCATGTACCAGGTGCTGATCGCCGACGACCATCCCCTGTTCCGCGAGGCCATCGCCCGGGTGATCGACGATGGCTTCCCCGGCAGCACGCTGTTGGAGGCGTCCGACCTGGACGCCGCCCTGGCGGTGGCCGGCCGCCACGACGACCTGGATCTGGTGTTGCTGGACCTCAATATGCCCGGCATGCAGGGCCTCGGCGGCCTGGTGCGGCTGCGCAATCTGTTTCCCACCCTGCCGGCGGTGATCGTCTCCGCCGAGGAAGAGAAACGGGTGATCCTGCAGACCATCACCTACGGCGCGGTCGGGTTTATTACCAAATCCACCCCCCGCAAGCAGATGATCCAGGCCCTGGAGCAGGTACTGGCCGGCTCCATCTACCTGCCGGCGGACATCATCCGTGCCGGGTCCGGCGCCGGCGAAGAAAGCACCGTCGCGCGCCGCGAGCCGGAGGATCTCTCCGACGTGCTCGCCACGCTCACCCGCAAGCAGCTGCAGGTGTTCGAGCGCATGTCGCGCGGCGATTCCAACAAGGTGATCGCCTACCAGCTCAATATCGCCGAAAGCACCGTGAAGGCCCATGTGTCCGCGATCCTGCGCAAGCTCGGCGCCACCAACCGGGTGCAGGCGATCCTGTCCGCCGGCGACATCGACTTCGCCGCCTATCTGCGTGCCCCGAAGGTGCCGGAGCGATGAACGCGATCCCGCCCAGTGCCGTAATCACCGCGTTCAGCGACGCCCGCGACGAGCGGCTCGCCGCCCGTGACCTGGCGCAAAAGCTGCGCCACGACAATCTCGGCTGCGTGCTGTTTTTCTGCTCCATCGACTACCGGCTCGACCGCCTGGCCGGCGCCCTCGCCGAAGCCTTCGGCGACCTGCCGCTGTGCGGCTGCACCTCCGCCGGCGAGATCACCAGCCGCGGCTACGACAGCGGCACCATCGTCGCCATCGGCTTCGACCGCCGTTTCTTCTCGGTGGGCGCGCGCCTGATCGAGCGGCTCGACGGCTTCAGCCTGGCCGACGCCCAGCAGCTCACCGACAGCCTGCTGGGCGAGTGCCGCGCCGCGTCCGTGGCACGGGTCGACGCCGACAACACCTTCGTGCTCACCCTGCTGGACGGCCTCTCGGTGAACGAAGAGCTGGTGCTCGCCACACTCAATTCGGCGCTCGGCAGCATCACCAGCCTGGGCGGCTCCGCCGGCGACGACTACCGGCTGTCCGGCACCTACGTCTACAGCGACGGCGCCTTCCACAGCAACGCCGCCATGGTGCTGATGATCAACAGCGCGCTGGATTTCGAAGTGTTCAGCTTCCACCACCTGCGCCCGGCCACGGTGAAGCTGGTGGTCACCGCCGCCGACGCCGAACGGCGCGTGGTCCAGGAGCTCAACGCGGAACCGGCGGCGGAAGCCTACGCCCGCTTGGTCGGCGTGCCGGTGGCGGAGCTGGACGACGTGGTGTTCGCCCGCTACCCGCTCGCCGTGCGCATCAACAATGACTACTACGCCCGCTCCATTCAGCGCGTCAACGACGACCTCAGCCTGTCGTTCTATTGCGCGGTGGAAAACGGCATCGTGCTCACCGCCATGCACACCGGCTTGATTCTCGACGAGCTGGACCAGACCCTCAGCGACATCGAAGAGCGCCTGGGCCCGGCCTGGGTGACCCTGGGCTGCGACTGCTGCCTGCGCCGTCAGGAGATCGAAGCGGACGGCACCGTCGACCAGGCCTCGGCGCTGCTGCGCCGGCACAGCGTGGTGGGCTTCAACACCTACGGCGAGCAGTTCAACGGCATGCACATCAACCAGACCATGACGGGGGTGGCGATTGGCCGAAGACAACGCAGCCGACGGTGACAGCGCGTCCCCCTGGGATCTTCACGAAGCGCGCCTGATGGCGGAAAACGCCCGCCTGCGGCGTATTTGCGACGCCCTGATCGAACGGGTAGAAGAGAGCAACATGGCGCCCACCGCGCCCTACGCCGCCTTCCAGCACTCGGTGGTGCTGGCCGAGCAGGTGCGCGAGCGCACCCAGGCCCTGCGCGAAGCCAACCAGCAACTGCTGGACGAAATCGAAGAGCGCCGGCGGGTGGAATCGCGGCTGCGCGAAGCCACTGAAAAAGCCGAGCGCGCCAACATCTCCAAGACCAAGTTCGTGGCCGCCGTCAGCCACGACCTGATGCAGCCGCTCAACGCCGCGCGCCTGTTCACCAGCGCCCTGCAGGACCAGCCCGACCACAACACCCAATTCATGCTCAGCCACATCGACACCGCGCTGCTCGATCTGGAATCGCTGATCACCACCCTGGCCGACGCCTCCAAGCTGGACGCCGGCGTGGTCAGCGCCGAGCCCGGCGTGTTCCCGCTGCGCCGGCTGCTCGACGTGCTCGCCGAGGAGTACCGGCAGATGGCCGCCGCCAAGGGCTTGCGCCTGCGCTACGTGCCCAGCTCCGCAGTGGTGCGCTCCGACCCGCAGCTGCTCAGCCGGGTGATGCGCAACCTGCTCTCCAACGCGGTGCGCTACACCGATCGCGGCTCGATCCTGCTCGGCTGCCGCCGGCGCGGCGAGCGGGTGGAAGTGGTGGTGGCGGACACCGGCATCGGCATCGGCGACGATCAGATCGGCGATATTTTCCAGGAATTCAAACGCGGCGCCCGGGCGGTCAAATACCACGAACGGGGCCTCGGCCTGGGCCTGTCCATCGTCGAAAAAATCAGCCGCATCCTTGATCACCCCCTGACCGTGCGCTCGCGGGAAAACCGCGGCTCGCGCTTCGCCCTGCAGCTGCCGCTGGCGCGGCTCAGCGCCGCCGAGGCCCGCGCCATGGAGCCGGCCGCCGACGCCGGACGCACCCTGGCCGGGCGCCGCGTCTGGGTGGTGGATAACGACCGCGCCATCTGTTCCGGCATGCGCACCCTGCTGGAACAATGGGGCTGCCGGGTGGCGGCGGCGGAATCCGTGCAGGCGCTGGCCGAACACCTGGACCCGCGCCGCGACCCGGCCGACGTGCTGCTGATGGACTACCACCTGGACCCGGGCGGCGACAACGGCATGACCGTCGCCGACGCCCTCAACCGGGACCGCCGCCGGGCCGGCGCCGAGGCGCTGCCGGTGATCATGCTCACCGCCGACCGCGGCCCCTACCTGAAACAGCGCTGCGCCCGCGACGGCCACACCCTGATCTACAAACCGGTCAAACCCATGAAGCTCAAACTGGCCCTGCAGCACACCCTCACGCGGGCGCCGTCGACCACCGGCCCCGCGACTAAATAAGGGGCTTTCTAGTACCGAAGTAGCATTCGGCCCACCCGGCATCGGCGCTAACCTCGAGGAAATACACGCCACGAGGTGTCCCGACATGATCTATCACAATCCCGGCAGCGAAGGCGCGGTGGTCGCCTTCAACGAACGCTACGAAAACTACATCGGCGGCCAGTGGGTCGCGCCCGTCAAAGGCCAGTACTTCGACAACGTCAGCCCGGTGAACGGCCGGGTGTTCTGCCAGATTCCCCGCTCCTCCGCCGAGGACATCGACCTGGCCCTGGACGCCGCCCACCGCGCGGCGCCCGCCTGGGGCAAAACCTCCGCCGCCGAGCGCGGCAACCTGCTGCTCAAGATCGCCGACCGCATCGAGCAGAATCTGGAAGCCCTGGCGGTGGCGGAAACCTGGGACAATGGCAAAGCGGTGCGCGAAACCCTCAACGCCGACATCCCCCTGGCGGTGGACCACTTCCGCTACTTCGCCGGCTGCATCCGCGCCCAGGAAGGCACCGCCGCGGACATCGACGCCAACACCGTGGCCTATCACTTCCACGAGCCGCTGGGCGTGGTGGGGCAGATCATCCCCTGGAACTTCCCGATCCTGATGGCCACCTGGAAGCTGGCGCCGGCGCTGGCCGCCGGCAACTGCGTGGTGCTCAAGCCCGCCGAGCAGACCCCGGCGTCGATCCTCAAGCTGATGGAAATCATCGGCGACCTGCTCCCCGAAGGCGTGCTCAACATCGTCAACGGCTACGGCGAGGAAGCCGGCCAGGCCCTGGCCTCCAGCAAGCGCATCGCCAAGATCGCCTTCACCGGCTCCACCCCGGTGGGCTCGCACATCCTCAAATGCGCGGCGGAAAACATCATTCCCTCCACCGTGGAGCTGGGCGGCAAATCCCCCAACATCTACTTCTCCGACATCATGAAAGCGGAGCCGGAATTCATCAGCAAGGCGGTGGAAGGCCTGGTGCTGGCGTTCTTCAACCAGGGCGAAGTCTGCACCTGCCCGTCCCGGGCGCTGATCCAGGAAGACATGTACGACGAGTTCATGGCCATGGTGCTGGAACGCACCAAAACCATTAAGCGCGGCAACCCCCTGGACACCGACGTGCAGGTGGGCGCCCAGGCCTCCCAGGAGCAGTTCGACAAGATCATGTCCTACATGGAAGTGGCCCGCAGCGAAGGCGCCCAGTTCCTCACCGGCGGCGACAAGGAAACCCTGGAAGGCGACCACGGCCAGGGCTATTACATCCAGCCCACGCTGCTCAAGGGCGACAACAAAATGCGCGTCTTCCAGGAAGAAATCTTCGGCCCGGTGGTCGCCGTCACCACCTTCAAGGACGAAGCGGAAGCCCTGGCCATCGCCAACGACACCGAGTTCGGCCTCGGCGCCGGCGTCTGGAGCCGCGACATGAACGTGGCCTTCCGCATGGGCCGGGGCATCCAGGCCGGCCGCGTCTGGACCAACTGCTACCACGCCTATCCGGCCCACGCCGCCTTCGGCGGCTACAAAAAATCCGGCATCGGCCGAGAGACCCATAAGATGATTCTCGACCACTACCAGCAAACCAAGAATCTGCTGGTCAGCTACGACATCAATCCGCTCGGCTTTTTCTGAACCGGCTCGGGAGAGCCGACCCCCCCAAGGCTTGTGTTTGCCTTGACCCTTTTCCCCGCCCCATCCCCTGGGGCGGTTTTTTTTGGCTGCATCACCAAGACTTACCAGGCGTAGGAGGCGCCGGCGTAGAAGTGGCGGCCGGGGGCGGGCTCGAAGTAGCCGCGGTCAGCCGGGTCGGGCCGGTCGCTGTTGGCGTTAATGCGCAAGTTGCTGAAGTACTCTTCGTCGAACAGATTGTTGACCCCGGCGTGCAGGGTCAGCTCGCCGCTGTTCAGCCGCCACGCCTTGCCGCCGCGCAGGCCGGCCACCACGTAGTCGTCCACTTCCGTTTCGTTGGTGTTCTCGGCGAACACGTCGCTGCTGTACTGGGCGTTGGCGATCAGGAACAGGCCGTCCAGGCCGCGCCAGGCGGCTTCCGCGAACAGGTGGTGGCGGGGCAGGCCGGGCAGCCGGTTGCCGCTCACGTCCTGGTCCTGCTGGTCGTCGTAGAACCGCTGGAACTGGTAGTCGGAGTAGGTGTAGGCCAGGGTCAGCGTCAGGGTGTCGGTGGTGAGGTGCTCCAGCATCAGCTCGACGCCGTCGCGGCGGGTGCGCGCGGCGTTGTCGTAGAAGGTGCGCCCGCCCAGCTCGTAGGGGGTGATTTCGTCGCGCACCTCCACGCGGAACAGCGCCAGCTCGTAGAACAGCCGATCGCCCAGCTGGCCGCGCCCGCCGATTTCCCGGTTCAGTGCTTTCTGCGGCTCCAGATCCGGGTTGAAGCCGCCGGCGCCGGAGGGGTTGGCGAGCTCGGTGAAGGTGGGCGTTTCGAAGGCGTTGCTGACCGTGGCGTAGACGCCGTGGCGGGGCTGGTAGCGCCAGTTCAGGCCGGCGCTGTAGCTGCTTTCGGTGAAGTCCTGGTCGCCGCTGTTGTCGCCGTCGGCGAGCAGGTCGTCGTCGATGTCCAGGCGCACCCGGTCGGCGCGGGCGCCCAGGGACAGGGTCAGGGTGTCACTGAGGTCGGTGTCGGTCTGCACGAACACACCGCCGGCGGTGGCGGTCTGGTCCTCGTCGGCGGTCAGGCCGGTGACCTGGCCGTCCGCGTTCACCGCGCGGCGCCCCCGGTCGTCGCGCTGCTGGTCCGCGTCCACGCCCACCAGGAAGCGGTGCGCCAGGCCGAACGCCCGCACCCGGTCCACGTACTCCAGGCGCACCCCGTAGAACAGCCGCTCATAGTCGATCAGGCTGCTGCCGGGGAACGGCAGTTGCTGGGTGAAATCGCGCTGCGTGACGAACGCGCGGGCGCGCAGCTCGCCGCCCAGGCTGCGGTCCCGGTAGAGCACGCCGAGGCGCTGCTGGCTGACTTCCTGGCCGGCGTCCAGCAGGTTGGCAAAGCGCGTCGCCTGGTCCCGGTCCTGTTCCACCTGGGCGCGGGTCAGGCCGCCCGGGTCCTGAGCCGTCGGGGTGTCCATGGCGGTGAAAAAGAACTCGATGTCGCGGTGCTCGGAGAGCGCGCGGCCCACCCGCGAAGTGAGCAGATACTTCTCCATCTCGCTCTGCTCGCGCTGGCCCTGATAGCGCACGCCGGTGAGGCTCAGGTAGTGATGGTTGCCGCCGTCCGCGCCGCCCAGCTGCAGGTTGGTCTTGCGGAAGCCGTCGCTGCCGCCGGACACGCTGAAGCGCTGCGGGTAGACCAGGTCGGCGCCGCTGCGGGTGGTCATGTCCACCACGCCGCCGCTGGCGTTGCCGTACAGCACCGACGCCGGCCCGCGCAGCACGGTCAGGGATTCCAGCGCGTCCAGGTCGATGGCGTCCACCTGGGACTGGCCGTCGGGCAGGGTTTCCGGAAAGCCGTCCACGTTGAGGCGCAGGCCGCGCACCCCGAACGGCGCCCGCGCGCCGAAGCCGCGGCTGGACAGGCGCAGGCCCTGGGCGAAGTTGTAGCGGTTCTGCAGATAGAGGCCCGGCACCCGCGCCAGGCTCTCGTCCAGTTGCAGGCCGGGCTGGCCCTGCTGGGTTTGCCGGGCGTCCACCACCGTGGCGGCGCCGGGCAGATCGGCCAGGTCGCGCTCCAGGCGCGTGCCGCTCACGGTCACCGTGTCCAGCCGGTTGCCGTCGTCGGCCGGCGGTTCCTGGGCCGTCGCCAGCGCCGGGAAAACAGAAAGCAGAAGGGCGGTCAGGCGCAATGACGGGCGATCCGGATGGCCCATGGGCGAACTCCTTGTACGGCGTAGGGGCGGAAACGCCAGTGTGTTGGATCTAGAAGTTATAGGCCAGGGTCACCGACGCCAGATTCATCCCCGGGTTGGGCTTGTAGAGCCGCGAGTTGGAGGTGTGCTGGCCGCGCAGGCCCAGTGTCAGCCGGTTGATCGGCGTCCAGGCCAGCTCCGCGTGGCTGGTGAACTGCAGATTGCCGCCCATGTCGTCATCGTCGATCACGCTGTGGGTCATATAGGAAGGCTGCACGCCCACCAGCAGGAACAGGCGCCGGCTGGGCCAGTTGATGCGCACCACCGGGCCGACGATGTACACCTCGCTGCTGTTGGCCTCGCCGGCGGTGTCCTCGCCCTCCCAGCGCTCCACGCTCAGGTCCCAGTACGCCTGCACCCGGTCGGAGAAAAACGGCGCCACCGCATGCTCCTGCAGCCACGGCGCCTGCCAGCGCCCGAACAGGCTGTACAGGCGCAGCCCCTCGCCGCCGCCGGCGCGGGTGCCCACGGTGGGGTCGGCATGGGCCGGTAGGTAAAGGGTCAATCCCAAAGCGATCAGACAAAGGCGCAAAATAAATGAAGGGTGCATGTCCGTTCCTAACCCAGCGCGGTGGTGGCAGGGGAGAGTGCTAAATGGCCTTGTGGGAGCTTGCCTTGCAAGCGAAAGGCCGGCTTTGCCGGCCGGCAGGATGCCAGAGAGGGTGTTGTTTCCCGTTAGAGATGTCTCTGGGATCCTGCCGGGAGCTTTGCTCCCTTTCGCGGGCGGGGCCCGCTCCCACAAGGCTCGTCCCCACCAGGCAAGCAAGAAGCTTGCCGGCAGGATGCCCGAGACGCTGTTCGATTATTGTTTTTATTTTTTAAGGGGTTCTGGTCGACAGCTGGATGGCGCGGTCGGGGAACACGCCGCCGCCCAGGGCCCGGTACAGGGTGATGCGGTTGGCCAGTTTCTGCAGGCGCACGGAAACCAGCTCCTGCTCCGCGCTCAGCAGCTCGCGGCGCGCGTCCAGCACCGCCAGGTAGTCGTCGGCGCCCTGTTCATAGCGGGCCTCGGCCAGGGCCAGGCTGCGCCGGGTGGCGGTCACCAGCGCCTGTTGGGCCTGCTCCTGCTCGGTGAAGCTGCCGCGCGCCTGCAGCGCGTCGGAGACTTCCTGGAACGCGGTCTGGATGGTCTGCTCGTAGCGCGCCACGTTCTGGTCGCGGCGCACTTCCGCCACGTCCAGGTTGGCCCGGTTACGGCCGCCGCTGAAGATCGGCAGGGAGATGCTCGGCGAGAACGACCAGCTTTCCGAGCCGCTGTCGAACAGGCCGGACAGTTCGCTGCTGGCGGTGCCGGCGGAGCCGGTCAGGGTAATGCGCGGGAAGAACGCCGCCCGCGCCGCGCCGATGTTGGCGTTGGCCGCTTTCAGATTGTATTCGGCCTGCTGGATATCCGGCCGCTGGCGCAGTACCGCCGAGGGCACCCCGGCGGGGATTTCCGGCAGCGCCGCCAACTCACTGTCCAGATCCTCCGCCGGGCTGTCCGGCAGCGGCGGCAGCGGGGCGCCCACCAGCACCGCCAGGGCGTTGCGGTCCTGGGCCACCAGCCGCGTGAAGCGAGCCTGGTTGGCGCGCGCGGTTTCCAGTGCCACCTGCGCCTGGCGCAGCTCCAGTTCCGAACCCAGGCCCAGATCAACGCGGCCTTCCACCAGGTCCAGGGATTCCTGCTGGGCGTCCACGGTTTCCCGGCTGATGCGCAGATTACGGCGGTCCGCCTGCAGCGTCAGCTAGGCGTTGGCCACTTCCGACACCAGGGTGATGTGGGCGCTGCGGCGCGCTTCCTCGGTGGCCAGATACTGCTGCAGGGCGGATTGCTTCAGGCTGCGCAGCCGCCCGAACAGATCCACCTCGTAGGCGGCCACGCCCAGGCCCACGCTGTACTGGGTCTGGATCTCGCTGTCGCCGGTCTGGGTCAGATCCGCCGGCAGGCGCTGGCGAGTCCCGTCGCCGTCCACGGACAGCTCCGGGTACAGCGCCGAGCCCTCGATGCGGTACTGGGCACGGGCCTCGGCCACGTCCAGCAGCGCCAGACGCAGGTCCCGGTTGTTGCTCAGCGCGGTGCGGATCAGCTGCTGCAACTGTGGATCCTGAAACAGGGCTTCCCAGCCCGGCAGCACCAGCGGGTCGTCGGCCCCGCCGTCACCGGCGGTGGCCGGCACCGGCGACGCCGGCGGCTGGTAATCCGGCGCCAGGGTGCAGCCGGCCATGGCCAGCGTGGCGAGCAGCGCGGTCAGAGCTTTCGGGTTCATTCTCGCACCTCTTTCTTACCGGTCAGCGGCACGCCGGACAATTTACGCACCACCACGTAGAACAGCGGGATAAAGAAGATCGCCAGCACCGTGGCGGCGGTGATGCCGCCGAACACGCCGGTACCGATCGCGTTACGCGCGCCGGAGCCGGCGCCGCTGCTCAGCATCAGCGGCGTTACGCCCAGGCCGAACGCGAGCGAGGTCATCAGAATCGGACGCAGCCGCATACGGGTCGCTTCCAGGGTGGCGTCGAGCAGGGCGCGGCCCTGGTCTTCCAGATCCTTGGCGAATTCGGCGATCAGAATCGCGTTCTTTGCCGACAGGCCGATGGTGGTCAGCAGCCCCACCTGGAAGAACACGTCGTTTTCCAGACCGCGCAGGGTGGCGCCGAGTACCGCGCCGATAATGCCCAGCGGCACCACCAGCATCACCGCGAACGGAATCGACCAGCTTTCATAGAGCGCCGCCAGGCTCAGGAACACCACCAGCAGCGACAGCGCGTACAGCAGCGGCGCCTGGTTGCCGGACTGGCGCTCCTGGAACGACAGCCCGGTCCATTCGTAGCCGATGCCCGCCGGCAGGTCCGCCGCCAGCGATTCCATCGCCGCCATGGCGTCACCGGTACTGTAGCCGGCCGCCGCGTTGCCCTGGATGTTCATCGACGACAGGCCGTTGTAGCGCTCCAGCTGCGGCGAGCCGTAAATCCACTCGCCGCTGGCGAAGGCCGAGAACGGCACCATTTCGCCGGTGTCGTTGCGCACGTACCAGTCGCCGATGTCCTCGGGCAGCATGCGGAAGGGCGCGTCGCCCTGCACATAGACCCGTTTCACCCGGCCCCGGTCGACGAAGTCGTTGACGTAGCTGGAGCCCCAGGCCACCGCCAGGGTGTTGTTGATCTGCGACAGCGAGATGCCCATCGCCTGCGCTTCCTGGCGGTCCACGTTGAGTTTGTACTGGGGCGTATCCGCCAGGCCGTTGTGGCGCACGCCGGTCAACGCCGGGTGCTGGTTGGCGGCCGCCAGCAACTGGTCACGGGCCTCGGACAGCGCCTCGTGGCCCAGCCCGGCCTGATCCTGCAACTGGAAGTTAAAGCCGTCGGAGGTGCCCAGCGCCGGAATCGAAGGCGGGTTAAGAGCGAAAATCACCGCCTCGCGAATGGTCGAGAAATAGCCCATGGAGCGCTGCACCAAATTCTGCACGCCGTCCGTGGACAGGTCCCGTTCCGACCAGTCCTTCAGGCGCACGAAGGCGATGCCCGAGTTCTGGCCCCGGCCGGCGAAGCTGAAGCCGGCCACGGTGAAGATCGATTCCACCGCGTCCTCTTCCTCGTTGAGGAAGTAGTTTTCCATCTTCTTCAGCACTTCGATGGTCTGGCCCTGGGTGGAACCCACCGGCAACTGCACCTGGGTGAGCATGATGCCCTGGTCCTCATCGGGCAAAAACGCCGACGGCAGGCGCATGAAGGCGAACGCCAGCACGCCGACAATCGCCACATAGATCAGCAGGTAGCGGCCACGGCGGCCGAGAATCTTCTCCACCTTGCCCTGGTAGCCGCGGCTGGCGCGGTCGAAGTTACGGTTGAACCAGCCGAAGAAACCCTTGGTTTTCTGGTGGTCGGCGTGGATTGGTTTGAGCATGGTGGCGCACAGCGCCGGCGTCAGGATCAACGCCACCAGCACCGACAGCACCATGGCGGAGACAATGGTGATCGAGAACTGGCGGTAGATGGCGCCGGTGGAGCCGGGGAAGAACGCCATGGGAATAAACACCGCCGACAGCACCAGGGCGATGCCCACCAGCGCGCCGGTGATCTGGCCCATGGATTTGCGCGTCGCTTCCCGGGGCGAGAGGCCGTCCTCCACCATCACCCGTTCCACGTTTTCCACCACCACGATGGCGTCGTCCACCAGCAGGCCGATCGCCAGCACCATGCCGAACATGGTCAGGGTGTTCACCGTGAAGCCGAACGCCAGCAGAATCGCGAAGGTGCCCAGCAACACCACCGGCACCGCGATGGTGGGGATCAGCGTGGCGCGGAAATTCTGCAGAAACAGGAACATCACCAGGAACACCAGGGCGATGCCTTCAAACAGGGTTTTCACCACCTCCATGATCGAGATTTCCACGAACGGGGTGGTGTCGTAGGGGTAGGAGACCTCGATGTTGTCCGGGAACAGCGGGCGCAGCTCCTCCAACTTGGCACGCACCGCTTCGGCGGTGTCCAGCGCGTTGGCGCCGGTCGCCAGGTTGATACCCAGGCCCGCCGCCGGCGAGCCGTTGAAGCGGCCCTGCACCTGGTAATTTTCCGAGCCCAGCTCGACCCGGGCCACGTCACCCAGCAGCACCCGCGAGCCGTCGTCGTTGACGCGCAGCAGAATCCGTTCGAACTCCTCCGGGTCTTCCAGCCGCGTCTGCGCGATGATCGAAGCGTTCAGCTGCTGGCCTTCCACCGCCGGCGCGCCGCCCAGCTGGCCGCCGGCCACCTGGTTGTTCTGCGCTTCCACGGCGGCGATCACATCCGCCGGGGTCAGGTTGTACTGGTTCAGGTCATCCGGGTTCAGCCAGATGCGCATCGCGTACTGCGAGCCGAACAGCTGAATCTGGCCCACGCCCTGCACCCGGCTCATCGGGTCCTGCACGTTGGCGGCGACGAAATCGGCCAGGTCCGAACGGCTCATGGAGCCGTCCTTGGAGTTGAACGCCACCACCATCAGGAAGGAGTCCGAGGACTTGGTCACCTGCACGCCCTGCTGCTGCACTTCCTGCGGCAGCAGCGGGGTGGCCAGCTGCAGCTTGTTCTGCACCTGCACCTGGGCGATGTCCGGGTTGGTGCCCGGCGCGAAGGTGATCGCGATCTGGGCGTTGCCCGCGGAATCACTGGTGGAGGTGATGTACAGCAGGTTGTCGATGCCGTTCATCTGCTGCTCGATCACCTGGGTGACCGAGTCTTCCACCACTTTCGCCGACGCCCCCGGATAGGTGGCCTCGATGGTCACCTCCGGCGGCGCCACGGTGGGGTACTGCTCCACCGGCAGGTTGTAGATCGAAAGCACCCCGGCGAGCATCATGACGATGGCGATCACCCAGGCGAAGATCGGTCTGTCGATAAAAAATCGTGCCATGATAATCCCCGATTACTGGTTGTCGACGTTCACCGGCTTCACGGTCATGCCCGGCTGGACTTTCTGCAGGCCTTCCACGATCAACCGGTCGCCGCCGTTCAGGCCTTCGGCGATCAGCCAGCGGTTGCCCACCGCGCGCTCGGTGGTCACGTTGCGGCGCTCCACCTGGTCGTTGTCGTTGATCACCATGGCGGTGGCCTGGCCGGTGGAATCCCGGGCGATGCCTTTCTGCGGCACCAGAATCGCTTCGCTGCGCTCGCCTTCGGGCAGCTTGGCGCGCACGAACATGCCCGGCAGCAGGTCGCCGTCCGGGTTGGGGAACAGGGCGCGCAGGGTCACCGAGCCGGTGCTTTCCTCCACCGCGTATTCGGAGAACTGCAGCACGCCTTCTTCCTGATACTCGCTGCCGTCTTCCATCAGCAGGGTGACCCGCGCTTCGTCCTCGCCGACCTTTTCCAGCTCGCCGTTTTCCAGCGCCTGGCGCAGGCGGCGCAGCTCACGGGCGGACTGGGTCAGATCCACGTAAATCGGGTCCAGCTGACGGATGGTCGCCAGGGATTGCGCCTGGTTGGCGGTCACCAGCGCGCCGGCGGTCACCGAGGAGCGGCCGATGCGGCCGCTGATCGGCGCTTCCAGGGTGGTGTAGTCCAGGTTGGTGCGGGCGCTGCTCAGCGCCGCCCGGGCCGAGGCCACCTGGGCCTGGTTTTCGCCCAGCGCCGCTTCCGCCTCGTCATACTCCTGCTGGCTCACCGCTTTCATATCCAGCAGCTTCTCGAACCGCTCGGCGCGCAGCCGGGTGGACTTCAGGGTCGCCTGGGCGCGCGCCAGCTCGGCCCGGGCGCTCTCCACGTCCGCCTGGTAGAGGCTGTCGTCGATGCGGTAGAGCGGCGCGCCTTTTTCCACCAGCTGGCCTTCCTCGAACAGCCGCTCTTCGATGATGCCGTTGACCTGCGGGCGCACCTCGGCCACCTGGTGCGGGGTGGTGCGGCCGGGCAACTCGCTGGTGATGGTGAACGGCTCCGGTTCAACGGTGATAAAGCCGGCTTCCGGCGGCGGTTGTTCGCCACCCGCCTGATCGTCGCCGCCGCAGGCCGCGAGGGCGAGACTGAGAAATAGGGCAATCGGTAAAGCAACCGGAGCTGTGCGCATGGGAACCTCGGTTTTTCTATTAAAAGCGGATGGAAAAATAGCTTGGGAGTATACATACATTCAAAAACGTATGTATAGTGAATAAAGCATGAATCCTTAGCCACGAACGACCCAGGAGCAGCCGATGGCCAGGCGCACCAAGGCGGAAGCCCTCGAAACCCGCGAGCAGATCATCGATGCCGCCGAGCGCGTGTTTCACAAGAAAGGGGTGTCCCGCTCGTCCCTGAGTGACATCGCCGAGGAGGCGGGCGTCACCCGTGGTGCGATCTACTGGCATTTCAAGAACAAGCACGATGTCTTCGTGGCCATGACCGAACGGCACCGGCTGCCCATGGAATCCCTCTCCCAGCAAGCGGAAAGCCCGGACGAGACCGACCCGCTGGGCAAGCTCCGCGAACTGTTGATCTATGTGCTCCACGATACCGTGCGAGATCCGTGCCGGAAACGCGTGTTCGAAATCATCTTCCACAAATGCGAGTTCACCGCCCAGACCGACCCGCTCATGGCCCGCCAGCAGGAAACCTACCTGGACGGCTCGGACAAGATCCGCCGCACCCTCAATAACGCCATCGCCCAGGGCCAGCTGCCCGACACCCTCAACATCGAGCGTGCCATCACCATGTTGCACGTGCAGATGACCGGCATGCTCTACACCTGGCTGCTGATCCCCGACTCCTTCGACCTGGAAGCCGAAGCCGAGCACTTCGTCGACTGCTACCTCGGCAGCCTGCGCGAATGCCCCTCGCTCTCCGGTCGCGCCTGACGGCGCACCGGAAGCTGCAAGCTGCAAGCTGCAAGCTGCAAGCGGCAAGCGGCAAGCGGCAAGCGGCAAGCGGCAAGCAGGCTGTGCTTGCGGGTGGGCCGTGCCGATGGAGGGGCCGAGGGCGGCTTTGCCGCCCGATTCAGGATGCAGGATTCAGGGTACAGGGGCGGGACTCGGAGCGGGACGGAAAGGCTTGCGTATTAGCACGATCATCATTGCCAAAACGCAAGGTCGCGGAGCACCAGTCTGTCAGCCTCCCCCGCCCAACGCCGCGCTGTATCCTGCATCCTGAATCGCGGCTCATGGCAAGGCTCTTCCGCCCGCACGGCGTGCTTGCCGCTTGCAGCTTGAAGCTTGCCGCTGATTTTTCGGAACGACGTTCCGAAAAATTTGACGCGACCATCCGGTCATGCCACATTTCGGGGCCGATTCAAGACCAGAATAAACACCGAGGAGAGCCCCCCGATGTTGCCCCTTTCCGACCGGGCCCAGGCCCTGTATGACCAGCTCGTTGCCTTCATGGACGCCCACGTGTACCCCGCCGAGGCCGTCTACGCCGAGCAGCACGGCAACAGCGACGATCGCTGGACTCCGCCGCCGATCATTAAGGAACTGAAGAAAAAAGCCAAAGCCGAAGGGCTCTGGAACCTGTTCTTGCCGGAGAGCGAGCACGGCGCCGGCCTCAGCAACTACGACTACGCCCACCTGTGCGAAGTGATGGGCCGCAGCGCCATCGCCCCGCAGATCTTCAACTGCGCCGCGCCGGACACCGGCAATATGGAAGTGCTGGCCCGCTACGGCACCCCGGAGCAGCAAGAGCAGTGGCTCAAGCCGCTGCTCAACGGTGAAATCCGCTCCTGCTTCTCGATGACTGAACCGGCGGTGGCGTCCTCCGACGCCACCAACATCTGCACCGAGATCAAGCGTGACGGCGACCACTACGTGATCAACGGCCGCAAGTGGTGGTCCTCCGGCGCCATGTCCAGCGAGTGCAAGATCGCCATCGTGATGGGCAAGAGCAACCCGGACGCGCCGCGCCACCAGCAGCAGTCCCAGATACTGGTGCCGCTGGACACCCCCGGCGTGAAGATCGAGCGCGCCCTGCATGTGTTCGGCTACGACCACGCGCCCAAGGGCCACGCGGAAATCAGCTTCACCGACGTTCGGGTGCCGGCCAGTAACCTGATTCTCGGCGAAGGCCGCGGCTTCGAAATCGCCCAGGGCCGTCTTGGCCCGGGCCGCATCCACCACTGCATGCGCTCCATCGGCGTCGCCGAGCGCGCCCTGGAAGCCATGTGCAAGCGGGTGGAAGAGCGCGAGGCCTTCGGCCGCAAGCTGTCCCAGTTCGATTCGATCCGCAAGAACATCGCCCGCTCGCGCCTGGAGATCGAGCAGGCCCGGCTGATGACCCTGAAAGCGGCGCACATGATGGACACCGTCGGCAACAAGGTGGCCCGCCAGGAAATCGCCATGATCAAGGTGATCGCCCCGGAAATGGCCGCCAACGTGGTCGACCGCGCGATTCAGGTGCACGGCGCCCTGGGCGTCAGCCAGGACACCTTCCTGGCCAGTGCCTGGGCCAACCTGCGCACCCTGCGGCTGGCCGACGGCCCCGACGAGGTGCATCTGGACAGCATCGCCAAGCTCGAACTGGGTCGGTACCGATAAATCGGCTACAAGCTACAAGCCGCAAGCTACAAGCCGGCACGGGGCCGCTTGCCGCTTGTAGCTTGAGGCTTGCAGCCCTCCGAAGGAGATCCCTATGAGCAAACTCTTCGATCTGAAAGGCAAGGTCGCCCTGATCACCGGCTCCACCAAGGGCATCGGTAAGGCCATCGCCGAGGAAATGGCCGCCGCCGGCGCCAAGGTGGTGATCTCCAGCCGCAAGCCGGAGCCCTGCCACGACGTCTGCGAGGCGATCAAGGCCGCCGGCGGCGAGGCCATCGCGGTGCCCTGCAACGTCGGCAAAAAAGACGACCTGATGAACCTGGTCGACGAAACCCTGGCCGCTTTCGGCCGCATCGATATTCTGGTCTGCAACGCCGCCACCAACCCGGTCTACGGCCCCACCTCCGAGCTCACCGACGAGGCCTGGGACAAGATCATGGACACCAATGCCAAGGGCACCTTCTGGCTGTGCAACCGGGTGCTGCCGGAGATGGACAAGAACGGCGGCGGCAATGTGATTATTATTTCCAGCATCGCCGGCCTGCGCGGCAACGCCACGATCGGCACCTACGGGGTGTCCAAGGCCGCCGAGGCGGCCCTGGCGCGTAACCTGGCGGTGGAGTGGGGGCCGCGCAACATCCGCGTTAACAGCATCGCCCCCGGCCTGGTGCGTACCGATTTCGCCAAGGCGCTCACCGAGGATCCGGTGCGCCGCCAGCGCGCCGAAGAGCGCACCCCGGTGCGGCGCATCGGCGAGCCGGTGGACATTGCCGGCGTGGCGCTGTTCCTGGCCAGCCCGGCCAGCGCCTATGTCACCGGGCAGACCATCGTCGCCGACGGCGGCGAAACCATTTGTTAGCGACCGGCGTTATGGAACAGCTCTTGTGGGAGCGGGCCCTGCCCGCGAAAGGCCGGTAACGCCGGCCGGCAGGATACCAGAGGCTTTATAAAGCGGATTACCAACAAGGTCTCTGGAATCCTGCCGGGTGGCTTCGCCACCCTTTCGCGAGCAGGCTCGCTCCCACAGCGGCGCCGCGAACTTGATTCGAGGAAGAGTTATGGAAGGTCAACCGGAAATCGTCCCTGTGCTGGAGGCGCATCGCCTGGATGAGGCGCGTCTCGCCGAGTACCTGGAACAGCACAATCTGCTCGACGGCGCGCTCAAGGTCCGCCAGTTCCAGGGCGGGCAGTCCAACCCCACCTATCTGCTGCAAAGCGGCGACCGCGAGTACGTGCTGCGCAAGAAACCGCCCGGCAAGGTGCTGCCCTCCGCCCACCAGGTGGACCGGGAATACCGGGTGATGAAGGCGCTTGGCGAGCACAGCGATGTGCCGGTGCCGGCCATGCACGTGCTCTGTGAAGACGACGCGGTGATCGGCACCAGCTTCTATGTGATGGATTTCGTGCCCGGCCGGGTGTTCACCCAGCCGCAGCTGGAAGCCCTGCCCAAGGACCAGCGCGCCGACCTCTACAACCATAAGATCGACACCCTGGCCAAGCTGCACAGCGTCGACTACCAGGCCGCCGGCCTGGGCGATTTCGGCAAGCCCAAGGGCTACGTGGAGCGTCAGGTGAAGCGCTGGAGCGCCCAGTACGAAGCCTCCAAGACCGATGAAATGCCGGCCATGGACAACCTGATGGCGTGGCTGGCGGACAATATTCCCCAGGACGACAGCGCCGCCATCGCCCACGGCGACTTCCGCCTCGGCAACCTGCTGGTGGATAACCGCACCCCCGATGTGGTGGCGGTGCTCGACTGGGAACTGGCCACCATCGGCCACCCGCTCGCCGACCTGGCCTACTGCTGCCTGCCGTACCACATGCCCCACGGCGTGAACGGCGTGCGCGGCCTCGACGGCCTGGACCTGCGCGCCCGCGGCATCCCCGACGAGCAGAGCCTGCTGCAGCGCTACTGCGAAGGCGTCGGCCGCGACGGCATCAACGACTGGCCGGTGTTCCTGGCCTTTGCCTTGTTCCGTTCCGCGGCTATTCTGCAAGGCGTTTACGCCCGCGCCCTGCAAGGCAACGCCAGCAACCGCAACGCCCTGGAAGTGGGCAAGCGGGCCGGCCTGATCGCCGAGCGCGGCTGGCAGATCGCACGCACACACAAATGACAGTGAACAGTGAACAGTGAATAGTGAACAGTTAAAAGTCGGGCGGCTCCGTGGCACGGCTTTGGCGACGGAGCCGCCCCGCTATTCACTATTAACTGTTAACTATTAACTTTTTTTGGGGTTTATATGAAGCCGTTTGGCAGGATTTTGTTGACCAATGATGACGGCATTGACGCGCCGGGCCTGAAGATCGCCGAGGACATCGCCGCGCAGCTCGCCGAGGAAGTCTGGGTGGTGGCGCCGGAGCACGACCAGAGCGGGGTGGGGCAGGGCATCTCCCTGCACACGCCGCTGCGGGTCTACCACCACGGCGAGCGGCGCTTCGCGGTGTCCGGCACGCCGGCGGACTGCGTGATGTTCGCCATGGCGGAATGGTTCGAGGAGGAAGCGCCGGATCTGGTGCTGTCCGGCGTCAACTGCGGCGCCAACCTGAGTGATTCGGTGATGTATTCGGGCACCGTCGGCGCGGTACTCGCCGCCGCCCACCTGGGCCTGCCGGGCATCGCCCTGAGCCAGGCGTTCGTCGACCGCGCCGCCATCGATTACGCGCCCACCACCCGCTACGCCGCCGGCCTGATCCGCGAGCTGTGGGAGGCCGGCGCCGACCGGGACGGTTACCAGCGCGCCTGCTGGAACATCAACTTCCCCGACCTGCCGGTGGCCGACCTGCGCGGCAGCCGCTTCACGCGGCAGATCGGCGGCGGCATCGCCGGACCGCGCCTGGTGCACGGCACCGACGGCCGCGGGCTGGCCTACCACTGGCTGTCCTTCGAGCGCCGTCCGTCCAGCATCGACCACCCGCAGTCCGACGTGGTCGCCCTGCGCGATGGGCACATCTCGGTGATGCCCCTGCAGCCCACCCGCTGCGATGACGTGCTGGCGGATGAATGCTTCCAGCAAGGCGACCGGCCTTTGCCCGGATAGCGTAAGGTCGAGGCACCTTGTAGGAGCGGGCCCCGCCCGCGAAAGGGTGGCGAAGCCACCCGGCAGGATTCCAGAGACCCCCGGAATGCGAAACCATATTCCAAAATAGTATTGACGCCCCAGGGGCGCCATGTCAGATTGACCGCTTGGTCAACTTCAGTACCGGTTATGTATCCGCGTTAACAAAAGCGCGGGTCAGGGTCCGGTACTGTCCGCGTATCCGCGGGCCTTACAACAATTCAAGGGAGAGCACAGGCATGTTTGATCGGCATTTTGCCGTCTGGCCGGAGGGGCTGCCACATCAGCTCAAGCTTCCGGAAACCAGCCTTTACAGCAACCTCGAGATTTCCGCACTGCGCTACCCGGATGAGAACGCGATCATCTACTACGATGCGCCCATCACCTACCGGGAACTCAAGCAGCAAGTCGACGCCCTGGCCGGCGAGCTGCAGCATCTGGGCGTGGAAAAAGGCGACCGGGTGATGCTGTTCATGCAGAACGCACCGCAGTTCATCATCGGTTACTACGCCATTCTGCGCGCCAACGCCATTGTCGTGCCGATCAACCCGATGAACCGCGCCGCCGAGCTCGAGCATTACCTGCAGGACACCCAGGCCTCGGTGTGTGTCTGCAGCCAGGAAGTGTTCCCGCACATCGAGTCGCTGATCGGTCATGAGCGTCTGCGCCACGTGATCGTCGCCGCCTACAGCGACTACATTCATCCGAAGACCGATCTGGATTTGCCCGCCGAAGTGGCCGCGCCGGCCCAACCGCTCAGCACCGCCGGCACCATCGCCTGGGGCGACGCCCTGGGCGCCGGTCGTCAGCCCGGCGAATTGCTGGTGGGCCCGGACGATCTCGCCGTGTTCCCCTACAGCTCCGGCACCACCGGCGCGCCGAAGGGCTGCATGCACACCCACCGCTCGGTGATGGCCACCTGCGTGCACGGCGCCGCCTGGCGTTCCGGCGGCGGCCGCGAGGGCGTGACCCTGTCGACGCTGCCGTACTTCCACGTCACCGGCATGCAGGGCGCCATGAACGGCCCCATTTTCGTGGGCTCCTGCATCGTGCTGATGACCCGCTGGGACCGCCGCACCGCCGCCAGGCTGATCGAGCGCTACAAGGTCACCAGCTGGACCAACATCGTCACCATGGCCATCGACCTGCTCTCCGACCCGGACGTGGAAAGTTTCGACCTGTCCAGCCTGGAGAACATCGGTGGCGGCGGGGCGGCCATGCCCGAGGCGGTCTCCGATAAGCTGTTCAAGCTCACCGGCCTGCGCTACATCGAAGGGTACGGCCTCTCCGAGACCATCGCCGCCACCCATATCAACCCTTCCGAGAAGCCCAAAAAGCAGTGTCTCGGTATCCCGGTGTTTGACGTGGATTCACGGGTGATCGACGTGGACAGCGGCAAGGAAATGGGCGTCGGCGAAGTGGGCGAGATCATCTCCCGCGGGCCGCAGATTTTCCAGGGCTACTGGAACCGCCCGCTGGAAACCCAGAAAGCCTTCATCGAAATCGACGGCGAACGTTTCTTCCGCACCGGCGACATGGGCTACTACGACGAGGAAGGGTATTTCTTCATCGTTGACCGGGTGAAACGCATGATCAATGCGTCCGGGTTTAAAGTTTGGCCCGCCGAGGTCGAAAGTCTTATGTACCGGCATCCCGCGATCCAGGAAAGCTGTGTCATCTCCGCCCCCCACGAGCGCCGCGGCGAAACCGTGAAAGCCTGTGTGGTGCTGGCCGCCGACCAAAAGGGCAAGGTCAGCGAAGAGGAGATCATCGCCTGGTGCAAGGATCAGATGGCCGCCTACAAGGTGCCTCAGGTCGTCGAGTTCCGCGATGAGCTGCCGCGTTCCCCCACCGGCAAGGTGATGTGGCGCGCCATGCAGGAAGAGGAATGGGCTAACCAGCAACAAAAAGCCTGACAATTCCAAAAACCAAAAAGCTGAAACAACGTCCCGCATTTCGAACGACGCGGATGGGACCTCGCCGCTCGCGGGGATGTTGTTTCCGAAATAACACGAACAGGAGGCTCAGCCTTGGACGCGTTTCTTCAGCAAGCGCTTAATGGCCTCACTCTGGGCAGCATCTACGGCCTCGTGGCCCTGGGTCTGACCCTGGTGTACGGCATTTTGCACGTTCCCAACTTTGCCCACGGGGCCCTCTACATGGTGGGCGCCTACATCAGTTATTACATCATGGTGGATCTGGGGCTCAACTACTGGATCGCCATGCTCGGCGCCGGCATCTTCGTGGCCGGTCTGTCGGTGCTCTGCGAGCGCCTGGTGTTCCACCCGCTGCGGCACGCGCCGCCGATCCACGACAAGATCGCCGCCATCGGCATTCTGTTGTTCCTGGAAGCGGTGGTGCAGATGTACTGGGGGTCCGACTTCCGGCGCATGCCCACTCCGTACACCAGCATTCTTGAGTTCGGCGGCCTGGTGCTGCCGGCCCAGCGGCTGCTGATCATCATCGGCGCCTTCTCGATCATGGGCGCGCTGCACCTGTACCTGAAGAAGACCATGACCGGCTCCACCATCATCGCCATGGCGCAGAACCGGGAAGGCGCCTTCCTGGTCGGCATCGACGCCAACCGCGTCGCGATGATGACCTTCGCCATCGCTGGTTTCCTGGCGGCGGTGGGCGCCAGCCTGTTCGCGCCGATCAACCTGGTCTACCCGGCCATGGGTCACCTGGTGATCATGAAGGCCTTTGTGATCATTATTCTCGGCGGCATGGGCAGCATCCCCGGCGCCATCGTCGGCGGTCTGATCATCGGTTTCGCCGAAGCGCTGGGCGGTTACTACGTGTCCAGCACCTATAAGGATCTGATCGCCTTTGTTCTGCTGGTGGTGATTCTCTCCATCAAGCCCACCGGCCTGTTCACCAAGGGGGTGCGCTAATGGATCGCATTGCCAACTTCTTCGCCAGCCCGGCCATGAAAGTGGTGCTGTTGGCGTTCGCCCTGATTTTCCCGCTGATCGCGGGCAGCGAATACCAGATCTACGTGATGGCTCTGGCCTTTATCTGGGCCATCGCCGTGTACGGCCTGAACATCATCACCGGCTTCTGCGGCCAGTTGAACCTGGCCCACGGCGGCTTCTTCGCCATCGGCGCCTATGTGGTGGCGATCCTCACCGTGGATCACGGCTGGGCGTTCTGGCCCGCCTTTGTCGCCTCCGGCGTGTTCTCGGCGGTGTTCGGTTTCCTGGTGGGCATCGTGTCCCTGCGTCTCAAGGAACACTACTTCGCCATCTTTACCCTGTGCGTGGGCTTCATCATCTACCTGCTGCTGGATAAGTGGGAAGCGCTCACCCACGGTTCCCTGGGCATCATCAACATCGCGCCGCCGGAAGGCTTCGGGCTGATCGATTTCACCCGCACCATTCCGTTCTACTACCTGGTGCTGTTCTTCCTGGTGCTGGCGATCGTGCTGGTGAGCCGGATTTCCAGCTCCCTGGTGGGCCGCACCTTCCTGGCGATTCGTATCAGTGACGACCTGGCCCAGTCCCTGGGCATCAACCTGATGCGCAACAAGGTCCTGGCGTTCGTGCTCTCCACCGTCTACGCCGGCCTCGCCGGTGGCCTGTACGCCGGTGTGGTGCGCTTTATCGGCCCGGCGGAAGCCGAGGTGGTGCACACCTTCGACATCATCACCTACCTGCTGGTGGGCGGTATCGGCACCCTGATGGGCCCGCTGGTGGGCACCATGGCGATCACCTGGCTGACCCAGGCGGTGCAGTCCTTCGAGGAGTATCGGATGATCGTCTTCGGTCCGATGCTGGTATTGCTGGTGATCTTCATGCCCAAGGGCGTGGTCGGCACCTTCCTGACCTGGCGCGGCCGCCGTCTGGCGAGCAAAGCGCCGGCCAAAGAAGGCCAGACCCGTGTCGGCGACAGCGCCACTTCGTCCAAGGAGGCCAGCGACAATGCTTAAGATCAATAATCTCACCAAGCGCTTCGGCGGCCTGGCCGCGGTCAACGACGTGAGCGTGGAATTCGCCGCCGGCCAGATCAACGCGATCATCGGCCCCAACGGCGCCGGCAAGACCACCTTCTTCAACCTGGTGGCCGGCGCCATGCCGCCCACCTCCGGCAGCATCGAGTTCAACGGCATGGACGTCACCGGCATGGCGCCGGACCGCATTGCCCGTCTCGGTATCGCGCGGACCTTCCAGACCACCAAGCTGTTCGAGCAGTCCACGGTGCTGGATAACCTGATCGTCGGTCACCGGCTGCGTACCCAATCGCGGCTCTGGGACGTGATCATCAACTCCAAGCGGCTGCGCGACGAAGAGAAGAAGTGCCGGGCGAAAGCCGCCGAGGTGCTGGACTTCGTCGGTCTCAGCCACATCGGCCACCGCTACATCGCCGACACCACCCAGGAAGAGCGCAAGCGGGTGGCGTTCGCGCTGGCCATGGCCACCGATCCGGAACTGGTGCTGCTCGACGAGCCCGCCGGCGGCATCAACCCGGAAGAGACCGAAAACCTGGCGGCGCTGATTCGCAAAATGGTCGACCACGGCATCACCGTGTGCCTGATCGAGCACAAAATGGACATGATCATGAGCCTGGCCGACAAGATCATGGTGTTGGACCACGGCGAGAAGATCGCCGAAGGCACGCCGGAACAGATCAAGACCAATCCGGTGGTCATCGAAGCTTATCTGGGGAGTGAAGAAGATGTTGAAGCTTGAGAACGTGGACGCCAAGTACGACAGCTTCAAGGCCCTGGACGGCGTTTCCATGAGCGTGGAGCAGGGCGAGCTGGTGGTGCTGCTGGGCGCCAACGGCGCCGGCAAGAGCACCCTGTTCAACACCATCAGCGGTTTGCTCAAGGCGTCCGCCGGCAAGATCAGCCTGAACGGCGAGGACGTGACCGGCCGCAAACCCTCCGCGCTGGTGCAGGCCGGCGTGGTGCAGTGCCCGGAAGGCCGCAAGCTGTTTCCCGAAATGTCAGTGCTGAAAAATCTCTGGCTGGGGGGCTACGTACACCGCCGCGATAAGGCGGGTATGAAAAAAACCCTTGAGCATGTCCTTGCAATGTTCCCCATTTTAGACGAGAAAAAGGATCAGCCCGCCGGTTCCCTGAGTGGCGGTCAGCAGCAGATGGTGGCGATCGGCCGCGCCCTGATGGGCCGTCCCAAGCTGCTGCTGCTGGATGAGCCGTCGCTGGGTCTGGCGCCGCTGGTGGTCAAGCAGGTGTTCGAAGCCGTGCAGACCATCAACAAGGAAGGCACCTCGGTGCTGCTGGCGGAGCAGAACGCGTTCGCGGCACTGAAAATCGCGACCCGAGCCTACGTGATGGAGAACGGCCGTCTGGTGATGGAAGGCGACCGCGACGCCATGCTGGGTAACGAAGAAGTACGCAAAGCTTACATCGGCGCCTGAGGGCGCCGTGCAACACACTTAATTTCCGACCACATCCCAAACAATAAAGAAAGGGAGAGAAAGAGCATGAAAGTATTGAAATCCTTCCGTCGCCTGGCCGCCGCCAGCGCCGTAGCCCTCGCCATCGGTGGCGCGGCCCATGCCGACGAAGTGAACATCGGCTTCACCGGCCCGCTCAGCGGCGGTGCCGCCCTGTACGGTGAGAACACCCTGGAAGGCCTGCGCATGGCCGCCGAGGAAATCAACGCCGCCGGTGGCATCACCGTCGACGGTGAGAAACACACCATCAACATCCAGGCCCTGGACGACAAGTACTCGCCCAGCCAGGCGGCCGTGAACGGCAAGCGTCTGGTGCAGCAGTACAACGCGCCGGTGATCTTCACCCCGCACTCCGGCGGCACCTTCGCCCTGCAGGCGTTCAACGAGCGTGACGGCTTCCTGGTGATGTCCTACACCTCCGTGCCGGCGGTGACCTCCAAGGGCAACAAGCTGACCGTGAAGATTCCGCCCAACTTCACCGACTACATCGAGCCGTTCTCGCGCATCACCATGGACCGCTTCGGCAACAAACTGGGTGTCGCCAACGCCACCCACGACTACGCCAAGTACTGGACCAAGGAGTTCGTGCCGGTATGGCGTGAGCTGGGCGGCGAAGTCGCGGCCATGAACCCGATGGACTACAACAAGTCCGCGGACTTCTACACCGGCGTCAGCAAGGTGCTGTCCGAAGATCCCGACGTCATGTTCGTCGGCGGTGCCTCCGAGCCCACCGGCCTGGTGGTGCGTCAGGCCCGCGAACTGGGCTTCAAGGGCGGCTTCATCCTGATGGACCAGGCCAAGATGGACGAAGTGGCCAAGGTATCCGGCGGCATCAAGTCCCTGGAAGGCTCCGTGGGCGTGGTACCCCTGGACAAGTACGAGAACGAAGGCGCCAAGCTATTCCTCAAGAAGTGGCAGGAAGACCACAACGGCGTGGCCACCTCCGAAACCGCGTACAACTACTTCGCCATGTACCTGATCGCCCAGGCGATGCAGGAAGCCGGCACCGTGGACGACGCCAAGGCGATCCGCGCGGCCATCGCGTCCGCCATGGATAAAGTGTCCGTGGAGCACAACCCCTACGACGTGGACGGCATCGACGAAGCCGGCAACCTGGGCGCCGACCCGCAGATCGCCGAAGTGGTCGACGGCGAAGTGGTGCTGCGCAAGTTGTCCGAAATCACCGAGTAAACGCCGCGCCTCACACTGTGAAGCAAAACCATAAAAGGGCACCATCAGGGTGCCCTTTTATGGTTATAGAGAGCTGTGCGAGCGGGCCCTGCCCGCGAAAGGGTGGCTTTAGCCACCCGGCAGGATACCAGAGACGCTGTTTGTGCCGCCGTTAAGCGTCTCTGGTATCCCGCCGGCAAGCGGAGCTTGCCTTTCGCGGGCAAGGCCCGCTCCCACAAGGTCCGCTCCCATAGGGTGTAGCCAACAACAGAGTTGGTCCGCTAGATAAAACCTAATTCCGAAATAATTGATAATGGCCCGGATTTTCTTATACTGAAGCGTCCGGGAGAGAACCGTTTCCACGGGATGCGCGGCGCCGTCGCGGCCCCTCCGGCCGCCGCACCGCGGGTCCCCCGCTGAAGGAGGAATCATGAGCGAGGTAGTGAGCTACCGTCTTGAAGGCGACATCGGTGTTATCGGCGTCGACTATCCGCCGGTCAACGCCCTGGGTCAGGGTGTGCGCGAAGGGCTGGTCAACTGCCTGCGCCAGGGCCTGGAAGACGACCAGGCCAAAGCCCTGGTGGTGATCGGCGAAGGCCGCACCTTCCCCGCCGGCGCCGACATCCGTGAATTCGGCAAGCCGCCCGCCGGGCCCGCCCTGCCGGACGTGATCAGCGAATACGAAAGCAGCGACAAGCTGGTGATCGCCGCCATCCACGGCACCGCCCTGGGCGGCGGCCTGGAAGTGGCGCTGGGCTGCGACTACCGCGTCGCCCTGGAATCCGCCAAGGTCGGCCTGCCGGAAGTGAAGCTGGGCCTGCTGCCCGGCGCCGGCGGCACCCAGCGTCTGCCCCGTCTGGTCGGCGCCAAGGCCGCCCTGGACATGATCGTCGGCGGCAACCCGGTGAAAGCCAAGGACGCCTTCAAGGTCGGCATCGTCGACGAAGTGGTCGGCGGTGATCTGCTCGAAGGCGCGCTCGCCTACGCCCGCAAGCTGGTGGCCGACAACGCCCCGCTGCGCAAGATCCGCGACCTGGACGTGAAGAAGGAAGACGCGGACCTGTTCACCAACTACGAGAAGTCCATCGCCCGCAAACAGCGCGGCTTCAAAGCGCCGTTCCATTGCATCAAAGCGGTCCAGGCCGCCGTGGAACTGCCCTTCGACGAAGGCATGAAGCGCGAGCGCGAGCTGTTCGCCGAGCTGCTGGTGAGCCCCGAGTCCCGCGCCCAGCGCCACGTCTTCTTCGCCGAGCGCGAAGTGGCCAAGGTACCGGGCCTGCCCAAGGACACCGCCAAGCGTGACGTGAAAAGCGCCGCCATCATCGGCGCCGGCACCATGGGCGGCGGCATCGCCATGAACTTCGCCAACGCCGGCATCCCGGTGAAGATTCTCGAGGTGAAGGAAGACGCCCTGGAACGCGGCATCGCCGTGATCCGCAAGAACTACGAGAACACCGCCAAGAAAGGCCGCATCACCCAGGAACAGGTGGAGCAGCGCATGGCGCTGATTCAGCCCACGCTCAGCTACGACGACCTGAGCGACGTGGACCTGGTGATCGAAGCGGTGTTCGAGAACATGGACGTCAAGAAAGCCGTGTTCACCGAGCTGGACCGGGTCTGCAAGCCCGGCGCCATCCTCGCCACCAACACCTCCACCCTGGACGTGAACCGCATCGCCTCGTTCACCAAGCGTCCCGAGGACGTGGTGGGCATGCACTTCTTCAGCCCCGCCAACGTGATGAAGCTGCTGGAAAACGTGCGCGGCGAGAAAACCTCCGACGAGGTGGTCGCCACCGTCATGGACCTGAGCCGCCGCATCGGCAAGGTCGGCGTGCTGGTGGGCGTATGCCACGGCTTCGTCGGCAACCGCATGCTGCACAAGCGTCAGGCGGAAGCAGTACAGCTGGTCAACGAAGGCGCCAACCCGGCGCAGGTGGACAAAGTGCTGTTCGACCTGGGCTTCCCGATGGGCCCGTTCGCCATGTCCGACCTGGCCGGCATGGATGTGGGCTACCGCATCCGCGAAGAGCTGCGCAAGGAAGACCCGGACAACGCACCGCCGCGTAACTGGACCGACGATCTGGTGGAGCAGGGCCGTCTCGGTCAGAAGACCCAGGCCGGCGTGTTCGACTACAAGGAAGGCGACCGCACCCCGGTGCCTTCATCCGAAGTCGACGCCTTGATCGCTAAATTCCGCGAAGAGAACGGGATTCAGTCCCGGGACATCTCCGACCAGGAAATCCTCGAGCGCTGCATGTACATCATGGTCAACGAGGGCGCCAAGATCCTGGAAGAGGGCATCGCCGCCCGCCCGCTGGACGTGGACGTGATCTGGATCTACGGCTACGGCTTCCCGGTGTACCGCGGTGGCGTCCTGTTCTGGGCCGATTCCGTGGGCCTCAAGACCATTTACGACAAGGTGAGCCAGATTCACCAGGAAACCGGCTCCGACACCTGGAAGCCGGCCGCGCTGCTGGAAAAACTGGCTAAAGAAGGCAAGGGCTTCTACAGCTGAACGCGAAGCCCCTAAGCCGCCTAAGACACAGAGGTTATTATGGACATTAATTACACCGCCGAAGAGCGCGCCTTCCGTGACGAAGTGCGTACCTTCCTGAACGAAAAGCTGCCCAAGGACATTTCCAGCAAGGTGAAAGAGCACAAGCGCCTTGGCAAGGAAGACACCATCCGCTGGCAGAAAATTCTCAACGAGCAGGGCTGGCTGGCCCTGCACTGGCCGAAAGAGTACGGCGGCACCGGCTGGAGCCCGATCCAGAAGCACATCTTCGAAGAAGAGTGCGCGGAAGCCGGCGCCCCCACCGTGCTGCCGTTCGGCGTCAACATGGTCGCCCCGGTAATCATCAAGTTCGGCACCCAGGAACAGAAAGACTACTACCTGCCGCGCATCCTGCGCAGCGACGACTGGTGGTGTCAGGGTTACTCCGAGCCGGGCGCCGGTTCCGACCTGGCCGGCCTGAAAACCCGCGCCGTGCGCGACGGTGACCACTACATCGTCAACGGCCAGAAGACCTGGACCACCCTGGGCCAGCACGCCAACATGATTTTCTGCCTGGTGCGCACCGACCCGGACGCCAAGAAACAGGAAGGCATCTCCTTCCTGCTCATCGACATGGAGAAAAGCGAAGGCATCACCGTGCGTCCGCTGATCACCCTGGACGGCGAGCATGAAGTCAACGAAGTGTTCTTCGACGACGTCAAAGTGCCGGTGGAAAACCTGGTCGGCGAAGAAAACAAAGGCTGGACCTGCGCCAAGTACCTGCTCACCTTCGAGCGTACCGGCATCGCCGGCGTGGGCAGCTCCAAGGCCGCCCTGGCGCACCTCAAGCAGGTGGCCCGCGAGCAGCAGGTCAACGGCAAGCCGCTGATCGAAGAGCCGCACTTCCGCAGCCGCCTGGCGGACGTGGAAATGGAGCTGATGTCCCTGGAAATGACCAACCTGCGCACCGTGGCCGCCGCCGAAGCCGGTGGTGTACCGGGCGCGGAAAGCTCCTTCCTGAAGATCATGGGCACCGAGCTGCGCCAGGAAATCACCGATCTGTTCCGCCGCGCCGCCGGCCCGCACGCGCTGCCGTTCCTGCCGGAACAGCTGGCCGGTGATTTCGACGGTGAGACCGTCGGCCCCGAGTTCGCCGGGTCCGTGGCCAGCCGTTACTTCAACTTCCGCAAGCTCTCCATTTTCGGGGGCTCCAACGAAATTCAGAAGAACATCATCTCCAAGATGATTCTCGGTCTGTAAGGAGACGAACATGGATTTCAAATTCAGCGACGAGCAGCGCATGCTCGAAGAGACCGTGGGTCGTCTGGTCCGTGACAGCTACACCTTCGACGCCCGCAACAAGGCACTGGAGTCCGAGCACGGCTTCAGCACCGACACCTGGACCCAGTTCGCCGAACTGGGCCTGCTGGGCGTGCCGTTCTCCGAAGAGGCCGGCGGCTTCAACGGCGGCGGCCCGGAACTGATGGTGGTGGCCGAAGGCTTCGGCCGCGGTCTGGTGGTGGAACCCTACCTGGCCACCGTGGTGCTGTCCGGCGTGCTGATCGACAAGCTCGGCAACGACGCCCAGAAAGAGCAGTACCTGCCGGCCATCATCGGCGGTGAGACCCGCTTCGCCCTGGCCAACTACGAAACCAAGGGTCGCTACGACCACCGCTTCGTGGAAACCAGCGCCAAGAAAGACGGCGACGGCTACGTGATCAACGGCGAGAAAGCCGTGGTCCTGCACGGTGACAGCGCCGACCAGCTGGTGGTGATCGCCCGCACCGGCGGCAGCGGCAACGACAAAGACGGCCTCAGCGCCTTCATCGTCGACGCCGGCGCCGACGGCGTCAGCCGCCGCGGCTACCCGACCATCGACGGCCTGCACGCCGCCGACATCACCTTCAAGGACGTGAAAGTCGGCGCCGACGCGCTGCTCGGCGACGAAGGCAAGGCCCTCGACGCCCTGGAAGCGACCCTCGACCTGGCTCTGATCACCCTGTGCGCGGAAGCCTCCGGCGCCATGGAAGTGGCCTGCGACCAGACCCTGGACTATATCAAGGAACGCCAGCAGTTCGGCGTGGCCATCGGTAAGTTCCAGGCCCTGCAGCACCGCATGGTGGAAATGCGCATGGAGCTGGAAAAAGTACGTTCCATCACCATGCTCGCCGCCTGCAGCCTCGACGTGGAGCCGCAACTGCGCAAGAAGCGCATCTCCGCCGCCAAGGCCCAGGTCGGCAAATCCGGCCGCAAGGTCGCCGAGGAAGCGATCCAGCTGTTCGGCGGCATGGGCATGATGGAAGAGACCCCGGTCTCCCATTACGCCAAGCGCATCGTGATGATCGACCACTGGTTGGGCGACCGCGAATACCACCTCGGTGTTCTCGAAGACCTGATCGACGTGGACGACCACGCAGCGTGAAAAAAGGGCGGCCTTCGGGCCGCCCTTTTTAGTTAACTCGTAGGAGCGGGCCCCGCCCGCGAAAGGGTGGCATTAGCCACCCGGCAGGATTCCAGAGAGCCTGTTATGGCAACCGTCAGACAGCTCTCTGGGATCCTGCCGGCAAGCAAGCTTGCCTTTCGCGAGCAGGCTCGCTCCTACAACGCATCTAACAACAATGTTTCTCGGGAGAGCTCCAACCATGACCACCAACCGTCAGATCATTCTCGCCAAACGCCCCACCGGCATGCCCGGTGACGAAAACCTCAAGCTCCAGGAAGGCGCCGTGCCCGAAGTGGGCGAGGGCCAGGTGCTGGTGCGCACCATCTATCTGTCCCTGGACCCCTACATGCGCGGCCGCATGAGCGCCGCCAAGTCCTACGCGGCCAGCGTCGAGGAAGGCTCGGTGATGGAAGGCGCCACCGTCGGTCAGGTGGTGGAATCGCGCAGCGGCGACTTCAAGCAGGGCGACTACGTACTGTGCCCGGGCGGCTGGCAGGAATACTCCGTCAACTCACCCAAGGCGATGCGCAAGCTGGACCCGGCCCAGGCACCGATCAGCACCGCCGTGGGCGTGCTCGGCATGCCCGGCTTCACCGCCTATGTGGGTCTGGATGAAATCGGCAAACCGCAGAAAGGCGAAACCGTGGTGGTATCCGCCGCCGCCGGCGCCGTCGGCCAGGTGGTCGGCCAGATCGCCAAGCTCAAGGGCTGCCGCGTGGTCGGCGTGGCCGGCGCCGAGGACAAGTGCAAGCACGTGGTCGCCGCCTACGGCTTCGACGCCTGCGTCAACTACAAGGACGCGGACTTCCGCGAGCAGCTCGCCAAGGCCTGCCCGGACGGCATCGACGTCTACTTCGAGAACGTCGGCGGCGACACCTTCGACGCGGTGATGGAACTGGTCAACGACTTCGCCCGCATCCCGGTGTGCGGCCGCATCGCCCACTACAACGACACCGAAATGCCCCAGGGTCCGGACCGTCTGCCCGGCTTCATGGGCAAGGTGCTGGTCAAGCGTCTGCTGATCAAAGGCTTTATCCAGTTTGATTACATCAACCGCCAGGGCGACTTCCTGAAAGACATGCCGGCGTGGATCCGTGACGGCAAGGTTAAATACCAGGAAGACGTGGTCGAGGGTCTGGAAAACGCGGTCAGCGCCTTCCAGGGTCTGCTGCAGGGCAAAAACCGCGGCAAGCTGCTGATCCAGGTCGGTGACGACCCGACTAAAAAATAACGGGCAGCTCCAATGCCCGACAATCCCGCCATAGAGCGTCTGTTCGAGCGCTATGGGCCGGCCTATCGATGGTACGCCACCGTCACGGTGATGCTCGGCACCCTGTCCGTGGTGCTGGCATCCACCATTATCAATGTGGCGGTGCCCACCATCATGGCGGAGTACCGGCTCGAGCAGGACCAGGTGCACTGGATCGCCACCGGCTTCCTCGCCGCCATGACCGTGGGCATGCTGCTCAACGCCTGGGCGGTGGCGCGGTTCGGTTCCCGGCGCGCCTTCCTGCTCGCCATGGCGATCTTCATCCTTGCCTCGCTGGTGGGCGGCGTCAGCAACAGCTTCGGCCTGCTGGTGCTGGCCCGCGTGGTGCAAGGCGTGATGGCCGGCATGATCCAGCCCCACGCCATGATCACCATCTTCCAGGTGTTCCCGTTGCACAAGCGCGGCCAGGCCATGGGGATCTACGGCATGGGCGTAATCCTCGGCCCCGCCATCGCACCCGCCCTGGGCGGCGTGCTGGTGGACGCCTGGTCCTGGCGGGCGGTGTTCTTCGTGGTGCTGCCCGCCTGCCTGCTGGCCATGGTGATCGCCGGGCGCTTTCTGCCCGACCACCGAGAGGAACAGGCGCCGCGCCTGGACTGGGGCGGGCTGGTGCTGCTCAGCCTGGGCTTGGTGGCCACGCTCTGGGCGCTGGCGTCGGGCCTGCGGCGCGGCTGGCTGGAACCGCTGCTGTTCACCGCCTTGCTCGGCGGGCCCCTGCTGCTGGGCCTGTTCGCGCTCTGGCAGCGGCGCTGTCCGAATCCGCTGTTTGATTTGCGAGTGTTCGGCGCGCCCGGGTTCACCGGCGGTTTTTTGCTGTCCATCGTGATGGGCGCCGGCGTGTTCGGCTCCACCTATATGATGCCGCTGTACTTCCAGCAGGTGTCCGGGTTCAGCGCCTCCAGCGCCGGCTTGATGCTGATGCCCGCCGGCCTCGCCATGGCGTTCATCTTCCCGTTTGTCGGCTACCTCACCGACCGCATCCCCCTGGCGCGCATGATCGCCGGCGGCCTGGCGTTCTTCATCGCCAGCATGGTGATGATGCGCGCCGCCGACCAGACCACCGCCGCCATCTGGCTGGTGGCCTGGGCCGCCCTGGGGCGGGTCGGGCTGGGTCTGATCATGCCGCCGGTGACCACCGGCAGCCTCACGCTGCTGCCACCGGCGCTGATTCCCCAGGGTTCCGGCATCATCAATTTCGGGCGCCAGATCGGCGGCGCCATCGGCGTGAACCTCAGTGCCATCTGCGTACAATTCTTCAGTGACCGATACTGGCAAGCTCACCCGGAGGCCGGTCACCCGCACGCCTTCGAGGTCGGGTTCGATGACGCTTTTCTGATGTTGTTGATTGTTTATCTGCTGGCGCTCTGGCCCTTACGCGCCATGCGGCGCGGACTGTTGGGAGCCGGCTGACTTTGCTGCCCTTGTGGGAGCTTGCCCTGCAAGCGAAAGGCCGGCTTGGCCGGCCGGCAGGATACCAGAGGCCTTCTTGGTGCGGCCGTTAGCGATGTCTCTGGCATCCTGCCGGCAAGCAAAGCTTGCCTTTCGCGGGCTGGGCCCGCTCGCACAGGCAAGAATTTAAATACAGGAGAATTTTTTCATGAGCCACCAACCCCACGCCTTGATCATCGGTGCCGGCGCCATCGGCAGCTTCTACGGCGCCATCCTCAAACGCGCCGGCTGCACCGTCAGCGCCGTGGTGCGTTCCGAATACGACGCCGTCAAAGCGCACGGCTTCCGCTTCGAAAGCCCGCTGGGTGACATTTCCTGGAAACCCGATTACCTCTACAAGGACGGCGACCGCCCGGACAGCACCCCGGACTACGTGATCCTCGCCACCAAGGTACTGCCCGGCAGCGACCGCGCCGGCCTCGTCCGCCCCTGGGTGGGCGAGGGCACCAACATCGTGCTGATCCAGAACGGCCTCGACATCGAACGGGAACTGGCCGACGCCTTCCCCGACAACCCGATCATCAGCTGCCTGGCGTTCATCGCCGTCAGCCGTGTCGCCCCCGGTGAAATCAAACACAACGCCTACGGCCGGCTGGTCATGGGCCGCTACCCCAACGGCCTCGACGACCACTGCCAGACCCTGCGCGACCTGTTCGTGGAAGGCGGCATCGACATCAAGCTCACCGAAGAAGTAGTCCGCGAGCGCTGGCTCAAATGCGTCTGGAACACCCCCTTTAACCCGCTCTCCGTGCTCGCCAACGGCGCTGACACCTACACCATGCTCGACACCGCCGGCGGTGAAAAACTGGTGCGCGAAATGATGCAGGAAGTAATCGCCGCCGCCGAAGCCGACGGCCACCCGCTGCCGCCGCAGATCATCGACAGCAACATCGACGGCACACGAAAAATGCCCGCCTACAAAAACAGCATGGCGCTCGACTACCTCAACGACCGCCCCATCGAGCTCGACGCCATCCTCGGCAACGTGGTCGCCATCGCCCGGAAGCACGGCGTCCCCGTCCCCCGCCTGCAAACCATGCTCGCCGCCCTCCGCATGCGCGCCTGAATTGTGGGAGCGGGCCCTGCCCGCGAAAGGCCGGCTACGCCGGCCGGCAGGATCCCAGAGACGCTGTTTGCGCTGCCGTCGGAGAGGCCTCTGGAATCCTGCCGGGAGCTTCGCTCCCTTTCGCGGGCGAGGCCCGATCCCACAAGGGCCCGCTCCTACAAGCGCGCTTGTGGAATCGGTCAGTCGAGTCTGGCTCTGGCCTGAACCTCTGGCTGGTCTCGCTCGAGTTCCAACCCGGGTTCGAATTCATCCAAGGCTTCACGCATCACCAGCCAGGGATCCTCGGCCGGCAGTAGCAATACGCCATTGCCGAAGCGGCGTGCGATCACTTCCGTCCCTTCGAACTGCAGTTCCTTAGGCAAGCGTACTGTTTGGCTGCGAGAGGACTTGAATATTTTGGCGAACAATTTCATTTCGCTACCCCCTTGAGATTGATGATAGATCCCGATGGCACCTTAAAGAAGCCAGGCGGAATCCCAATGCGGGTAGTCGCCGATATCGTTAACCAGACCGGCGCGCAGCGGGTTGGCTACGATATAGCGGGCCATGGCCACCAGGTCCTCTTCGCGGCGTAGCGCACGGTCATGAAAGCCGGCGTGCCAGAGACGTTCGTTGTCGCCCCGGCCCGCGCGACGCCAACGCTGAGTGGTCAGGGATTTGGCTTTCTGTACGGTGATGGATAAATCGGCGTGCTCACGGAGGGCCATCAACCAGTGAACATGGTCGGGCATCACCACATAGCTGAGGGTGACCGCGTGCGCGGTGCAGGCACGCAAGGCCTTTACGAAGCAGCGACCGCTTTGCAAGGCGGAGAAGTGCGCATGCCGCTGATGGCAAGTGATGGTGATCAGATAGACGCGCCCGGTCTCGCTAACGCGGCCGATACGCAAACGGCGGGATTGAGCCTTCCTTGGCATGGGGTACCTCCTTTCATTGGAGGTACCACGCTAACCCGAGGTGGCCCGATTCTCTGTCAGCCGAAGCTGATTTTCGTGTAGGAGCGGGCCTTTGTGGGAGCGAGCCTTTGTGGGAGCGGGCCTCGCCCGCGAAAGGCCGGCTACGCCGGCCGGCAGGATACCAGAGACGTTGTTTGCGCTGCCGCTTAGATAGCTCTCTGGAATCCCGCGGGGCAACCTTTGCCGGCAAGCAAAGCTTGCCTTTCGCGGGCTGGGCCCGCTCCCACAAGGGCCCGCTCGCACAATCAGGTGGCGTAATCGCTGTTGATGCGTTCGAGCTTGCGGAGCAGGGCGGGCCAGGTGAGCTGGCTGGCCATGCCGAGCTGCTTGGACTGGTCGCTGGTGGTGTCGATGGCGGCCTGGGAGGGCAGGTAGGGCTCGCCCTGGCCCAGGGTGCGCACCTGGATCTCGCTGGCCTTCATCAGGAAGTACATGTAGGTGAAGGCTTCGGCCACGTCCTTGCCCACGGTCAGGGTGCCGTGGTTGCGCAGCAACATCATGTTCTTGTCGCCCAGGTCGTTCACCAACCGCTCGCGCTCGTCCAGGTTCAGCGCCACGCCTTCATAGTCGTGGAAGCTGATGTGGTCCAGGCACAGCATGGCGGTCTGGCTGAGCGGCAGCAGGCCTTCCTTGTGCGCGCTCACGGCGACGCCGTCGGCGGCGTGCAGGTGCAGCACCGCGCCCGCTTCCTCGCGGGCCATGTGCACCGCGCTGTGGATGGTGAAGCCGGCCGGGTTAACCCGGTTGGTGGCGCCGGGATCGACGATCTCGCCTTCGGAATCCACCTTGATCAGCGACGACGCGGTGATCTCGTCGAACAGCCAGCCGTAGGGGTTGATCAGAAAATGATGCTCCGGCCCGGGCACGCGCGCGGACAGGTGGGTGAACACCAGGTCTTCCCAGCCGTACAGGGCCACCAGCCGGTAGGCGGCGGCAAGATCCTTACGCACTTCCCACTCGGCCTGGCTCATCTGACTCTGGCGAGTCGCGGTAGCTTCGGTCATTGCGGCACCTCATTTGTTGTGAAATAGTATTTCATTAATATAACAATAGTCTTGATGTTATGGGAACGAGAGCTACAAGCCTCAAGCTACAAGCTACAAGCAATCAGGAGCCACCGGCCTGCTTGCAGCTTGCGGCCTGTAGCTTGCAGCTAGTCCGTAACCAGCACGCGTTTGCCGCTGAAGGCGTCCTCGATCATGTGCGCGTGCGCCGCCGGCGCATCGCTGAACGGGAACGTCTTCAAGGGCAGCGGCCGCAGGCGGCCGTTGGCGAACAGCGGTGCCAGGCGGTCGTTGAACACATTGGCGATGGCGATACGCTTTTCCAGCGGCTGGCTGCGCATGGTCATGGCGGTGAGCGTCTGCCGGCGCTGCATCATGCCGCGCAGGTCCAGCTCGGTCTTGGTGCCGCCCAGCACGCCGATCATCACCAGCGTCCCTTCGATGCGCAGGCCCTTGAGCAGCTGGTTCCAGTCCGGGCCCACCATGTCGAAGATCACCGCCACGCCGTCGCCGGTAATCTCTTTCAAACGCTCGGGCAGAGTGTCGTCTTCCAGCACGCCTTCCACCAGCCCCATCTCGCGGGCGGTGGCCAGGTTGTCCAGGTTGCGGCTCGAGCCGATCGGCCGCGCGCCCAGCGCATTGGCCAGTTGCACGCCCGCCAGGCCGACGCCGGCGGTGGCCGGGCGCACCAGCACCCATTGCCCCGGCTGCAGGCCGCCTTCCAGGAACATCGCCCGGTAGGCGGTCAGAAACGCTTCCGGAATGGTGGCGCCGGTGGCGAAGTCGATGTCGTCCGGCAGCGTCAGGGTTTCGCGCTCGTGGGTCACCAGGTATTCGGAATAGGCGCAGCCCGGAATCAGGCCCATCACCCGGTCGCCGACCTTGCGGCCCATCACCTGGCTGCCCACAGCCTCGATTTCACCGGCGTATTCCAGGCCCGGCACGCTGCTATCGAAGCCCGGCGGCGCCGGATACAGCCCCTTCACTTGCAAGATGTCCGCCCGGTTCACGCCCATGGCGCGCACTTTCACGCGCACCTGGTCCGGTCCCGGCTCCGGTGTGGTCATGGACGCCAGCTTAATCGTGTGGTCGTCTTGGATTTGCCACGCTTGCATTCTCGTCTCCCTGCTACGGATGTTTTGTTATGACCGACCCGCTTCGGTACCCGTTCGATCAGGCCCCGGAACCCGGCCAGCGCCGGGAAGTGGCTCCCGGCGTGCATTGGTTGAACTTTCCTCTGCCGTTCGCCCTCGACCACATCAACCTGTGGCTGCTCGAGGACGGCGACGGCTGGACCCTGGTGGACACGGGTTTCTCGTCCCGTCACACCCAGGAAATCTGGCGCACCGCCTTCCAGGATGCCCTGGGCGGGCGGCCCATCCACCGTATCATCGTCACCCACTACCATCCGGACCACATCGGTCAGGCCGGCTGGCTGGCGCGGCACTTCCAGGCCCCGGTGTGGATGACCCGGGGCGAGTGGGCGCTGACCACCCAGCTGCACGCCGCCAGCGACCAGGAGATCGGCGACAACTTCCGTGCCTTCTTCGGCCGCCACGGCGTGCCCGGTGACGACCTGGACGCCCTGGCCGGGCGCGGCAACACCTTCCGCAAGATTCTGCCGGAACTGCCGCCGCAACCGGAAGTACTGGCCGCCGGCGACGCCGTCACCGTCGACGGCGACACCTGGCGGGTGCACATCGGCCGTGGCCACGCCCCGGAGCACGCCTGCCTCTACCGCGAGCACGACAAGGTGCTGATCAGCGGCGACCAGGTGCTGCCGAAAATCTCCAGCAACCTGACGGTGCGCGCGCTTGACCCGGAGGACGACCCGGTCACCGCCTTCACCGACTCCCTGCGCGCGCTGCGCGGCGCCATGGACGAGGACACCCTGGTGCTGCCCGCCCACGGGCTGCCGTTCTACGGCCTGCACGCCCGCGTGGACGATCTCTGCGATCACCACCGCGAGCAACTCGACGCCGCCGAGGACGCCTGCCGGCAACAGCCGATCACCGCCCACGACCTGCTGCCGGTGCTGTTCAAACGCAAACTCGACAGCCACCAGCTGATGTTCGCCATGGGCGAAAGCATCGCCCACCTGAACTGCCTGCTCGCCACCGGCCGCGTCAGCCGCCAGGAGCGCGACGGCCGCCTCTACTTCAGCGCCTGACTTTGGCTCTTGTGGCAGAGGGCCTTTGTGGGAGCGGGCCTTGTGGGAGCTTGCCCTGCAAGCGAAAGGCAAGCTTTGCTTGCCGGCAGGATCCCAGAAACATCTCTAGAAGCGTAATAGAAAGGCCTCTGGAATCCTGCCGGCCGGCTTTGCCGGCCTTTCGCGGGCGAGGCCCGCTCGCACAAGGCCCGCTCGCACAAGATCGGCTTTCAACATACCCGCAAGAATGTTCTTTGCATTGTATAAAATGGCTGAGCGGCATTCCGCTGGCGGCGCTTCGCTGGGTCAATAAAACGCGTCGACCACAAACAACCAGCCGCTGATCAGCGGCAGCAGCAGTAAAAAGAACAACCCGTCCCAGCGCCAGGCCAGGGTGTAGGGCGAACGGCCGGTGAGCTGCGCCAGCACCATCATGGCGGCGGTGAACGGCGACGAGATCATCGCCAGGCTCCAGGCGCTCATCAGGGCCACGGCCAGCACCTGGGGCTCCAGGCCGATGGCGTGGGTGTCGGCGAACAGCCCGGCGATCAGCGTCACCGACACAATCGGGTTGAGCCCCACCTGGGCCAGCAGCAGCACGATCAACATCGCCGCCACCGCCGCCGGCGCGCCATGCAGGCCGGTGGCGATCAGCAGGTCGCCGAGCCACTGTTGATCCACCAGCGGAATCAGCAACCCGCCCAGGAACGCCGAGCCGCCCAGCACCGCGATCTCGTTACGGCTGGCGCCGAAGATCAGCCGCGAATGCCGGCCCAGCAGGGTCACCGCCCGCACCACCCCGGTGCCGCCGCCCAGGCGCCGCCGCTGCACCGCCATCCAGCCCACCGCGCTCAGCGGGCAGGCGATCAGCACCGCCACCGGCAGCCGCACGTTCAGCGCGAAGCTGACCACGAATACCAGCACGGTGATGCCCAGTGCCAGCAGAATAAAGCGGTACAGCGGCCCCGAAGCGGGACGGCTCGCCGTGGGCGCGGTCAGGTGGCGGGGCCGGAGCAGCCAGTCCAGCGCCCAGCCGAGAAAGAACACCAGCCCGGCGGTGGGGAACGCCACCGGCGCGATGGTCGACCAGGTCAGCTGCGGCATGCTCGACAAGATTACCGCCAGGGTGATCCCCAACGGCGACACCAGCGGCGCCAGCGAAAAACCACGCAGCATGGCCATCATCATGCGCCGCTCGCGAATCGACTGGATCGCCTTAACACCGCCGGCGGCTTTCAGGCTGTTGCTGCGCTGCACCATGGCGCCGAACAGATTCAGCACACCGATATTGACGATCATGCCGAACAGGGCGCTGCCCAGCGACAGGGTAGGGTAGCGCCACGTCGGGCGCTGGCGGATCAGTACCTGGCCGGCGTCACGGATCAACCGCGAACGCATGGCGGACACCCGCAGCAAGCCCAGGGCGGACACGAAGGTAGCGAAGAAACAGAAGCGGTCCCAGGCGTCGAGCAGAATCGGCAGGGGCTGGTCGTGGAATACCGCCACCGAGGCCGCCAGAGTCAGCGCCACCAGCTGCAGCCCCCGGGCCAGATAGCCCTGGCGGGGCCATTGGGTAATCAGATAAACCAAGAGTGCGGGCCGGGCTATCCATAGCCCGAACTCGCTGTCGGCGGTGAGCGCCATCAAGGTGCCGATCATGCAGATCGGCAGGGAAAATCTCAGCATTGTTATTTCACGGATCTTGTGGGAGCGGGCCCAGCCCGCGAAAGGGAGCGCAGCTCCCGGCAGGATCCCAGAGAGGTTGTTTATGCCGCCATTAGAAAGGCCTCTGGAATCCTGCCGGCAAGCAGAGCTTGCCTTTCGCGGGCGAGGCCCGCTCGCACAAGCAAAGTCAGCTTGCCGCTAAGACGCGTCGCGAACCATGCCCCGGGCGATGACGATCTGCTGGATCTGGGTGGTGCCTTCGTAGATCCGGAACAGGCGCACGTCGCGGTAGAAGCGCTCCACCGCGTACTCGGCCATGTAGCCGGCGCCGCCGTGAATCTGCACCGCGCGGTCGGCCACCCGGCCCACCATCTCGGCGCAGAACAGCTTGCAGCAGGAGGCGTCGAGGCTGACGTTCTTGCCGGCGTCCTTGCTGCGCGCCGCTTCCAGCACCATGGAACGGCCCGCGAACGCTTCCGCGCGGGAATCGGCCAGCATCGCCTGGATCAACTGATGGTCCGCCAGCGGCGCGCCGAACTGCTTGCGCTCCATGGCGAAGCGCAGCGCGTCCTCGATCAGACGCTCGGCCACGCCCACGCACACCGCGGAGATATGCAGACGGCCCCGGTCCAGCACCTTCATGGCGGTCTTGAAGCCCTGGCCTTCCTTGCCGCCGATAATGTTCTCGGCGGGCACCCGGCAGTCCTCGAAGGTGATGTCGCAAACGTGGGCGCCTTTCTGGCCCATCTTCACGTCCGGCTTGCCGCGGATCAGCCCCGGCGTGTCGCCTTCCACGATAAAGGCGGTGATGCCGCCGGCGCCCTTGTTGTTCTGGTCGGTGCGCGCCATCACCGTGTACAGGCCGGCTTCCGGGCCGTTGGTGATGTAACGCTTGGTACCGTTGAGAATGTAGTGGTCGCCGTCCTTGTCCGCGCGGGTCTTCAGGCTCGCCGCGTCGGAGCCCACGTCCGGCTCGGTCAGACAGAACGAGCTGATCACTTCGCCGGTGGCCAGGCGCGGCACGTACTTCTGCTTTTGCTCTTCGGTGCCGTCGATCAGAATGCCCTGGGCACCGATGCCGTTATTGGTGCCGAAGAAAGAGCGGAACGCCGGCGAGGTGTGGCCGATCTCGAACGCCACCAGGGCTTCCTCTTCCATGGTCAGGCCCAGGCCGCCGTACTCCTCCGGAATCGACAAACCGAACAAACCCATCTCTTTCATTTCCCGGGCAATGTCCTCGGGAATGGCGTCGTTCTCGGCCACGGATTGCTCCGCCGGAATCAGGCGGTCGCGGACGAAACGGTGGATAGTATCGACGAGCTGGTTGAGTACTTCCTGGTCGCGAATCATGGGCGTTGTTCTGTCGTTGGTTTTAGTCAGCGTATTGCGTCAAACTCTGTCACGACCTATGCTTTTCGTCAAGTTTCGGAATTGTGTTCCGCTTAGCGGACGAGGACCTTATTCATGCTCGACGCCTACATCTACGACGGTCTGCGCACGCCCTTTGGTCGCCACGCCGGCGCCCTCGCGCCGGTCCGCCCGGACGACCTGCTCGCCGACGTCATTCGCGCCCTGATCGCCCGTAACGCCTTCGACCCCGCCCTGATCGAGGACGTGGTCGCCGGCAACACCAACCAGGCCGGCGAAGACGCCCGCAACGTGGCCCGCCACGCGGCGCTGCTGGCCGGGCTGCCGGAATCCGTGGCCGGCCTCACCGTCAACCGCCTGTGCGGTTCCGGCCTGGCCGCCACCCTGGACGCGGCGCGCATGGTCACCGTCGATGAAGGCCAGCTGGTGATCGCCGGCGGCGTCGAATCCATGAGCCGCGCCCCGTTCGTGATGGCCAAGGCGGAAAGCCCCTACAGCCGCAGCATGCCGATGTTCGATTCCACCATCGGCGCGCGCTTCCCCAACCCCAAGATCCTCAAGCAGTTCGGCGGCGACACCATGCCGGAAACCGCCCAGAACGTGGCCTCCGATCTGGGCATCAGCCGCGAGCAGGCGGACGCCTACGCGGCCCAGTCCCAGCGCCGCTACGAAGACGCCCGCGTGGACGGTTTCTTCAAAGAGGAAATCCTGCCGGTGGAGGTGCCCCAGGGCCGCAAGAAGCCGCCGCTGTCGGTCAGCGAAGACGAGCACCCGCGCCCCGGCACCGGCGTCGATAAGCTCGCCAAGCTGCCCGCCATCGTTGAAGGCGGCGTGGTCACCGCCGGCAACGCCTCCGGCGTTAACGACGGTGCCGGCGCCCTGATCATCGGCTCCCGCGCCGCCGGCGAAAAAGCCGGCATCGCCCCCCGCGCGCGCATCATCGCCGGCGGCGTCGCCGGCGTACCGCCCCGCGTCATGGGCCTGGGCCCGGTGCACGCCTGCAACAAAGTCCTGGAGCGCGCCGGCCTCACCCTCGCCGACATGGACGTGATCGAAATCAACGAAGCCTTCGCCGCCCAGGTGCTCGGCTGCTGCAAGCAGCTCGGCCTGCAAGGCGACGACGAGCGCCTCAACCCCAACGGCGGCGCCATCGCCGTCGGCCACCCGCTGGGCGCCTCCGGCGTGCGCGTGGCCCTCACCGCCCTACGCCAGCTCGAGCGCACCGGCGGCCGCTACGCCCTCGTCAGCCTCTGCATCGGCGTCGGCCAGGGCGTCGCCATGCTCATCGAACGCCAGGCCTGAAGCGCTTGTGCGAGCGGGCCTTGCCCGCGAAAGGCCGGCTTCCAGCCGGCCGGCAGGATCCCAGAGAGCCTGTTTGTGCTGTTAGCGGTGAAGTTCGTCGCGTGATCTTTGGGTAACAGGAAGTTCTTGATCGCTTGCAAGCAGATCAATGCCATCCAGAATCAACGCTCGATCCCGGACTTCGAGAGCACTGAAACACTTGCGCCTGTAGTCGTCGGAGCCTTGAAATTTTTTCAGCGCGTTTTCCAGTGGAACCAGCACGGGATAAGCATCTTCCGCCTTGGCGATGGCCTGTTCGCTCGAACCTTCGTTGAGCCTTAGCACGGCGAGATCGATAAGGTCCCGCGACTCAATGCTGGAGTCGTTCCATCGGTCCGCGTTGGCAAGCAGCTTTTCCGCATACCGGTCGATGGTGCTCAGACAAGGTATGTTGAGCCAATCGGGTTGCTCCGGGGATTCCAGGTCGATTCGAGCTTCACAGACGATCTCGAATTTGATCGGCGTGTCATCCGCGACGACTAGAAAGCGAATGCCGTATTGGTCGGCTTTGATATCCCGGGGAAATTCCAGTCCCGTCGTTTTTTTGAAAAGGAACTCGGGCTTGCCCGTGGCTTCCATGACGGCCTTTCGCAATGTTCGGTAGCCGCTGCCCACCGGGCAAAGAAAGTCGATATCTTTGCTCCAGCGATACTCTCCGTGGAGCAACGAAATCAGTGTCCCGCCCCCGAAACAGGCTTCGGCTTCAACAAAAAGGGAAGAGTCGAGGGAGGTCAGGATGTGATGGATTTTACGGTGATGCGGATGATCAAACATCGACCTGGAGCCAAGACCCTTTGCGGGTGGCGAGTTGCTTCACGAACCCGCGCTCCGTGCCTTCCAGATCGGCAAGCACGCCGCGATAGGCCCAGCCCCGCTCGTAACGGTTAAGCATTTCATCGTTTGTAAGCACGCGAACGTTACGCAAATCCCAGCAAATTGCCTCCAAAAAAGGCAGATGCTGTGGTACGCGAACTTCAATGTGCTGTTTCATCTCTGTAACCCTTTGATTTTAAAGGATTTTTTGATCTGGCACTGCTAGCGTCTTCCGCATGCGGAAGACGCTAGCAGTGCCAGAGTTAAATGTCAATTTGTTCTCTTACACTACACAAAGTGCAGGTGATCGTCCACATACCATAATGACTCCGTGGGCTTGCTATTAGATTGCGCGCTATTTAATATCGCGCTATGAATAACGACACCGACACTTTGCTCAAGCTCGACCTGCAGGTCTGCTTCGCCCTCTATTCCACCAACCTGGCCATGGCCAAGGTCTACCGGAAACTGCTGCGCGAGCTGGACCTCACCTATCCCCAATACCTGGTGATGATGGTGCTGTGGGAGGAGGGCGCCGACAGCGACGACCCGCTCAGCGTGTCGCGCATCGGCGAGCGCCTGTTCCTGGATTCCGCCACCCTGACGCCGCTGCTCAAGCGCCTGGAAAGCGCCGGGCTGATCGCCCGCCGCCGCGCCGCCGACGACGAGCGCCGCGTGGAGGTGCGCCTCACCGACCAGGGCCGCGCCCTGCGTGAGCGTGCCGAAGCGATCCCCGAAGCGGCGGCCTGCGCCAGCCAGTGCGAGCCCGAAGAACTGGCGGCCCTGAAAGCCCAGCTCGACGACCTCCGCCAGAAATTATCGTAGGAGCGGGCCCTGTGGGAGCGGGCCCCGCCCGCGAAAGGGTGGCTTATAGCCACCCGGCAGGATTCCAGAGCCATCTCTCAAACCCAAAAGGAGAACCACCATGTCCGTAGAAAAAATCCTCTACCAGGCCGAAGCCCGCGCCACCGGCGGCCGTGACGGCCGCGCCGTCTCCAGCGACGACCAGCTCAACGTCAAACTCACCACCCCCAAGGCCCTCGGTGGCGCCGGCGGTGAAGGCACCAACCCGGAGCAACTGTTCGCCGCCGGCTACGCCGCCTGCTTCCTCGGCGCCCTCAAGCTGGTCGCCGGCAAAGCCAAGGTGAAGCTGCCCGAAGACACCCACATCGACGGCAAAGTGGGCATCGGCCCCGACGGCCAGGGCTTCGGTCTCGCCGTCACCCTCAGCGTCACGCTGCCCGGCCTGGAGCAGACGCAGGCCGAAGAGCTGGTCAACACCGCCCACCAGGTCTGCCCGTACTCCAACGCCACCCGCGGCAATATCCCGGTGGACCTGGAAGTACACGTTTAGTAAGCAGGAGACCCCATGGCGACAGCGATGATCATGCATGAAGCGGGCGGGCCGGCCGTGCTGCGGCCGGAAACCGTGACGGTGGGTGAGCCCGGCCCCGGCCAGGTGCGTCTCAAGCAGACCGCCATCGGCGTCAACTTCCACGACATCTACGTGCGCTCCGGGCTCTACCAGACCCTGACGCTGCCGGGCATTCCCGGGCTGGAAGCCGCCGGCGTGGTGGAAGCGGTGGGCGAGGGCGTCACCGCCTTCGCCGCCGGCGACCGGGTCGCCTATACCTCCGGCAACTACGGCGCCTACGCCGACCAGCGTCTGATCGACGCCGGCCGGCTGGTGCGCCTGCCGGACGACATCGACGACGTGCTGGTGGCCGGCATGATGGTGCGCGGCCTCACCGCCCGCATCCTGCTCACCGACGTCTTCCCGGTCCGCGAGGGCAGCATCATCCTGGTCCAGGCCGCCGCCGGCGGGGTCGGGCAGTTGCTGTGCCAGTGGGCGCGCCACCTGGGCGCCACCGTGATCGGCACCGTCGGCAGCCAGGACAAAGCCGAGCGCGCCCGCCGGCACGGCTGCCACCATGTGATTCTCTACCGGGAACAGAACGTGGTGGACACCGTCAAGCAGCTCACCGACGGCCGCGGCGTGGACGTCGCCTACGATTCCGTCGGCAAGGACACCTTCTACGATTCCCTGGCCTGCCTGGCCCCGCGCGGCCACCTGGTCAACTTCGGCCAGTCCTCCGGGCCGGTGGAGCCGCTCGCCATGCCGCGCCTGGCCGCCGGCTCCTTCACCGTGGTGCGGCCCATGCTCGGCCACTACACCGCCAACCCGGCCGACCGCGACGCCGCCGCCGACGCCTTCTTCCAGGCCCTGCGCGACGGCATCCTCACCCCCGACGACCCGGTCCGCTACGCCCTCCAGGGCGTGGGCCAGGCCCACGACGACATGGAAGCCCGCCGCACCCACGGCGCCGTCGTCCTGATGCCATAGAGATATTGGCGCCGCCCTTGTGCGAGCGGGATTTGTGCGAGCGGGCCCAGCCCGCGAAAGGCCGGCAAAGCCGGCCGGCAGGATCCCAGAGCCTTCTCCAGCAAGGTCTCTGCTATCCTCTCTCAATGACTTACCCAACCCCCGCCGGCCCCGTCGACCGCGAACTCATCATCAACAAAAGCCGCTTCATCGCCTGGCTGCGCCCGGTCCAGGACCGCGACCAGGCCCAGGCCGTGCTCGAGCAGGCCCGCGCCCGCTACCCGGACGCCAGCCACCACTGCCACGCCTGGCTGATCGGCGACCCCCGGTCCGGCCAGGGCGCCATGAACGACGACGGCGAACCCTCCGGCACCGCCGGCAAGCCGATCTTCAACGTGATTCAGCACAAAGGGGTGGGCGACGTCATGGTGGTGGTCAGCCGCTACTTCGGCGGCGTCAAACTGGGCGCCGGCGGCCTGGTGCGCGCCTACGCCGGCGCCGCCGAAGCGGTGCTCTCCGCCATGCGGGTCACCGAACAGATTCCCGAGCAGACGCTCACCCTGCAACTCGGCTTCGCCGACGAGCAGCCCCTGCGCCACTGGTGCGACCAGCACGGCGCCCGCCTGGAAGACATCCAGTACAGCCAGCACGTGACGGCCCGCGTCACGGTGCCGGAGCAGTACCTTGACGACCTCCGCGCCTTCTGCGCCGCCAACGGCCTCCTTGTAGGAGCGGGCCCAGCCCGCGAAAGGCCGGCCTAGCCGGCCGGCAGGATCCCAGAGAAGGTTGTTACTGGCGGTAGAAAGGGCTCTGGAATCCTGCCGGCAAGCAAAGCTTGCCTTTCGCGGGCGGGGCCCGCTCCCACAAAGAATGTGGCGTATCTCACCATTGGCGGCGGGGCAGGGAAGCGGCAACCTTGTTGCCAATAATGACAACCAAGGAGAGCACGCCATGCCCGTCGTCGACCCGGATCCGAAACGCCTGCCGGACATCCTCAAAAGCATTCCCGCCGACACCCCCATCGTCATGCTCAACCTGCTGCGCTTCCGCGACAAAGCCCGCTACAAGGACGGCGAAGCCGACTACGACGGCCGCGAGGCCTACCGCCGCTACTCGCTGGTGGCGTTCGAGAAGGTCCGCGGCGTGGGCGGTGAGCTGGTCTGGTCCGGCGACACCCTGGCCGGCGTGATCGCCCCGGAAGAGGAGCGCTGGGACGAAGTGCTGTTGGTGCGCTACCCCTCCATCCAGGCGTTCGCCCAGATGCTCGCCGACCCGGAGTACAAGCAGGCCACCAAGCACCGCACCGCCGCCCTGGAAGAGGCCCGCCTCATTTGTAACCAGGGGAAATAAGAGCGGCAAGCTGCAGGCAGGTAGTGTCGGCAGCTCTGGAGTCGCGGTCAGGCTCTCAGGAACTGTTCGCGTCACCAGCGTTCGACGGCGGCCACTGCCTGGCCGTATGAACGACGTTCAGCACGCGAACCTGCCGCGGGCGGGTTCTTTTCCTCAAGGTAATCGTAAATCTTGCTACGGTCCTCAATCGCTTCTTGTGTCCAGAAAATCTTCATCCTCTTCCCTTATTAGATTGGTCCGGGTTACGGCACGGCGCGCCGCAAAGCGGGCCTCCACATCCGCCGCCGGGACCAGGTTTCCAGCGTCCGCCGATGCCCTCGACCGTTCCACCTTCGTGGTGAGCCAGGCGTCGTAGTCCGCTGCTTGTTGTTTCTGACGTATGTAGGCCCGCATAAAATCGCGCAGGAGCTGAGCCCCGCTGCGATCATCGGCCTTCGCCAGCCTCGAAAACTCATGCTTCAGGTCGTCTTCGACCCGGAAGGTCATGGTGCTCATGGGTATGTCCTTAATGTTTTATTAGGTACTGCTTGCCTATCTAACCAACCAGGTGTTACCTGGTTAGTGCAATGTAACACATTGCCTTAAATGTCGTCCACGCTAGCAGGGTCGGGGCTCTGGCGAGGTTTCAGATATCTCGCCAGGGCAATCTGGCCTTATCCTGTCGCCGCTCTGTCACCCGGGGTTAGCAATATAGTAAACACAATGTAAAATGCCGCTCCGTGTCATAGGCATGACAAAACTTGCGGGTGATAATCCTCGCCCCAGGGACCGGGGAAACAAATCAATCATCAGGATAGGAAGCCGCCAGTGTTAAGTGGGTTCAAACGGGCATTCTGGCCCCGAGCAGTCAAAGGCGGAGCCCTGGGTGTACTGCTAAGCGTGAGCGCGACGGCCGCCGCCGCCCCCTGGGCGGAGACCGGGGACCTGCGCGCCCGGCATCATCTGGAAGCGCTCTCCGCGCTGGGCTGCTTCGACGGCCTCACCACCACCTGGCCGGTGAACTGGTCGGCGGTGGCGGAAGGCCTGCGCGGCGCCAGCGACACCTGCCGCACCAGCGAGCACGCCGCCTACTTGCGTGCCGCCCTGGACCGCGCCAAAACCGAAACCCGCACCGCCACCGTTACCCTCGGCGGCGCCAATGAAGAGCCCCTGTTCCGCCACTTCGGCGCCCAGCCCGCCGGCCAGGTGGACAGCTCGGCGGCGGTGTCCTTCACCGGCCGCCGCTTCGCCGCCCGCATCCAGGCCGGCTACACCGACACCGACGACCGCGAAGACACCAGCGAGCTGCGCGCCGACGGCAGCTTCGTGGCCGGCCGCTTCGGCAACTGGCAGCTCGGCGCCGGCGCCATCGACCGCTGGTGGGGCCCCGGCCATCAAAGCTCACTGGCACTCTCGAACAATGCCCGTCCGGTGGCCGGCCTGTGGTTCGGCCGCCAGACCCAGTACGCGCCGGAATCGCCCTGGCTGAGCTGGATCGGCCCCTGGGATTTCCAGGCTTTCGTCGGCCAGCTGGAGCAGGACCGGGCGGTGCCGGACGCCAAGCTGGTCGGCGGACGCCTGACCTTCCGGCCGGCCAGCTTTCTGCAGATCGGTCTGACCCGGCTGTTCCAGTGGGGCGGGGAAGGGCGGCCGCAAGGCCTGGATTCCTTCGGCGACGCCTTGATTGGTAAGGACAACGGGCAGACCAGCGGCTTCGCTGAGGGCGATGACCCCAGCAACCAAGTGGCCGGTTTTGATTTCCGCGCAGGCTTCCCGGTGTTTGGTGTGCCCACCGGTTTCTACGGCCAGATGATGGGGGAAGATGAGGCCGGCGGTCTGCCGTCCAAATTCTCCGCCCTGGTCGGCTTTGACGCCCTCACCGGCATCGGCTCCGGCAGCCAGCGTTTCTTCCTGGAGGGTACCGATACCGTCGCAGGTCGCGCGGTCAGCGACGCCCGTTTTAACACCGCCTACGAACACGGTACCTACCGCAGTGGCTTCCGTTACTATGGACGCAGCCTTGCCTCCACTTTTGAAGGCGACGCCCGCGCCCTGACCCTGGGCGGCCAGCAGTTTTTCCGCAACGGCGTGGTGGTCACGGCGTCGGTGACTTCCGCCACCCTGAACGCCCAGGGCGGCAAGCGGGCTCAAGTCGAGCCGGACGGGGCCGAGATACTGCAAGCCAATGCAGAACAAGATATTGTGCTGGCGGAATTACGGCTCGAACACGGCCTGCTGGGTGGGCGCCTCACCTGGGCGCTGGCCGCCAGCGACGAAGCCGTCGACACCTTCGCCGGTGAACGCGAACAGGTCACCGCCATGGCGCAATGGCGCCGCACGTTTGACTGGTAAAGGATTCCCAAACGGTTATGACAGCAATAATGAAAACACTGGGTCTATCCGCGCTGCTGTTGGCTATGGCCGGCTGCACCATCGTGCCCGGATCGGACCGCGATTCGAACCCGGGGTGGTTCGCCGAAGACGAACAACCGGACGCCGCCTCGCTGCCGGACGTGATCAAAACCCACACCATCACCACCGCCATTCTCGACCAGAACAGCGCGCCGGCACCGGAACTGCCGGAGGCGCTGGCGGATTCTCCGGACACCTACGACTACGAAGTGGGCGTCGGCGATGTGCTGCAGATCACCGTGTGGGACCATCCGGAGCTGACCATCCCCGCCGGCTCCATGCGCAGCGCCCAGGAGTCCGGCAACCTGGTGCACAGCGACGGCAGCATCTTCTACCCCTACGTGGGTCAGCTGCACGTGGAAGGGATGAAGGTCACCGAGATCCGCGAAATGATCACCAAGCGCCTCGATGAGTATATCGAAGCGCCCCAGGTGGATGTCGCCGTGGCCGGCTTCCGCAGCAAGAGAATCTACGTCACCGGCGCGGTCAACCAGCCTGGTACCTACCCGATTACCAATGTGCCCATGCGCCTGGTGGACGCGGTCAGCGCCGCCGGCGGCATCGGCGAAAACGCCAACTGGTCCCAGGTGATTCTCTCCCGCGACGGCAAGGAATACCGCCTTTCCCTGCGCGGCATCTACGAAAACGGCAACGCCGCCCAGAACGTGCTGCTGCGCCCCGGCGACGTGGTCAATGTGTCGCGCAGCGACGACAACAAGGTGTTCGTGCTTGGTGAGGTGGTGCGTCCCAAGAGCATGCCGATGGGCCGCAACGGCATGAGCCTGGCGGAAGCGCTATCCGACACCGGCGGCCTCGACGAACGGGAAGCGGACGCCTCCGGCATCTTCGTGTTCCGCAAGGCCGCGCCGGGCCAGGAGCATGGCATCGACGTCTACCAGCTTAACGCCAAGGACGCCGCCGCCCTGGTGCTGGCGGACAGCTTCCAGTTGCAGCCTCGCGATATTGTCTATGTCACCGCGGCGCCGCTGGCCCGTTGGAACCGCGTGCTCAGTTTGCTGGTACCCAGTGTCACCGCGCTCTATCTGGGTGGCCGCGCAGAGAACGAATTGGGAAGCGAATAGATGTTTGAGCGCATCCTGGTGGTCTGCGACGGCAATATTTGCCGCAGCCCCACGGTGGCCGCCATGCTCGCTGTGGCGCGCCCGGACAAACAGGTCGGCTCCGCCGGCCTGGTGGGTCTGGAAGGCCACGACATGGATCCCACCGCGCGGGCGGTGGCCGCCGAGCAGGGGCTGGAATGCGGCCCGCACCAGGCCCGCAAGTTGGATCGGGCGCTTTGTCAGAACGCCGACCTGATTCTGGTTATGGAAGGGCGCCAGCGCGACCGCATTATTCAGCGGTTCCCGGAAGCCAGCGGCAAGACCTTTTTGCTCAGCCATTGGAACGGCGGCCAGGATGTTCCCGATCCTTACCGGCGTGGCCGGGAAGTGTTCGAACGTATTTATCCGCTGATGCGCCAGGCCACGGACGCCTGGCTGAAAAAATTATGAACACAGGAACGACAGAATTCGATGAGTAATCAACCCGATACCACCCGAGGAAGAAGCGCCGTCTCCATGGATGAAGATATCGACCTGCACCGGTTGTGGGGGCTGTTGGTGGATGCTCGCTGGCTGATCCTGGGCACCACGGTGCTGGCGCTATTGCTGGGCGCGGCCTACGCGTTTCTGGCAACACCGATCTATAAAGCGGATGTCCTGCTGCAGGTGGAAAAGAAACAGAGTGGATTGCCGGGTTTTGAAGAGCTCAACGAAGCGCTCGGGCAGGAGTCTTCAACGGCGGCGGAGATCGCCATTCTGACGTCACGGATGGTGCTGGGTAATGTGGTCGAGCAACTGCACACCGATATCCTGGTGGCACCGGACCGCACACCCATACTCGGCGCTTTCGGTGCGCCGGACCCGGCACCGCCCGGCGCGGCGCGGCCCCTGTTCGCCGGGTACCGGGATAGCGAAACCCTGGTCACCGTTAAAAGCTTCACCGTGCCGGACAGCTTGCGTGGCGCCGAGTTCACCCTCACCGCCGACGACCAGGGTCATCCCGCTCTTTATTATCAAGGGCAGAAAGTCCTCGGCGGCCCCGCCGACCAAGTGCTTAGCAGCGAGGACGACAGTATTGCCCTGGAACTTGGCGAGTGGCAGTATGGTGGCGAGGAACTGACGCTGGTACGTCAATCACGGCTGTCCGCCGTGAACAACCTCCGCAATCGCATGGAGGTCCAGGAGAAAGGTAAGGATACCGGTATCCTTACCGTGACCCTCACCGGCCCCAATCAAGCTCGTATCCAGAAAGAACTGAACGCCGTGGCGGACAACTATCTGCTGCAGAATATAAACCGGCAGGCCGCCGAGGCTGAAAAGAGTCTGTCCTTCCTGGATGAGCAGCTCCCTGAACTCAAAGCCAAGCTAACGGCCGCTGAAGAGAAACTCAACGAGTATCGTCTTAAGCGTGACTCCGTGGACATGGAGCTGGAGACCCAGTCTTTGCTCGGTCGCCTGGTGTCCATGGAAGCCAAGCTCAACGAACTGAAAATCAAAGAGAGCGAAGTCTCCGCCAAGTTCACCCAGGAGCACCCCGCCTACCGCACTTTGCTTGAGCAACGCCGCTCCCTGGAACAAGAAAAAGCCCAGCTCAATAAGCAGATCGGTAATCTGCCCGAGACCCAGCAGGAAATCCTGCGCCTGATGCGCGACGTGGAACTGAACCAGGAAATCTACGTGGGTCTTATGAATCGCGCCCAGGAACTGCGCATCATGAAGGCCAGTACGATCGGTAATGTACGCATTATCGATGATGCGGTGGTCGCTCCCGGCCCGGTAAAGCCCAAGAAAGATTTGGTTGTGGCACTGGCCGGCGTACTCGGCCTGATGCTGTCAGCCGGTTATGTGCTGGGCGCGGGCCTGTTGCACCGAGGCATCGAAAGCCCGGATCAACTCGAAGAGCAGGGCATCCCGGTCTATGCCGCCGTGCCCCTTTCCGAACAACAGCAGAAGCTGGACCGCATCGTGGCCATGACGCGCCGCCGCAAGCGCTCCAAGCATGAGCCGATCCCTCTGCTCGCCATCAACGACCCGGCGGATCTGGCTATTGAAGCCCTGCGCAGCCTGCGCACCAGCCTCCACTTCGCCATGATGGAGGCCAGCAACAAGGTCATGATGATCACCGGTCCCAGCCCGCAGGTGGGCAAATCCTTTATCTCCGCCAACCTGGCGGCGGTGCTCGCCCAGGTGGGTCAGAAGGTGATAGTGATCGACGCCGACATGCGCAAGGGCCACCTGCACCGCTACTTCGAAAACCAGAACGACATCGGCCTCTCCGATCTGCTGTCCGGTCAGGCGGAGTACCAGCAGGCCATCCACGGGACCAAAGTGGAGAACCTGCACTTTATCCCGCGCGGCCAGATTCCGCCCAACCCGGCGGAGTTGCTCATGCACTCCCGCTTCAAGGCGCTGATGGAACGGCTCTCCGCCGAGTACGATCTGGTGCTGGTGGACACCCCGCCGATCCTCGCCGTCACCGACGCCGCCATCATCGGCCAGCAGGCCGGCACCAGCCTGATCGTCGCCCGCTACGGCGTGAACTCCGCCAAGGAAGTGGACGTCAGCGTGCACCGCTTCGAGCAGAACAAGGTGGAAATCAAAGGCGCTATCCTTAACGCCATCGAACGCCGCGCCAGCAACGAATATGGCTACTACGCTTATCACTACAACAGCGATAAAACCTGACGCCTGCGGCGTCAGGTTGCTTCAAGCCTCAAGCTGCAAGCTACAAGCAGGGGTCCAGCTTGCGGCTTGAAGCTTGAGGCTTGTAGCTGTTCCTTATAAGCAAAGAACAAATCCAAAGTTGCAGGTTATAAGCCCCCAGGTACCATTCCCGCCTTATGACACCTGAAATGATCTACACATCGCTGGTGGTGCTTGCGGTGCTGGCGGCGCTGGCCTCCAACCGCGTGCCCGCCGAGGTCACCATGATGGCCGCCCTGGTGGCGGTGCTGGTGGGCGATGTGATCACCGTGGAGCAGGCCCTGGCCGGCTTCGCCAACCCGGGGCTGATCACCGTGGCGGTGCTCTATGTGGTGGCCTCCGCCCTGCGCGACACCGGCGCCATCTACTGGGTGGCCCATAAGCTGCTCGGCCAGCCCAAGAGTGCCCTGGGCAGCCAGGCCCGGCTGATTCTGCCCACTTCCATCCTCAGCGCCTTCCTCAACAACACCACCGTGGTGGCGATGATGATCCCGGCGGTGCAGGAGTGGGCCCAGCGCCTGAAGTTGTCCGCCTCCCAGCTCCTGCTGCCGCTCAGCTACGCCGCCATCCTCGGCGGCACCTGCACGCTGATCGGCACCAGCACCAACCTGGTGGTGGACGGCATGATGCAGAACCGGGGCATCGAAGGCTTCCACATCTTCGACATGGCCTGGGTGGGCGTACCGCTGCTGATCGCCGGCGCCCTGTTCCTGCTGCTGTTCGCCCGCCGTCTGCTGCCCGAGCGCGAGGGCCTGGTGGAGCAGGTCGAGCAGGCCCGCGAATACCACGTGGAAATGGTGATCCCCGAGGGCAGCCCGCTGCACAACAAGAGCATCCAGGACGCCGGTCTGCGTAACCTCACCCACGGCTACCTCACCGAGATACAGCGCGGCGACAAGCTGTTCACCGCCGTCGGGCCGGACCAGCTGCTGCAGGCCGGCGACCAGCTCGCCTTCATCGGCGCCCCGGAGTGCGCCCGCGAGCTGCAGCGCGTCAACGGCCTGATTCCCGCCCACGGCGGCGCCCACAAGCTGCGCCTGAACAACCACCAGCGCTGCCTGGTGGAGGTGGTGCTCGGTCCCGAGTTCCCCGGTGTCAACAAAACCGTCAAGGACACCGGCTTCCGCACCCGCTACCAGGCCGCCATTCTCAGCATCAGCCGCGGCGGCCGCCGCCTGCCCGGCAAGGTCGGCGAGCAGGTGCTGCGCACCGGCGACACCCTGCTGCTGGAAACCAGCGACACCTTCGTCGAGCAGTACCAGTACCGCCGCGACTTCATGCTGGTCAGCCCGCTCAGCGACTCCACCCCGCCGGACTTCAGCCGGGCGCCGCTGGCCACGGTGATTCTGGTGGCCATGGTCGGGGTCAACGTGATCGGCCTGGTGTCCGTGCTGGAGGCCGCCTTCCTGGCCGCCGGCCTGCTGCTGGTCACCCGCTGCGTCACCGTCAACCGGGCGCGCATGAACGTCAGTGTGAATCTGCCCGTGCTGGTGGTGATCGGCGCCGCCTTCGCCCTGGGCACCGCCCTGGAGCAGAGCGGCACCGCCGCCTGGCTGGTCGACGCCATGCTCGCCGACAGCATCCAGAGCCCCTGGCTGGCCCTGCTGCTGGTATATCTGATCACCGCCCTGTTCACCGAAGTGATCACCAACAACGCCGCCGCCGTGCTGGTGTTCCCCATCGCCACCGGCGTCGCCGAGCAGCTCGGCGTCAGCCCGCTGCCGTTCATCGTCGCCGTCATGTTCGCCGCCAGCGCCAGCTTCATGACCCCGCTGGGCTACCAGACCAATCTCATGGTCATGGGCCCCGGTGGCTACCGTTTCACCGATTACCTTAAGATCGGCGTACCCATGAGCCTGGTCGCCCTCGCCGTAACCACCTCGCTGATCCCCCTGATCTGGCCGTTCTAAGCCACCCACTTAACAGGAGACCCTTTATGTCAGGCCCCTACGAGAAGCGCGAAAACGAATCCCAAGCCGAAGTGATCTGGCACCAGACCCACATCACCAAGGACGACCGCGCCAAGCAAAAGAACCAGGTGCCCAAGTGCATCTGGCTCACCGGCCTGTCCGGCTCCGGCAAGTCGACCCTGGCCAACGCCCTGGAAGTGGCGCTCACCGAGCAGGGCAAGCACACCTACCTGCTGGACGGCGACAACGTGCGCCACGGCCTGAACAAGAACCTGGGCATGAGCGACGAGGACCGCACCGAGAACATCCGCCGGGTGTCCGAAGTGGCCAAGCTGATGGTCGATGCCGGCCTGGTGGTGATCACCGCCTTTATCAGCCCGTTCCGCGCCGACCGCGACGCCGCCCGCGCCCTGTTCGAGGACGGCGAGTTCGTGGAAGTGTTCGCCGACGCCCCCATGGAAGAGTGCGAGAAGCGCGACCCCAAGGGCCTCTACAAGAAAGCCCGCGCCGGCGAGATCAAGGAATTCACTGGCATCGACAGCCCCTATGAAGCCCCCGCCAACGCGGAAGTGGTGGTTAACACCGCCGAGAATGATATCGGCGAGTGCGTGCGCCAGCTGATCGAGAAGATCGGCGTTTAGCTTCCAAGCCTCTTAAGTTACCACTAAGGCCCGTTCTTCGGGCCTTTCAGGCTACAACTCGGCAGCCCGGGGGAGAGTGTCGCCGTCTGGGCTAACGCCGCTAACAATGCGAAAATGCTCGATTGCTCACGGGCTTCGTCTTGAGCTCGTCTCTGGAGATATGAGCGTGAATGTCAGAGGAGTGCTGGGCTTCGCGTTGGGGCCGGTGGCCGCCGCGTTGTTTGGCTTTATTACGCTGCCGGTGGTGACCTGGTTTTATCCCGCGGAGGACATCGGTCGGCTGGCCATGCTTCAGGTCGCGGTCAATCTGTCCCTGCTGGTTTTCTGTCTCGGGCTTGATCAGGCCTATGTACGGGAATACCACGGTCACCGGAACCGTGAGGCTTTATTCAAGACGGCTATAGCCCCGGGACTGCTGCTCCTGGGGCTGGTCACGGTAGTGGTGCTGCTAAACACGGCCTTTTTGTCGCGGATTCTATTTGATTCGACCAACAGCGCTCTGGCGGGGATGGTCCTGATTTGCGTATTGTCCGCCTTCGCGCTTCGCTTTCTGTCGTTGGTCTTGCGTATGGAAGAGCGCGGCCTGGCATTTTCGGTGGGACAGTTTCTACCCAAACTCTTCTTCTTGGTGTTGATCGGCGTGTATGCCGTCAGCGGTTGGGGGCATAACATCCAGGCATTGCTTCTTGCTCATACCCTCTCGTTGTTTTCAGTAGCGTTTTTGTTCCTGGTGCTACGTTGGAAGGTTTTTGCGGATGCGATAAAGCAGAAAGTAGACCTGGCTGAATTGGGGGCCATGTTGCGCTATGGCTTTCCGCTGATTTTCGCCGGCCTGGCGTTTTGGGGGCTGACCGCCAGCGATAAAATCCTGTTAAGAGCGCTCTCTAACCTGGAGCAGTTGGGCGTTTATTCAGTGGCGGTGAGTTTCGCCGGGGCTGCTCTGGTTTTAAAGATGGTCTTTCAGACGCTCTGGGCCCCCCAGGTGTATAAGTGGGAGCGTGAGGGCGAGGCCTCCAAGCGTATTCAAGCCATGAACGATTATATGTTGGTCGTGGTATCTATGCTGTTTTGTCTTATAGGTAGCGTTTCCTGGTCACTGGACTACCTGCTCCCTGCCGGCTATGAACAGGTCAAGCTGATTCTGGTCTCTTGTCTCGGCTACCCCTTGCTGCTGGTGCTTTCGGAAACCACTGCTATTGGAATAAGCCTGGCGAGGAAAACCAGGTATTCACTGGCTGCCGCTTTGGTCGCGTTTGTGGCTAATGTGGGCTTGAATCTCCTGTTGATTCCAGCGTATGAAGCCGCCGGTGCCGCCGTGGCGACAATAGTGTCCTTCTGGCTCTTCTTCATTCTGCGCGCGGAGTGTGCCTGCCGCATCTGGCAGCCATTTCCCCGCTTGGAGCAGTATTTCACCATCACGGTTCTGACCGTGCTGGCAGTGTTCACCACCCTGTTCGGTGACCGGATAGGCTGGCTTACCCATGTCTTCTGGGCGGGGCTCTTCGTGGTTTTGTTTGCTTTTTACGCAAAAAGAGTATCCGCCCTTTTGGCTTTGCTCGCTCGGAAGATGAGTCGGGCCTGACCCAGTGGCGGGCTTCTTGGAGGTCTCCGAGGATGCCATATACAATGGCGGGCTGCTCTTGCTTTGTTTAGGTGAGTTCCATGGAATATCAGGTTCACGAAAGCGCCATCGTCGATGAAGGCGCGCAAATCGGCCGTGGTTCGCGGGTGTGGCATTTCGTCCACGTCTGCGGCGGCGCCCGCATCGGGCGTAACGTGTCCATGGGGCAGGGCGTTTTCGTGGGCAACAAGGTCATCATCGGCGACAACTGCAAAATACAGAACAACGTCTCGGTGTACGACAACGTCCACCTGGAAGAGGGCGTGTTCTGCGGCCCCAGCATGGTGTTCACCAACGTCTACAACCCCCGCTCCCTGATCGAGCGTAAGGACGAGTACCGAGACACCCTGGTGAAACGGGGCGCCACCCTGGGCGCCAATTGCACCATCGTTTGCGGCGTGACCATCGGCGCCTACGCCTTCGTTGGCGCCGGCGCCGTGGTCAACAAGGACGTGCCCGATTACGCCCTGATCGTGGGCGTGCCCGGCAAGCAGATCGGTTGGATGAGCGAGTTCGGCGAGCAACTGGATCTGCCGCTCAGCGGCGAGGGCAGGGCGGTGTGCGAGCACACCGGCGCGGTCTACACCTTGAGCGGGCAAAGCGTGTGCAAGAGCGAGGCCGCCTGAATGCAGTTTATTGATCTCGCCGCCCAGCAGGCCCGTATCAAAGGCGCCATCGACGCGAACATTCAGCGCGTCCTGGCCCATGGTCAGTACATCAAGGGCCCGGAAGTCAGCGAGCTGGAGGAGAAGCTGGCGGCCTTCACCGGCGCCAAGCACTGCATCGGCGTGGCCAACGGTACGGACGCCCTGCAGATCGCCTTGATGGCGGCGGGTGTGGGCCCCGGGGACGAAGTGATTACCCCCGGCTTCACCTTTATCGCCACCGCCGAGGCGGTCGCCGTGGTCGGCGCCAGGCCGGTCTATATTGACATCGACGAGAAGACCTACAACCTGGACCCCGGCCAGCTCGAGAGCCTGATCACGCCCAACACAAGGGCTATCATCCCGGTGTCGCTGTACGGCCAGTGCGCGGACTTCGATACCATCAATGCCATCGCCGGGCGGCACGGGCTAACCGTCATTGAAGACGCCGCCCAGAGCCTGGGGGCCAGCTACAAGGGGCGGCGCTCCGGGAATCTGAGCCGGATCGCCACCACCTCGTTTTTCCCCAGCAAGCCCCTGGGCGGTTACGGGGACGGCGGCGCCGTCTTTACCAGCGACGACGCCCTGGCCGAGCAGATTCGCCAGATCGCCAACCACGGTCAGGACCGCCGCTATCACCACGCCTGCATCGGCCTCAACAGCCGCCTGGACACGCTACAAGCGGCTATCCTGCTGGCCAAGCTGGAGATCTTCGAAGACGAACTCGACAAGCGTAACCGGGCCGCTGCCCGTTACACCGAGCTGCTCGAAGAAAGCGGCTTTTGTGCGACCGGGTCTTGTGGGTGCGGGCCCTGCCCGCGAATAGTGACTCCGTACATTGAACCTCACAACACCAGCGCCTGGGCCCAATACACCGTCCGCGTACCCAACCGTGAACAGGCCCAGGAAACGCTCAAGGCGGCCGGCATTCCCACCGCCGTGCATTACCCCATCCCCCTCAACCGCCAGCCGGCGGTGGAGGATCTGAACGCCGACCTGCCGGTGGGGGACAAGCTCTCTCAGGAAGTCATGAGCGTGCCCATGCACCCCTACCTCACCGAAGAGCAGATCGGCCGGGTGGTCAGCGCGCTGGTGGACAGCCAGGCATGAAAGTCGCCCACGTCTGCCTGTCCAACTACTACATGGACGACCGTGCCTACCAGGAAAACGAACTGGTGGAAGAGCACGTCCGGCAGGGGCATGAGGTGCTGGTGATCGCCTCGACGCAGATATTCACCACGGATCGGCGTCGTGAGTTCGTCGAGCCGGGCCATTACCGCTGTAAACAGGGCATCGAAGTGATCCGTTTGCCTTACCACCCATGGGTGCCCCATACCGTGGCGAAAAGCCTGAGGCCGCACAAAGGCGTCTATCAGCTGCTGGAGGAATTCGCGCCGGACTCGATTCTGTTCCACGGCATGTGCGGCTGGGAGCTGGTGACCGTAAGCCGCTACAAGAAGGCCCACCCGGAAGTGAAGTTCTACGTGGATACTCACACGGACTTTATCAACAGCGCCCGGGGGCCGGTCTCCAAGTGGGGCCTGCACTACCTGTATTACCGGCCGATTGTGCACTGGTGCCTGCCCTGGATCGACAAGATTCTTTATATCTCAGCACTGACCGGGAAGTTCGCCCGGGAGTTCTACGGTGTCCCGGACGAGAAGCTGGAGTTTTACCCACTGGGCGGGCACCCGGTCGAGGACGACGAATACCGCGCCCTTAGAGAGAACACCCGCCAGGACCTGGGCCTGTCCGACGACCAGGTGTTGTTCGTCCAATCGGGCAAACAGTCTGCGTCCAAGAAGCTTCTGGACACCCTGGACGCGTTTATCGGCAATCCGGACCCGCGTTTCCGGCTGGTGCTGGTCGGCTCCCTGTTGGACGACATCCGTGACCGGACCCAGGCGCTGATCGACGCCGACGACCGGATTGAGTTCTGGGGCTGGCGCAGCCCCGCCGAGTTGCGGGCCTTGCTCTGTGGCGCGGACGTCTACCTTCAGCCGGGCAGCCAGTCCGCCACCATGCAGACCAGCCTGTGCTGCCGCTGCGTGCCCGTGCTCGAGGATATCGAGGGCCACGGCATCTACACTGAGAACAACGGCTGGCTGGTGAACAACGAGCAAGAGTTAGCTGCGGTGCTGACGGAAATCAGCGCCGACGCCGCCGACCTGCGGGCGATGGCGGCGGAATCCGAGAAGCTGGCCAGGCAAAAGCTCGACTACGCAGTGTTAGCCCGGCGCATTCTTGATTAGAGTCGACACCCAGCGACATTGAATACAACAGGGATAACAGCAAAATGACAAACTTCGCCATCATTGGTGCCGCCGGTTATATCGCGCCACGACATATGCAGGCCATCAAAGCCACTGACAGCCGGCTTGTCGCCGCGTTGGACCCCAATGATTCCGTGGGCATCATCGACAGCTACTTCCCCGACGCCGATTTCTTCACCGAGTTTGAGCGCTTCGACCGCCATATCGACAAGCTGTGCCGCTCCAATCACGAGCACAAGGTGGACTACATCTCGATCTGCTCGCCCAACTACCTGCACGACAGCCACATGCGCTTCGCGCTTCGCTCCGGGGCGGATGCTATCTGCGAAAAGCCGCTGGTGCTCAACCCCTGGAATATCGACGGGCTGATCGACATCGAGAAAGACACCGGCCACAAGGTCAACACCATTTTGCAGCTGCGGGTACACCCGTCCATCGTGGCGCTGCGTGAAAAAGTGCAAAGCGAAAACAAAGACACCAAGCACGATGTGGACCTTACCTACATCACGTCACGCGGCCACTGGTATCTGCAGTCCTGGAAAGGCGACCAGAAGAAGTCCGGTGGCATCGCCACCAACATCGGTGTGCATTTTTATGACATGCTCCACTTCATCTTCGGCGCCTTGCAGGAGAATGTGGTGCACCACAGCGACGACACCATGGCCGCCGGGTACCTGGAATACGAAAAAGCCCGTGTTCGGTGGTTTCTGTCCGTGGATTACAAATATGTACCGGAAAGCGCCAAAGCCGAAGGGCAGCGCACCTACCGTTCGATCACCGTGGACGGCGAAGAGATTGAGTTCTCCGGCGGCTTCACAGACCTTCACAATCGCAGTTATGAGGAAATTCTGGCCGGGCGCGGGTTCGGTCTGGAAGAAAACCGGGTGGCGATTGAAACCGTTTCGCTCATCCGCAATGCGACACCGGTCGGGCTCAGCGGTGAGTACCACCCGTTCCTTAAGCGGACGTCCTGACCGCGATGCATGTGCTGATCGTCCCTTCCTGGTATCCGGATAACGCGGAAGACGCCAACGGCGTGTTCTTCCGCGACCAGGCACTCGCTCTGAAAGAGGCCGGGCACCGGGTAGGGGTGATCGCGCCGCAACTCAAGTCCCTCCGGAAACTAGCGAACAAGCGCGGCCGGGCGCGTACGCCTTTCTACGAGCTGGATCACGGGGTGCCCACCTACCGAAAGACGGTGTGGGCGGTTTTGACCCGCGTCCCCTATGGCAATTACCTGCTGGTGAAGCGGGCCACACGGGTCCTGCTGGCGAATTACATCGCCGACCACGGGAAACCGGACCTGATCCACGCCCATGCGGCCATTTTCGCGGGTGCCGCCGTAGCGGAGCTGGCCGAGTCTCTGGGTATTCCCGTGGTGCATACTGAGCACAGCTCCGGCTTCGCCAAAGGGGTGTATACCGGCTGGCAGGCCAGGCTGGCCGAGAAAGCCTACCGGCAATCGCGAATCTGTATGGCGGTGAGCCCGGCGCTGGCGGAATTGGTTGAGCAACAATTGCCCGCGACCCGGGGTCGGTGGGTGTGGATGCCGAATATGGTCTCTGATCGTTTTACAGCGCCAGCTACCGCACTCCCTCGGGAACGGAGCAATACTCCGCCGATATTTCTGACCCTGGCCTTGATGAAAGAAGGTAAAGGCCACATCGACCTGCTTCGGGCCTTTCACTCGCTGCTCTCCAGCGGCTACGCGGCTGAGCTATGGCTGGCCGGAGACGGCCCTCTCAGAGCCGCCGTTGACGCGGAGGCGTACCGGTTGAATCTGGTGTCCAAGATCCGCTTTTTGGGGTTGGTTGCTCCGCCCCGGGTACCGGAATTGTTAACCCGGGTAGATGCGCTGGTGGTGCCCAGCCACAGCGAGACGTTCGGTGTGGTGGCGGCGGAGGCACTGATGACCGGGCTGCCGGTGGTCGCCACGCGATGCGGCGGGCCCGAATGCATTCTTGAAAACGGCGACGGCATCCTGTCCCCACCGGGGGAGCCGGAATCGTTGGCCGCGGCGATGCGGCAACTGAGCGAAAACCTGGCGTCCTACGACCGCCGGGCCATTGCCCGGCGTGCCAGAGAGCGGTTTGCCGGCCCCGCGATCGCGGCGCGGCTTACCGCCGCGTACCAGCGCGCCTTGTCGGATCCGCGAGCCGCCGAATAGCGTGATATTGATCACATAAACTATTTGCACTAGGATCACAAAGCTATATTCCGGGGGAATGTAAAAAATCGCAACAAAAGACAACCTGAGCACTACGGCAAGGCGGACTGCGCCCGGCTAACGTAGGCTCCGTCACGCGAACGTCACCTCCCCGCGCGAAGCTATACGAATACGGACACCCGGCCTCAAAAGGGCCGGGCACGGGCAAAGCCCCGAAAAGGATAACGGCATGAGCGATTCAGGCTGGTACGTGGTTCAGTGCCGCGCCAACCAGAACTACAGGGCCCAGGAAAACCTGGAAAATCAGGGTTTTACCTGCTTTCAGCCCCAGCTCTGCCTGGAAAAAGTACGCGCCGGCCGGCGCGTGCAGCGCCAGGAACCCCTGTTCCCCGGCTATCTCTTTATTCAACTGTCCGAGCAGGGCAGTGGCTGGCACACCATCCGCTCCACCCGGGGCGTGACCAAACTGGTGGCCTTCGGCGACCGCCCGGCGGCGGTGCCGTCCTCCGTGATCGATGCCCTCCAGCTGCAAACCCAGACCGGCGCCAATGACGACCGCCCCGCGCTGCGCCCGGGCGATCGCCTGCGCATCGAACACGGCCCCTTCGCGGACATGGAAGCGGTCTTCCACCGCTTCGACGGCCAGGAGCGCGCCATCGTGCTGCTCAGCATGCTCCACAAGCAGCACCGCCTCACCCTGGCCCTGAAAGATATAAGCACGCTGTAAACGCGGCTCTACGGAGCCCCGTGCGAGCGGGCCCAGCCCGCGAAAGGCAAGCGAAGCTTGCCGGCAGGATCCCAGAAACCTGCCAGTCAAAGACAAACCGGCACCGATCCGTCCTCAGGGAACCGACGGCAAACCCTGTGGCGGTAGCGTGCCCGCTTGACCTAGAATCGCATATTGGTATATTCATAAGTATTCAATTTGAGCAGGAGGTCAATTTATGGCCACCACCAGCATGACCTTAGGCCCCCACTGGGAACACTTCATCAAGGATGAAGTAGCCAGCGGGCGCTACGGCTCGGCGAGCGAAGTCATTCGGGACGCCCTGCGGGTACTGGAAACCCGTCAGGCCAAACTCGCGGCGCTGCGGGCCCATCTGGCTCAGGGCGAAGAACAGGCGGAGGAAGGTCAATACGTGGACAACTTCAGCATGGATGAGCTGATCAGGGAACTGGATGCCACGGAATGAACCCCGATATCGTTTAACGCCGCGCGCCAGGGACGATCTTCTTGCGATAGCCGAATATACGGAAGCACGTTTCTGTTGGCTTGCCGAGAATCCCGCGCTCGGGCGACATCGCCCGGACGTGAAAGAAGGCTATTACTGCTATCCACAAGGCCGCCACCTGATCTTCTATCTTATCAGCGACCACACGATTGACATTATCGGCGTGCCCCATCAGCAGATGGATAGCGAACAATATCCCTAACCACCTCCAAGGCCGTAATCCGGCAACCGGGCGTCGCCGATACTGTGGTCACCCGAACAGCCGGACGGCTGTGACATCCTGGTGCTGGAGAGCACCTACGGCGACCGCGAGCACGAAGACACCGGCGCCCGGCGCGACCGTTTGAAAGCGCTGATCGAGCGCGCCCTGGTGGACCGGGGCACGGTGCTGATCCCCGCGTTCAGCATCGGTCGCACCCAGGAACTGCTCTACGAGCTGGAAGACCTGATCCACGAGAACCAGGGCAAGGAGGCCGCCGACGGACTCCACTGGAACGACCTGCCGGTAATCCTGGATTCGCCGCTGGCCGGCCGCTACACCCGGGCCTACCGGGCGCTGCGTGAACACTGGGATGACGAAGCCCTGACGCGCGTACGCGAGGGCCGCGTCCCGCTGGCTTTCGAGCAACTGTTCACGGTGGACGACCATGAAACCCACCAGCGCATGGTCGCCCACCTGGCCGGCACGGGCCGCCCGGCGGTGGTGATCGCCGCCAGCGGCATGTGCGCCGGCGGGCGCATCGTCAATTACCTCAGGGCGATGCTCGGCGACCCCCGCCACAACGTGCTGTTCGTCGGCTACCAGGCCGCCGGCACGCCCGGCCGGGAGCTGCAGACGCAAGGGCAGGGCGGCCAGCTGGAACTGCACGGTGAGATTCACGAGATTAAGGCCGGTGTCGACACCATCGGCGGCTACTCCGCCCACGCCGACCGCCACGGATTGCTCCGCTTCGTCACCGGTATGGCCCAGTGGCCCGAGGAGATCCATCTGGTGCACGGCGATGACCAGGCCAAGACGGCCCTGGCCACGGAACTCGGGCGCCGCTATCAAGACAGCGCCCGAAAAGGCAGAATTCGCACATCACCTGTACCGTCCTCGGGGACCCGACGGCAATCCCCGCGACGGTAGCGTGTCTGCTCGGTCCTGTCCCGGGTTTTGCGTACCAGGGAACGGAAAGAGTTATTTCTACTCTGATGCTATGAGCGCTAGACTGCCTATGCGTATCGTCGGTCATGGAGGGAGGCGGCTATGTCGATAAATAACAATAAAGAGACCCATGCCTTGAGCCATTGGCTGGAGACTTTAAGTGATGATCCGCTTTTGGTCGAAATCCAGCAGACACCGGCCTTTAAGCGTCTTTGGGGTATTTCCTTTCTTGGCGCGATCGACTATTTGTACCCGGCGCCACGATCTCACCTGGCGGGGCGCAGCAGGGCAAGCCATTCTCGAAACGTGGCGGCCTTGGCGAATTTCGTTGCAACCCGGAGAGAATACTCCACTGATTTAAAGCGCCATATAATCACGGCTGCCTTGTTACACGATATCGGTCATGCGCCGCTGTCCCACAGCGTTGAGCCATACTTTAAGAGCGTTTTTGGCTTGGGCCATCATGAGCTTGGCGGCATGGCCTTGCAGGGGGAAACGCCTCTAGCGGAGTCGCTGGCTGCTTTATTGAAGCGCCATTACGATGTGGATTTGATCCAGTCCTATATCGACGGCAAGGCGGAGTCTGACATCGGCGGCGATCTTTTCAGTAGTCGTATTAATATCGACACCATTGATGGAATATTGAGGACCCACGCTGTGTGTGCCGGCTTCATTGAGTTGGATCCTATCAATGTGGCCCGTGGATCATTTCTCGATGACTCCGGCGAGCGCCTCCAGGTACTGGATGATTTCTGGTCTCTAAAGCACCGGGTCTATAATGATTTTATTACCAGCCGGAACGGTGTGCTGGCTGATTGGTATAGCCAGGCCTATTTCAATGAGCGACCCGGCCGGCTCAATCAGGATGACCTCTTAGAGGACGAGAGCGTTTGGAAGCAAGCTTATCCCGGGCTTTTCAAAGATCTGGAAGCCGTGGTGGCCACCCGTGGTGATACGCCGGACACCAAAGCGGAAGGCAGTATCGGCTATGTACGCCGCGATTATGTTATAGATAAGGAAGTGAACGGTCCCGACCGCTACCATGTAAGGAAAACTAAAGCGCGTATGGAGGTCGTTCACTAAAAAGCGTCACAATAGTAACAAGGAGGTGTCGGTTATGGGGGGAAGAACAACACCATCACCACGGACTTTGAGCACAAGGTGACTGAGCAGCGTAAGCCTTGGGGTTTGAGGAACATCAAGCTCCGCTTTTCACGGAAGTTGCTGTATTTCGGCGGCGTGATAGTCGCTGCCGAGCTGGCAGGGCTGAGCCATGACGAAAAATTGCACAGGGCGGCGGAGCTGTTCCACATCCCCGTGCTCGACCGCATACGAGAGGTAGGCGGTGCTGAGAGAGCAGAGAGGCTCACTTCGATCTACGAGGAATTTGTTGCATCGGTGTCGAATCCCGATATTCGCGACGCTCTGGTTGCGGTTAAGCGTGAAAACAGGCAGGACAGTGACGAATATCAGTCTCTTCGGAGTTTAAGTGAACGTTTCACGGATGAACTGGACGTCTGGCTTTCCGGTCGTTATGAGCGGGATCACCCGATCCACCAGACCCTCATTTTTTAGGGCTTTATAGCCCCGTGCGAGCGGGCCCCGCCCGCGAAAGGCAAGCAAAGCTTGCCGGCAGGAACCCAGAGACCTGCCAAAAAAGAAAAGGCACTGATCCGTCCTCAGGGAACCGACGGCAAACCCTGCGGCGGTAGCGTGCCCGGACGATACTTCACGGCCGGATGGATCAAGTGTACATTTATACCCCTAAAAGGTAGGGCAGATGTACACCAATGACTCGAAACGATCTGCAAGAGGTGCTCAGTAAATGGGACAAACAGGGCCGCTATGTGTTTTCTCATCACGAGTTGCGCCGCCTGTTTCCCGATGACTCGGCCAAGGCTTTCGAAAAAAGCCTGGCGCGAATGATCCGCCATGGCCTGCTGGAGCGTGGGTCACGAGGGGTTTATGTGAACCCCCATGCGGCCAGCTACGATGGCTACACCGTCGAACACATCGCCAAGGCGCTGCGCCCGGGCGAGTACAACTACGTCAGTTTGGAATCCGCCCTCAGTGAATACGGCGTCATCTCACAGATCCTTATCGATCGGCTCACGGTCATGAGCACCGGTCGAAAAGGCATTTATCGAACACGCTATGGCACCATCGAATTCACCCATACCAAGCGCACGCTCGAAGAGGTGCTGAAGAGCATGCGGGCAGCGCCTGGCCGGCCGCTCCGGGTGGCGACACTGGAAGCGGCACGGCGTGACCTGCGGCGCGTTGGCCGCAATCTGCACTTGATGGAAGAGGGAGACAGTGCCAGTGGCCGACACGGACTTTAATGCCCTTGTGACACGGGCCATGGCGGTCCCCGGCCGGATATTTGGGCTCTGCAATGGTTAGCGACGCTATCAAGACAGCAGCCAGGAATGCATAATTGTATATTCATAAAAGTATTCAGTTTGAGCAGGAAGCCGACCATGGCCACCACCGGCATGACCTTACGCCCCCACTGGGAGCACTGCATCGATGATTAAACGTATTTATGTCCACAATTTCCGATCATTGGTGAACTTCGAGGTCGAGCCGTCGCAATTGGCCCTCTTGATGGGGTCGAACGGCGCGGGTAAATCGAGCCTCTTGGAAGTCTTGGATAAGGTCCGAAGATTTGTGGCGGACGGTGAGCGCCTGGAGCAGGTTTTCCCTGCGATGGATTTCACTCGTGCCCAGGGAATGCAGGCTGACAACGAGATTCGGATTGAACTCGATATTGAAGGCCCGGCGCCAGAACATCTGTATCAATACAAGCTCGCCGTCCAGTACAACCTCGGTGAAGGCAAACAGCGGGTTTGGCATGAGACGTTACACTATCAGGGAAAGACGCTTTTCGAGCTGGTAAAAGGTGAGGCGCATCTCTACAGAGATGATGGCACCGCTGGCCCCGTCTTTCCCATGGACTGGACCCAATCGGGGGTCGGCTTTCTGATGTCCGGCAATGACAATAAGCGGCTTACATGGTTTAAACAGCGCATCAGTCGAATATGGGTAGTCAGAATCAATCCGTTTGCCATGAGCGCGGAAAGTCGCCGTGAAATCGACAAACCCAAGATCGATATGTCCGATTTCGCCGACTGGTACCGGCGCCTGGTGCAGATCAGTTTTGATGCCGTTCAGCAATCCACGGAACAGCTCAGGGACCGCCTGCCCGGCTTTCGTCTTTTAAGGCTAGATGCGGCGGGGGACGCTCGTGTGCTAAGAGCGGAATTCTGCGATAAAGAACTCTACCATTTTTCGTCGTTATCAGAAGGTCAAAGGGCGCTGATCGCCCTGTATTCCATAGTAAACGGCCTGGCGGATCCGCAAGGCGCTACTTTATGCATCGACGAACCGGAAAACTTCCTGGCGCTTCCGGAGATTCAGCCGTGGCTGGATCACTTGCAAGATTTCGTCGAAGAGCGGCAGCTGCAAGCGTTCTTAATCTCCCATCATCCCAGGCTGGTTAACTTCCTGGCGTCGGGATACGGCTACTGGCTTGAGCGCGATAATGGGGTCGGGCCAACCCGCTGCAAGAGGATTGGGCCGTCGGAAACGGACGCACCTATAAAGATGGACGATCTGCTAGAGCGTGGCTGGATAAATAATAGCTAGAAACAAGGACGAAGGTAGAGAGAAGGGATGGCTCAGAAAAAGCGCTTTGTCGTGCTCTGCGAGGACGAAAAAAGCTACCAGTTCGTGCGGGGTTATCTTCAGCGCCGGTTCGGAAAGAACACGGTTCAGACATCTCGTGTGGACGTGCCCTATGGTTTAGGGTCCGGTGAGCAGTCTGTTCGCGAGCAGTTTGCCAACGAGTTGTGTGCTCGAAGAACAAAACCGAAAGACGAGAACCTCTGGTTGGTGGTCATGACAGACGCCGATCAATTGACGCATGAGCAACGCTGGTCGCAGTTGCGGACGGCCCTTGTAAAACGCAGTGTTTCTCCCATCGGTTCAGATGAGAAGGTTCTCATATTTATTCCGAAAATGAATATAGAGTCCTGGGCCCGCTGGGGTGAAACAGGGCAAGTTGACGAGACCCAAGATTACAAAAACCAGTACCGGGACGGTGGGAAAAAATATGGCGCACAGGTCGCGCAGCGGTGCTTGGACCAATCGAATGATCCTGGTTCCCGGTCCATCCAGAAAGCCTGCGAAGAGATCCAGCGGGTTGTATAAGCATCACTCGACACTCCTGACAAACCACAAGGTACCGAAAGAATGACCCACCCCACCCAGAAAGACATCAAACTCGCCGTAATCGGCCTCGGCTATGTAGGCCTGCCCCTGGCCGCGGAGTTCGGCAAGCATCGCCCGGTGGTGGGCTTCGACGTGAACCGAGACCGCATCCGCGACCTGCGCGAAGGGCACGACTTTACCCGGGAGCTCAGCGACGCGGAGCTGGCCGCCTCGGAGGGCCTGGCGTTCAGCGACGATCCGGCGGCCCTGGACGGCTGCAACGTCTACATCGTCACCGTGCCCACCCCCATCGACGAGCATCGCCAGCCGGACCTGACGCCGCTGATCAAGGCGTCCGAGACCATCGGCAAGACCCTCAAGCCCGGCAATATCGTGATTTACGAGTCCACGGTGTTCCCCGGCGCCACCGAGGAGCACTGCGTGCCGGTGCTGGAGCGGGTCTCCGGCCTCACCTTCAACCAGGATTTCTACGCCGGCTACAGCCCGGAGCGCATCAACCCGGGCGATAAGCTCCACCGCGTCACCGACATCATGAAGGTCACCGCCGGCTCCACCCCGGAAGTGGCGGACACCGTGGACCACCTCTATGCCTCCGTGATCACCGCCGGCACCCACCGGGCTTCCAGCATCAAGGTGGCGGAAGCCGCCAAGGTGATCGAGAACACTCAGCGGGATCTGAACATCGCCCTGGTCAACGAACTGGCGATGATCTTCAAGCGCATGAACATCGACACCCAGGAAGTGCTGGAAGCCGCCGGCACCAAGTGGAACTTCCTGCCGTTCCGCCCCGGCCTGGTGGGTGGCCACTGCATTGGCGTGGACCCTTACTACCTTACCCACAAAGCCCAGGCGGTGGGTTACCACCCGGAAGTGATCCTCTCCGGGCGGCGCATCAACGACGGCATGGGCCGCTTCGTGGCCAGCGAGATGGTGAAAGCCATGCTGGACCGCTGCATCCAGGTCAACGGCGCCCGGGTACTGGTAATGGGCCTGACCTTTAAGGAAAACTGCCCGGACCTGCGCAACACCCGGGTGATCGATGTGATCCGCGAGCTCCAGGACTACAACGTCACCGTCGACGTCTACGACCCCTGGATCAACCCGGACGAAGCCTACCGGGAATACGGCATCCAGCCCATCGAGAAGCCCCAGACAGCCAGCTACGATGGCATTGTCCTGGCCGTGGCCCACAATGAGTTCAAAGCCATGCCCGCCAGCGAATTCCGCCAACTCGGCCGCGACCCGCACGTCCTCTACGACCTGAAGTACGTACTGCCCAAAGAAGCCGTCGACCTCCGCCTCTAGAAGGCCCTTGTGGGAGCGGGCCATGCCCGCGAATGCTAGCAGCTACTGACAAACTGGATATACATGACCCGCTACGAAGAAGTAAAAGCCGACCTAAAAACCAACCCCAAAACCTGGCTAATCACCGGCGTAGCCGGCTTCATAGGCTCCAACCTGCTGGAAACCCTGCTAAAACTGGACCAGACAGTAGTAGGCCTGGACAACTTCGCCACCGGCCACCAACACAATCTGGACGAAGTCCAAACCCTTGTCACTGAAGAGCAATGGGCCCGTTTCCGTTTCATCGAAGGCGATATCCGCAACCTGGAAGACTGCCGTGAAGCCCTAAAGGGGACAGATTATGTCCTCCATCAGGCCGCCCTGGGCTCCGTACCGCGCTCCATCGAAGATCCGATAGCCACTAACCAGGCCAATATCGACGGTTTCTTGAACATGCTGGTGGCCGCCAAGGACGAACAGGTAAGCAGCTTCACCTACGCCGCCTCCAGCTCCACCTATGGCGACCACCCGGATCTGCCCAAAGTGGAAGACAAGATCGGTAGTCCGCTGTCACCCTATGCGGTCACCAAGTACGTGAATGAACTGTATGCTAGCGTCTTTGCCCGCACCTACGGCTTCAAGGCCATCGGTCTTCGCTATTTCAACGTATTCGGGCCACGCCAGGACCCCAACGGCGCCTATGCTGCGGTCATACCAAAGTGGACCGCTTCAATGATGAAAGGGGAGCCGGTCTATATAAATGGTGACGGCGAAACGAGCCGGGACTTCTGTTTTATCGACAATGCGGTGCAGGCTAACCTGCTGGCTGCTGCAGCGGCGGACGATGCCAAGGATCAGGTCTACAATGTAGCAATGAACGAGCGAACCAGCCTGAACCAACTCTTCACCGCCATTCGCAGGCAGTTGGACGAGCTGAATATACACGGAACCCTTGAACCTCAGTACCGGGAGTTCCGGCCTGGAGATGTGCGGCACTCTCAGGCTGACATTAATAAAGCGACCAACAAGCTTGGCTATACGCCGACACACACTGTTCTCGAAGGGTTAACCATTGCGATGCCTTGGTATTCCGGCTAGTAGCACGCAAGGTAGACCTGAAAACGGAAAGCATTAAATGAAGATACTTGTGACAGGCGGTGCTGGTTTTATAGGGTCAGCGGTGATCCGCCACATTATTAAACACACCCGTGATAGCGTTGTTAACGTCGACAAACTGACCTACGCAGGCAATTTGGAGTCGCTAGTCTCGGTGGCTGACAGTAATCGCTACTGTTTCGAAAAAGCCGACATCTGCAACCGTGAAGTTCTGGAAAGTATCTTCACTGAGCATCGGCCAGATGCTGTCATGCATCTGGCGGCGGAAAGCCATGTAGACCGCTCCATCGATGGCCCTGCCGCATTCGTCGAGACTAATATAGTTGGCACCTACACCCTTCTTGAGGTTTGTCGCCACTACTGGAAGGGGCTGGACACAGAGCGCCACAAGTCTTTCCGTTTGCACCATGTCTCCACGGACGAAGTGTACGGTGATTTGGAAGGGCCCGACGGCTTGTTTACTGAAGAAACACCTTACGCGCCTAGCTCTCCCTATTCAGCCAGCAAAGCCAGCGCCGATCATTTGGTACGAGCCTGGTACCGAACCTATGGTCTTCCTGTCGTGCTGACAAATTGCTCTAATAACTACGGGCCTTACCACTTCCCCGAAAAGCTCGTCCCGTTGATGATCCTGAACGCGCTGGAGGGGAAGCCGCTTCCGGTTTACGGCCAGGGCACACAGATTAGAGACTGGCTCTACGTGGAAGACCACGCTCGTGCACTCCACAAAGTGGTAACCGAAGGTAAGGTAGGAGAGACCTACAATATTGGGGGCCATAACGAGAAGCCAAACATTGAGGTGGTCCATATGCTGTGCGATCTGCTTGATGAAATGGTGCCTACCAAGACCCACTATCGTGAACTGGTCACTTTTGTCGAGGACCGGCCAGGGCATGACCTGCGCTACGCCATCGATGCGGGCAAGATTCAACGGGACCTGGGCTGGGTGCCACGGGAAACCTTCGAAACAGGGATGAGGAAGACGGTTGAGTGGTACCTGACCAATCACGACTGGTGCGCCCGGGTACAAGATGGAAGCTATCAACGTGAACGACTGGGTATTGATCAGAGGGGAAACGCATGAAAGGCATCATTCTCGCGGGTGGAAGCGGCACGCGTCTTTATCCGGTTACCATGGGCGTATCCAAGCAGCTTCTGCCGATCTATGATAAACCGATGATTTATTATCCGCTATCGGTGCTTATGTTAGCCGGCATCCGGGATATTTTGATCATTACCACACCCGAAGACATGGCCGGCTTCCAGCGCATGTTGGGCGACGGCAGCCGCTTCGGCGTCAACCTCAGCTATAAGGAGCAACCCAGCCCGGATGGCCTAGCCCAGGCGTTCATATTGGGTGAGTCCTTTATCGGTGAGGACAGAGTTTGCTTGGTATTGGGAGACAATATCTTCTACGGGCAAGGTTTTTCGCCCAAGTTGAAAGAGGCGGTGGCGAGAGAGTCTGGAGCCACGGTGTTTGGTTACCAAGTCAAAGATCCGGAACGCTTCGGCGTAGTCGAGTTTGATGACAACAAGAAGGCGGTCTCCATCGAAGAAAAGCCCAGTAAACCGAAATCCCACTTTGCGGTAACCGGTCTTTATTTCTACGACAATGATGTGATTGATATTGCCAAGAAAGTGAAGCCTTCCCACCGCGGTGAGTTGGAAATCACGAGTATCAACCAAGCCTATCTCGAAAGAGGTGACCTGAGCGTGGAAGTGCTGGGTCGTGGCTTTGCCTGGCTCGATACCGGTACCCACGAAAGTCTTCTTGAGGCCGCCCAGTTTGTGGAGACCGTGGAGAAGCGTCAGGGCTACAAGATCGCCTGTCTGGAAGAGATTGCCCTTTATAACGGTTGGCTCAGCGCCAAACAAGTGGCGGAGATCGGCGACAGCCTGGCCAAGAATGGCTATGGAAAATATCTTCTCGATCTGATGGAAGAGTATGATCCCAGTCACTAAACCCTATCTTCCCAGCCGCGAAAAGCTTGATAGCTATATTGATGGGATCTATGAGCGGAACTGGCTCACCAATAATGGCCCACTGGTTCAGGAGCTGACCCGGCGGCTTGAAGAATACCTGGGTATCGAGAACTTGCTGCTGGTTGCCAATGGCACCTTGGCGCTGCAGGTGGCCTACCGGGCATTGGATGTCTCCGGGCAGCGTCCGGAACCCCCCTCTGAAGTTATCACCACACCGTTTTCCTTTGTCGCCACGGCGAGCTCACTGAAATGGGAAGGTGTGGAACCGGTCTTCGCTGACATTGACTCCCAGACCTGGTGTCTGGACCCGGTGAATATCGAGCCCGCGATCACCTCACGCACTCGCGCCATCGTGCCCGTGCATGTATTCGGCAACGCCTGCGAAGTGGAAGCCATCGATGCGATTGCCCGCAAACACAATCTTAAGGTGATCTACGATGGTGCCCATGCTTTCGGGGTCACCTATAAAGGCCACAGCGTTCTGAAACACGGTGATGCCGCCACGCTAAGCTTTCATGCTACGAAGCTTTTTCACACCTTGGAAGGAGGTGCCATTGTCTTCAAGCGCAAAGAAGATCTGGAGAAAGCGAAGCGGATGATCAACTTCGGGCTTTCCGGTTCTGAGCAGATTGATGAGATTGGCATCAACGCGAAAATGAACGAGATTCAGGCAGCTATGGGATTATGTGTGTTGGACGACATGCCATTGATCGCTCGGGCGAGACGGCAAGTGCACGAACACTATAGAGAGAGCTTGGCCGGTCATATGGTTCTGCAAAGATGGGCCAGCGGCTGCCAAAGTAACCATGCTTATTTTCCGGTAGTCTTTAAGGATCAGAACACGCTTGTGACAACCTTGAAGGCGTTAAAAGATGAAGGTATACAGGCGCGTAGGTACTTCTATCCATCTTTAAACAGTCTGCCATTTAGTACTGGTTCCTCGCCGATGCTGTGTTCGGAGGATCTGGCGAGCCGTGTTCTTTGTCTGCCCATGTTCGTTGGTCTGGATAAAGAGAGGCAAGTCCGTATTGAGGAAATTGTATTGAACGCTGGGGAGCACGGATGAACGCGGGGTTTCTAGCTCGAGATGTGGCGATAAGCGAAGTAAGTGGCTGGCTCACTACAGCGGGCGTTACGCATACGTTTTCACAAGCTTCCCCGGAACGATACGTTCGTGCTGTATGCGACTCCAGGCTGCCTGGAAAGGAGTGCATCGCGTTCGCCAAGCGTGAGGGGATCGAGGCAGGAACTCGATTGTCAAACAGCTTCGTGCTCGTTGATGATTGGCCGCAAACTGAAAAAGACACTAACCTCTATTGTAAGGTCGATGATCCGCGTGCGGTATTTATTGATTTGCTGGCTTTCCTTATGGCGCAAGTGGGGGTATGGCCCCATTCGTCTGAGTATGGGAGCCTCGCCACAGTTGACGCCACGGCTGTAATAGCGCCGACGGCGGTTATAGAAGAAGGTGTCAGAGTCGGCAAGAGGGCGCGAATAGGGGCAGGCGCAGTGTTAAAATGCGGCACCTGGATTGATGATGGCGCGGTTATCGGTCCGAACGTCTGTATCGGTGATGAGGGTATAGCCCTATATAAAGCTGCTGATGGGCGCGTATTAAAGTTCCCCCATGTTGGCGGCGTCTATATTGGTAAAAGAACGAATGTGGGCGCGAGTAGTGTAATTCCGCAAGGCATCCTGTCAGTCACGAAGATTGCTGATGATGTTGTTATCGGCAACCTTTGTAATATAGGTCACAGCGCTAGGATAGGGCGTCGTGTCTGGATGTCGGTGGGTAGCCTAGTCGGCGGGCATACTGTTGTCGAAAATGGTGTAACCATTGGAATGGGGGCAACCATACGAGACAACCTGACGATAGGTGAAGGTGCCTCCGTTGGTATGGGCAGCGTGGTCGTCAAAAATATCCAAGATCGAACATCAGTATTTGGTAATCCAGCAAAACGGGTGCCGGGTTTAGTTACCGGTCCGGATCGGTAGAGAGATGTTATGTCAGAGGCAGTCAAATTCGTATTAAAAGGCGAAAGAGATTATGTGCAGGGCACTAGCGTGTTCAACGCTCTGGTCGACGTTGCTTCAAAGAACGGTTTCCGATCAGGCACCCTAAGTATGTCCCTAAAAAGAATGTTGGTAGGGACCTGCTGTTTTGTAGAACACCGAGTCGGTGAGGCCGATGATGCAGTGATTGCTAAATTTACCGATGACGGCGGAACAGTGCTGTCCTTGGTTATTTCCGATAGTCGTCCTGAAGAAGCCCCTGCGCGAGAGCCATTTGATGAAGAGTTGGCATGCAAGGGCAGCAGGGTGCGCGGCGAGTCGATTGTTCTCGAGCACCCGAAGCACGACGATTTAATAGAACTTGCCGTCTCTTTATGTAAAAAACTGCATATGGAGACTGTCAGTTCTACGAAAAAATGGATTTTTTCCCGATACGACGGAAAGGCCCCGCTGGCACGCCCGGAAAGTATAGAAATTCAGATAAGGAAAAAAGTGGGAACGAAATTGACATGCAGTGATGTGATTTTTGATGGGGTTAAAGTTGCAGATTTATTTTTTTCCTGAATAAAAGGAGTCCTTATGCTGGGTATAGAGGCAGTGGCGTCATTTGTTCCCGAAAATATGATTGACAACTTGGAGCAGGCGGACAGATTCGGCGCTGAAAGAGAGTTTGTCGAGAAGAAAATTGGCGTGTCCAGGTTGCCCCGGCTTCGTGAAGACGAGTCAGTAGCTTATGGTTGCGTTGAGGCGTTCAAAACATTGGCAAAAACAAACGCGGTCGATATCGACAAGATAGATTGTCTGGTTGTCTGCACGCAGAATCCCGACAGTGGGGGGTTACCGCACAATTCAGCTATCCTGCATGCGGAACTGGGTTTGAAAGAAGAGTGTGCATGCTTTGATATTGGTCTTGGGTGCTCAGGGTATGTATACGGATTGAGTATTATCGAATCTTTTATGCAGGCAAATGGTCTTAAAAACGGTCTATTCTTCACCTGTGACCCCTATTCGAAAATACTGAACCCAGAGGATAAGAACACCTGCTTACTGTTTGGCGACGCTGCAACAGTGACGCTTATTAGCGATAGACCAAAATATGTACGCGCGGCCGCTAAGTTTTCAACCCGAGGTGCCGGGCGCGAAGCACTTGAGAAAGTCGATGGCCATCTGACGATGAATGGCCGTGCGGTTTTCAATTTCGCTTTAATGGATGTCCCCAAACAGATAAAATCATTGCTGGAATTGGAGGCACTGAGCGTGACGGATATTGATCTGTTTCTGCTTCATCAAGGTAGTCGCTTCATGTTGGAAAATACCATAAAGAGAGCAGGTATTCCGGCTGACAGGGCACCGATTGAACTGTCGCAGACAGGAAATACAGTTTCCTCGTCTATCCCTATCCTTCTCGAAAAGCGGCTTGATGATATGCCTGGCGTCATTCTTATGTCTGGCTTCGGGGTTGGACTGTCCTGGGCATCGGCCATCTACACACAAAACTTTTAGGAGACAGAAATGCACAGAGAGGAAGCGGCTAAGATCGTTATCGAAGTTCTAGAAGATAACGTTCTCGATCTAGAAATAACAGAAGATATGATGGATCAAACTCTAGTAGATATCGGCGTTGATTCGCTTGATGTCATGCTAGTTATGATGGATATCCAGGAGAAATCCGGGGTGCCTATTTCGGACGATAAGGCTGATGAGTTAAACACTCCTAGAAAAATCGTTGATTTTATATTAGATAGTTAATGTTCTGATTTGTTGCTGGTTTAATTTGCGTTATTTTTAAATGGCCAAAAAAGGCGCCATATTTAAATTTAAGCCCTGAGGTATATTACGTATAGAAAGTATTATTATTATAAATAAATGTCGTTGGCGGGGTGGTTGTGTCGCCAAACTATTTTAGTCGACGTAAGCGTGTATAACCTTTGAGCTCTATAATGCCCCTCTGGTTGTAGAGTTTTTCTGGAGCGCGCTTGCTTCGGACTACGCTCCTCTAAGATTACCGGTTGTGTGCGTCATCCTTATATTTTTTAAAGTTTCCGTTGGCTTAAGGTGGAAGTATCGCTGTTGGTTAAGCTAAGAGTAGCGCTGCTGGCGTCCGAGAGTGATGTTACCTTTCGATAGTCGATTGCGGAGTTGTTTGCGTCCGTCGGTCTTCCTTGGAGCATAAGCTGAATCCTGATCAATGTATATTACTGCCCTCTCGTTAGATCGTGCAGCTGCTGTCGGACGAACTTTTACTTGGCGGCTGACGTACATTTCTACAAAGAGGAGGTAGTAAAGCGGTGCCGTTTAAGTACTCGCTCGGTCTTCATGCTCACAGTACATCAAGCATAAATCTATCGAGTAATTGGAGCGGCGATGTCGGTTTGGACTGGTCTACGGCTGGCTAAGATTATACGGACGCGTGCAAGTCCGCCGCAGAGACTCGGACTGGGTCGGTTGAGCAAGATCAGGGTACCCCGTAGCCCGTAATGCATTAAAGCGTGCGCGTGGCTTGTAATTTGAAAAGCTTTCTTTTTGAATCCGATATGTATTTGAGTTTATAAAAGTCTCTTCTTAAACGAAATATGTGTTAAATATTTTGGTGAAAAGCTATGACGATGTCGCGTAGATGAAAGGATCGGTATCTTTAAAAAAAAATGTAGCCTTTAATTACTTTGGCCAGCTCTATGCTACTTTTATCGGTATTATTATCCTACCAATGTATTTAAAGTACGTCGGGCCGGAGGCTTACGGCCTTATTGGTTTTTATACGTTGGTGCAGTCCTGGATGCGACTTATGGATCTAGGAATGACACCGACTCTTAGTAGAGAAATTGCCCGGCTCAAAAACGACCCATATCAGCACTGGAGATTGTTAACTGTAGTAAACACGCTGGAATCAGTTTTCCTATCGATCGCTTTTCTTCTAGGTTCCCTTATTTTTATGTCAAGAGGGTGGATTGCTAATGAATGGCTTCATTTTCAATCCCTTTCTCTAGAGACTGTTTCATCTGCGGTGGGGGTTATAGCTGTTACGGTCTCTCTTCGGTGGCTCTCATCATTAAGCCGTAGTGGTGTGAATGCATATGAGAAGCAAGTCTGGACGAGCGTGTGTGATATTATTGTAAATACTCTTCGCTTCCCGGGTTCGCTAATTCTGATTATCTGCACCAGCGGAAATGTACTTTTGTATTTCTATTTTCAACTAGGTGTTGTTGTTTTTGAAGTTCTAATTCTTAGAGTTAAACTAAGAAGTCTTCTGCCTCATGTGCGTGATAAAGTAAAAAGGTTTTCGATCGCAGAACTAAAGAGAGTTCTTCCATTTGCGGTAGGCGTCGGCTATACAGGTGCCGTGTGGGTGTTGCTGACACAATTAGATAAACTTCTGTTGTCTAATATAATGCCGTTGTCAGAGTATGGCTATTTCACTTTGGTAGTGACGATGGTTTCGGGCCTTTCTTTATTGTCCGGCCCTATCAGCAAGGCGATTCTTCCTAGGATGACGTCGCTTCTTGCAGTAGGTGATGAAGAAGAAATGATTAAAATATATAGAACCTCCACTAGATTTGTTGCTGCCGTGATAATTCCTATTACCTTGCTCATGGCGACTTTTCCGGAAATGATAATATATTCTTGGACTGGCGACGTGAAGGCGGCATTGTGGGCCGCTGATATTCTTCCTATTTTTGCAATAGGAAGTGGTTTTTTGGCGCTGATTTCTTTTCAATATTATCTTCAATATGCGCATGGCGTGTTAAAATATCATGTTTTCTATAATACATTAAACATTCTGATTGCTGTCCCAGCAATTTTTTATACGGCGTATAATTACGGTGTAATTGGTGTGGCCTGGTTGTGGTTGGCTCTTCGGCTGGCTTCGTTTTTTTTGTGGGTACCCTACGTGCACCATAAGCTGGTTCCGCATCTTCATATGCGTTGGTTAGTGAATGATATATTGCCTGCTTTTCTTGTTGCTGCGTTAGTAATTTTGGCAGCAAAGGCGGTTGGGTTTCTTCACCCTGACAGCCGCATTCTACAAATTACGTTCCTGGGAGGGCTGGCTTCGTTTAGTATTGGTCTGTCGCTTGCCATTTCTATGCAGGGTCAAACAAAAAAAATCCTATCTCCCTGATTGTTTTCTTAAGGCGATCTCGGCGGACTCTTTTGATTAAAAAACTTTATATAGAGTTAGTCTATGTTACTAATTTCCGAGGAAGTTAATAAACCCTACGTTAGCATCGTATGCATTACTTATAACCATGAGCGGTATATTAAAGACGCTCTAGATGGTTTTTTGGCACAGCAAACAGAGTTCTGTTATGAAATAATTGTGCATGACGATGCTTCTACTGACGCGACCGTTGAAATTTTAAAGCGCTATAAGAAAGAAAACCCACAGGTTGTTCGGTTGGTGCTGCAGCAAGAAAATCAATATTCAAAAGGGAAGCGTATCTTTATCAACGCAGCGAGGTACGCGAAAGGAGAGTACGTTTTTTTCTGTGAAGGGGATGACTATTGGGTCGATAAAAAGAAATTGCAAGCTCAAGTAGAAGCCATGCAGAGAAACAAGGAAGTTAACATTTCGTTCCATCCTGCGCAGTTGGTTGATTTAAAGGGGGGGGGGAATAAAGAGTTTTGCGTTCGCTCTGATCGAGATGCCATTATACCAGCGGAGACTATAGTTCAGTGTGGTGGCCCTTTTATGCCTACGGCGTCGATGTGTTTTCGGCGGTCCTTTTTTGACGATATTTACTCCCGGGATGAAGTTTTCTTTCAGCGTCGGATGACAGCATTTTTTTTCCAAGTATTTGCATCGGACCCTAACGGCGCGCTTTATCTTAATAAGATAATGTCAGTCTATCGATCGAAATCCGTTGGATCATGGTCAGAAAAAATTCAAGAAAGCCCTTCTCATTTTTTGGCATGGGTTACTTCTTATGTCGAATCGGTGAAGGAGGCTGATGATTTATTGGGACAAAAATACCATACTATATTTCTTGGGCTTATACAGAGGAAATGGATTTCACTATTCAATAACCGGGCTTTACCAATAGAGGTTCGTAAAATATGGTATACGAAAGTCAGAAATAGTCTTGGCTGCAGAGCGAAAATACTATGGTTTCTGGTGTTCCGTAACCCCACTATCCACGCGGTTGCACTTTTTATCAGAGATAACCTTAGAAGGCGGGCATCATGATTGTTTTATCTGGATACTATGGTTTCTCTAATTTTGGAGATGACCTCTTTCCAATAGCTTGCAAGAAGGTTTTAGTGTTTAGGACGCAAAAAATTCGCTTCCTCTCTCCGCTCCAAGATGACCTAGATGGCTTATGTATGTTGCCCAAGTACGTGCAACCTTTTTATAAACATAGAATCTGGGGCAGAGCTCTCAGATCTTTAGCTATGGTGCGGGTTGTTGTGCAGGCTAGCCTACTAGTTCTCGCCGGCGGGTCTACCTTGAGTTCTAACACTTCCCGCTATATGAGGCGCCTGGAGTTTTTTCTCTCAAGTTTCGGTTTTTTTCGAATTGCAGCTATTGGGGTTTCGGTGGGGCCATTTTTTTCTGAAAAAGATAGAGTTTTTTACCGTAAATACATAGAAAGATTGCAATTTTTGGTAGTTAGAGATGATGCTTCGGTACACGAGGTAGAAGAATTAGGTCTAATTGGTAAGGCAGCCCGGGCAGCAGATTTGGTCGGCGTATTAAGGACAGATATTCTCGCTACTCCTGCTGTTAAAAAGAGCCGAGTTAGGAAAAGGATAGGTGTATCAATATGCAGATATGAAGAACTCCAAGACCCTGCATCAAACGTTGATTCTGGCAGGTTTCGTTCGCTTTTAGAGTCCTTGACTGAGATGCACGAAAATTACGACTGCGATTTTTGTATCTTGTCGCTTAATGCGGATGACGTTATCGGAGATAATCAGATTTCAAGAAATTTTGCTTCGCAGCTTTCTTCTTATGGCCTTGACGCTTTTTCTGTTGATTATAAATCCCCCTGGGAGTCGATTTCGCTGATAAAAAGCTTTGATGCCTTCGTGTCTTTTAGGCTGCACGGGGCTATTGTTGCTTACTTGGCGGAGATTCCCTTTGTATTGGTTGAGTACCATAAAAAATGCGGTGACTTTTTAACCACAATTGGATATTGTTCATCTTGTAGAATTAAGGATTCTCAGGATTCCAGCGAGTACTCGAAGTCCATCACAGGCCTTTTAGATAACATCGCCACACGGATCTCGTTGCCGCCAGCTGAATATGAACACATAGCAAATTTTAATTTTGACCCTTTTGACTTCGCGCGTTGAAACTGATCAGAGCTATTATGAGAATTTCCGTAGTGATTCCGCTTTATAATAAATCATCGTCGATAACGCGCTGCATCTTGTCGGTGATTAACCAGCTGGAAGATGGCGATGAGATTATTGTTGTTGATGACGGCTCTACGGATGAGTCTTTTCAGAAGGCCCGTAGTGTTTTGATGAGCTACTCCTCTCATCGATATCAGCTAATAACACAAGCGAATTCTGGTGTTTCAGCGGCGAGGAATTTAGGTATATCAGTTGCGAAATCGGAGTACATCTGCCTCTTAGACGCGGATGATCAATGGCGCCCAGCCTTTCTGACGAAAATGAAAGATCTGGTGTCTTCTTTTCCAGAAGCCGATTTGTACTGTCTGGGACACGAGGTTGTCAAAGGTGAAGGTCCTCCTGTTAAACCTAAACATGGCTGTCCAGACGGCTTTAAGGGATATGTTAATGATTTTTTTCGGGCGTCTGCTAAAGGTAGTGTAGCTAACAGTTCTAAGGTAAGTATCAGGAAGACCGCATTGGAGAAGGTTGGGGGCTTCCCTGTTGGTGTTGTTGCCGGTGAGGATCTTTATGTTTGGATTAGGTTGGCATTGAACGGTTTAGTTGCTTGTGATCCGTCTACAGCGGTTGTGACATATTTAGAATATGATCGCTCGCGTTCGTCTAGGATAGATGTTGTGCCTTACCCATTAGTTTTTTTTGGTGCCGTGGGAAACAAGCGATTGTTAACGCGATCTCTTAGAAATTATTTGTTTATGATTGCCTCCAAGCATATCGTTTATTCAATCTCCCAAAAGGCATACCGCAGCGCATTTTCACGATGGGCCGCTTATTTTAAAGTGTCTCCTGGGTTTTCATTAATGTTATTACTTCTATTTTTGTTGCCTCCAGGCATATACGCGGGTATTAGATAAAATACACGTTGAAATATCGTGCGGTTTTTACTCAACCATTTTTTGGTGGTTTGTCACCGCTGTTCAGTATGATGATTTAGTCCGTCGAGGCGTAAAATGGTTTTTTTTAACGATGCCTGGGATGTCATAAGCTCTCTTTCAGTTTTTCTGTTCGGGCTCATTTTCTTTATTTCTATTCGTAGACAGTTTTCTTCTCGGTTGTCTAGGGTGGCATTTCTATATTTGTGGCATTCTTTTTTTTGCATTGTTTATATGCTTTACGTTATTAATAATGGCGGCGACGCGCTGATGTACTATAATAGCGGAGTCGATCAGGGTTTTGCTTTTTCACTTGGCACTGACGCCGTCCGTTATATTGTCTTTTTGTTAACCCAGCTTTTCGGCCTCTCTTTTTTGGGCTGCTCTTTATTCTTTCACCTTATTGGATTTGTCGGTTTGCTAGCGTTTGATGCAGCCTTAAGAGAGGTCACTTGGTATAAATCGAGATACATTCGCCTCTCGGCTACTTTGATCGTTTTTCTTCCGTCGGTTAGTTTTTGGTCTGTCGGGTTAGGGAAGGACCCATTCTCTTTTCTTGCAACAGGACTTGCCCTGTGGGCTGCCTTGGATACCCGGCGGCGCTGGCGCCTGTTTGTCGTCTCTCTTTTAGCTATGCTTCTTGTCCGTCCACATATGGCGGGTATGCTTGGCCTCGGCTTAGCAGGGTCCTATATCCTTCAGCGCGGTGTGCCGTTTGTACAGCGCATCCTGCTTGGAACTGCTGCCTTAGCGGCTTCAGCGGTGTTGGTTCCTTTAGGGCTAAATTATGCTGGACTTGGCGATCAAGCTGGTGCTGATGACTTGATTAATTATATCGAGAATCGACAAGAGAAAAACTTGGATGGCGGTTCCAGTGTCGATATCGCGAGCATGAACATTCTTATGAAGCTCTTTACATATATGTTCCGGCCTATGTTTTTTGACGCGAATGGTATGGCCGGGTTGGCGGCCTCGTTGGACAATATTGTTATCTTTTCTCTCTTTATCGTGGGAGGTTGGGCTGCTTTTCGGAATCGGCTTCCAGTTCATTTTGATGGCCATAACCGTACTTTTCTTTGGATGTATAGCGCTTTGGCTTGGCTGGTTCTGGCTTCAGTGACCGCAAATCTCGGTATAGCTGTTCGGCAGAAATGGATGTTTTTACCGATGCTGATATTTCTTTTGATTTCCCTTATAGGCCACTCTCGGGTGGACGAAAATAACACCGCAATGAGAAGACGAAGTTAGATATGCAAGGCGAGAGGTTTTTAATCTTAGCCAGTTTCCCGGACTCGTTAATTAAGTTTCGTGGACCGCTCATGGACGCACTGTTGGAAGCAGGTAAGGACGTTCATGTAGCTGTGCCGGATCTGGCATCGGGGGGAGAGGTGGCGCTTGCCCTGACAGATAGGGGCGTACGAGTGCACGGCATTCCCCTTCAGCGTACGGGATTGAACCCGGTAAAAGATCTAAGACTGCTGCTGTCTTTGTTCGCCTTAATGTTGCGTCTTCGCCCACGTTTTGTTCTCAGCTATACAATTAAACCTGTTGTATACGGCTCTATAGCGGCTTGTTTTGCCGGAGTGGAACATCGTTTTGCCCTGGTTACCGGGCTTGGCTATGCCTTTACCGGTACTGCCTCTGGCAAGCGCGCTTTGCTACGGCGTTTGATTCAGCGCCTTTACCGGTTCGCATTAAAGCGTACGCATCGTGTGTTCTTTCAGAACCCGGATGATGAGGCGCTCTTCAGGGAGTTCCGGCTGCTGCCTGAGACTGTTCCTTCCTCCGTTGTGAATGGTTCCGGTGTGGATGTGGCTGAGTATTCCGTCGCTCCGTTGCCGGATAAGCCCTGCTTTCTCCTCATTGCCCGGTTATTGGGTGATAAGGGCGTTCGAGAGTATGCGCAAGCCGCGCAACTGGTGAAGGCGGTGTATCCGGAGGCCGTCTTTCGGCTGGTCGGCTGGATCGATGACAACCCCGATGCCATCACCCAGCGGGAATTGGATCAATGGTCGGACTCCGGTCTTCTGGAGTTCCTGGGCAGGCTGGACGATGTGCGTCCGGCGATTTCCGACTGTTCCGTGTATGTGCTGCCTTCATACCGTGAGGGGACGCCCCGCACGGTACTTGAGGCCATGGCGATGGGCCGGGCGGTGATCACAACGGACGCTCCGGGCTGCCGCGAGACGGTGGTGGATGGTGACAATGGCTTCCTGGTGCCGGTTAAGGATGTTAGTGCTCTGGCGGAAGCTATGATGAAGATGGTCGACACCCCAGGGTTAGCTGCGAGCATGGGTGAGAGGTCCAGGCGGATCGCGGAGGAGAAGTACGACGTCCATAAGGTTAACGCCGCTATGCTTGAAGGAATGGGTATTCAATGAAGCGTGCGATGGATTTGGTTGGCGCGCTGGCGGCACTTGTGCTGCTTTCACCGGTTGTTGCTGTGCTTTGCATCCTGGTGCGTAGCAAACTGGGCTCTCCGGTTCTCTTTCGTCAGGTACGTCCTGGTATGGATGGTCGACCGTTCAACATGGTGAAATTCAGAACCATGACTGACGAGCGAGGCCCCGACGGCGCTTTGCTGCCAGATGCTCAACGTCTCACCGCGTTGGGCGCCTGGCTGCGCTCAACCAGCCTTGATGAGCTCCCGGAGCTCTTTAACGTGCTGAAAGGCGATATGAGCCTGGTCGGGCCCCGTCCGCTACTGATGGACTATTTATCGCTGTATGACGACCGTCAGGCTCGCCGCCATGAAGTTCGACCGGGCATTACAGGCTGGGCTCAGATCAATGGTCGCAATGCTCTATCCTGGGAAGAAAAGTTCGAGCTGGATGTCTGGTACGTCGATAACCGGTCCCTGGGGTTAGACATCAAGATTCTGTTCAAGACAGTCCTGCAGGTCCTTAAGCGCGATGGCATTTCCCACGGCGAGGACGCCACCATGCCCAGATTCGAGGGGTCGAACCGTGACGATTAAATCCTTGGCGATATTGGGTGCCGGCGGGCACGGCAAAGTGATTGCCGACGCCGCGCTTCTTGGTGGATGCCGGGGCCTGGTGTTCTTCGACGATGCCTGGCCGGCCAAGCAAGACAACGGCAACTGGCCGGTGGTCGGTGATTTGCCGGCGCTGCTTGAACGTCATCGTGACTACGACGGTGTCATCGTCGCTATCGGTGCGAACGACGTCCGTATGGCGAAACAGATCGCCTTGCGCGAGGCGGGCGTGCCCCTGGCCACGGTGATTCACCCGCTGGCCGCCGTGAGCCCGTTCGCGGCCCTGGGTGCGGGCTCCGTGGTGTTTGCCGGGGCGGTGGTGAACCCGGACGTTCGTACCGGTGATGGTGTGATTATCAACAGTGGTGCGGTCGTCGAGCATGATTGCCAACTGGGCGACTGGGTGCACATCAGCCCCAGGGCCTGTCTGGGCGGTAACGTGACCGTGGAAGAGGGCGCCTGGGTGGGTATCGGCGCCGTGGTTAAGCAGGGCGTGACTGTGGGCCGTGGCGCCATCGTCGGCGCCGGCGCGGCGGTGGTTTCCGATGTGCCCGCCGGCGCCACGGTTATGGGTGTCCCCGCCCGATAACAAAATCCCACTCTACAGTTGTACAGGCCATCGCTTATGGTGATGGGTATATTAGCGTTGTGACGGGGATCACGCGCATTGAAGGAGCGCTGCAATGTTGAATGGACCTTTCCCTCCCTGGCCTTCCTACACCCCTGAAGAGGCGGATGCCGTTCAGCGGGTGTTGTTGTCGAACAAGGTGAACTACTGGACCGGTGACGAGTGCCGGGCGTTTGAGCGTGAGTTTGCCGCCTTCGCCGGCACCGATTACGCGGTGGCGGTGGCGAACGGCACCGTGGCGCTGGATCTCGCGTTGCGCGCCTTGGGGATCGGCGCCGGGGATGATGTGCTGGTGACTTCCCGCACTTTCCTGGCGTCCGCGTCGGCCATCGTCAATGTGGGCGCGCGCCCGGTGTTCGCGGATGTGGACCGGGACAGCCAGAACATCACCGCCGAGACCGTGGCCGCGGCGCTGACGCCGGCCACCAAGGCGGTGCTCTGCGTGCACTTGGCCGGCTGGCCCTGCGACATGGACGCCATGACGGCGCTGGCCGAGCAGCACGGCCTTTATCTGATCGAGGACTGTGCCCAGGCCCATGGCGCCACCTGGCGTGGCCGCCCGGTGGGCGGTTTCGGCCATGTGGGCTGCTGGTCGTTCTGTCAGGACAAGATCATGACCACCGGTGGGGAAGGGGGCATGGTCACCACCAACGACCGGGCGCTGTGGTCGTGGATGTGGAGCTATAAGGACCACGGCAAAAGCTGGGAAGCCGTCTACGAGCGCGAGCATCCGCCCGGCTACCGCTGGTTGCACGAGAGCTTCGGCACCAATGGCCGCCTCACCGAGATCCAGGCGGCCATTGGCCGTATCCAGCTGGCTCGCATGCCCGAGTGGACCCGGTTGCGCCGTGATTACTGCGAGCGCATATGGGAGACCGCACGGGCGCTGCCGGGTTTGCGAGTGCCCACCGTGCCGGAAGCCGTGGGTCACGCGGGCTATAAGTGCTACCTGTTCGTGGAACCCTCGGAACTGGCCGCCGGCTGGGATCGGGACCGTATTCTCGCCGCCGTGCTGGAGCATGACGTGCCGTGCTTCTCCGGCTCCTGCTCGGAGGTGTATCTGGAGAAGTGCTTCCAGGACGCGGGCCTGGTGCCGGAGGCGCCGCTGACCAATGCCCGCGAATTGAGCGACACCAGCCTGATGTTCCTGGTCCATCCCACCCTGGAAGGCCGCCACATCACCCAGACCTGCCACGCCCTCGAAGCCGTCATGGCCGAGGCCGCCGCCCCCAACACCGCCGCCCGCGCCTCCGGTTGATCCCTCCCTTGTGGGAGCGAGCCATTGTGGGAGCGGGCCCCGCCCGCGAAAGGGCGGCCTGCCGCCCGGCAGGACAGGGTCAGGTCTTGCCTTTTGCCGGCCTTGGGGCCGCGCCCGCTCTTACAGCCCGGTCAGGTCCCTCTCTCAAAACAAATGGCTGTTCGCTGACAACGATTGAGGTTCTGACCGACAGTCCAGCCGGTGGTGGCTTGCCATACTGCCTTCCTCGTTGTTGGAGGGTGCTATGGACGATCACGACACCAGCTACCGGCTGCTGTTTTCCCACGCGGAGATGGTGCGGGACTTGCTTCTCGGCTTCGTGCCCGAGAGCTGGGTAGCCGAGCTGGATCTCGATTCCTTGGAAAAGATGAACGGCAGCTACGTTAGCGATGACCTGCGCAGCCGCCATAATGATGCGATCTGGCGGGTGCGCTGGGGCCAGGAGTGGATATACCTCTATCTGTTATTGGAGTTTCAGTCCACGGTGGACCGGTTCATGCCGGTGCGTATTATGACGTACACCGGATTGCTCTATCAGGATCTGATTCGCCGGCAGGCGCTGGATGGCGCGCGGAAGCTGCCACCGGTGCTGCCCATCGTGCTGTACAACGGAGAAGCCCGTTGGCGAGCGCCCAGGCGGGTGTCGGACCTGGTCCAGCCCGGCCCGACGGCGTTGGCCAGGTTTCAGCCGGACCAGGCGCTTTTGTTGATTGATGAAGGCGCTTTCGACATGGATGAGTTGGCGCCCCTAAATAACTTGGTGGCCGCGTTATTCCGTCTGGAGCACCGGCGCTCTCTCGCGGAGGTGCCGGAGATACTTACATCGTTGGTAGACTGGCTGAGTGAGCCCGAGCATATCAGCCTGCGCCACAGTTTCGCGGAGTGGCTACGAAGACGCTTGCACCATTGGTTGCCGGGCGTCACGATTCCGCAGATGTACGACCTGCAAGAGGCCAGAGAGATGATTCGAGACATCGCCCAGGAATGGAAAGACCAGCACCACCAAACTGGCTTGCAACAAGGCCTGGAGCAAGGCTCCACCAACGAAGCCCGCGCCATTTTGCGTCGTCAGTTGGTGCGCCGCTTCGGCTCTGTGTCCGCCGAGGTCGACGCCCGGCTTGAGCGCGCCACCCGGAACGAACTGGAGAGCTGGATCGACCGCCTCTACGAAGTTGCCACCCTGGAAGAGGTTTTCCAGTAGACCCTTGCTCGGGCCAATTTGTTACAGCCAGAACATCACCGCTGAGACCGTGGCGGCGGCGCTGACGCCGGCTATAAATGCTACCTGTTCGTGGAACCCTCGGAGCTGGCCGCCGGCTGGGACCGGGACCGCGTTCTCGCCGCCGTGCTGGAGCACGACGTGCCGTGCTTCTCCGGCTCCTGCTCGGAGGTGTACCTGGAGAAGTGTTTCCAGGACGCCGGCCTGGTGCCGGACGCGCCGCTGACCAACGCCCGGGAGCTGAGCGACACCAGCCTGATGTTCCTGGTCCATCCCACCCTGGAAGACAGCCACATCGACCAGACCTGCCACGCCCTCGAAGCCGTTATGGCCGAGGCCGCCGCGCAAAACCCCGCCGCCCGCGCCTCCGGTTGATCCCCTCTGCTGCGCTTGTGCGAGCGGGCCATGCCCGCGAAAGGCCGCGAAGCGGCCGGCAAAGGTTGCCCCGCAGGATCCCAGAGCCCTCCCTGAAATGCCTTCAAAGCCGCTGGCGACCGATGCCGGGTGGCTGCGCCACCCTTTCGCGGGCACGGCCCGCTCGCACGAGACCACACCTTCGCGGGCATGGCTTGCCACTTTGCGCTGTCCATATGGTCAGTGTAATGTGTCCAGTAGATGGATATTGAGGGGTATGGACATACCATTATGGTAAGCGCTAAGATCCTAAGTCGATATCAAGGGCCGCCTCCGCCGCCGGTCGATGAGAGCGGGGAACGGTGCTTGGGAGTGTCGGCGCCGCTTTACGCCGTCGAAGATGTTGCTGCTGCTATGCGGTCGCCTTTGTCGCTGCAGTTTGGTTCTCGACTATGCCACCGTGAATGGCAGGAGCTTATGGATACTCTGGAGGCTCAGGAAGAGCCGGTTTCCTTTACTCAGTTTCTTATGGATGCCATGCGTCTTGGTAGATGGCGTGAGGCTGTGTGGTGCAGGAACGATAAAGAGTGTTGGTTTGCGGCGGATGCTTGGGAGTATGAGTTTGGTTTTGGCCGAAATGTTGGTCGTCAATGGGTGGAGTATAAAATCACTTACTATCTCAAGTTTTCGATAACAAAAAATGGCCTCTCAATGTACATGTTGTCGTGTCACCCTTCGCGCTAAGGGTAGGAGGTAACAGAATGAACAGACAGCAATGCGACGTCTGTGGTGAAGGGCAGCTTCGTACCGTGGAAGAATCAACAGCCCTAACCGTAGGGGACGTCACTCAACAAGTGCCAATGCAGTTTACCGAATGTCAGGCATGCGGAACCATTTCTCACGATGACGCCCAGGAGCGGTTTAACCGCCGACAGCGCTTAGCGTTCCGGAAAGGTGTGGAAGAACTTTTGACCGGCGAACAAATTCAGGCATTGCGAGCCCGGCATGGTTTGACGCAAAAGGCCGCGGCGGCGCTTTTTGGCGGCGGCCCGGTGGCATTTGCCAAGTATGAGGCGGATGACGTGTCGCAGTCTCAGGCGATGGACCGTTTGCTGCGCGCCTACGATCAAGTGCCGGCCCTGCGCTCGTGGCTACATCGCCACGGCGATGTGCCTCAAGTCGAAAACCAGGTGGGTGGAAGCATGGAGAGAGCGTCTGCTGTTTATAACTTGGCGGATAAGATGGTTTTCTTCATCAGGTCCACAGTGTCCGGGCAGGTGCATGGGTATCGACGGCCCCTTCACAATGAAGAGTTGATCCGGGGTCTGGTGAAGACCCTCGGCCCTGAAAACGAAGAAATTCAAAATGATGAACCTCGGACTCAATGGAACAAGATAACTACCTCCGGGGTTCATAGGAGCCACTGATGCGTATGGAACTTGTGGATCTCGCACTTCGGTCCCATTCGCTGTCTATGGATAAGGACTTCTTCCCTGCCTTGGTCACTGATTGGGATCTTTTTACTCTGGAATCCATGGCGACCATTACTTTTTCGAAGCTTATCCCTAAGCCGGGCGAGAACTCGTTCGCGAGGTTCGTGCAATCCTTGGGCTTACGGTGGATTTTTCGGGAGGGCGGTGAAGATAAAGTGGTCGCCACCATTGAAGCCAGCTATGGCTTACTGTTCTCGACAGAGGCTGAGCTACACAGTCCTCATCTCGATGAGGAGATCAGTGGTCAAGTTATCTCGGCCGCATGGCCATACTGGCGGCAGGACTTCTCGCAAACCGCAACGAAGGCTTCGCTGCCACTTGTGGCCATGCCGCCGGCTCCGGATTTTTCATTTAAAAAATAGCGCCGTTTCCGCAACGGACGCGGCCGATAACAAACTTACCCTGGAATTCTTGCATCGCTGCCCTATGGTAAGCGGTGTGCCCTTATGGTTGTGATGGGGATCACAATGACAGAAGGGGTGCTGTTATGTTAAACGAGCCTTTCTCTCCCTGGCCGTCTTACACCCCTGAAGAGGCGGACGCCGTCCAGCGGGTGTTGTTGTCTAATAAGGTGAATTATTGGACCGGCGATGAATGCCGGGCGTTTGAGCGCGAGTTCGCGGCCTTTGCCGGCACGGAGTACGCGGTGGCGGTGGCGAACGGCACGGTGGCGCTGGATATGGCGTTGCGGGCCATGGGCATCGGCGCCGGCGATGAAGTGGTGGTCACGTCGCGTACCTTCCTGGCGTCCGCGTCCGCCATCGTTAATGTCGGCGCCACGCCGGTGTTCGCCGATGTGGACCGGGACAGCCAGAACATTACCGCGGAGTCGGTGACGGCGGTGCTGTCGCCGGCCACCCAAGGCGGTGCTGTGCGTGCATCTGGCCGGCTGGCCCTGCGACATGGACGCGATGACGGCGCTCGCCGAGCAGCACGGCCTTTATCTGATCGAGGACTGCGCCCAGGCCCACGGCGCCACCTGGCGTGGCCGTCCGGTGGGCGGTTTCGGCCATGTGGGCTGCTGGTCGTTCTGCCAAGACAAGATCATGACCACCGGTGGGGAAGGGGGCATGGTCACTACTAACGACCGGTCGCTGTGGTCGTGGATGTGGAGCTATAAGGACCACGGCAAAAGCTGGGAAGCGGTGTACGAGCGCGAGCACCCGCCCGGTTATCGGTGGTTGCACGAGAGCTTCGGTACCAACGGTCGTTTGACTGAGATCCAGGCGGCCATTGGCCGCATCCAACTGGCGCGGATGCCCGAGTGGACTCGGATGCGGCGTGCTTACTGCGAGCGCATTTGGGAGACCGCGCGGGCGCTTTCGGGTTTGCGAGTGCCCACCGTGCCGGAGACTGTTGGGCACGCGGGCTATAAGTGCTACCTGTTCGTGGAGCCCGCTGAGTTGGCGGCTGGCTGGGATCGGGACCGTGTCCTGGCCGCCGTGCAGGAGCATAATGTGCCCTGTTTCTCCGGCTCCTGCTCGGAAGTGTATCTGGAGAAGTGCTTCCAGGACGCCGGCCTGGTGCCGGACGCGCCGCTGACCAACGCCAACGAGCTGAGCGACACCAGCCTGATGTTCCTGGTCCATCCCACTCTGGAAGACCACCACATCACCCAGACTTGCCACGCCCTCAAAGCCGTCATGGCCGAGGCCGCCGCCCGCAACCCCGCCGCCCGCGCCTCCGGCTAATCCCCTTGTGCTACCAACCGCGAAACGGCATTGTTTGCGGCACTTTCCGGGACTTTGCTGGTCTTCATGGATGAGGTGTAAAGTTTAGTGTAAAGTCCGCGCTCTATGGAGGGAGTAGCCAAAAATGCATAAGCCGCCAGTTTTTTATGCCCTGATTCAAGTCAAGTTCAACGCCGTTCAGATGGAGCGTTTTGTTTCTGACTTTCGGGAAGCGCTTCGGAGTAACGGCTTTCCGGACTATCAAGAGGATACCCAGACGGAATTGCTGATCAGCATGGGACCTGGCGGGCCTCGGCCGCCAGAACAGCGCCCCAGAAACCGTTGGCGTTTCTTCAATATGGAGAGAACGGAAGGTTTTACTCTGCTGGATGACGCCCTGGTTTATCACACCAACCGTTATGACTGCTTTACGCACTGTCGGGACGTGGCGCTTCAGGCATTGAGGATTCTGCATGACCGGGTGGATCTGGCGTACGTGGAGCGCGTCGGTATGCGGTATCTGGACGCTGTTATGCCGGCTGCCGGAGCTGCTTTAGCGGATTTGGTCAAGCCTACATTGTTAGGTCCCTATTCGGAGCTGCCTGGCGATTTGGACCATGGCTTTTCCGAGACACGTAAGATAGTGGGTGACGGGAACCTGGTGATGCGGACTCTGATCAATGAGAAAGGGCTGGCGATTCCGCCTGATTTACAGAATCAGACTCTGAATTTGGATGAAACGCTAAAGAGCTATCAGGGTGACCTGTTGTTGGTGGACACTGACTATTTCGTTCAGAAGCGTTTTAAGTTTGATATGAACGCTATTGAAAAGCAGTTTCAAGCGTCGCACGCTGTACTCATCGACACCTTTAAGGCGGCCATTACGGACGAGGCAAAAGCGCTATGGGGATTGTAATGGAGAAAGACTGGATGGCTTCGGGGGATTCTCCGGCTTCCGTGACCTCCGGCTGGGGTGTTTATGCCTCTATGACTTTTATGCTTGCTGTGGCCAGCCCCCTTGCTCCCGCTTCCGATGCAGGATCAGGCGGTATGATGACGGCTGACGCCTTAAAAGCGAGGCCTGCTTGGATCAGTACCGATTCCAGCAGTGCCGAGGTCGAGAGGGTGGACGTTAGGCACTTCTCATCGGACGCATCGGCGACGTTACAACAGCGCCTGCAGACCCTGAAAACAACGCTCGGCTTGACCATCACGGACATGGCCGAATTGTTTGGCGTGGCCAGGCCGAGCATATACGCGTGGCTAAAGGGTCAGGAGCCACGGCCGGATAACGTGGAGCGACTGACGAAACTCGAATCCTACGCCGAGAAAGTGGACACTCTGGCGCTTCCGCGAGTCGATAAACTTATTAAACGTCCGTTGAAATCAGGGGCCTCGATGTTGCTGTTGATCAAAGAGGGCCGGCCAGTGGACCGTGCGTTGGATGAGTTGGCTCTTATCGCCAGGACAGAGCACGATCAAAGTATGACTCAAAAAGGCCGAAACAAACTTTGGACGGCCCGTGAAGCGGCTGATTATGTTTCTTCGGAGGGGGTTGAGAAGGATTCTTAGTAAATGGTCACCTGGACGCGTGATACCGCTTGGCGGCAAGGAAGCCTGATAGAGCGAACCGATTTGCAGGCATTGGACGTCCCTATAGGGGATGAGCATGCTTTCGCTCTTGTCATCTCCCACGATTGTGACGTAGCGAATGACAATATGGCGCTTGAGCCGGACATCGAGGTAGTTCTCCTTGAACCGCTGAGCGTGGCGGATAGAAGCCTGACCCATGGAAAAAACCCTAGATGTCTGCATTTTTCGGTGGTGGACGGTGCCGGGGGTGAAAACTTGTTTGAAGCCAAGGCTGGGAACAAGTATCGATTAGACAAAAAGCGGCTAGCCCATCATGAGCCGTATACCGATTACACCGTTGATACCCGCACTCTCGATCTACTGCAACGCTGGCTGGCTTGCCGCTATAAGCGTCACGCCCTTCCGAACTCGCTGGTTGCGCGTGGTGGCCGTTTCTTACAGCTTATTCAAAAGCGCGTTAAGAGAGAGGCGGACTCCATAGTGGGGATTTGGATTTCTTTCGATCCTGATGGTGAAGTGGACGAAGAAACTCCTTACGAACTCAATGTGTACTTTGTTTATTCGGTGGATGATCCGGCCGCGCACGACGCCGCGGTGGCGGTGGCTGAGTCAGTCAAAGAAGGTGCCGAGCAACATGCTGGGGAAGAGGGCTATAGCGCTATCTATCTGGAGCAATGTGAAGCCGTTTCGGAGCAGGCCTTCACGCTTTGGGACATGAGGCACACCGTCGAACTAAAATTAGAGTACCTGAGTTATCGCGGCGACTCGCCGGGCCCCATGGCGCCCTGATGGCCACTATATGCGCGGACCCGGCTGGGACCGGGACCGTATTCTCAACGCCGTGCTTCTCGGGCCCCTGCTCGGAGGTGTACCCGGAGAAGTGCTTCCAGGATGCCGGCCTGACGCCGGACGGCTGTAGTGCGGCTAGTTTGCCTAAGTACTCGGGTTTGGCAGCTTTGCGCACTCTGGTAGACTCTCGTCGGGTTTTATCCGTAAATTGCGACGGCGACGTTGAATGACACATACCCCTGAAAACCGGTCTGCTGAGGGCCATTCCAATAAAGTCCATTTGACCTTTGATATTGATTGGGCGCCGGATGTGTCGATTGACGCTATCAGGAAAGTAATCAACCCTCGCGGTATCAAGGCAACGTTTTTTATTACCCACCCGTCGGATATTGTCAGTGATCTGATCGCGGATGGTCACGAAATCGGCATTCATCCGAACTTCTTGCCGGGCTCCTCCCAGGGCGATGAACCAGAGAAGATCATTGAGTATCTGCTCAACATCGTGCCGAACGCTCGGGCGCTAAGGACCCATGCGCTGGTGCAGTCTTCTCCTTTGTTTCAGCGTATTTTCTCCAGTTTCCCCCAGCTTCGTTACGACCTCTCTCTCTTTATGTATAAGTTTCCGCATATCGAGCCGTTCTCCTGGTCGTTCGGTGGTACTGAGTTTACCCGCGTGAACTATAACTGGGAGGACGATGCTGCCTTTTTTGATAATGGGTTCGATTGGTCGAAGCCGTTCTGTCCTGGGCCGGTAAGCGTATACGACTTCCATCCCATTCATATTCACCTGAACTCAAGCGGCAGTGAGCACTACGACGCCTTGAAACAGGCCATTCAGGTTCCACTCACCCAGGTTAGTGAGGCGGAGATCACGCAATATCAGAACAATGGTGAAGGTGCTCGATCCTTCCTTGAAGCCATGTCGGCTTCGCCCAACCAGCACATCGATTTCGAAGGTCTGCTATGCGCGTAGGCATCATCGGTCGGACAGGCATGTTGCTGGAAACAGCGCGGCAAATTCTGGCGCGCGGCCATGAGATTGCCTTCGTAATGACATGCCGGGCCGAAGCCTACTATGAGGTTGATGAGTCTCATTTTCGGGACCTCGCGGCGGAATTGGGATGCCCCTTTTATGAAGGCGTTAATCCGAACGAGCATGTGGATGATATCAAAGGGTTGGGCGCCCAGGTGTGTGTCTCGATCAACTGGTTGACCCTGCTTAAAGAGCGCTTTCTGACAGCCTTTCCCTTCGGTGTTTTGAACGCGCACGCCGGCGACCTGCCCCGGTATAAGGGCAATGCCTGTGCTAACTGGGCGATCCTCAACTTCGAGCCGTCAATTGGCCTGACCGTCCACCGGATGACGGAGGCGCTCGACTCGGGCCCCTACATTTTGAAGCGGCACTTTCCGGTTACCGACGACACTTACATAACGGATGTTTATGCGTGGCTTGATAAATCCGTTCCCGAGATGTTCGTGGAAGCCCTTGATCTGTTGCCGACGAAAGACTTTGTTGAGCAGGACGCTACCGTCAGGACGTTGCGTACCTATCCGAGGAAGCCTGAGGACGGGCGCATCGACTGGACGCTGAATCGGCGCGATATTATCGCCAATGTACGGGCCAGCTCTCGTCCTTTCGACGGCGCCTTTTGCTTCCTGAATGGTACGGATACACGGGTAACCGTGTTTCGGGCGGCGCCGTTCGACATCGATTTTTGATTACATGGCGGTGCCCGGCCAGGTTTGCTTCTCTGAGCGGGGCTGCCCGGTTGTGGCGACCCGGGACGGCATGATGATCATCCAGGAGTGTGTGATCGCCGGTCTTTCCCCGGAAGAGAGCGGTAAGCGCGTTGTCCGGTCGTTACGTAATCGCCTGACGTAATGCGCGGCAGCGCTTCGGAACCTTCGTGGTCGGTGCCGTGCTGCGCTGCGGTGGGGCGGTTTAATCCGTTCTGAGTTTGGTGCCGTAGTATTTGCCCTGGGCAGGCACGTCTTTATTTACCAGGCTCATGGCCCCGATAATCGCTTTATCGCCGATGGAAACACCCATTTGTACGATTGAATTGGGCCCGATATAGACGCCGTCGCCGATGCGGGTGGGCTGTCTTTCTATGCCTTTTTCGCCCAGAGAGGTGCTCCAGTCTACTGTGTGGTGGGTGTAGATCTGGCTGCCCGCGCTAATGGAGACGTAGTCACCGATTTCCAGCCCGCCGGACCCGTCCAGCACCACATTGGGTCCGATCCAGGTGTTCTTGCCGACTTTCACGTCCCCCAGAATCAGCACATTGTTGTAGCAGGATGTGCCCTCGCCGAAACCGTAAAAATGCGCGGTTTCCCAGCGGTCCGTGAGCAAGTCTTGCACGGACACATGCCGATTAAACTTCTCTTTGATTTCTCTTCTTTTGGTCTCGATGAGGCTACGGATTTCCTCTTCGATGCCAGTCTCTCTCGACTTACTCATTGTCACTGCCTTTAAACGCGTCGCCCTGCCGATGACCGGATTCCGGCAGTATACATAACGCCGCGCCGCACTGTCCCGGCGGCGGAGACCGGGACCGTATCGTCGACGCCGTGCTGGTGCATCCCACCCTGGAAGACCGCCACATCACCCAGACCTGCCACGCCCTCGAAGCCGTCATGGCCGAGGCCACCGCGCCAGGCGCCGCCCGCGCCTCCGGCTGATCCCTTGTGCGAGCGGGCCCCGCCCGCGAAAGGGCGACCTGCCGCCCGGCACCCATCACCTCAGCGGGAAAGCCCTCCCTCAAACCAATAGCTGTTCGCTGACAACGATTGACGTTCTGGCCGACAGTTTAGTCGGGTAAGACCTGCCATGCTGGCCCATTCCACCGCCGAGCCAGGCGTTACAAAAATGTTCCCGGAGAATATTGAATAAGAAAAAGGTTTTGACTATGGTTAAAGCATCATCCGCCCCCGGCAGTAAGTCTTCTCTCAATGATCCAGAGAATGCCGAACCCGGGGGCAACTCTTTTCAGGGCGGCAGAAAATCCGATCTTCTCAGGCATGTCACTCCTACGGTTACTGCGGTTATGGTGGATGCCGGCTTCTTTTTGAAGCGTGCCCGTGCAATCTTCGGTTCGCTCTCCCCCGATCTGGCCGCTGTCAATGGCCATTTATTTTGACCCACCTTTGGCCAATAAAATTGACCCACCCTTCATAGTCTAGCTTGTAACTTTCTGCTTCAGTCGATAGCTTTCTCCTCCCAGCATAAAGATGTGTGAATGGTG